>JAESFN010000642.1_pt1 | contig 26287 bp, 20 predicted proteins | sample 9269411 | NCBI WGS metagenome assembly JAESFN01 (sample SAMN14505399, study PRJNA617100) | algae metagenome | isolation source: Iphinoe sp. HA4291-MV1 and co-occurring heterotrophs from trail next to... | place: USA: Maunawili Falls, Hawaii | collected 2009-07-25
GCCGGCTACATCCGATGGGCCAACAAACGCGCCACACCTAAACAGCACTTCGCGGTCGGCTCCAAGATCCGCAGACCCGATTACCTACCCAACGTTGCCTGACGCAGCACTAGCTAGCGCAGGCCCTCACCGTTCCACATCCGCTTCATGCAGCTCCCCGGACGTGCTTGGTGTAGCCGTAGACGATGGGGCCGCTGGCCTCGGGTCGGCCATCTCTATTGGGTCGTTGGGTATGGCGGGATCTCGTACGGTAGCGGCGCCGACCGTTGGTCGAGCCAGAAGACGTGTCGGCCGCTGGTGTCGACGTCGACGCCGTAGCGGTTGGTTTCGGGGCTCCCGAGCTGTCGCCAGAGATCGGTGAGGTGCTCGAGCCGGTTCCAGAGCTGGTGCGGGCCGCCTTCTGTGACGGTGTCGCCGTCGTCGGAGAGTCTCGCCCACGAGCCGTCGCCGACGTGCAGCGACCGCACGTGGGTTGAGGGGATCTGCACCTCGGGCAGCGCGATCCCGATCAGGGTCCGTAGGCCGGGCTCGTCCAGCTCGGCGGGGTGGACCGTGACGTCGCGGACGGTGGCGCGGTCGTCGCCCGCGGGCACCGGCGCGGCGAGGCGCGGGTCACGGAAGGGATAGTCGAGGTCGGGTCGCATCCACATGAAGTGGCCCGAGCGGCCGACGAACCGGCCCGACACGCGGGCGGGATCGGTCTTGTCGAGCACGGCGAGCCCGCTGCTGGACTCGCTGCACAGGTCGACCACGATCCGACCGCCCTCGGTGAGCTGGGACACCCACGTGCCGGGGACTCGGTCGGCTCCACAGGTAGCGATGAGCCGGTCGTAGGGTGCGGCGAGCGGAGCGCCCGCCCGGCCGTCGCCGACGACGACCGTCGGGTGTAGACCGATGCTGGAGAGTCGTTCACGTGCATCAGCGGCGACGCCCGGGTGCAGCTCGACGGTGGTGACCCGCTCGGCGCCGAGCAGCTCGCAGAGCAGGGCGGCGTTGTAGCCGGTGCCGGTGCCGATCTCCACGACGTTCATGCCGGCCTTAACGTCGAGCAGTTCCTGCATCCGCACCATCAGCGACGGCATCGTCGAGGAGGAGATCGGCACCGGGTGACCGTCCAGCAGGCCGGGCGTGGACGCCAGCACCGTAACCAGGGAGCGGTCTGAATAGATCCTCTCGGCCCAGCGGGCCGGGTCGCTGCTCGCGGACACAACCTCCCAACCACCATCGGAGCTCAGCTCGTGGAACTGGGGCACGAACACGTGCCGGGGGACCGCGCGCAGCGCATCAGCCCAGCGCGGATCGGTCAGCGCGCCGGCGCGGCTCAGCTCCTCGGCCAGCCGCTCGGCTCGCGGCCGCCAATCGATCATCAACGGATCTTCCCGCCCGGTCCGCCGGCCAGTTCGTCGGCTAAGGCACGCGAGATCGGCGCCCCAGTCTCGTGCTCGATCCACCCGTACTGCCCAGCGGTGTTGGCCTCCAGGAAGACCCACCGGTCGTCTGGCCGGACAACGAAGTCGAACGCCGCGAACCGCAACCCGAGCGCCTTCAGGTAGCCGAGCACTCCGGCCCGGACCTCGGGCGGAATCTCGCTCACCGTGTAGGTCAGGGCGGAGCTGTCGCGGCGCCAGTCGATCCGCGTCTCCTGGGTGCCGGCTCGGATCTGGGCGGCGAACAACTCCTCGCCGACCACGGTCAACCGGATCTCGTGCTCCTTGTCGACCCAACGCTGCAGCATGTGGGGCCCGAGTTCGATCCCGGAGAGATCCGCGAGGTCGTCGTCGGTGAGCAGATGGGTGTGCCCGATCGAGGTGTCCGCGCCGTCGATCAGCATGATCATGCCGAGCGGCTTGATCACGGTCGGGCCCGCCGCGGCGAACGCGCGTGCCTCGGCCGGGTCGGAGGTGATGAGGGTGTCGGGTACCTCGAGCCCGCAACTGGCGGCCGTCCGAAGTTGGCGAGGTTTGTAGTCCGCGTCAGCTTGCGCGCCCGGGTGGTTGATCCAGCGCACCGGCAGGTCGGCCAGCACCCCGCCGAACGCCAGCCGGGTCTCCAGATCGGCGTGCTGGCACTCGGCCTCGCTCATCCCGGCTGGCCAGCGGCAGCGCCGAGTGCCCCGATTCCAGATCGACCGGATCTCAGCCAGATCCACCGTCCGCGGCCCGCTGCGCAGGGTGCCGGCCCACTGACCGCCACTGAAGCGGGCCGACAGGCTGACACTGTGCGGGATGTCAGCGGTGTCGCAGCGCACCACCGGCACGCCCCGCTCGGTGAGCATCAACAGAACACGGTCGACCGCGACGTCGTTCGCGGTCGCGAGGATCAACACCGTCATCAGTTGCTGTCCGGGTCCTGGTCCATCTTCGTCTCTTCGTTGCCGTCCATGTTCCCGGTGGTGGTCTGGCTCCACGAAGCGTTCGGGCCCGCGGCGACCGGGCGGCCCTGGTCGTCGACGGTAACCTGCCGCTCCTGGCAGTAGGTGAACCTCGCGACGGCCGGAGGCCGGGTCTCTCGCGCGAAGAACCGCAGACCGAAGGGCCGCCGACTGTCAGACGGATCGTCGCCATCACCGGCGGCGAGGGTCCGGTCCTGGGTCAACGGGAAGCGGGACTTCGTCGGGTACATGGAAGACCTCCAACTCGGGTGGATTACCTGGCGTAACACGACTGTGTGTTCCTCCTGGTGAGGACCGGGTCGATCTCACCGAGGCTGCTCACTCGTGCTTGATCTCCTGCCGCGCCTGGCACCGGCGTCGTACCGCCTGTTCGGCCGCGCGCGCTATCTCCCTCTCGCTCATCGCGGCTGTGTGGGGGAATCGGCGCAGGTAGCGCTCGGCCCTGGCCTGGTCGGTGTCCCAGTCGATGGTCGGGTTCACCACCTCCGCGCGAACCGACGCTTCGGCCCGCGCCAACTCCGGCACCGGCGCCAGTGGGCCGGACGGGGTGCTGTGTAGTCCGTTCATCCTGGTCATGACCGGGGATCTCCTCCGTTGCCGCCGGGGGCCTCACAACTCACTCAAAGTTTGCGGGTTTGCATGTTAACTCTGGCGACCGTACGGTCACTTCACCGGGATGGCAAGGGGGTTTGTGTGCAAACTTCGGTTAGGGTCGGGTCCGTGGACCCAGAACCACGGTTGACGGCCGTGCCGGCGCCGATGCAGGTACGCATCGCCGACGACCTGCGCCTGCGGATCGAGCGGGGGGAGCTGGCCCCGGGCGACTCGCTGCCGACCATCCACCAGCTGGCCCGAACCTGGGAATGCTCGCTCAACCCGGTCCGGGTCGCGTTCGACCTGCTCAAGACCCAAGGCCTGATCACCGGTGGGCGGGGGAAGCCAGCGGTGGTGCGGACCCCACCGCGTCAGGTCGTGCGCAGCTCGCTACGGCATCAGGAGGAGAAAGACCTTGTGCTCGCGCCCCTGGCCGAGCGCGCCGCCGTGGGCACCGCCGAGCTCGAGTCCAAGACCACGATCCGCGACCTGCGCTTCCGCACCGTCTACGACGTCGTACCCGCCACGGCGGCCGTGGCGGGCGCACTGGAGATCTCCGAGGGCGCCGAAGTGCTACGCCGGGCCTGGGAGCACCTCAACCCCGCCAGCGGGGTCCGGGAGGCCTGGAGCGTCTCCCACATCCCGGCCGACTACATCCGGGACAACCCCCGGCTCTTCGATCCGGGGTGCGAGCCGTGGCCCGGCGGCACCCAGCACCAGCTCTCCACGGTCGGCATCGAGGTCATGCGCATCATCGACGAAGTCACCTCACACATGCCCAGCACCCCCGAAGCGCAGCTGTGGGACCTGCCGCCCGGGGTGCCGATGCTGCGCTGCCGGCGCGTCTCGGTCGACCAGCACGGCCGCCGGGTGGAGATCTCCGACGCCGAGTACCCCGCCGACCGCACCCGGCTGGACTTCGTCACCCCGCTCACCGCCTGGCCCAGCCGTCCAGACCCCGGCCCCGAGCACGACGACACCGGATGACCCTGGTCTCGATACTCACCCCGGTCTACCGGCCCGACCCGGCACACCTGGCCGCGACCGCTGCCGCCGTCGCCGGCCAACAGCTGCCCGCCGGCCTCGCCGTCGAGTGGATCGTGCAGGAGGACGGCCCCGCCACCGCCGAGGTCGCCGAGCTGGTCACCGGCGCCGCCGCGCCGGCGGTCCTAGTGCGGCATAAGGGCAACGGCCACCACCTCGGCGTAGCCGCCACTCGCAATATCGCCCTGGCCCGCGCCGAAGGCCAGCTGGTCCAAGTCCTCGACCAGGACGACGTCCTACTGCCGCACGCCCTAGCCACCCTCGCCCCGCGGTTCGACGACCCGGGCGTGCACTGGGCCATCGGCCAGGCCGACGACCTACACCCCGACGGCACCCGCACGAGCTGGAGCTCCGCCCTGCCGTTCGGACTCATCCCGCCCGGCGCGGTCAACGACCACGCCATCAGCCACGCGGGTAACTGGGCCGTGCACTGCGCCGGGCTCATGCTGCGAACCCCGGTGCTACGCGCCCTCGGCGGCTGGACCACCGGCCCCGGCGACGACGACGTGATCATGTTCGCCGGGCTCAGTGAGATCACCACCGGCTACAACGACCGCACCGTTACCTGGCTCTACCGCCAACACCCCGCCCAGATTCACCGCACCCAGCACTACCGAGACCACAGCACCGCTGGCCGCCAAGCCGCCCTGCAGCGCGTCACCGCGATCCGCGCGGCCCGCGTGCAGATCACCGCCGGACCCACCGCCCCGACACCAACCCCGAGGGCCGGGCCTGCCGAGAAGCGGGGACTGTCTCGCTAACGGTGGTTCCGGCGGATTTTGATCAGTAGGTTTCGGCTGCTGGGAATCGGTCGGCGAAGGTGATGGCGAAGGCGTTGAGGGCTGGTTTCCAGCGCATGGTCCATCGTGCCCGGCCCTGGCCGGTGGGGTCCAGGGATCGGGTCACCAGATACAGGCACTTCATCGCGGCCTGCTCGGACGGGAAGTGACCCCGGGCCTTGACCGCGCGCCGGTAGCGGGCGTTCAGACTCTCGATCGCGTTCGTCGAGCACAACACCCGACGGATCTCCAGGTCGTAGTCCAGGAACGGGATGAACTCCTCCCAGGCGTTGTCCCACAGCCGCACGATCGCCGGATACCGGCCGCCCCATTTCTCGGCGAACTCGTCGAACGCCGCCCGCGCCGCGGCGGCGTTGACGGCGGTGTAGATGGGTTTGACGTCGTGTTTGAGCTGGTCCCAGTAGCGGCGCGAGGCGAGCCGGAAGGTGTTGCGGATCAGATGGATGATGCAGGTCTGCACGATGGTCGCCGGCCAGACATTGACCACCACCTCGGGTAGGCCTTTCAGCCCGTCGCAGACCAGGAAGAACACGTCGCGGAGGCCGCGGTTGCGCAGGTCGGTCAGCACGCTCATCCAGAACTTCGCGCCCTCACCACCGGTGCCGGCCCACAGCCCGAGGATGTCTTTCTCCCCGGCCAACGTGACTCCGATGGCGGCGTAGATCGGCCGGTTGGCGACCTGGCCGTCGCGGACCTTGACCACGATTGCGTCGATGAACACCGCCGCGTACACGGCGTCGAGGGGGCGGACGGTCCAGTCCTGCATCTCCGCCACGACCCGGTCGGTGATCCGCGAGATGGTCTCCTTCGACACCGACGCCCCGTAGACCTCGGCGAAGTGCGCGCTGATCTCCCCGGTGGTCAGGCCCTTCGCATAGAGCGAGAGCACGATCTCGTCCACGCCGGCCAGGCGGCGTTGGCGTTTGCGCACGATCTGGGGTTCGAACGTCGCCGCCCGGTCCCGAGGGACCTCGATCTCGACATGCCCGGAGTGCTCGGTCAGCACCGTCTTGGTTCGGGTGCCGTTGCGGATGTTGTCCGCGCCGCCCTCGGGCGCGGCATGTTTCTCATAGCCCAGGTGCTCGGTCATCTCCTCGGCCAGCGCCGACTCCAGCACTGTCTTGGTCAGGTGCTTGAGCAGCCCCTCCGGGCCGGTCAGCGACAGGCCTTGCTCCTTGGCCAGCCGCACCAACTCGGCCGCGGCCTGCTGCTCTGCCGATTCCTCGGCCGGCTTCTTCCTCGCGCTCACATCGTTGAGTGTCTCGGTCATCACGGGCCTCCCCGCCGAGCTGCGCTCGGCGCGTCAGGCCGGAAACACCGTTAGATCCACAGTCCCGGGTGGAGCCAATCGGCGCCGATGTGGTGGCGTGGGTGCGGCGTGCGACCGGGGCGCGGATGGTGGAGCGGCTGCGGCTGGGTGCCTCGGTGATCGAGGCGGAGTCGTTCGTTTGGATGGATGAGGACGGCCGGGCCCGGAAGTTGGACCCGAACCCGCGGGCGGGTGAGCTGGTGTCTATCTGCAGCGGTCGGCGGTTGTGGTCCCACGACCCGCTGGTCGGGGCGGTGTGCGTGACCGGGGGTGACACCGAGGACGGTGAGACGCGCGGGCTGGAGGAGGAGGATCTGCTGGCCTTGCGTCAGATCATGGGCGACCTGGGCCGGACCGGGTAACCCGATCCCGCCTGGCTGGGCGCCGCGCTGGCGTCTCGGTCCGGCGCTGTCGGTGGTGGTCCGGCCCGGCGGGGACAGCTGTCTCTGCCGGGCCTTTCTCTGTCCCGTAGGCCGGTCCGGTCGCGCTCCGGGATCGGTGTCGGGCATCTACTGGGGGACGGTGGGATGGGGTGGGTTATTCGGGCCAGGGGCGGTCGAGGACCACACCTCGGTTGGCGGGGGCTTACACCATTCCGGGGTGGCCCGGGTGACCGTCGGTGGGGTGGTAGTAACCCCGCCGAGTCGCCTGCTGGTATGCCCACAGCACGACTGGTTGAATCCGCATTCCGAATCTCCATCGAGCCGCGCTCCCCCGATTCTCGGGTACGAGGATGTGGCCGCACACCAGGTGTGTCCGGGGCGAGGGCTGGGCACACCCTGGGCGGGTAGACGACCACCCCGCGCGGGGTGCGCCCGGATCGAAAGGGAGCACCATTCACCGCGTTTCTGGAGCCGGGGGGTGGATGCCGAGTACATCGAGTGCCCAGAAGCAGGCGGCATCTCGATCGGCGCGGGCAACGCTGCGTGTGGCGTGGCTGGGTGGGGTGATCCACCGCCAGGAGCGCCACCCGCTGACCGGGCGCACAATCCAGGCGCCCCATTCCCGGTTGATGGTGTGGCCGCCTCCGGTGTCCTCGGGGTGGCGTCGCCACGGCGGGTACCAGACGAAGCCGCGAACTCGGCCGCGTAGCCAGCGCAGCCGGAAGACGACTCTTTGCGGCCGGGTCAACCTGGGCAGGTCCACGTAGCGGCCGTTGGTGAGCGGCATCGGCGGTCCTGTCTCGCGGTTCGTGCCCGGTGTGGGCAGGGACAATGCCACCGTCCCACTCCGGGCCGACAACCCCTGCGGCCCCGGGTTCACGAGTCGTCGATGCCGACGGGACGCCTTCCTTGGGTGACCGGCCCGCGGGGCTGGCGGGTTGTTGTCGAGGCTTGCGGTCGGCCCTCGGCCGTGGGCGGGTGTTCGGTGGCGGCAAGGGCGGTCAGCCGTGCGGTGGGGGTGAGGTCGATCTCGTGGAGCTGCTCAGCGTGGAGGTGGTAGATCCGCCGGGCCTGGTCGTGCTCTCCGGTCTTGGTGAGTTCGGTGATCAGGCGGGCGGTGGTGTGCTCGTCGGTGGCGTCGACCCGGAACGCGCGGGACAGAAGCGTGATCTTGCGGTCGGGGGCTTCGGTGAGGTCGACGAGTTGGTGCAGGGCTTCGAGGTGGATCCTGCGGCGTCGTTCGCGTTCGGTTTCGATCCATTCGCCGTCGAGGCAGCTGGCGAGCGGGCCGGCGATCCATTGGGCGGCGTCGGTGAGCGCGCGGCGTCGTTCGGTCTTGTTCAGCGCGCCGCGGGCTCGGCTGAGGGTCTGCTCGGTGGCGTGCAGGTCGGTGGCGGTGTGCTCGGGCAGCAGGCGGTAGCGGTTGTGGGTCAGGGTGATCCAGTCCTCGCGGTTGGTGGCGGTGCGCAGGATCATCCGCAGCTGCGAGACGTGCGCCTGCAGCCGGCCGCGGGCCTCGACGAGCGATGCTTCGGGCCAGCCCGCTTCGAGTAGGTCGTCGATCAGGACCCCGCCGGGGTGCGTGCACAGCACGCACAGCACCAGCCGCCGCTTGCTGCCGAGTTGGCGGTTGAGGTCGGCGAACGGGACATCCGGGCCGGTGCGGGCCGCCACCTGAAGGCCTGCCGGGCTCAGGCAGCTGATCTTCAACAACGCCGTCTCGGGCACCGTGGGAGCGCACAGCTGCGCGCCCGACCATCCGGGCTCGTCCGGCACGGACCCGCCCTTTCCCGGACCGTCCTCGGCACTTGCTGGGTCGGGGCGTGCGGGGTTGTCCTCCCGACGATCGGCGTTCCTGTCGGTGTCGTCTGTGGTGCGGTCGTCAGCGGTGTCGGTGCTGGAGCCGTTGCCGCTGCCGGAGCTGTTGCGGGAGTCCGTGCCAGTGGGGTTGTCGGGATCGGCCGGTCCGCTCCGACCGGCTGGCTTGGACTGATCAACGCCGCGGTCCTCGTCGACGCACGGGTCGCTGAGCGCGGCCTCGACGGGCGGGGCTGTCCCAGCGGGCGGGGCGATGGCGGCGGTGGCGGCGGGGCGAATGGTGGTGGTGAGCAGGGTGAGGGTGGGTTCGCGCGTGCCGAGGGGCATCCGGGTGCCCCGCAGCACTGCCTCGGCCGGGCCGGTGGCCCCGGTGATGGTGCCGTCAACGGTGAGGGTGAGTCGTGTGGCAGGAAAAGCGCCACCGCGGGCGGTGGATGGACGAGCAGCGGACGCTGCGGTGGCGTCGGCGTCGTCCGTGGTGGTGTGGACGACGGCGGCCAGGCCCAGGTTGCGGCTGGTGGCCAGGAGGACGGCCAGCTGCCGGTGGTGGCCGTCGGTGGTGGGTTCGGTGAACAGCACCAGCGGCGCCAGCGGTGCGAGCGGGTCGTCTTGGAGCTGTCTGCCGCGGGTGAGGGCGCCCATTTCCAGGAGGTTCAACGCGTCCTCGACGGTCTCGACGATGAGCAGGGGCCCGAGCTGGTTGGCCGCGGCGGTGTCGGGCCCGAACAGGCGGGTGGCCAGGGCGCGGTCTGCGAGCAGCTCGGCGGGCCGCTGGCCGGGTGCGGGTGGGGTATGCGCGACGGTGGCGAGCAGCCCGCACAGGGCCATGGTCGCGACGGGGCCGCTGATCCCGAGTCCTCCGAGGCTGGCCAGATCGGCGATGACGTGGTCACCATGAGTCGTGGTGGGGTCGTGGCCGAGTTCGACGAGGAACTCCCGGGGGTCGGCCCGTTCCGCCGACAGCTCCGCCGACTGTGCCCCAGACTGCGTCTCGGTCTGGGCTTCGGCCTGTGCTTCTGCCGGGGTGGCGGCGGGTTCCTCTGGGCCGGACGCGGCCACCGCCGAATCCGGGTCGTCGGTGTGCGTGGCCGGGTTGCCGCGCTCGTCGACCGGGTCGCGGGGCCGGGGCGGGGTGGTGGTGTGTCGGGCACCGACGGGCCGATGTGGGGCCCCGTGCGGGTCGTGGGGCCGCCACGCGCCCGATGGATCTGTCGGGGTGTTGCCCGCGCGGTGTGTGTCCGCGAGGTCCCCATGGACGCCGGGGCCGAGCTGTCGGCCGTTGCGCTGGTCGTGGCGTTGTCCGTTGCCTCGATTCTCGCCTGGTTGGTAGGCGTGCGGGTTGCGGCTCGCGGGGTTCCCAGGGGTCGCGGTGTGGGACCGCTCCGAAGGCGGGGTGAGTACGTCTGCGGTGGCGCGGTGGTCGCCGTGCGCGGGCGGCTGGGGTCCGCGGACTCGTCTGCCGGTCGGACCACGCTTCCCGGACTTGCCCGACTTGCCCGACTTGCCTGGGCCCTCTTTGCTCTTGACGAGGACGGCGGCGGCTCCAACACCGAGGGCCACGCCACCTGCTCCGGTGGCGACTGCGGCCCAGTTGACACGGCTCTCGGTGAACACCACCGGTTGCGCCCCCAGGGCGGGGGGTGCGCAGGCGGGGGTGACCTGCCCACCGGCCAGCGCCCCCACCAGCCCTCCGGGCTTCCCCGGTATCGGGCCCACCGGGGCCGCGCCCGCCCCGGATCCGGCCGCGGGTGCCACGGGCAGGCCGTCGGGGATGTAGAGGACTTGCCCGGGGCTGATCAGGGACGGGTTGTACAGGGCGCGGCCCTCGGGTTGGGGTAGGCCGCGGTTGGCGTCGAGCAGCTGGGGCCAGTTGTCCCCGTTCCCGGTCGCTCTTTCGGAGATCCGGTAGAGGTTGTCCAGAGTGCCGTCCGGGCCTGGGGGTTGGACGACGACCACCGGGTGATGACGGCGCGGATCGGTCGCGTCGAGGCGGTCGAACTCCGGGCGGGAGAACCCGCCCACCGGTTCGGTCATCGGCCCGAGCACCCCCGGCCCGCCCACCGGACTGGACGGCGGTGTCGGGGCCGGGGTCACGGGCGGCGCCGGGACCGAGGTCGAGTCCGGCGGTGGCCCGGACGTTCGGTCCGGAGCTGGGCCTGATGCTGGTGCGGGGCCCGAGTCTGGGGCCGGTTGCCCGGCCGGGGCCGGGGCCGGGTTCGGGGTTGGGGGCGGTGCGGGTTCCGACGGCGGCCGGACGGCGGCGTCTCCAGCTGGCCGCGGAGGGGACAACGGGGCCGACGAGGGTGCGGAGGACGGACCGGACGGCGGTGGTGGCGGGGCGACCTGGATCGGGGGCAGCAGTGGAGGCGGGGTGGGCTGCCCGGCCGGTTCCGGCGCGAGCGCCGGCGGTGGGAGTGGCCGGGGGACCGAGGGTGCCGCCGAGGCGGACTCGGTTCCCGTGTCCGCCTCAGGAGATGTCGGAATGTGGGAACCCAGCGGCGGCACGGAACGGGCAGGGCCCGGCCACAGCTCCCCGGGCCGGTTGCGTAGTTCGTCCGGGAACCGCGTCGGGAGCTTCCCGGTGCGAGGTGCTGGGACCGGCGAGGCCGGGTCGGGTGGGATGCTGGTCGGGGCTACCGGCGCGGTCGTGGCGCCCGCGGCGGCGCGGTTGCGGGCGGGTGTGCCGAGCGGACCGGGTTGCCAGGTGGGGCCCGCCGTTGGCGGGGTGAGGCGAGCGGTGGCCTCCCGGATCTTGGCCGCGGTCTCGGCGGCGCGGGCGTTCAGGGTGGCGCGGGTCTGGTTGAGCACCAGTCGGGCCTGGTGCTGGGGCACTGACTCACGATCGTCCCCCGATCCGGCACTGTCGCCTGAGGCGTTCGGGCCGGGCCGGTCGGCTGAGTGGAAGACTTCGAAGACGCCGTCGGCGACGCGTTGGGCCCAGGTCAGGTTGTCGACGTGCGCGTCGAGCAGGGCCGCGACCTCCGCGACGATCCGCCCGTTGCCGCTGATCGCCTCCGCGGCCTCGGTGATGGACGCCCGGTAGGCGTTCGCGTCCTTCCCGGTCCAGTCATCCGCGGTGACCCGCCCGGCCAGCACGTCGGCGCTCACGTCGGCGTGCTCGGTCGCGGCGGCCCGCAACGCCAGCACACCCTCATACGTCGCGGCTGGATCACCCGGGATGAGTTGCTTGCCGTGCGACGCCGACTCGAGTTCGACCGGCCCGGAGCTGGTGTCCGTGTCCCTCACCGCCGCACCCGCTTCCCCGAACCGGTCGAGGCTTCCGAACGCCGCTCGTCATCTCGGTCGTCGTTCCGGTCGTCGTTCCGGTCGTCGTGGCGGTCGCGCTTGTCGGCGCGGCCGTGCCCGCCCTGGTGCTGGTGGTCGTGTGTGCGCCCGTGCTGGCCGTCGAGGATGTCGGCGTTGTGGGTGTCCGCCTCGGTGGTGCTCGCGGCCGAGGCGACCAGGGCCGCCGCGTCGCTGTGCAGCTTGCGGCCCTGCACTAGCGCGACCTCGCGGAGCCGGGTGATGAACCCCCGCAGCGCCTCAGCGACCGCATCGTTGCCCACCACTCCCGCCGAGAGCGGGCTCACCTTCTCCACCCTGCGGGCGACCTGGCTGGTGTGCCGGGAGGCCACCTCACGCAGCCGCGCCGCGGAGGATCGCAACCGGTCGGGGTTCATCTCCACATCACCCCGCCCACCCCGCCGACCAGTCCCACGCCGGCCCCCCGCTCGCGGGCCCTCGCCTCGGTGGGGCTCGGGCAGGATCGACACGGGCTGTGGGTCGGGCCGAGGTGGCTCGGGCAGCGGCGTCCACGACGGCACGACAGCGGAAGACTTGGTTTCGCGCACAGCGGTACCCCCGATCAGGGCGACGGTGAATCCGCCCGGACCGCACGACGGCCGGAGCGGCGAGACTGTCCGGGGGCTACGTCGACTCGTCATCGAGGGTCGTTGACCTGCGGTCAGTAGAACGTTCTTAGCTAACGCACAGACAGGCACGCAACCCCGCCACCGGGTCTACTCCGGGCGAGTGATCACCCCGGCTGCCAGCCCCTCCGGCCTGGCCCTGATCGGACCTATCAGGCGGCCGGAACCCCGAGGGTCGTTGCTCCCTGAGCGGTACCGTCCGCGGGCTTGGGTGATCTCGACACCGCCACGGCAACGATCGGGTATCGGCGGCCTGCGTCACGTACGAGCCGCACGCAGGGTCTGTTCGCAGGGCGGTGACCTGGGCTGATGCGCCTGATTCGACTGCCCGGCGAGGGCCGCGGGGCGAGGCCGCTCGGCGGCCTGGTCCATTCGGGTGAAGTTGACCTAGTGGTGTGTCGCTGAAATAGCTTGACGGTGTGGTGCGGGATACTGCCCTATGCGGGCAGCGCCGTTGGGATTGCGCGAGGGTGATCGGGAGCGACTGTCGGCGTTGACACGGGCGTCGACGGCGCCGGCGAGGATGGCGCTGCGAGCTCGGATTGTGCTGCTGGCCGCTGATGGGGTCAGTCATGCCGAGATCGCGCAGCGGGTCGGGGTGTCGCGTCCGACGGTGATCGGCTGGCGGGTCCGATACGAACAGTCCGGGCTGGCTGGCCTGGAGGAACGGCCCCGTCCGGGGCGGCCCCGGGTGATCGATCATCGGGCGGTGATCGCGGCGACGTTGCGTCCGCCGCCGGCCAAGCTCGGGGTGACGCACTGGTCGAGCCGGTTGCTGGCCGATCGGTTGAAGATCGACCATGCCACCGTCGCGCGGGCGTGGAAGGCCTACGGTGTGGCGCCGTGGCGGTGCGAGACGTTCAAGTTCTCCACCGATCCCGAGCTGGTCGCCAAGGTCACCGACGTCGTCGGGCTGTATCTGGCCCCTCCAGAGAACGCGATCGTGCTCTGCGTGGACGAGAAGTCGCAGATCCAGGCGTTGGACCGGACCGCGCCGACCCTGCCGATGCAGCCCGGCCGGGCCGCGAGCTGGACCCACGACTACCGCCGCCACGGCACCACCACCTTGTTCGCCGCGCTGGAGATCGCCACCGGCAAGGTCACCGCGGCGTGCAAGCCCCGGCACCGCCACCAGGAGTTCCTGGCCTTCTGCAAGCAGGTCGCCAGGGCGTATCCCGAGGGAGAGTTGCACCTGGTGATGGACAACTACGCCGCCCACAAACGGATCGAGATCCGCGACTGGCTCGCGGCCAACCCTCGGGTGCACGTGCACTTCACCCCGACCTCGGCGTCGTGGATGAACCTGGTCGAGGTCTGGTTCGGGATCATCGAACGCCAGGCCCTCCGTCGGGGAGTCTTCCGCAGTGTGAAAGACCTCAACGCCGCCATCCGAGCCTTCATCAACGGCTGGAACGACCGATGCCACCCGTTCGTCTGGACCAAGACCGCCGAAGAGATCCTCGCCAAAGCGGACCGGAAAACTACTTCAGCGACGAACCACTAGACCTGGCCGAATAGGCGCTCAGGCCCGCGAGAAGGGGCCTGGCGGGGCGTGTCGCGGGCGGGTGCGTGTCTGGTCCGAGGGGCCGCTCGTCGTGCGGCGGTCGGGGCGGCGATACGCGGTAGGTCCGGGCGCGGTAACGAGACCAGGCGGCGTAAAGGCGCCCCGACACCGCCGACGCCGCCGAACTCCGACGAATGGCGGGGGCCGACGTTTGCGGCCGAGACTGAGACCCTACACGCGGGGCGGAATGTACCCAATTCTCCGCATTACCTCTGGCGTTAATTGGCGACGGGACGTCTCAGTGACTGCGCGTCGACATGACGTTCCGCTCGGTCGACGACAACGAATAGAATGGCGTTGTCGGATGGGTCGATGCGAATACCGTCTCGTCGGGAACGTAGTCACCCGGCACGCCCGGTACTCGGCCTCCACAGCACGCCGCATCCGATCGCGCACCGGGCCGCGGGCGCCCGGACATCCGCCGGGCCGGGTCCGGTTGATCTCCCCGGAAGCGGGTCGGTCGGGCGCGAGAGGCGGTGCCGTTCGGTGGGCCGTTCGGTGGGCCGTTCCGTGGGCCGTTCGGTGGGCCGATGACCAGGCCCCTCTCCACGTCAGAACGGGGCCGTTGCGGCAGTTCAGCCAGGGTGGGCCTCGCGCGCGGGCTGGCCAGACAAATACCGTGTCGGGGGGTGTGGGGGCCCCGTGCGCTCTCCGGGTGGCTGGCTTGCTCCTTCCGTGTAGGTGGTCCTGTTGGTCGGTCGTCTCGCCTTCATCCTCACTCACCTTCCCGCCCCGGCCGGGGCCTCGTGCCGCCGTGTCCTGACTCCCGCCCGATGATCGACAACGAGTCCCCGACCGGGTCGCCGGAATAGACGCCGAACCATGATCAAAACGCGCGGAATTCGCCGGAACAATGGCGCCGGAATCGGTCGTAAATGGTTGTCCGCCCCCGTGATTCCCGATAGAATGATAGTAGAAATCAGCCACGAACCAACCGAGCCGGGGGCCGAGATCATGTGCATAACCGACGTGGGTACGGAATCGGACGGAAAGTACGTCGCATTCTGTTACTGCGGTTGGTCAACCGAAAAACTCGCGACGGAAGCGGAAGCGGAATCGCTCGCCCGGCAGCACAAACAGAATTCCGACGCCCGGCAGCCACAGGGCTACCCGTGGGATGAGGACTGACCGCACCCGATAACGATCCGGGCCCGCCATCACGGCGGGCCCGGATCTTTGTGCGTCCACCCCCGGCCGGGCGCGACACCCCGGCCGCGGCGGGTCGGGGGTTCGAGAGTTCCCACCCCCTAACCGGGTTCCGGTGCCACGTTCCGCCGTGACGCCTCCCGAACGTGTGGCCCCCGGTCCGGGGCGCGCGTGCCGCACCCGGCCCCCGGTGAGCTCACCCGGCCCCGCCCGGTCGGGGCGGGGCCTGGCCCGCGCGCCCCGTGCCGCGGGCTGAGCGGCCCCGTACGGGCCGTATCGGGCCGCGGTGCCCGGTGGCACCCCGGGCCCGGGCCGGACGGTGCGTGGCGGGCATGTGGTCGCCTGCCGACGGTGGGCTCGGCGACCCGGTCCCGTCGCGCGGTGTCGCGCGTGCCGGGTACCTCGTGGGGGGCGGGGTGCGTGTCCGGGTTCCGGCGCGGCCCGCGGTCCGGCCCCGGGCCCCGGTGGTGGTCCGCGGCGCGGCTCCCGGCCCGCGGGGGGAGCATTCCCCCCTGGTTTCCGGCGCGGCCTCGCGCCGTTGTTCCCGGGACACGCCGCGGCCCCCATTGCGTGAATGCAATGGGGGCCGTTGGGTAATTCGGCGGTGCTGTTGTTCTACTTCTTTCCGCGCCCCCGCTTCGGAGCGGCGCGGAAAGTTTTCGGGCTATCCAGGGTCTGGATAGCGATTCCGGTTTCGCACAGGGTCACGAGTGCGTTGTAGATGGCACCGCTGGACCGGCGCAGTTTGTTCCCCAGCTGGGTCGGGGTGAATTCCAGCCGCGGGTTGCCCTGCAGCTCGTCCACGACCATGGCGCGCAGTTCCCCCGGGCCCAGCTTCGGCTGCCGGGTGGTGGTCGGCACCGGGGCGGGCGCCCGGGTGGCACGGGCCGGGACCGGGGCCGGACGCTGCCGCGTGGCGGTCGCCCGACCCGTCGGGGCCCGGCCCCCGCTACCGGCCGCGCCGGTACGCGCCCCGGCCGTGGTCCGACCGTTCGCCTTCCCGGCCGTGCCCGTGGCCTCCCCGGCCGTGGTACCCGTGGCCTTCCCGGCCGTGCCGGTGGCTCCGGTGGCCTTCCCGGTGGCCGCGGCGGGTCGCCGGGTACCGGTCCGAGCGGCGGTGTCCGGCACGGGCGCCGTGCCGTTCTTGCCGTTCTTTCGGCTGGTGGGCGCTTTGGCCGGTGCGGCGGCGGACGTGGCCGTACCGGACTTGGCCGCGCCGTTGCCGCCGCCACGGCCACCCGTGGTCGCTGAGCCTCCGCGGGCACCGTTGCCGGTGGCCGTGGCCGGACCCCCGTTGCCGGTGGCCCTGGCCGCGCGGGTGGTGCCCGTGACCTTGGTCGCGCTGGTGGCCTTGGCCGCCCGGCCGTTCCGCCCCGCCCCGGTACGCGGGGCGGCCGGGGCCGGGTCGGATTCGGTGGTCGGGTCGGTGGTGGGCTGCTGTGCGCGGGCCTTGGCCAGCGCGGCGACCACCGCCGGGGTCATGCCCGGGTCGGTTCCGGGCGCGGTTGTGGTGCTGTTTTTGGGCGTGGACATGACAGGTCGCCTTTCGTGTGTTGGGTGAAAGATCCGGCCGCCGGTCACCGGTGATCCAGCGGGCTTTCGGGTCGGCCGCTTGGGTGATGCCCATCTATGGACGCTCTGGTCGGTACCCGGTGTCAAGCCCTGCCGCAAACAAGACACATGTCTTGTTTCCCGGACGCCGTTCAGGGGCCACCTGGCCCCGTTGCGGCAACTCTCGGCGACCTATGGAGCACTTTTCGCGGGTTATTGGCGCCGGTTGGTGGGGCGCGTGAATCCGGCGAGATCCTTGAATGATTTCCAGTCCTGTATTCGGACGGTTTGGCCGAATGTCGGGGCGTGAATCATGAGCGTGCTGCCCTCGCCGAGCGCGATCCCGACGTGGTGGATCCGGGCCGGAGTCCCGAAGAACACGAGATCCCCCGCCTGGACCTGCGCGCCCGGGGGCAGGCGGGGTCCGGCGTTGAACTGGGTCTGCGCGGTCCGGGGCAGCGAGACCCCGGCCGCGGCCCAGGCCGCGGTGGTCAGCCCGGAGCAGTCGAACCCGGGCCCGTCGCCACCCCACACGTACGGGGCACCCAACTTCGACCGGGCGAACGCCACCGCGGCCCCCGCTCCGGCCCCCGGCCCGGCCCCGGGCCCCGGCGCGGCCCCCGGCGCGGCCCCGGGTGTGGCCCCGGCCTCGGGTGTGGCCTGGGCCCCGAGGGCTGCGTAGCGGCGGGCTTGGTCGAGAACCTTCCGGACGTACCAGTCGGCGTGGTTGTAGGCGAACAGCGCCGCGCGGAGGTCCCCTCGTGCGGCCCCGTTGTCGCAGAGCAGGAACCCGGCGGCCCAGATGGCGTCGTGCGGGTTCCACCGCGACGGCGGCGAGGCACCTCCGGGCGGGATGCGGTGCCGGGCGATCACCGAGTTGAACGTCGGGGCGAGGAACTGCATCGGACCGCCCGCGGAAGCGCTGTTGACGGTGCCGGGCGCCACCCCGGGCAGCGGGGAGCGGCCGTGGTCGGACTCGACCTTCCCGACCGCGGCCAGCACCGACCACGACAACCCCGAACACGCCCGAGACGCCGCGACATAGGTTGCGAGGTATCCGGGTGGGATGTCACCCACCGCGCCGCCCGGGGCGGCCTCCTGGCCGGCCTCGCCGGAGGTGCCCGGTCCGGGAGTGGTGATCGCGGAGACCAGCCCGGCCACAGCGGCCAGCACGGCGGCCAGCAGCACCAGCCCGGCCAGCGCCGCCGCGGCGGTCGCGGTCGCGGTGGCCTTCACAGCGGTACTCACCACGGGTGGTCACGTCCTTTCCGCGCGCGCAGGCCAGGGGAAGCGACACGGGCGCCCGGCCGACGCCCGCGCCGCTATGGGGGCCTCGCGGCCCGCGCCGGGCGCAGGTGGGCGGGGCAATGCTCGGCCAGGGCCGCACCCGGCGCTCGGGGGTCTGGCGAGTCCGCGCTGCCGCTTTCCGGTCCTGTGGCCACGGCGGGGTGGCGATCGCCGGGTCGCGCACGGCGATACTGCGGACTCGGCCCCGGCAGGTGGTGCTCGTCCGGCCGTGCCCCGGGGTGGTGCCGCCGGGACTCGCGGGAGAAGGGGTCGTCGGGTCTGGCCCGGCTACCTGGTGGGTGGTGGAGTCGGGTGGGGTGATCTCCACATCCGGGTCGGGCGGGTGCGCCAGGCGGTGGCGTTGAGCTGTTCCGGACCGGCACCGCTGGCTGCGTCGTGGTGTCCGTCGGCGCCGAGGAAGTCGGGGTCGAGGGGGTCGGTGTCGGGGTTGTGAGTGTCGGCGCCGTATGGAGCGTGGCCCGGGTAGGTGGGTTGGGGCTCGTGCAGTTCGGCGTGGGTCAGCCCGCGCTCGGGGTGGGTGTGGGCGAGGTCGTCGAGGCTCACTCGAGCCGATCCGGTCGCGCCGGCCGCGCTGGCACCGGCCCAGACCGGGAGCAGGATCCGGGCGTCCGGGTCCCACGTCGGCCCGCACCGCGCGGTGCGCCCGTTGCCCCGGGTGCCCGCCCCGCCCGGGACCGAGGCAGCGCGGCCGGGGTTGCGACCGGGGGTGCGGGCTGGGTCGGAGTAGGTGGTGAAGACGGGTACCAGGTGCGGGTGGTCGAGGTCGGCCAGCGCGGCGGCGAGCACCGCCTGAGCGTTGTGCTCACGGCGGGGCCCCGGTAGCCAGATCACCACCGGAGTCACGATCGCCGAGGCGAGGGCGAGTCGGTGGTAGCCGCGTAGCTTGGCGGCCAGCCGGGTCAGCGGCTCGGTACCGGTGTCCCATTCCACCGCGAACCCCACCCCCGCCTCGCGCACTCCGGGGTCCGGGGCGGGGGTGGTCCAGACGGCGTAGGCGTCGGGTCTCGCGGGGGCGAGGTGCTGGGTGCAGCGGGCCTGGCCCCACCAGCACACCAACCCGCCCCCGATCTCGCCGCCGAGATTGGCCCGGGACTCGACCTCCGGCTGGACCGGCGGTGCGGTGGTCAGGTGGATGAGTAGGGTGTTCACGGCGAGTTGGTGGCCGAGTTGGGCGTTGTGCGCGAGCGCGATCCCGCGTCCGACCTGGCGGGAGTCGGCCTGGGGGGCGAGGTCGTGGCCGTCCTCGGCGGCCAGCATCGCGTAGGCCAACGGTGGGGCGACCCAGTGCAGCGGCGCCGACCCCCCACCCCGCTCGGTTCCGGGGCGGGTCCCGTGCAGGGGTTGGAAGGCGTCGATGGCGCCGAGCTCGCGCAGGATCTGCAGCCGCCGTCGGGCCCGGCGCGGGTGAGCGAAAGCCAGCGCGGTCAGGTGAGCGGTGGTCAACACGCGGTGCTCGGCGAGCATTCGCACACACCAGCGGTCCCGGGCGGTCAGGTGGGCGGCCAGCTCTCCGTGCGCCCGGTCGACGGTGGCGCCGCGCCGGTCGGTCCGCCCCGAGGCCCGCTCGACTTTCCGGGCAGTCGGTCGGGTGGTGGTCACGCGGCCCTCCCCACCGGGGCGCCCGAGGGCCCCGAGTGGTGGCCGGCGCCCGGCCCGGCCGCGTCCGAGCTGGTGGCCGGGTCCGAGGCGGTGGCCGGTTCGAGGGGGTGGGTGCGCACGGTGAAGGCCGGGGTGGGGGTGTTGGACAGGTGCAGCCGGGCGGCGAGGGTGTAGGGGTCGAGGTGGGCGAGGTCGTGCGCGGACAGGTTGGGGGTGACGTGGCGCTCCAGCGCGGCGGCGTCCTCCGGCGCTGTGCGGAGGTAGAACTTGTTGAGCGCGTTCGCGCTCAGTCCGGCGCGTAGCTCGACCGAGAGCTGGGCGAGGTTCTGGTGTGCGCAGGTCACCGACAGGTGCAGGGCACGGGCCTGGGCCAACAATTCCTCGATCCGTACCGGCATGTGCAGGAACATCTGCGCTTCGTCCAGATACAGCGAGGCGTCTGGGCGTTCGTGCTCTGGTCGGGCGGCGCGGGCGGTGAGGGCGTGCCAGGTGTGCGCGACCACGATCGACCCGAGGAGCTGGGTCGTCTCGGCGGACAACAAGCCCTCGGGTAGGCGGGCCAGGACGATGCCGCCGTGGTCGAGGACCGTGGTCATGTCCAGCTCGCGGCCCGGTCCGCCGAACTCCCGACCGGCGCGCGGGGCGGCGGAGGCCGCACTGGTCGGGGCGGGGCCGGGTTCCGGGTGGTGGTCGTGGGGGTGGTAGGGGGTGCCGGTGAGGACCGAGGCGGGGAAGGGGCGCAGCAGCAGGGCCCGGAGTTTGTTGCTGAGCGGGGCCACGACGGCGGCCTGGGTGGAGGCGGGTAGCTCGTCGAAGCCGCGCCAGAAGGGGCGCAGCATGTCCATCTCTTCTTTCGTTCCGACCATGGCGGCGACGACTCCGCGTCGGTGCTCGGGGTCGGATATCAGGGTGAGCAGGTCCCCCAGGTGCGGGACCGGCACCACCACCCGCCCCGGGGAGGAGGCGCGGGCGCGGGCGGTGAGATAGCGGTGGTGGGCGCGCAGAGTCAGCCCGGCCAGGCGGGCGATGTCATCGGTGCGGGGTCCCCAGTTGTCTCCGAACAATCGCTTGAAGATGTGGGTGAGGTGGTCGACCCCGGCCGGGTAGCGCGGGTCGAGCAGGTTGATCATCGGCGGCTGTACGTGTTGGACGGGGTCGAGCATGACCAGCCGGTCCCGGTGGCTCGCCGGGGTGCGGGCGGCGATGTCGGCGGCGAGGTCGCCCTTGGGGTCGAGCACGATCACCCCGCGAGCCGCGTCGACGTCGGCCAGGACGTTGCCCGCGATGAACCACGACTTGCCGACACCGGTCACCCCGATGACGTGGGCGTGGTGTCGGGCGTCGGTGACCGGCAGCGCGACCGGGCGCCCGGAGACCTGGGCGAGTCCGATCGGGCGGGTATCCCGGCCGCCGGTCGGCACCCCGGGTGGGACCGGCACCGCCGCGGCCCCGGCCCGGACCAGCCCGGGGACTCGCGGCGAGAGGGGGAGGTGGGCGATGGCGGCCAGCTCGGGCACCGACCACAGCTGCCCGAGCCCCATCCGGCGCTGGTTGAACTCCTCCCGAGCCTGCTCCACACCGATGCCTCGACGTCGGAGCAGGTTCGCCCCAGTCAGTACCGCGAACGCGGCGCCGATGCCGTCTGCCCACCCCGCCACCCGCTCGGCCGCCGCTACTGGCCGGGAGGTCGAGCCGGGGTACGCGCGGGAGTCCGTGCTGGAGGTGTCGGTGGTGAGGGTGGCGGCGTAGCGGATCTGCACCGCCCAGTACGGGCCGTGATCGGTCTTGTCGTGCACCGCCCGCGAGATGGCCGGCGCCAACCCGCCACCCTTGCGGTCACCGCGGCGCGACCGGTCGAGATATCCGCCCGCCCCGTACCCACCTCGGCCGCCGTGCCCGCCGTGGCCGTATCCGCTGTGTCGGCTCAGCGGGGTGGCGGCGACCGACCCGGCGCCCCGGAGCAGCTCCCGGACCGCGAGCCCGCAGCCGCGCAGCAACCACACAACCGCGGCGGCGGCCATCCCGGACGAGCCGGAGACGGTGCCCGCGGCCAGGGTGGCGGCCCACCCGGGGGTGGTGCCGGCCAGGACTCGCCCGGCGGCGTGGCGAGACAGCGCGGCTCGCCACGCGACGATCGGCCGGACGCACACCTGCACACACCCCCACGCCTCGCTCCCGCTGGACTCGCCCTGCCCCCCGGAGTCGGCGGGGTCGGTGCTGTCGGTGTGTTCGCGGACGGCCTCCAAGGCGCCGAGCAACGCCCGCAGTGGGTCGGCCCGATCATTGGTGCGCAGGGGCAGGGCCTCGGGTCGCTGCAGGTGCAGCCGACCCGCGGCCACCGCCTGCTGCTGTCCCGGCCGGTGGCGAGGAATCGGTATCGGCCACGTCGACCCAGCCCGCCCCGCCGAGCGGGCGGAGTTGAGCGTGCGGACAGCGGCGTGGTGCACCGCCTCGGGGATGGTGGTCACGCATGTTCGGGCGCCGGGCCACGCGGCCCGGACGGCGGCGGTCACGATCCCGACCCGGACGGCCGAGGGCACCCACACGCCCAGGCGCAGCGCTCCGGCCCCGGCGTGGATCTCCCACACCAGATGCGGCTGACCGTGCAGCAACCTCGACCAGCGGGGTCGGGACAGCCCGGACAGCGTCCGCCACAGCAGCTCGGCGCCGTCCGCGTCGACCTGGGGCCCGGCGGTGATCTCCACCCACGACGCCCCTCGGGCCCACCGCTGGCGGCGCCGCGCTGCTACCACGGTCGCCCCGGCCACCACCAGAGCGGCTACGGCGGCCGCGGCGACGACCAGCCACGGCCCCCACACCGACCACCACGCGGCGACTCCCGACAGGAGCCGTCGGGCGAGGGCGCCTGGGTCGAGCAGCACCGGCTCCCACCACCCCGGCCCCTGCCCACCCGAACCCGAGGGTGTCTGGGGTGACCAGCCCGGGGTCAGGTTCGGCGTGGTCGAGGTCGGCGATCGAAGCGGCGGGAGTAGCGGGTCGGCGCTGCCGTGCTCGAACGGCACCCCGAACCGGCCCGGCCCCGTGTCCAGGTTCGGTCCCCACTCACCCGAACCCAACCCACCCTGCCCACCTGAGCCTGGCGAGACCTTCGGTGACCAGTCGGGGGTCAGGTTGGGTGTGATCGAGGACGGTGACCGCAGGGGCGGCAGCAGCGGATCAGCGCTGCCGTGCTCGAACGACACTCCGAACCGCCCCGGCCCCGGCATGGGCTCGGGTGCGGGGGTGGGGTCGGGACTCGGGACGGGCGACGGGCGGGTCACAGCGGGTCGGGTCCTTCCAGATCGGAATTGAACGAGCCAGACGACGAGAGCAACGGCGGGTGGTCGGTGTGAGCGGCCGGGAACCCGCTACCGTGATCAGCGATCCCGGCGCCCGGTTCGTGGTCCTGCGCGAGGCGGCGCGGATCTGTGGTGATCACTGCCGTCTCGGGATCGGAGGCGTGCAGGTGCACGGCCACCCGGTGGGTCCCGGTGATCAGCAGCCCGGTTCCGCGTTCGGCGGTGGTCAGCCATTCCCGCTCGCCGTCGGACAGGCCGAAGGCGTCGGCGACGCGGGCGGCGGCTTGGGTGGCGGTGCGCAGCAGCAACGCCGAGGCGCAGTTGCCCATCACGGCGCGGCCGTTCTCGGTGGCCAGCACGTCCCCCGCGTCCTGGGTCACCAGCGTCAGCCCGGCCCAGTGCTTGCGGGCGGCCTTGGCCAACCGCAACAGAAACGCCGCCCCGGCGGGGTGGGCCAGCAGCAACCACGCCTCGTCCACCACGACCACCCGGGGCCGGGCCGGGGGCTGGTGGGCGGTGATGGTCCGCCACGTCGCGTCCAGCGCCAGCAACGTCCCGACCCCGGCGAGCTGATCGGGCAGCGCGGCGAGGGAGAACACGGTGAAGTGCTCCGCCGGCGGGTGCGAGGTCGGGGCACGGAACAACTCGGAGAAGCTGCCCGAAACGAAGGGCCCCATCCGGTGCGCCAACCCCGCCCCCACCGGATCCCGTGTGTCGGCCAGAGCGGCGGCGAGGTCGCCCAGCAGCGGCGCCGCACGCCTCCACGTCGTGGGGTCGGAGGTGATGCCCGCGCGGGTGTAGGCGGTGTGGATCCCGACGTCCAGCAGCGCCGACTCGGCGGGAGTGAGTTCGCCGAGCATGACCCCGAGCAGGGTGTGGCAGAACAACGCGCGGCGCCCCAACAGGTCCGCGTCCCGCCACCCCGGCGCACCCGCCCCGGCAGTGCTGGTCTCGGTCAGCCCGGTATAGCCGGGCAGGTCAAGCGGATTGACGTGCACCCCGGGGGCACCGAGGCGGATGTGTGCGCCGCCGACGGTCTGGGCGAGGGCGGCGTACTCGTCGTGCGGGTCGATCACCGTCGCGGCGATGCCGTGGTAGAGCCCGCGCAGGGTGGCGAGCTTGACCGCGAAGGACTTCCCCGCCCCGGACGCGGCGAGCACGCACTGGTTGTAGTTGTGCGCTTCCGGCCCGAACCGGTCGATGATGACCAGGTTGTGGGTGGCCGCGTTGTGCCCGAGCAGCACCCCCGCCGCGCGTCGACCTCCTGGGCCGGTCTCGTGTCTCGCCCACGGATCGGTGGGCAGGTCGGGACTGTGGAACGGAAAGCAGGTCGCGGCGGCCTCGGTGTCCACCGCTCGGCGGTGCCCGAGGGAGTCGATCCCGATGGGCAGGGTCGTGGTCCAGCCGGCCAACGCGCGGAAGGTGGTCGGGCGTAGTTGCAGCAGCATCGAGGAGGCCAGGGTGCGCAGGGCGGCGAGGTGCGCGGACAGCTCCTCGGGGTTGTCGGCGTGCACGGTGATGGCCAGCCCGATGCGGTGCAGTCTCGTTTCGGCGCGGGCCAGCCGCTCGGACAACTCGAACGCATCTTGAGCGGCGGCGGTGGTGTGTGGGTCGACCAGCCGGCCCTTCGCGCTATCGGCGTGGCGGACCGATTCCAGGCGGGCGAGTTGGCGGCGCAGCTGCCGATCCGCCACCAGCGGATCCACGGTGTCGAGGTGCAGGGAGAGCGCGACGGGGGCGGGGTAGGAGATCAGCGGCTCCAGCCAGCCCCCGGACACCTCACGGGGCCACCCGGTCACCACCAGCGTTCCGGCCCACGAGCCCTCCACACACACCGCCCGAGGTGCCACCTGCACCTGCGAGGGGAGCCAACCCCCGGCCGCGCCCACGGCGGGCAGGTAGCCGAGTTGGGCGTCCCACACCCGATCTGGCACCCCGCCGCCCGGCAACGCGGCCATGCCCTCAGCGTCGGTGGAGTCGTCGTAGTACACATCCGGGTCCCTCTGCTCGTGGCCGGTGTCGTCATCGACGCGGGCGAGACGGGAGCGGCGGGTGCGCCACCAGCTCGCCGGGCTCACGCCGCCCACCCCATGCCGCAGGCGCTGGCACCGAAGTTCTGGTTGGGGTGCCGGGTGGCTCGGGGTGGGCCGAGAGGGGCGGGGGCGGTGGCCAGGTCATCGAGGGGCCGGTCGGGGTCCGCGGCGGCGGCGAGCGCCGCGGTGGTGGCGTGGGCGTCGAGGGGGCGGACGGTGATCTCGGCCGGGGCCAGGCAGCGCTGTGCTTCACCCAGGCGCCCGAGCAGCCGGGCCAGCGCCGCGTCGCGGCCGGGCTCGGGATCGTCATACGGGTCGTGATAGCCCCGCCCGTAGCCGTCGGGCTCCTCGTCGTGGTCGGGTCGGGGGTCGCTGGCCTTGGGGACGGGTTCCCGCAACACGAGCAGGACGTGCCGGGTCAGGGGCTTGGTGGCGGCGAGTGCCGCGAGGTAGTCGCGGTGCCCGGCCGCCGCGACCGCGAGCGCGGGCGGGTGCAGGGTCGGGATGGCCTCGTCGAGGGCGGCGATGGCCCCGGACAGGTCGAGGGGTTGGGTGCGGACCACGATCTGCACCCCGCCACCGGAGGAGGCCAGGAGCCGGGCGAACGACTCCAGCAGAGCGGCGCGTTCGGTGTCGTGGCGTAACGCGAGGTTGACCGTGGAACACGACGCCAGCACCGCGACCCCACCCGAGCCGAGATCGACCACCCCGACCCGCAGACCACCCCAGCCGTGCTCGTGCACCCCGAACGCACCGACCCGCAACAGCCCCGCCCGCCCACCCCGGGGCAGGCGGGTATCCCACCCCGACACCTCCGGCCCACGACCGGGGCGGGCCTCGTCGGAATCGTGGTGATCGGCGGCGTGATCGAGGACCCACCCGGGTACCTGCCACGCCCCCTCGGCCTCCTGGGCGTCGGGGTGGTCTCGGTGCAGCCGCCGCGACCCGAGCCGGAACCGCATCCCGAGTACGGCGAGCCGATCGAGGCCCAGACCGTCGCGGCGGACCAAAGCTAACGCCACCGACACCACCACGACCGGAAGAGCGCCCAGGGCGAACACCCAGCCCGCGACCACCGCCTGCAGCGCCGACCACAACCCCCACAGCAGGGAGGCGGTACCGGCGAGGATCGCGACCTGCCGCACCGTCAGGCCGCCCAGCACCCGGTCCGGGGTGTCCACGTCGGCCGGGATCCGGGTACTCATCGCCTCTCACCTCCTCGCTTGGTTCGCGGATCGTGATCTGGCCGGCGCTGCTCGGCGGTTCGGTCCGAGCTGGTCCTCGCCGTACCCGCGACGTGCGCGGGGTTGCCCGGTGTCGGCGAGGCGCCCGTAGGGCGGACCACCGGGACTCGGGTTTGGCGCGGTGGGGCGCCGGGGGTCGGTGCCTGCGCGGGAGTGGTGGGGACGCGGAACACCACCGGTCGCACGACCGGCACGGCTGGTCGCCGGACTCCCGCCGTCGGGGCCGGTGGCGTGACCGGCGCGGGTGCGGAGGAGAACGTCAGCGGCGCCGACG
>JAESFN010000643.1_pt1 | contig 26216 bp, 24 predicted proteins | sample 9269411 | NCBI WGS metagenome assembly JAESFN01 (sample SAMN14505399, study PRJNA617100) | algae metagenome | isolation source: Iphinoe sp. HA4291-MV1 and co-occurring heterotrophs from trail next to... | place: USA: Maunawili Falls, Hawaii | collected 2009-07-25
ATCTCCAGCGGACAATCAAGCCCGAGCGCGCGCGCGCGCGCTTCGACGATATCCGGATTGGCAAGGAAGTAGAAGGAGGGGATGCGGAGCCTCTCCCGGGCGAGCCACAGGGCGAGAGTGAGATCCGGCCCGACACCGCCGGGTTCGCCCATGGTCAGGGCCAGCGGCCGTGTCGAGTCCAATGGCGGCAACCCCTCAGGTCGATCGGACGCGGAGCAACCCGCGCCCCCCGCTTTACCTGTACTCGATCACGGCGTTCTTGCGAAGCTCGGCCATGTAGTCCTTGCCCAGATCCTTGTTGACCTCGTCAAGAAGCTTGGCCTCCGCCTGGACCCGCGCGGCGGCGTTGCTCTGGATATCCTTGGCCGTGCAAACCGCCAGCATCGTATAGCCATCGTCCGATTTCCGCGGGCGGGTCAGCCTTCCAGGGCCGGCCTCCTTGATGTCGGCGGCTTCGGGCGCGCCGAGCAGTTCTTCGGACGTGCGCCGCATGGTCGGGCGGACCACGACCTCCTTGAGCTGCGTGACCTGCTCGACGACGGCATCGCAGCCCGCGAAGCGACCGCGGAACGCCTCCGCCTCGCGCCGCCGCTGGGCGTCGTATCCGGCAGAGGAACCCTTCGGCACCACGAAGATGATCGGCTTCAGCGTATATTCGGTGGTGGTGACATCCTGCGAGCCGCTTTCGGCGAACATCTCCGCCGTGATGTCGGCGCCCTTGACCGAACCGCCGCGCATGCGGGTGCGCATCTGCACGAGCTGGCCCCAGACCATCTGCGCCTTGATGCGCCGACGCAGCGTCTCGATCTGCACGCCCTGCTGTCCGAGGGCCTGGCTGAGCTGCTGCGGCGTCATCTTGACACGGGCCGCGATCTCCTCGACCGCCGCGGTCACGCGCGCGTCGCTGACGGCAACGCCCATCTTGGCCGCCTCGATGAACCAGATCGTTTCGTCGATCAGCTCCTCGGTTGCCGCCTTCTGGCCGCCCTTGCCGCCGGTCATCTGCAGGAGGGCCGTCCGCTGCTGGATGTCGTAGCTGGTGATCGGCTGGTCGTCGACCTTCACCTTGATTGAACTCTGGGCGAGGGACGGCCCGACGGAGCAGGCCGCGAAGGCCAACAGGGCGCTTACGAACACGACAGCGAGGCGCATGATGAGTTTCCCGATTTCTCGTCGCCGGTCTACCGACCGCCCACCGGGATAACGGACGCCGGAACCGGCAGGCGCCCCAGAAGGAGGCAAGGAATCCGGCAAAACCGTGATGAACGCCGACGACTATTCCGAGTCGTTGGTCGAGGAGATGCTCGCGTTCACCGCGCCCTCGGCGAGGGTCCGGAGATTCAGCCGGAAGGTCAGCGAACGGTTCGGGATCAGGGTGTTGCGGGATTCGGTAAAGGCGATGGACAGCGACACGCAGCTGTCGTCGTAGGCGATGCCGACGCTGTCCTTGCTGACATACTTGTTCGCCACGTCATAGACCGCGGAGCCGAACATCCTCCACCGGTCGGCGATGTTGATCGACGCCTGCGCGTTGACGAAGGACTGCTTGACGATGCCGGCCGTCGGAACATCGCGGATATAGCCGTAGGCCGCGGAGGCGCTGAACCAGGACATCGTTTGACTGGCGCCGATCTCGGCGCGCTGGACGCTGAGGTCCTCCTCGTCGAACCGGCCACGGAGCGAAATCTTCGTCGCGGCGCTGCCGAAGGACAGGCGGCCGACATAGTCGGACACGTCGCTTTCGAGTCCGGAATAAGCCCCGACGTCGGCAATGTCCTTGACCGCGAACGAGTTCAGCCCGGCGAGCATCCGCGACTGGCCGAACATGCCTTCGAGGACCAGGTTGTTGTCGAACGTCCCGGTGTACCGCACGCCGTAGTTCATGCGGGTGCCGCCCTCGACCCTGTCGAGGCCGGAGAACTTGTCGCGGCGGAAGAGCACCGAATCGTCGAAGACGAGGCTCTGCGCATCGTCGTTGGGCAGCTCGCCGGCATAGGGCTCGTCCGGACGGGCGACGACCTGCACGATGGGCTCGATGACATGGGACGACGTGCCGGCCTGCACCAGGATCGGCCAGCTCCACTCGGCGCCGATGGTCGGCATGAAGCGGACCGGCGTGTCGTTGGTGGTGAGGTTGTCCCACATGCCGCCATTGTCGACGGGGTCCATGGCGTAGAAGTCGCCCCGCAGCGACGCGAAGGTGGTCAGCAGTTGGCCGGCCGGCAGAACCGTCTTCTTCTCCCACTCGACCTCCTCGGAGGCCCGGAAGTAGTCGCCCGCGAGGCCGTGATAGAAGGCCTCCCCGTTGACGAAGAACGGATCGGCGGCGTCGCGGGTGAGGTTGGTCAGGTTGGAGTGGAGCGAAACCTGCCCGCCCAGAACCGGCGCATCGAAGATGTAGTCGTGATCCACGACCGGCAGGATCACCGCTTGCCGGTCCTGGTCGTATTTTGCCGCGGTGCTGTCGGCGAGAACCTCGAAATACTCGACCCGCGCGTCGAAATAGTTGCGGTCCCTCAGGCCGGTCAGGTAGGCGACCGAGGTCGTGCTCGCCGTGTCGTCGTTCAGGACGTTGTAGTTCTGGGTGAAGGTACGATCCGTGCTGATCGTGCCGTCCCACCCCAGCGTCCAGTCACGGGCGAGCGAGAACTGTCCCGTGGTCCTCGCGCCGCCGCGGAAATCGCGCTGCGCGAACGTGCCCCCGCCGTCGCTGGTCAGGAAGTTCTTCGGGTTATCCTGGTTGATGCCGGCCATCCGCAAGGTGAACTGGCCGTGGGCGAAGCGCTGGCGCCACTCGACGTCGCCGAGGAAGCCCTGCTCGGTGTAGTAGACCGGCGTCAGGGTCACGTCATAGTTCGGCGCGAGCGCGATGAAATAGGGCGTCGCGATCGACCAGCCCACCTCGTCTTCGTAGCCGAACAGGGGCGCGAGGAAGCCGCTCTTCCGTTTGACCGAGGGATCGGCGACGCTGAAGTAGGGCACCCATGCGAGCGGCAGGCCGTAGAACTCGAAGCTCGCGTTGTGGAAGTAGATCATCTTCGCCTTGTCGTCGACGATGATCTTCTTGGCCTTCACCTGCCACAGCGGCGGCCGCTCCGGATGGTCCTCGCAAGGCTCGCAGGCGGTGTAGACGCCGTTGGCGAACTCCGTCTTCTCGCCCCCGGTCCGGTCGGCGCGCTCGGCGGCGAAATAGGTCTTGTCCGGGGTCTCGACGCGGAGTGAGGCAACGAAGCCGTCGCGGAAATCCTCGGTGATGTCGATGTCGTTGGCGTAGATGGACATGCCGCTTGGGTCGGTCATCTTGACGTTCCCCGAAGCGATGAGCCGGCCGGTGCCCTGGTTGTAGCTCACCCGGTCGGCCTCGAGCGTGTAGCCCGTGTAATAGATCTGGACGTTCCCGACGGCGGAAACCGTCTCGTTGTCGTAGTCGTATACGAGCTCTTCCGCTTCGACGAGCATCTGGGAGCCCGCCTTCGGCGACGACGGCGCGTAGTCGGACATGGCCAGGCTTTGGGCCAGGGACTGAGAACCGGCCATCGGCACGAGGACGAGCGAAAGCGCCATCGCCGGGGCGGCGATGCGGCGCAATAAGCCTACGATCAGCGTACGGATGTACCCCCCGCCGCTCATCCATCCTCCAGATGCAGGAGCGCAGTCGCCCCAAACAGAATCGTCACGATCGCCGGTAACCAAGCTGCAAGCTGCGGCGGCACCACTCCACCGCTCCCCAAGTCCCATGCGATCTTCGACACAACATAAAGCATGAAGCCCACGCCGACGCCAGCCAAAATCATGTTGCCAAGCTCCCGGGAACGGGAGAATCGCAGGGATACGATGGCAGCGATCAGGACCATTGCCAACAGAACAATTGGCCTCGACAGGAGGGTGTTGTAGCGCAGCTCGTACCGCGACGACGGAAGGCCCGCCCGCTGCGCGGTATCGATCAGCGCCGGTAGCTGCCAGAATGATGTCGCATCAAGGTTATCAAATGTTTCCTGAACCTGGCCCGGCGACAAAGTCGTAGGCAGGCGGTAGGTTTCCTGCTTCTTCGGCTGCTTGTCCACTCGCGTCACGAGGGCGTCGGCCAGGCGCCACTCGCCGGGCTTGTAGCGGGCTGTGGCGGCATCGACACGCTCGACGAAAATCCCGTTCTCGTCAAACACGAACGCCGTCACGTCGGACAGCGTCTTTCCGTTGTCCGCGGTCTTCGTGGCGCCGATGATCGATTCGCGACCTTCGGCGGCCTGGCGGATCCAGATCGGACCGGCGTCGGCGCGGCGCGACCGCTTTTCGGTGATGCTCGCCCGGATCTTGTCCGACTCGGCCCGCAGCTCGGTCGAGATCGGGTTGTAGACCGTGGTCGCGAAGATGCCGACCAGCAGGCCGACGATGCAGGCGGGCAGGAGGAACTGCCAGGCCGATATGCCCGCGGCCCGGGCGATCACCACCTCCAGCCGGCGATTCGCGAGAATGAAGGCGGCGATCGATCCGAACAGCGTCGTGAAGGGCAGGATGTCCTCGCAGATGCTCGGCACGCGATAGAGCGTGAGCAGGAACACCTGGGTCGGATCGAAATCCCGCGCTCCGAGCGTGCGCGTGAAGAATTCGAGATAGGTGATCACGAACACGAGGAAGAAGAAGAAAAGAAAAATGGCAATGACCAGCACGGCGAACTGTCGTGCGAAGTAAAGGCCAAGGGTCTTGCCGATCATCATTTGGGATGGAACCTATGTGCTCGGTGCGACCGCGATCCGGCGGCGGCGGCGGAAAATGCCGCGGAAGCCGTCGAAGATCTTCTCGGTGTAGACGATGAGGAAATCGGGAGCCTTGGGCTGAATCCCGAAGAGACCGAGAACGGCGCTGAGCACGATCGCGGCCAGAGGCACGAAATACATGAACAGGGGGCTGAGGACCTGGTCTCGCGCCGCGATGCCGAGCACGAATTCGAAGGCCGCGAGCGCCAGCGCCGAGAACGCCGCCAGCGCAATGGTTGCGGAGCGTTTCTGTCGCACGGTTTCGGCCTGGCTGAGGAAGAGGAGCGGGATGACGGCAAACACCATGGCATTGATCGGGGTGGTGAAGCGCGTGTGAAGTTCCGCCGCGTATTTGCCGGGCTGCTTCTGGAACAGCCGGTCATCGGGATCGGGACTGAAGAGATAGGTTGTCGGGCGCTCGTTCGGCATGAATACAGGCGCCTTTTGCGGGCTCGAAAACGTCGACAGATCAAAAGAGTAGGACGTGAACTGGATGATCGAGAGCGACGAATCCTCCTCTTTCCGGGACTGGATCGTGCCGTCGCTCATCACCATGAAGATGCCGAGGGGACTATCCAGCACGGCGCCGCGCTCGGCGATGTACTCGACGCTCTCGTCGTCGTCCCGGCTGTCGGACATGAAGATGCCCCGGAGCGTCCCGTCGGGCTTCCGCTGGCGAAGCTGGAAATAGAGGCCGTTCTCGATCTTGACGAATTCGCCTTCCTTGATGATCGAGGTCACCAAATCGCCGTTCACCTCCGAGCGGAGTTCGCGCCACATCTGAAGGGAAAGCGGGGACATCCAGAGCGTCATCATCGCCATGAAGCCGGTCACCAGCAGGCCGGCGATCAGCACCGGCTTGAGCAGCCACCACTGCCTGGTGCCGGCCGCGTTGATCACGACCAGCTCCGACCCCTGGTTCATCGAGTTGAAGGTGTAGATCACCGCGAGCATGAGGGCCATCGGCGCGGTGACCGTCGTCAGCGACGGCAGGAGGAGCAGTGTGATCTTGAAGAAGGTGACGATCGTCTGGCCCTGCGCCGAGACGAGGTCGAACTGGCGCAGCGCCTGCGTCAGCCAGACCGTCATCGTCAGCGCGGCGAAACTGAGCAGGAACGCGCGGGCGATCCTCTGGAAGATGTAGCTTTCGATCTGCGTCATCGACCAATCGTTTCGGATGGCGGAGAGCGTCCGCCGGACCGCGATCATGCCGCAACGAAGCGGCCCACCGTGTTCCTAGACACTCTTCCACCGAACGGATATGGACACAACAAGGCAGCGGCCCGAGGAAAAGGCCGCTGGAGCGGATTTGTTCGAAGGGTGGCCGGCGTTGGCGAATGGCGGCTTGTCAGCCGGAGGTGCAGCCAGGTTGGTCCATTCCGCCGCGAAACCGGAAAGTCGGGCGCCGGGGCGCCCTGACGAGACCGAAGATGCGCAGGCGGGAGCCGATCCCGCGGCGATGACGGCGCCTGCGGAAATCACGATCGTGATTCCCACGCTCAACGAGCGCCAGAACGTCCCGATTCTCGCGGCTCGGCTTGCCGAGGCCCTGGAGGGCATCGCATGGGAGGCGATTTTCGTCGACGATGATTCGAAGGACGGCACGATCGAAGCCGTCCGGGCCCTGTCGCGGACGTCGCCGCGGATCAGGGGAATCCGGCGGATCCACCGGCGGGGCCTTGCCGGTGCGTCGATCGAGGGGATGCTGGCGAGCTCGGCTCCCTATGTCGCGCTGATCGACGCCGACCTGCAGCACGACGAGACGGCGCTGAGGGAGATGCTCATCCTGCTCCGCACGGGGGAGGTGGATGTCGTTGTGGCGAGCCGTTATGTCGGCGAGGGCGAGGCCGCCGGGCTGAGCCAGGTCCGCCATGCGGGCAGCCGGCTCGCGAACTGGTTCGCCCGGCGGCTCCTCAGGGCGCCGCTGAGCGACCCGATGAGCGGCTTCTTCGCCATCCGCCGCGAGGTGGTCGACGGGCTCGCGCCGAAACTGTCGGACCAGGGCTTCAAGATCCTCCTCGACATCTTCGCGTCTTCGCCTGAGCCGCTCCGGGTGCGTGAGGTGCCTTATGTTTTCCGGCCGCGGCTGCACGGCGAGAGCAAGCTCGATGCCGCGATCGTGCTCGAGTATCTCGGGCTGATCGTCGCCAAACTGACCGGCGACCTCGTCTCGATCCGTTTCCTGCTCTTCGGTCTGGTCGGCGCGTCCGGCGTGGTGGTGAACCTGCTCGTGCTCTGGCTTCTCCTCGGCCAGGGCGCGAACTTCGCGGTCGCCCAGACCGTGGCGATGCTGACGGCGATGTTCTCGAACTACACCCTCAACAACGTGCTGACCTATCGCGACCGCCGCCGCCGGGGCTGGCGTTTCGTGACCGGGCTTCTCATGTTCACGGCGTTGTGCAGCGTGGGCCTGGTGGGGGGCGTGGGCGTCTCGACCTTCATATATAACGAGCAGCCGGCGTGGTGGCTCGCGGGGCTCGCCGGCGCGGCGGTCGGAATCATGTGGAACTACATCACCAGCACCGCGATCACCTGGCGCGCGCGTTGAGCGAGACTGACCCGAAGCGCGCGTGGCAGGTCGCATTCGCCGTCATCGCGGCGCTGACGGCGTTTCGGCTGTGGGCGTCGGCGCACATTCCGCTCGCCGCCGACGAATCCTATTACTGGCTGTGGTCCCGCGTTCCGTCGGCGGGGTATTTCGATCATCCTCCGATGGTCGCCTGGTGGATTTGGGCCTCCACCGCATTGTTCGGCGACACCGAGTTCGGCGTCCGTTTCCTTTCGATCCTGTCGACCGCCGTCGTCTCCTACGCCGTCTACGCGACCGCGCGGAACCTGCGGGTCGGGGAGGGCACCGCCGCGCGCGCGGCGCTCTGGCTCAACGCCACCATCCTGGTCGGGATCGGGGCGATCCTGATCACCCCGGATTCGCCGTCCGTCCTGTTCTGGGCACTCGCGGTCTGGGTGCTCGCCGATATCCGCCGCACCGGGACCGGCTGGCTCTGGCTGCTGGTCGGCGTCTTTGCCGGGCTCGGCTGCCTCTCCAAATATACCAACCTGTTCCTTGGCGTCGGCGTGCTGCTCTGGCTGATCATCGACCGCGACGCCCGCCGGTGGTTCCTGAGCCCGTGGCTCTGGGCCGGCGGCGTGGTGGCGGTCCTCGTGTTCCTGCCGGTGCTGTGGTGGAACGCCGACCACGGCTGGATCTCGTTCGACAAGCAGTTCGGCCGGATCGCCGCCGAGGGGATCGAGCTCCGCTACGTCGCCGAGTTCGTCGCGGCCCAGATCGGGCTCCTCAATCCGATCATCGCCGTCTTTGTCGGTCTGGGCGCGTGGCTTGGTCTCCGGTCGCTGTTCCGTCCACGGCGCGAGGCGGAGGGCGCTCTCGTCTTCCTGCTGCTCGTCGCCCTGCCGATGGTCACCTACATGGCGATCCACTCGCTCCATGCGCGGGTGCAGGGGAACTGGCTCGCGCCGGTCTATCCCGGCCTCGCGCTCCTGGCGGCGATCGCCGCTTCGCTGGCCGTTTCGCGCTTCCTCGTCGGGCTCGCGAAACTCGCCGCGCCGGTCGGCATCGCGATCTCGGTGCTGGTGCTGGCCTTCTTCATGTTTCCGCTGCCGACACCGTTCGGCCAGCGCACGCCGGCCGAGCGGCTGGTGGGCTGGCCCGATCTCGCCCGGCAGGTCGAGGGACTGATGGCGAAGTCCGGCGCAGGCTGGATCGCGACCGCCGATTACGGCCTGACCGGTGAACTGGCCTTCTATGGTCCGGGCACGGAACGGGTCCAGCAGGTCGACGAGCGCCAACGCTATCTGTTCGATACGGTCGACCCAGCTGTCACCCGTGCACCGGCATTGCTCGTCCTGCCGAAGGAGCGGAGCGACCTCAGGAAGTTCAGGCGCTGCTTCGAGTCGATCGAGCCCCTGGCCGAAGTGGAGCGGCCGGGGCCGGATGGAGCCGTCGCCATCTACGCCGTATTCCTTGCCGACGGTGCGCGGAAGGACATTCTCCGCCGCGGCTGTCGTTGAGCGACGCTTCATCCTCGGGAGGGGGACCAAACTGGACTTCGCCATCGCGAAGTCGCAGAGATGGGCAAATCACGGAGCGCCGACGCTCCGGAGCATCACTTGGGAAAGGTGAACCGATGACCGACCGTGCCAGAATTTCCTTCGCCAAGCCCTCGACCAAGGTCGGCGGCACGGTCGTGATCCTGGCCGGACCGGAGGTCGCCCTGGGTGCCGCGGCCGGGGCGCTGGGCGTCGAGGCGCTTGTCGCGCGTGCGGCAGCTACCGCCAGCTTCACCGGCAAGGCGATGAGCACGCTCGATCTGATCGCGCCGGCGGAGACCGGGCTGGACCGGCTGATCGTCGTCGGCACCGGCAAGCTCGCCGACCTCAAGGAGAAGGACTGGCTGCGCCTCGGCGGCACCGCCATGGGCGCGCTCGGCAAGACGAAGGCAGCGACCGTCGTCCTCGATCGTCCCGACGGCGCCAAGCTGGAGGTCGCGCAGGCCGCGGATTTCGCCCTCGGCATGCGCCTCCGCGGCTACAGCTTCGACAAGTACAAGTCGCCGAAGGACGACGGCGGCGAGGCGAAGCCGGTGGACGTCACCATCGCGACAGCCGAAGCGAGTGGCGCGCGGACGGCGTGGAACGCGCTGTCCGGCGTCGCCGATGGCGTCCTCCTCGCCCGCGATCTCGTCAACGAGCCGGCCAACACGCTCGGGCCGGTCGAGTTCGCGGCGCGGGCAGGGGAGCTCGCCAAGCTCGGCGTCGAGATCGAGATCCTCGGCGAGAAGGAGCTGAAGAAGCTCAAGATGGCGGCGCTGCTCGGCGTCGCCCAGGGTTCCGTGCGCCCGCCGCGCGTCGTGGTGATGCGCTGGAACGGGGCCAAGGCCAAGGACCAGCCGGTGTGCTTCATCGGCAAGGGGGTCGTCTTCGATACCGGCGGCATCTCGATCAAGCCCGCCGCCGGCATGGAAGACATGAAGGGCGACATGGGCGGGGCGGCGGCGGTCACCGGACTCATGCATGCGCTCGCCGCCCGGAAGGCGAAGACCAACGCCATCGGCATCATCGGCCTGGTCGAGAACATGCCGGACGGCGCGGCGCAGCGGCCGGGCGACATCGTGACGTCGATGGCCGGCAAGACCATCGAGATCAACAATACCGATGCCGAAGGCCGGCTGGTGCTGGCCGACCTGATCGCCTATGCCGAGGATCGCTTCAAGCCGCGCTTCATGATCGACCTCGCGACGCTGACCGGGGCCGTGATCATCGCGCTCGGCCACCAGCATGCCGGGCTGTTCGCCAACGACGATGCGCTCGCCGGCGCGCTCTCCGCCGCGGGCGACGCGACCGGCGAACTGGTCTGGCGCCTGCCGCTCGGCGCCGACTACGACAAGCTGATCGACTCGAAGTTCGCCGACATGAAGAACACCGGCGGACGCCCCGCCGGCGCGATCACCGGCGCCCAGTTCATCAAGCGGTTCGTCAAGGACACGCCCTGGGCGCATCTCGACATCGCCGGCACCGCCATGGATTCCCCGCAGAACGAGATCAACAAGTCCTGGGCGTCGGGTTGGGGCGTGCGCCTCCTCGATCGGCTGGTCAGGGACGGGTACGAGCGGTAATATCTGGAATGACCAGAGACCAGATAAAATCCGTCCTGGACCGCGTGCTGACGTGGTCGCTGGAGGAACAGGAGAGGGCGGCCGAGACGTTGCTGCTGATGGAGGCGAGCCGAGGCGAGTTCTATCATCCGGACGATGAAGAATGGACCGCGATCGAAGAGGGGTTGGCGGACGTCGAGCGGGGGGACGTTGCCACCGACGTGGAGATGGCCGCAGTCTGGAAGCGTTTCGGCGCGTGAAGGTCCGCTACGCGAAGCGTGCCCGATCGGACCTTTTGGAGATTCGCCGAGTACATTTCCCGCGAAGATGCGCCGGCGGCAAAGCGGGTTGCATTTGCGATTCGACGCGCCGTCGACTTGCTGTCGCGGCATCCTCGTATAGGCATCCGGAACGCGCGATCACCGGGATTGCAGAGCAAGCTCGCCAATCCCTACCCATATCGCATTCACTATCGCGTCGAGGGCGACACCTTGTGGGTGCTGCACATCCGTCACACGTCTCGCAGGAACTGGCCGGGCACGGGCAGGTGAGGCCATGACCGAGATTCTCTTCTACCACCTCGACCGCCAGCCGCTCGAACGGGTCCTGCCCGAACTGCTCGAGAAATGCCTGGAGCGTGGCTGGCGCAGCGTGGTGCAGCTCGGCTCGGAGGAGCGCTGCGAGGCGATCGATGCCCACCTCTGGACGTACCGCGAGGAGGGTTTTCTGCCGCACGGGACGGCCAAGGACGGCCACGCCGAAGCTCAGCCCGTCTACCTCACCACCCGCGACGACAACCCCAACGGCGCGACGGTGCGCTTCGTGGCGGACGGTGCTGATCTCCCGGAGGCCGCGGGCTACGCTCGCGTGGTCATGCTCTTCGACGGCAACGACAACGATGCGGTCGATCGGGCGCGCGCCGCATGGAAGGCGGTCAAGGCCGCTGGTCACGATGCCACCTACTGGCAGCAATCCGAGCGCGGCCGCTGGGAGCGGAAGGGCTGAGCATTTGTGCTAGGGTCTCTCTCGATCGGGATCGACCCGGTCAACAGGGGAGGACGTGATGACCCTCTACAGCGCTGCCTTGGTGATAGGTTTGACGGCCGGTCTGGCGAGTGCGTCGGCGGCCATGGCTGGGGACGTGGAGCGGATCGCGGTGGTCGAGCGCGCGGCCACGGATGCCGTGACCGACACCGGGTCGTCCGGGGACACGGCGGGAGACATCCTGACCTTTGCCAACGAGGTCTATGACGAAGCCAACGCCAAGATGGTCGGTACCGACAATGGCTGGTGCGTGCGCACCGTCGTCGGCAAGGCGTGGGAGTGCTTCTGGACCGTGTCCCTCGCCGACGGCCAGATCACCGTCGAGGGTCCGTTCCTCGATGCCGGCGACTCCAAGCTCGCCATCACCGGCGGCACCGGCACCTATGCGGGCGCGACCGGCGAGATGCAGCTCCACGCCCGGAACGCCGCGGGTAGCGAGTACGACTTCGTCTACATGCTGAAGCGCTGAACCGGGTTCAGCCGGCTTCGGCCACCGCGCGTTCGTGCTCGGCGGAGAGCGCCAGCCACCGCTCCTCCGCCGCCTCGATCGACTTGGACATATCGGAGCGGGACTTGGCGAGCGCCGCCGCCTTTGCCGGATCGCCATAGATCGCGGGGTCGGCGAGCTTGACGTCGAACTTCTGAAGTTCCTTCTGAAGTTTCTCGATCAAGGCTTCGGTTTCCTTGATCTGTTTCCGAAGCGGCGCTGATTGCGCCCGCTTATCGGCCCCGGCCTTCCTGCGGTCCTGCGCCTCGTTCCGCGCGTCGCCACGCCGGTTGCCGGAGGTGTCCGGGCCATCGATCACGAGTCGCCGGTACTCGTCGATGTCGTTGTCATAAGGCGTGACGGTGCCGTCGCGCACCAGCCACAGCCGGTCGGCGGAGGCCTCGATCAGGTGCCGGTCGTGGCTGATCAGGATGACGGCGCCGGCGAAATCGGCCAGCGCATGGACCAGGGCCTCGCGGCTGTCGATGTCGAGATGGTTGGTCGGCTCGTCGAGGATCAGCAGATGGGCGCCGTGGAAGGTCGCGAGGCCGAGGAGGAGACGCGCCTTTTCACCACCGGAGAGATCGCGGGCCGGCGTGTCCATCTTGCCCTTGGCGAAGCCCATCGCACCGGTCCGCGCCCGCACCTGGGCCTCGGTCGCATCAGTCATCAGCGCCCGGACGTGGTCATAGGGCGAGTGCGCCGGGTTGAGCTCGTCGAGCTGATGCTGCGCGAAGTAGGCGATGTCGAGGTTGTAGGCCCGCTTGAACCGCCCGGCCAGCGGGTCGAGCCGACCGGCGATCAGCTTGGCGAAGGTCGACTTGCCGTTGCCGTTGGCGCCAAGGAGCGCGATGCGGTCGTCGTCGTCGATGCGGAGGCTCAGCCGGTCGAGGATCGGCTTTCCCGGCTCGTAGCCCACGGAGGCGCCCTCCATCGCCACGATCGGCGGCGCCATCTTCTTCTGCGGGTCCGGGAAGGAGAAGGGCGTCACCGTCTCGTCGGTGATCGCCGAGATCGGCTCCAGCCGCGACAGCGCCTTGAGGCGCGACTGGGCCTGGCGGGCCTTCGAGGCCTTGTAGCGGAAACGTTCGACGAAGGCTTCCATGTGCCGGCGCTGGTCCTCCTGCTTCTTCTTCAGCTTGAGCTGGAGGGCCTGGCGTTCCCGGCGCTGGCGGTCGAAGGAATCGTAGTTGCCGCGATAATAGAAGAGCTTGCCCTGGTCGAGATGGATGATGCCGTCGACCGCGGTATTGAGGAGGTCGCGGTCATGGCTGATCAGGAGCACGCTCCGCGGATAGCGGGCGAGGTAGCTCTGGAGCCACATCGTCCCCTCGAGGTCGAGGTAGTTGGTCGGCTCGTCGAGGAGGAGGAGGTCCGGCTCGGAGAACAGGACCGCGGCGAGCGCCACCCGCATCCGCCAGCCCCCGGAGAGGGCCGAGCACGGCCCGCGCTGCGTCGGCTCGTCGAAGCCGAGGCCGGCGAGGATCGCCGCGGCCCGTGCTTCGGCCGAATGCGCGTCGATATCGGCGAGCCGGGTCTGGATCTCGGCGATGCGGTAGGGGTCGGTGGCGGTCTCCGCCTCGGTGAGAAGGGCGCTCCGCTCGGTATCGGCGGCGAGCACCACGTCGATCAGGGCATCCTCGCTTGACGGCGCCTCCTGCGCGACCTGGCCGACCCGGGCATTCCGGGGCAGGCTGATCGAGCCGGTCTCCGGCGTCAGTTCGCCCGTGATGAGGCGGAACAGCGTGGTCTTGCCGCTGCCGTTCCGGCCGACGAGGCCGGTCCTGGCGCCGTCCTGGAGCGCGACGGTCGCATGGTCGAGGAGGAGCCGCGGACCGATCCGGTAGGTGATGTCGTTGACGTGGAGCATGGCGGGCGGGTTATTGCCTCGCGCGCGGGTTCGCACAAGGGGGCGGAAACAGCCCCGTGGGAATCGAGGCTTGCAAAACCGGGCCCGCTTTGGTTCACTCTGTATGTCGGCCGTTTAGCGTTCGTTAGAGTCCTCGGCCGGAGAATGACCTGTTGGTGGGACAGGAACCGAGGGGCCTTGGCGAGTCTTAGGGCGACGAGCGCTGGCTGGTGTGCACGGCATGCGGAAAGCGTGCCGTCTTGCAAACCAATGGCCGGCCGATGACGATCAAGGGCGGGGTAGGGCTGCTTTTCGCCAGCCGGACGGTGCGCATAGCGTGCCTGATCGGCGTTGGCGGAGTGCTCGCGTCCTGTTCCGCCGTCGGTCCGCAGGCGCCGAAATTCAGCGAGGCCGAGTACGGCCAGTCCAGCCCCCGCGTGGTCTCCGGCAATCGCAAGGTTCCCGACGGCGGCGGCCGCTACATGGTCGGCGAGCCCTACCGGGTGGCGGGGAAGACCTACATCCCGCAGGACGATCCCGAGGGCTACACCGCCACCGGCAACGCGTCGTGGTATGGCAACAACTTCCATGGCCGGAAGACGGCCAATGGCGAAGTCTATGACATGCACGAATTGTCGGCGGCGCATCCCACCTTGCCGCTGCCCAGCTATGTCCGGGTGACGAATCTCGGCAACGGCCGGTCGATCATGGTTCGGGTGAACGACCGCGGACCGTTCACGCATAACCGCGTCATCGACGTCTCGTCCGAAGCCGCCTCCATGCTCGATTTCAAGCGCGCCGGGACCGCCAAGGTGCAGATCGAGTACATCGGCCGCGCCCGCCTCGACGGCAAGGACGACGACATGCTGATGGCGTCGTACCGGGGACCCGGTGGAACACCGCCGCGGACGATGGTCGCCTCGGCCGACAGGGCGCTCCCCAAGCCGGGCCTGTTCAAGCCCGGCACCAAGACGCGGCCCACGATCGACTTCAGCGTCGCCGACGAGGGCATGGCCTTCGATGGAGCGCCCGGGACCGAGACGTTCTCCGATCCGATCGCGCCCCTCATCCTCCAGACCGGCTTCGCATCGTCCTTCGCCGAGCCGGACCCCTACCGCTTCACCCCCGCCCAGGCCGCCGCCGCCGCACTGGCGACCGGCGATGGAGAAGCGGCGATAGACCCCACTCGGCCGATCCCCGCGCCGGCCATGGTCCAGGTGGGCACGTTCTCGGATGTCGCAAACGCCAAGCGCGTCGCGGCTTCGTTGTCCGCCTATGGCGAGGTGGCCGTCGTCGACGATGCCAGCGGCGGCAAGGTGCTCCGCATCGTGCGGGTCCGCACCATCGACCCGCAGTCGGTGCTCGATGCGTCCCGCAAGATGGGCCTTGGCGGCGCTTTCGTTTCCTCCGCGGAATAGCCCCTCCGGTTTCGTCGGGATCGGCGATTGAATCCCGCCCAAGTGTCCTGCTAGGCCTGCTCCGGGCGGCCGGAGGAGCATTGATGACGTCATTGGCATTCCAGGCCCCGAAGGTCCGCCGGCTCGGTCGCGCGGTTGCCCTTGCGGTCCTTCTGCTGGCGGCATGCCTCGGGTCCTTCGCGCAGGCGCAGCGCTACGAGACCGCCGCGAGGCAGGTTCTCCTCCTCGACGTCGAGACGGGCACCGTGCTCTTCGAGAAGGACGCCGATGCGCGCGTCCAGCCGGCGAGCATGGCCAAGCTGATGACCATGGCGGTGGTCTTCGCGGCAGTCCGCGACGGGAAGCTTCGTCTCGACCAGGAGTTCGTGGTCAGCGAGGACGCCTGGCGGAAGGGCGGTGCGCCGTCACGCGGGACCACGATGTTCGCCGCGCTCGGTTCGAGCATCCGCGTCGAGGACCTCATCCGCGGCGTCATCATCCAGTCCGCCAACGACGGCTGCATCGTCCTCGCGGAGGGCATGGCCGGGAGCCAGGAGGCCTTCGCCGCGCTGATGAACGAGGAGGCCAAGCGCCTGGGCCTCACCAACTCGCATTTCACCAATCCCACCGGCTACGCGGACCCGAACCAGTACATGTCGGCCCGCGACCTCGCCACGCTCACCGGCTACCTGATCCGCGAGTTCCCGGACTTCTACAAGATCTACTCGGAGCCGGAATTCACCTGGAACAAGATCAGGCAGCTCAACCGCAATCCGCTCTTGTCGATCAGCACCGGTGCCGACGGCCTGACCACCGGCTCGACCGAGGAGTCCGGCTTCGGCCTTGCCGGCTCGGTGGTGCGGAACGGCCAGCGCCTGATCCTGATTGTCAACGGCGTCGACAGCGACAAGGCGCGGAACGAGGAGGCCAAGAAGCTCATCGACTGGGGCTTCAACGAGTTCGAGCGCGTTCGATTGTTCGACACCGGAGAAGTGGTCGCCGAGGCGCGGGTCTATGGCGGCGACTCGTCCCGGGTCGGGCTGGTGAGCAAGCGGCCGCTCGAGCTGCTCCTCCCCTACGACTCGCGGGAGACCCTGAGGGCGGAGGTACGCTACCAGGGTCCGCTTCGCGCGCCGGTGGAAGCGGGGCGCGAGGTCGGCGTCATTACCGTCACCATCGGCGACGGTATGACCATGGAGGCGCCGGTCTACACGGCTGGCGACGTCGCCGTCGGGCCGATCCAGAGTCGCGCGCTCGATGCGGTGGAGGAACTGCTTCTCGGCTGGTGGTAGCCCGCGCCCGCGTCTATATCCGGGCCATGGCGGGAAGATTCATCACCTTCGAGGGCGGGGAGGGGGCCGGCAAGTCGACCCAGATCCGCCGCCTCGCAACACGCCTCGAAGCGGCAGGGCTTTCCGTCGTCTCGACGCGCGAGCCGGGCGGCACGCCGACTGCCGAGGCCATTCGCCGGTTCATCCTCGGCGGGCGCGCCACCACGATGGGCGCCGAGGGCGAAGCCCTGCTGTTCGCCGCCGCCCGGGCCGATCACGTCGCCAACGTCATCCGGCCCGCGCTCGACCGCGGCGGCTGGGTGCTCTGCGACCGTTTCACCGATTCAACCCGCGTCTACCAGGGCGTCGAAGGCGGGGTGGCGGCGGAGACCCTGGACGCATTGGAGCGGGTCGCGGTGGGAGTGACCCGCCCCGATCTGACCTTCATCCTCGACGTCCCGGCAGAGGTGGGACTGCGCCGGGTGCGCGCCCGCCAGTCCGCCACCGGCGACGGGCCAGACCGCTTCGACAGCGACGAGCTCGGCCTGCATGAGCGCCGGCGGCAGGCCTATCTCGATCTCGCCGCCCGTGATCCCGGCCGCTGCCAGGTGGTCGATGCATCCCGAGGCGAGGGCGAGGTGGCCGACGATATCTGGCAGGCGGTGGCCGCTAGGCTGCCGCTGGAGCACGCCTGATGGCGGACGAGTTCGTCCGGCTCGATGCGATCGAGGGCTGGCCGCCGCCCGAGGCGCAGCCGCAGTGGTTCGGGGCTTCCGCCACCGAGTCGGCTCTCCTCGACGCCTATCGCGGTGGCCGCATGCACCATGCCTGGCTGCTCGGCGGCCTGAAGGGCATCGGCAAGGCGACGCTCGCCTATCGCTTCGCCCGCTTCGCCCTTGCCCATCCGGATCCGTCGTCGGCTGCAGTGGCGAACGCGACGACCCTTGCCATCCCGGAGGATTCGCCTGCGTTCCGCAAGGTTGCCGGCCGCGCCCATCCGAACCTCCTCGCGATGGAGCGTCCGTGGGACGACAAGAACAAGCGCTACAAGACGGAGTTGGCGGTCGACGAAATCCGACGCACCGTCGGCTTCTTCGGATCGACCGGCGGGGAAGGGGGGTGGCGGATCGCCATCGTCGACCCTGCCGACGACATGAATCCAAGTGCTGCCAATGCCTTGCTTAAGGTTCTTGAGGAGCCGCCTTCACGTTCGCTATTCTTCGTGATCTCCCACACGCCGGGGCGTCTCCTGCCGACCATTCGCTCGCGCTGCCGGCGTCTCGATCTCGCGCCGCTGGCGAGCGCGACCATCGCCGGGGCGATCCGCGACAACGGCAGCATCACCGCGAACGACGAGGACATCCTCCTCGCCGCCGAACTGGCCGCGGGCAGCCTGCGGCGTGCAATCCTTCTCCTCGAAGAGGGCGGGATCGACACCTACCGCGCCTTCGCGCGGTTCGCCGCCACCGTCGGGGAACCGGACATCACGGCGATGCATGTGCTCGCCGATGCCGTCTCGCGGCGCGGCGCCAACGACGCCTATGAGGGCTTTCTCGATACCGTCCGGGCGTGGCTCGGCCGGCGGGTGCGGGGCGAGCCGGAGCCTGCGCCGGAGGCGACGCCGGGCGCGGCAGTCGCGGCCGTTCCGCTTGCCAGATGGGCGGAGGTGTGGGAGAAGGTCGCGCAATCATCGACCGAAGCCGATGATCTGAACCTGGACCGCAAGCAGGTCGTGCTCTCGATCCTCATGACGCTCGCCCGCGCCGCACGAATGTGATGATCCCTTCCGGCCGCTTCGCGGCCGCGATCCTGTGCGTCCGGTTTTTCGACTGCCTGGCGAGATGACGCGATGAGCGCCCAGAAGTTCTACATCACGACGGCAATATCCTATCCCAATGGTCCGCCGCATATCGGCCATGCCTACGAGGCGCTGGCAACCGACACGCTGGCCCGCTTCCGCCGGCTCGACGGCGACGACGTCTACTTCCTGACCGGCACCGACGAGCACGGCATCAAGATGAAGCAGACGGCGGCCCGCAATGGCGTCACGCCGCGCGAATTTGCCGATCGCAATGCCCCGCTCTTCAAGCAGATGGTCGAGGCGCTCGGCTGCTCGAATGACGATTTCATCCGCACCACCGAGCCGCGCCACTACCGCTCCTGCGAAGAGATCTGGCGCCGGATGCAGGCGGCGGGGGACATCTACAAGGATTCCTACGCCGGCTGGTACTCGGTCCGCGATGAAGCGTATTACGCCGAGTCCGAAACCGAGGTGAGGGCGGATAACGTCCGCTACGGGCCGCAGGGCACTCCGGTCGAGTGGGTGGAGGAGGCGAGCTACTTCTTCCGCCTCTCCGCCTACCAGGACCGGCTTCTCGCCCATTATGCGGCGAACCCGGACTTCATCGGACCGGAGGAGCGCCGGAACGAGGTGGTGAGCTTCGTCAAGGGCGGGCTCAAGGATCTCTCGATCTCCCGCACCACCTTCGACTGGGGCATCCCTGTGCCGCAGGACCCCAGCCACGTGATGTATGTCTGGGTCGATGCGCTGACCAACTATATCACCGGCGTCGGCTTCCCCGACGACGCGGAGAAATTCGACCGCTACTGGCCGGCGGACATCCACGTCATCGGCAAGGACATCGTCCGCTTCCACGCGGTCTACTGGCCGGCCTTCCTGATGTCGGCCGGGTTGCCGCTGCCGAAGCGCGTGTTCGCCCACGGTTTCCTGTTCAACCGCGGTGAGAAGATGTCGAAGTCGGTCGGCAACGTCGTCGATCCCTTCGCCCTGATCGATGCCTACGGCGTCGACGCCGTCCGCTATTTCTTCCTGCGCGAGGTGCCGTTCGGGCAGGATGGCAACTACAGCCACGACGCGATCGTCCAGCGCATCAATGCCGACCTCGCCAACGACCTCGGCAACCTCGCCCAGCGTTCGCTGTCGATGATCGCCAAGAACTGCGACGGCGTGCTGCCGGAGCTCGGGACCCTCAGCGAGGAAGACCGGGTGATCCTCGCCGCGGCAGACGGGCTGCTCGACCAGTGTCGCGCGGCGTTTGCCACGCAGCAGATCCATCAGGCGCTGAATGCGGTCTGGGCCGTCGTGGCGGACGCCAACCGCTACTTCGCGGCCGCAGCCCCGTGGGCGCTCCGGAAGACCGATCCGGCGCGGATGGGCACCGTGCTCCACGTCACGGCCGAGGTCATCCGGCAGGTCGCGATCCTCGCCCAGCCGGTGATGCCCGGCTCGGCGGCGAAGCTTCTCGACCTGCTCGGCGTTCCGGCCGAGGCCCGGAGCTTCGCGAGCCTCGGCCCCGCCGGGCGGCTCTCGGGCGGCACCCGCCTGCCGCCGCCGGGGCCGGTCTTCCCGCGCTACGTGGAGGACGCCGGCACGGAAGCGACGGCGGGCTGAGCCGGTCTCCGATGCTCGTCGACAGCCACTGCCATCTCGACTTCCCGGACTTCGACGAGGACCGCGACGCGGTCCTCGCTCGCGCCCGGGAGGCCGGCGTGGGGACGATCGTCAGCATCTCGACGCGGGTTGCGCGGTTCCCGGCGCTCCGCGCGCTCGTCGAGCGCTACCCCGACGTCTACTGCTCCGTCGGCACCCATCCGCATAATGCCGCCGAGGAGCCCGACGTCAGCACGGCCGATCTCGTCCGCCTCGCGGCCGACCCGAAGGTGGTGGCGATTGGCGAGGCCGGCCTCGACTACCACTACGACAGTTCGCCGCGCGAAGCGCAGCGCGCCTCTTTCATCCGGCACATCGCCGCCGCGCGGGAGACCGGACTGCCGCTGGTGATCCACGCCCGCGACGCTGACGACGACATGGCGGAGATACTCGAGGCGGAAGGCGGGCAGGGCGCCTTCCCCGCCATTCTCCACTGCTTCTCCTCGGGGCGGGACCTGATGCGCCGCGGCGTCGCCCTCGGGCTCTACGTCTCGTTTTCCGGCATCCTGACCTTCCGCCGCTCCGATGAACTGCGCGAGATCGCCCGCGAGGTGCCTCTCGACCGCCTCCTCGTCGAGACCGACGCGCCCTACCTGGCCCCAGTCCCGCACCGCGGCCGCCGGAATGAGCCGGCCTATGTCGCGGAGACCGCGAAGGTGCTGGCGGAGGTCAAGGGCCTTGCACCGGACGCAATGGCGGCGCGCACGACCGAGAATTTCCATCGAATTTTCAGTAAGATCGAGCGACGCCTGTGAGTGGGCTGGTAGCGCGGATTCTCGGCTGCGGGCCATCTCCCGGCGTTCCCCGGATCGGTGGCGACTGGGGCGCGTGCGATCCCGCCGAGCCACGGAATCGCCGGTCGCGCTGCGGCCTCCTGGTCGAACGGCATGCCGACGGGCTGGCGCCGACGCGCATCCTTGTCGATACGAGCCCGGACATCCGGGCGCAGCTTCTCGAAGCCGACATCGGCCACCTCGACGGCGTGCTCTACACCCACGCCCATGCCGACCATCTCCACGGCATCGATGACCTCCGCGCGTTCTGGATGAAGACCCGGCGCCGCCTGGACGTCTACGCCGACAACATGACGGCGGCGCGGATCCTCGAGGCCTTCGCATATTGCTTCCGCACGCCGCCTGGCGGCACGTATCCGCCGATCCTGACCATGCACGAGATCGAGGCCTACGAGCCATTGCGCATCGACGGCCCGGGCGGCGCGATCGCGATCAGGTCGTACCGGCAGGCCCATGGCAGCAACACGACGACGCTCGGCTTCCGCTTCGGCGGGCTCGCATATTCCTGCGACGTCAGCGCCATCGACGACAAGGCGGCCGAGGCGCTTCAGGGTCTCGATGTCTGGATCGTCGATGCACTTCGTCGCGAGCCGCATCCGAGCCACTTCAGCGTCGACGAGACGCTGGCCTGGATCGCGCGGCTGAGACCGCGGCGCGCGATCCTGACCCACATGGACTACAGCCTCGACTACGGCGCGCTTCGTCGCGCGTTGCCGCCGCATGTCGAGCCTGCGTATGACGGCATGGTGATCGTGCTCTGAGGTGTGCGCTCGTATCTGGATGTCGATCCCGGTATGCGATTTGGTTCCATAATATATCTTATGCGACTTAGCATGGTGCTCCAATGATCGAACGCACGATGATCGTCCTCGATGCCGGCGTGCGGCGTTTCCAGATGCGGGCCTGCGCCCTCATCCGGTCCAATGGCCACGTCCTGATCCACCGCGCCGTGCCCGACACCATCTGGGCGCTCCCGGGCGGGCGCGTCGAGCATGGCGAGTCCGCGGCGGAGACGCTCAGCCGGGAGATGTCCGAAGAGATCGGTTCCGACGCGACCGTGGGACCGCTCCGGCTGCTCATCGAGAACTTCTTCCGCATGGGCGGCCGGGACGCCCACGAGATCGGGTTTTATTTCGATGTCCGCCTCGCCTCGCCGCCGCCCTTCAGCACGACAGAGGTGGTGCACCGGAGCCGCGACGGCGACGTTGATCTCGAGTTCCGCTGGGTCCCCGAAGCGGCGCCCGCGCTTGCGGCGTGGAACCTCCGACCGGTCCTGCTGCGTGAACTGTTGTCCGAGACCTTCGACGCCGTGGAGCACCGCGTCCACCGCGACGCCTCGCTCGGAGATCCGCTATGAAGCCTGCTCGGGAGATTGGGCGCCTCATCGAGATCATGGCGGCGCTCCGCGACCCGGTCACCGGCTGCCCGTGGGACATCGAGCAGACCTTCGGGACGATCGCGCCCTACACGGTCGAGGAGGCGCACGAGGTTGCCGAGGCGATCGCCCGGGACGACATGGTGGATCTGCGCGAAGAGCTCGGCGACCTGCTGCTCCAGGTCGTGTACCACGCCCGTATGGCCGAGGAGACCGGCGCCTTTGCGTTTCCCGACGTCGTCGAGGCCATCACCACCAAGATGATCCGCCGCCACCCGCACGTCTTCGGCGACGAGTCGGCGCGCGCCGCCGGCGCCGCCAAGGGGTTCTGGGAGAAGATCAAGGCCGAGGAGAAGGCTGAATGGCGCGCGGCACGAGCGGCGGCAGGCCTTCCTCCCCTGGACCGCGCTGGCGTGCTCGGCAGCGTCGGGCGGGGACTGCCGCCGCTGATGCGGGCGCTGAAGCTCCAGGAGAAGGCGTCGACTGTCGGCTTCGACTGGAACGACCCGCGAGCCGTGCTCGCCAAGCTCCGGGAGGAAATCGGCGAGATCGAGGCCGAGCTGGACGCCGGCGAGGTCAAGTCCGCCCGGCTTGCGGACGAGATCGGTGACCTGCTCTTCGCCGTCGTCAATCTCGCGCGACACACCGCGACGGACCCGGAACAGGCCCTCACCGGCACCAACGCCAAGTTCGAGCGCCGCTTCGCGGCCATCGAAACCGCCCTCGCCGACCGCGGGCTCACGCCGTCGGATGCGAGCCTCGACGAGATGGAAGCCCTCTGGCAGGCGGCGAAGCGAGAAGAGAACCGGTGATGCTGGGTCAGTGTCGTCCCGACTCGAGCTCGGCGAGCCTCTCGTCGATGCGGCCCTCGAAATGGGTGAGCCGGCCGAGCAGCTCCGCCTTCAGCATCAATTCGAGATCGTCCCGGACGGCGACCATGCGGCGGTCGAGACGCCGTTCGACCTCGTCGAGACGCTGCTCGAGCTGATCAAGCCTCTGAGCCAGCTTCCTTGCGTATTCGGTGAGGCTGAGCAACAGGCTCCGCTGCTCGCCTTGTTGGCGACGGATATCGCGGAGCAGGGAAATCAAGGGCGTGTCGTCGACGACGTCCACCATGCCACGAGCGTAGCGTATTTTCGGGGTGGCGTCGTGGCGCGTTTCTCGCGGGCGATCCGCTCGCGTTACGCCTTGCCCGACCGGGTCGCCGCCTGCGCGTCGGCCCTGCTGGGCGCAGCCTGGGGAAACGCGGCGAGGAAGCGGCTGGCCGTTTCAGCAGGGACCCGCACCGTGGTGAGGATGGAGCCGTCCTCGAGGTCCTCACGGTCCAGGACCTCCCCGAGATCGTAGAGGCGGTGCAGGTCGCCAACCGCGGCGCCGGAGAGCGTGAGGCGATAGACCGTGTCGTCCTCGGCGAGTCGATCTTCGATCGCCTGGAGGAGTTCGGGCAGCCCCTCCCCGCTCAGCGCGGCGACGGAAACCACCAGCGGGCTGCCGCCGCTCTTGCCGTTGGCGCGTGGCGGGACGATCCGGGGCGGACGTTCGCCGGGCGGCAGGAGGTCGATCTTGTTCCACACTTCGATCACGCGGCCGGGCGACTCGATGTCGATGTCGAGGTCCGCGAGCACAGCCGCCACATCGTGCGCCTGGGCCTCCGTGTCCGGATGCGCGATGTCGCGCACATGGAGGATCAGGTCGGCCTCGGCGACCTCTTCGAGCGTCGCCCGGAAAGCCGCAACCAGCATCGTAGGCAGGTTCGACACGAAGCCCACCGTGTCGGAGAGGACGATGCTCGTGCCGTTCGGCAGTTCGACGCGGCGCAGCGTCGGGTCGAGCGTGGCGAACAGACGGTCGTCGGCGAAGACGCCGGACCGGGTGAGCGCGTTGAACAGCGTCGACTTGCCGGCGTTGGTGTAGCCGACGAGGGCGACCACGGCGAGGCCCGAGCGCTTTCGGCTTCGGCGCTGCAGGCGCCGCCGGGTGACGACGGTCTGCAGCTCCTTCTTGATCTTGTCGATCCGCTCCGAGAGCGCGCGCCGATCGGCTTCGATCTGGGTCTCGCCGGGGCCGCCGAGGAAGCCGAAGCCACCCCGCTGCCGCTCGAGATGGGTCCAGCTCCGGACCAGCCGGCTCTTCTGGTAGGTAAGGTGCGCGAGTTCGACTTGCAGCCGGCCTTCCCGGGTCTGGGCACGCTCGCCGAAGATCTCGAGGATCAGCCCGGTACGGTCGATGACCTTGGCCTTCCAGGCCTTTTCGAGGTTGCGCTGCTGCACGGGCGTCAGGGTGTGGTCGACGATGACCAGTCCTGCCCCCTCCCCGGCGGCGAGCGTAGCGATCTCCTCGACCTTGCCGCTGCCGAACAGCGTCGCGGGCCGGTAGGCGCCGAGCGGCACAGCCAGCGTCGCCGCCACGTCGAGATCGATGGCCCGGGCCAGTCCGGCAGCCTCCTCCACCTGGGCGGCCGCGTCGCGGTCGGTACTCTCCGCGCTCTTCTGCTTGCGAACAATGGGGACGAGCACGATCGCCCGCGCCGCGGAGGCGGGCGGCTGGTCGTCGTCTCGCGAATGCGGCAGGTCTTCCCTATCCGTCAATCTGCTTCCCGGCCGGAACCTTCTTCCTGCGGCTCGAACAGCTGCAGGGGCGTGCCCGGCATGATCGTGGATATGGCGTGCTTATAGACCAGTTGCGAGTGCCCATCGCGCCGGAGCAGTACACAAAAATTGTCGAACCAGGTCACGATCCCTTGGAGTTTCACCCCATTGACCAGGAAAATCGTCAGCGGTGTCTTGTTCTTGCGAACGTGGTTCAGAAAAGTGTCTTGCAGGTTTTGTGCGCGGTCCGCCATTTTGTCCGTCTCATTCTTTTTTTGGCTCTGCGGTAACGCCAGCCGCCCTCACCGGTCGGCGACCGGTCTATCCTAGTTTGCCGAGTATTGTCTTGCTCGTCACCCGGGTTTTTTCACTTCGTTGACGACCGTTGATCCGCCCTGGCGCCATGCACAGACCATGCCGGCGCAGTCTCGGCATAGGCATGGAACAAGGCCCGGAGCCGCTTTGCCACCGGGCCTGGCTTGCCGGAACCCACGGTCTGCCCGTCGATGCTGACGATCGGCAGCACGATCGTCGAGGCGGCGCTGATGAAGGCCTCCCGGGCCTTGAGCGCCTCCGCCACGGTGAAGGGGCGCTCCTCGACCGACAACTTTTCCGGGCCGAGCATGTCCATCAACACTGATCGCGTGATGCCCGGCAGGATGCCGTGGTCGGTCTGGCGGGTGACGAGGTGACCATCTTCCGTGACGATCCAGGCATTGGTGGACGCACCCTCCGTCACCCGGCCGTCCCGATCCACAAACCAGGCTTCGAACGCACCGGAGCTCCGGGCGGCCTGCTTGGCGAGCACGTTCGGGAGAAGGCCGACGGTCTTGATGTCGACCCGGCCCCAGCGGTTGTCGGGGACCGTGATCACGGCGATCCCCTCCGCCGCGCGCCTCGCCCCGAGCGCCGTGTCGATCGAGCGGGCGGTCCCGACCACGCCGGGCTTCACCGGCGACAGCGGGAAAGCGTGGTTCCGGGGGGCGACTCCGCGGCTGACCTGCAGGTAGACGATACCGTTCTCGACACGGTTGCGGCGGACGAGTTCCCGCAGGACCACCCCGATCGCGGCGCGGTCCATCGGCAGCGCGATCTGGATCGCCTTCAGGGAGCGCTCGAGCCGCGCCAGGTGCCGCCCCTCGTCGATCAGCCGCCCTGCCCTCACCTCGCAGACCTCGTAGACGCCGTCGCCGAGCTGGAAGGCGCGATCCTCCACGTTGACGGCGGCTTCACGGAGCGGGAGGTAGCGGCCATTGACGTATGCGATGCGGGACATGGGTCAGGAGCGCCAGTATGCGAGGTTGAAGGCGGCGAAGACGATGAGGACCTCGAGCCGGCCGAGAATCATCACCGCGATGAAGACGAGCTTCGCAAAACCGTCGAAGCCGGAATAGGGCGTCCAGGTTGCCGCGTCGCCCCACCCCGCCGCGTAGAGCGGCCCGATATTCGAGAAGCCGGCGATGGCGGCCGAGACCGCCGCCTCGAAGTCGGGAAGCGAGGCGGAGAGAAGGATCACCGCCCCAAGGATGACCAGAAGGCACACGAAAAGATTGCCGAGGATCGCCTTCACCATCGTGTCGTCATGGGACACGCT
>JAESFN010000644.1_pt1 | contig 26190 bp, 23 predicted proteins | sample 9269411 | NCBI WGS metagenome assembly JAESFN01 (sample SAMN14505399, study PRJNA617100) | algae metagenome | isolation source: Iphinoe sp. HA4291-MV1 and co-occurring heterotrophs from trail next to... | place: USA: Maunawili Falls, Hawaii | collected 2009-07-25
AAAGCGCCGAGGCAGCGCCAGCCGAGGACGAGCCGCGGCCGCCCGACCCGGAGGCCGTACCGACCCCGCGGCCGAAGCCGGAGCGGACCGAGATCGCAACCGCGGAGACGCCGCCGAAGCAGCCTGAACAGGAGCCCCCGCCCGCCCAGCCCGCGGCACCGCCGCCCAGCGCGCCTTCAGCCGCCTCGACCGCGGCACGGAGCGGCGGCGCGGGCGGGGGTGGGGCATCACAGGCGGCGGGGAATGCGGCGGCGAGCGCCTATCGCGCCAAGGTCGCGGCGCAGCTCAAGCGGAGTCGCTTCTACCCCAACGCCGCGCGCCGTGACCGGCTGACCGGCTCGGCGACCGTGAGCTTCACGCTCAACGCGGCGGGAAAGGTGACGGCGACGCGGGTGGTGCGATCGTCAGGAAAGCGCATCCTCGACGAGGCGGCGATCGAGATGGTGAAGCGCGCCTCGCCCTTCCCGCCGATTCCATCGGGCCTGGGCAAGTCGATCACCATCCAGGCGCCGATCGCCTTCGACCTGCCGCGATAGCCCCGGAGGCCTGCGCTTCCGGACGACGCGCGCGTGAAGAACTACTGCTCGATGATCGTCTCGGTGTGGGCGACGCATTTCCAGCCCTTGCCGTTCTTCACCCAGGTCGAGCTGTCGGCGCAGGTCATGTCCATCTTCTTGCCCTTGAGGGTCCCGGTCTGGTGGACCCTGTAGGCCACCACCGCGACCGCTTCCGAAGGGAAGATGACCTCGACGTCGCCGAATTCGAACCGGTCGAGGTCCCAGTTCCCGTCCTTGGTCATCGCCTCGTATTTGGCCGGGTCGATCTTCATCGCGCCGGAAGGCCCTGCGATCAGGCACTCCTCGGCGATCATGGTGCGGGCGAGCTTGGCATCCTTGTCGACCATCGACTGCCAGAAGCGCGTTTCGAGATCGACAATCGTCTGCGGGTTGGGGGACATGACAACCTCCCTTGGATCGAGTCGTTCAACGGGAACGGGGCCATGGCAGTTCCCTGCCGTCCCTTGTCGCATAAGGCCGCCGCCGTTCGTCGTCAGGGAAAAGAGGAGACGGATCATGACCACATTCATCCTGATTCCCGGCGCCGGCGGCGCGGCGTGGTACTGGCATCGCGTCGTGCCGCTGCTCGAGGCTGCCGGCCACGCAGCAGTTGCGGTCGACTTTCCCGCGGACGATCCGGCCGCCGGCCTTGCGGCCTATGCCGACCGCACGATCGACGCGATCGGAGACCGGCAGGATGTCGTGCTGGCGGCGCAATCGCTCGGCGGCTTCACCGCGCCGCTGGTCGCGGAACGCGTGCCGCTCCGGGCCCTCGTCTTCGTCAACGCGATGATCCCCGAGCCCGGGGAGACGGCCGGCGCGTGGTGGGACAACACCGGCTCGGAGGCCGCGCGGAACGAGGCGGCGCGGCAGGGCGGCTACCCGGAGGGCTTCGATCTCCACACCTACTTCCTCCACGACGTGCCGGAGGCGGTGGCCGCATCCGGCGAGAAGCACCAGCGCCCGGAAGCCGAGATCGTGTTCGGCGAGCCTTGCGAATTTGCGGCGTGGCCGAGGATTCCGATCCATGTCATCGCCGGGCGGGACGACCGGTTCTTCCCGCTCGCGTTCCAGGAGCGGGTCGCACGCGAACGCCTGGGCGTCGCGGTGGACGCACTGCCCGGCGGCCACCTGATGGCACTGTCGGAGCCGGAGGCGTTGGCGCGGCAGCTGCTCGGGTATCTTTGACGGGCCGGTCGCGGCGGCAATCCACCCGTGGGCCTGCGGCTTTCACCCGGCGCTTTGCGACGGTGCCGACGAGCGCCGTTCCATCTCACCCTGGTGCGCGGCAAGCCGCATCGACGCGAGCAGGTGCGCCCACCAGAGCGTCAGAGACTCGATTGACGAAAGGACCAGTCCGGCGGCTCGGCCCCGCTTCATGAAAACCGCACTCCCGCTCGCCTGGTTGAACTCGAACCGGCAGCCATGCCAGCGGGCCACGTGCCGGGCGGCCCGCCGGGTGACGGGATCAAGGACGAACATGAAGGTTTCGGGGGAAAAGAAAGCGCCAAGCTGGCGCTCGGACACCCACAGGATATCGCCGGGAGCGAGGTCGACCAGTTCAGGATTGCGATGCATGAGGCAAGCCTTCGATCCAGGCCCAACCCCACCGCAGAACGTCGCATCTTGAGTCTCGGTTCCGGCCGACGGGCGCTCGCCGGTCACTTCTGCTTGATCGGCGGCTCGTCGGCACCGACTCGTGGTCTCACGACCAGGCCGACTGCCGCTGCGGGCAACTCACGTGCTCCATCTACGCCCCTCACCCTGTCCCACTCCGCTCCGGGCTGTTCAGACGGGTGAGGAGGGCGGGCCGCTTTCGGCGGAGGAGCGGGCGGCGGCGGCGCTATCCAAGGACGGCGGCCGACCATGGACAGGCCTGCGCGTGCGCGGGAATGAAGGGCTGGGAGGTTTCTGTGCTTCCTCTCGCGGCGCCGATGCGTCGGCCGCGGGGGTGAAGGGAGATCGCTGATTTCTTCGCAGTCTTGCGCGGGGAGCAGCAGGCGATCCGGTCCCCGATTGGTGCGTCCCGAAAAGCCCGAACCGGCGTGTTCACCCCGCCGGGAAGGGCCGGACCAGATCGAGGCCGTCGCGAAGCGTGAGGCCGAAGCCGGGACGGTCGGAGACCCGGACCTTGCCGCCCTCGGGCAGGTCCTCGCCTTCGAACAGCGCGCCGAAGACGGGCTGAACGGTGCGGCCGTCGGCGCTCATGTTGACGTATTCCGAGAAGGGGATGTGCGGCTGCGAGATGACGAAGTGATAGGAGTAGGCGCCCGAGGCGTGCGGTACGACGGGAATATCGTAGGCCGCGGCCATGGCGCTGACGCGGAGCGCCTCGGTGAGGCCGCCGATCCACATCACGTCGGGCTGGAGGATGTCGACCGCCCTGCCCTCGATCAGCGCGCGGAAGCCGTAGCGGGTGTATTCGTGCTCGCCGGTGGTCCAGCGCGTGGTCGGGCAGCGTTCCTTGAGGATGCGGTGGCCGGCGACATCGTCGGGCGACAGCGGCTCCTCGATCCAGTAGATGCCGAGCGGGCGAAGCGCCTCGGCGAGCGCCACGGCATAGCCGACGTCGAGCGACATGTAGCAATCGACCATCAGCGGGAAATCCGGACCGACCGCCTCGCGATGGGCGGCGAGGAAGGCGACGTTCTGCCGGAGCCCTTCCGGGCCGTCGGCGGGGCCGTGCGGCAGCGGCACCTTGCCGCCGAGGAAGCCTTGCGCCTTGTAGGTCTCCGGCCGCGGGCCGGTGCAATAGAGGTCGAGCACGTCACGGGTCTTGCCGCCGATCATGGCGTAGACCGGCTCGCCGCGGAGCTGGCCGAGGAGGTCCCAGAGCGCGAGATCGACCACCGAGATGGCGGCGACGGTGATGCCCTTCCGCCCGTAGGGCAGGCTCGCGCGGTACATCTGGTCCCAGAGGAGGTTGATGTCCCGGGGGTCGGCGCCGACCAGGAAGCGGCGGAAATGCTTTTCGATCATGAAGCAGGCGGGCGGGCCGCCGAGGCCGGTGGCGACGCCGCGCTTGCCGCTCTTCGTTTCGATCTCGACCACCAGCGAGCCGAGGACGGCGATGCCCCAGCTCGTCCGCGACGCCTTGTATTCGGCATAACCGGACATCGGATTGGCGATCAACGAGTCGATCAGCCAGTGGCCCTTCTCGCGGTCGTGGTAGTCGCCGCCCTTGCCTTCGCCGACGACATAGGCGCGGATGTCGACGATCTCGTCGCGGCGCATCAGACCGCCTCGGCCCTGCCGCTCGCAGCGGACCGGTACATCGCGTCGAGCAGCTCGATGGCGCGGGCGCCGACGACGCCGTCGGCCGGGTTCTCCACCGGGGTGGCGTTGCAGATATCGACGAACACCCTGAGCGGCGACTCGCATTCGTAGCCGCCGGCGCCGGGCGCGAGGGCGACGACCTCGTCGCGGCCGTCGCGGCGGCGGAGCTCGACCCGCTCGCGCTCGATGTCGAGGACGAGCATGCCCTCGGAGCCGAAGATGCGGAGGTCGATCTGGACCGGGCGGCCCTTGGGGAGCGTCGCGGCGCCGGAGACGGCGCCGGTGGCGCCGCCGGCGAAGCGGACGGCGGCCGCATCGTAATAATCGACCCCGGCCCTGGAGGCGCCGGTCATGGCGAAGACCTCGACCGGCGCGATGTCGACGACGCGGAACATGAGGCCGAGGGCGTGGACGAGCTGGCCCCAGCCGAAGCCGCCGGCCCGCTTCGGGTCGGCCCAGGTCGAGGGCGGGGGGCGGAACATCGCGCCCTCGGTCTCGATCATCGGCTCGCCGGCGAAGAGATCCTCGAGCGCATTGGCCATCTGGAGGACGACGTGCTCGACCCTGCCGACGCCGGCCGCGAGCCGCCGGGCCTCGTCGGCGAAGGGCTGGAAGTTCCAGCCATAGGGGACGACGATCTGCCGGCCCTCGGCCTTCGCCAGGGCGACGAGGGCACGGGCGTCGGCCGCGCTCGTCGTCAGCGGCTTCTCGACCAGGACGTGGCAGCCCTTTTCCAGCGCCGCCTTCGCGTGCTCGAAATGGAGGGTGTGGGGCGAGGAGACGACGACGCCATCCATCGGCACTTCGGCGAGCATCTCCCGGTAGTCCTCGTAGCCGGCGGCGATGCCGAACTTTTCGGTGACCGCGGCAAGCTCGGCCGCGCCGAGTCGGTTGACCGCCACGACCTCGCAATCCGGCAGCTTCTGGAGCACCGGGATGTGGTTGACGACCGCCCACCAGCCGGCGCCGATCACGCCGATACGCGCCTTGCCGCTCATTTCACCCGTTCCATCGCTTCGCGTGTGGAAAGATAGACGTTCCGCATGTGGGTCTGGGTCGCCCGCTCCGCCCAATCCGCATCGCGCGCGGCGAGCGCGGCGGCGATGTCGGCATGGTCGGCCTGCGACTGCGCCAGCACGCCCGGCACCAGCGAGGCGATGCGGCGGTATTCGATGCCGAGCACATAGAGGGAATAGGAGACGCGCGACAGGAACGGGTTGCGCGTGCCGTCCATGATCGTGCGGTGGAATTCGAGATCGGAGACGCGGAAGCCGATCGGGTCGTTGACCAGCCCCTCCTGCACCTTGACGATGGCGAGGAGGCGGTCGATGTCGGCATCGGGCAGCCGCTCGGCGGCGATGCGGGCGAGCCGGCCATCGACCATGACCCGCGCCTCGTAGAGACCCTCGACATTGTCCTCGTTGAGGGTGATCAGGATCTGGAGCGGGCCGAGCAGGTCCGACGCGTCGAGCGACGAGATGTAGGCGCCGCCGCCCTGGCGGGTCTTGACCACGCCGAGGATCTGGAGGCCGCGGAGCGCCTCGCGCACGCTCGGGCGGCTGACCTGCAGCATCTGGGCGAGGTCGCGCTCGGTGGGGAGCTGGTCGCCGGGCTTGAGGTTGCCGGTCCGCACCAGATCGAGGATCTTCTTCGCCACCTGGTCGGCGACGGAATGCCGCTCGACCGGCGACATGACATGGGCGACGTCGGCGGTCATGGCGCACTGTCATCCCGGCCGAGCCCAAAGGGCGAGAGCCGGGACCCCGAGCCGTGTGAACGCTGGCCTCTCCACGTCTCGCGGTCCCGGGTCAGCAGCGCAGCATTGCATGCTGCACTGCGCCCGGGATGACAGCCGTGACTTCCCAACGCGCCCTTCATCCCTATTCCCCCAGCGCCCGGGTGCGGATCTGGTCGAGACTGACCGCGAGCATCAGCACCACCCCCTTGGTGACGTCCTGCCAGAAGCTCGAGACGTCGTTGAGGGTGAGGCCGTTGTTTAGAGTGCCGAGGATGAGGACGGCAAGGAGGGTGCCCCACACGCTGCCGCGACCGCCATAGAGGCTGGTGCCGCCGAGGATGATGGCGGCGATGACGGTGAGGAGGTGGGGCGCGGCGGCAGCCGGCGCCGCGGCGCCGAGCATCGCGGCGAGCATCAGCCCCGCCACCGCGCCGGAGACGCCGGAGAGGATGTAGAGCGTCATCTGAACGCGCTCGACCGGGAGGCCGATCAGCCGGCTCGCCTCCGGATTGCCGCCCACGGCATAGACGAAGCGGCCGAAGCGGGTGCGGCGAAGCACGATCGAGAGCGCGATGAAGACGATGATCATCAGGATCGGAGGGAAGGGGATGGTGAAGATGCGGCCCTGGCCGATCCAGTTGAAGCCCGGCACCATCAGCGGCTTGGTGAGGCCGCCGGTGAGGATGAGCGCGGCGCCCGAGACGATCGACATCATGCCGAGGGTGACGATCAGCGGATTGAGCCGGAGACGGGTGCAGAACAGGCCGTTGACCGCGCCGATGAAGCCGCCGAGGAGGACGGCGAGCAACGCGGCGACCCAGATGTTGATGCCGTAGTCGCCGTTGAGGACCGCGATCAGCACCCCGACCAGCCCGGCGATCGCCGCAACCGACAGATCGAGGCCGCCGGCGATGATCAGCGGCGTGCCGGCGGCCGCCATCAGGCCGATGAAGGCGATGTTGGAGCCGATCGCCATCATGTTCCGCGTCGTCATGAAGAACGGCGAGAGCAGCGTGAAGACGACGAGAAGCAGGACGTAAAAGGCGAAGAGCAGGACGACACCCGACTCGGGCCGGCCGAGAAAGGTGAGGAAAGGACCGCGGCCGGAACCGGCGACAGGCGTGGTGCGATCGGCACTGGTCATGGGCGGCGTCCGTTCATGCGTGGAAGGCGGGATCGTTGGCGGTGGCGGCCATCAGCGCGGCGGGCGGCGTGCCCCGCCCGAAGCGGCCGACGACGCGGCCGCGGTCGAGGACGACCGCGCGGTCGCCGATGCCGGCGACCTCCTCGACATCGGAGGAGAGGACGAGGACGGCGAGGCCCCGGTCGGCGAGCTTGCGGAGCTCCAGGTAGATCTCGCGGCGGGCGCCGACATCGACGCCGCGGGTGGGTTCCTCGAGGATGAGGAGCTTGACCGAATCGACCAGCCAGCGCGAGACGCAGACCTTCTGCTGGTTGCCGCCGGAGAGCGTGCGCATCGTCTGCTCCGGCCCGCGGGTGCGGATGCCGAGAAGGTCGATCCAGCGCCTGGCCTGCTCGGTCTCGGCGGCCTTCGACACGAACAGGCCGCGGACGTAGCGCTCCTGGAAGGGGGCGACCATGTTCTCCCGCACCGTCAGGTCGCCGATGATGCCTTCGCGCTTCCTGTCGGCGGCGACGAAGCCGATGCCGCGCGCCTTGCCCACCCGCGCCGACTCCGGGCGATAGGCGCTGCCGCCGACCATGACCGTGCCGGTGGTGGCCGGGCCGAGCGCGCCGTAGACGGCACGGCCGAGCGTCTCGATGCCGGAGCCGATGAGGCCGAAGACGCCGACGATCTCGCCCGAGCGGACCGCGAGGTCGATACCGTCGAGACGGCCGGGCACGGAGAGGCCGGCGACCGTCAGCACCTCCTCGCCGGCGTTGCCGCTGCTGGCGATGTCGTAGAGGTCGTCGGCGACGCGCCCGAGCATGGCGGCAAGCACCTCGGCGCGGGAGGCCGAGCGCGTCTCGTAGAGGCCGGCGTTGCGACCATCGCGGAGCACGGCGATGCGGTCGGAAATCTCGAACACCTCGTTGAGGTAGTGGGAGATGTAGATGACCGCGACCTGCTGCGCCTTCAGCCGCTCGATGATGCGGAAGATGAGCTTGGCCTCCTGCTCGGTGAGCGCGGCGGTGGGCTCGTCCATGACCAGCACCCGCGCCTTGCCGGCGAGCGCACGGGCGATCTCGACGATACGCTGCTCCGCGACGGAGAGGCGCTTGACCAGGGTGTCGACGCCGATCGAGGCGAAGCCGAGCTGATCGAGGAGGGCACGGGAGGTCTCGCGCATGGTGCGGTCGTCGACCACGGCGAAGCCGGGACCGCGCTTCACCGGCAGGTCGGCGAGCGCGATGTTCTCGGCGACGGTCATGTCGCCCATCACCGAGATTTCCTGCGGCAGGAGGCGGACACCCGCGGCGACCGCGGCGCGCGGATCGGGAAAGACCACGGCCTCGCCGTCGAGCCGAACGGTGCCGGCGTCGCGGGTGTAGACACCGGTGAGGATCTTGACCAGCGTCGACTTGCCGGCGCCGTTCGAGCCGAGGAGGGCCATCACCTCGCCGGGCTGGACGACGAGGTCGACATCGGCGAGCACGGCAACGCCGCCGAACGACTTGCCGATGCCCCGCATCTCGAGGCGGGGGGTGGGGGAGGATTGGGTGACGTCTGCCATGATCGACACGCTCAAGCACACTCCTGTCATCCCGTGCGCGGTGCAGCGCGGAGCGGTGCGCCGCAGACACGGGAGCCCGAGACATGGGGACGCCGGAGCCTACCCGTCGCGGGGTCCCGGATCGGCACCGCAGCGCATGGCGCTGCGGTCCCGTCCGGGATGACAGGCGGTCGCTACTCCGTCGGGATCAGGTCGACCGAGCCCTGGAGCTCCGGGAGCTGGCGGATGGCGGCGAGGTGCTCGACGAACTTCTCCTGCGGGAAGTCCATCTCCATGCCGAGCGCGGCGTCGCACTTGTAGTCGGGGTAGTAGTTGCAGATGTTGCCCTTGTCGACCATCACATGGGTCATCAGCACCGTCGGCGGCAGGTCGATGCCGGCAAGCTCGGCCAGCGCCATCGGGACGAGGAAGTTGCCGTAGCGCTCGGGGAAGTAGCCCACCGAGGCGACGAAGGCAGGCTCGGACATCATGGTCGCGAGCTCGTCGGCGCCCATGCCGACGGCGATGAGATCAGCCTCGCGGCCCGCCTGCTTCACCGCGCGGATGGTGCCGGTGGTGGCCTGGTCGTTGATCGCAGTCGTCATGATCGGAACGCCGGCCGGGATGCGGCCGAGCACGTTGTTGGTCTGGGCGAAGCTCTCCTCGAGGGTGTTCTTGGTGTCGATGGTGATGACGTGGTCGGCCGGGAAGCCGTCGACCGCGGCGAGGAAGCCGGCGAGCTGGCCGCCGGTGCGCATCGCCGGGACGGCGCCCGATTGCGGCAGGTCGCCGAGGATGAAGTAGCCCTCCTTGACCTTGTCGGCGCCGAACTTCTTGACCGCCGCCTGGCCGAGATAGACGCCGCCCATGTAGCCCGACTTCGGGTTGTTGGCGCCGAAGAAGGTGGCGCCCGGCATCGGGATGTCGATCGCCGTCACCTTGATGCCGGCATCGTTCATCTTCTGCATGATGGTGGCGCCGAAGTTGGCGTCGGTCTGGAACTCGATGACGTAGTCGACGTCGCGGTTGATGAAGCTCTCGGCGTTGGTGAGGGCGGTGGCGCCGTCGAGATTGTTGTCGGCGATGACGAGCTCGATGCCGGCGGCCTCGGCGTTCTTGACGATGCCTTCCTCGACCTTGGCGCAGAACGAGATGCCGCGATCGAGATTGGCGAAGGCGAGGACGTATTTCTCGCCGTTCTTGGGCGGCGAGGCCTTCATCGCATCGACCACGGCGGCGGCGAGCGCGTCGGCGGACAGCATCTCGCCCGAGAAGCCGGTCGGCGTGAAGCCGTGGAAATCCTGGGCCGGGGCAACGGCGGTCATGAGCGCCAGGGCGGCGCCGGACAAAAGCATACGGACTGCGGACAAGCGCATGGTCTTCCTCCCATGGTTCGCCGACCAATTAATTGGTCAGGCCAATTACCGCGCGAGCTTAGTGGGTCGGCGATGCTTTGCCAAGACGGCCGTCAAATCGCGAATCGCCGAGGGGCCGACCGGAACGGAGGGCATCAGCCGGCCGAACAGATACGGCCGGACGCGACGGGACAAGTTCCGTTTCTGGCGCCTGCCAGCCGCGCGACTACCCGCTCGGGTATTGCGGGAGCCGTCGGGATGGTCCCTGCTGGCCACTGCGGCATGAGCGGGCCGATGGCGGCCATGATTGTGTCCGCGACGGGCCGAAACCTTCACCAAATGGTCGCGGGCCGGCCCTAAAAAAATCAACGAGGGCGTCTAACAATCACGAACTTGTTGGTCGACGCCCTCTTTGGTAACTTTACGCTTCGCTCGCTTACGAGGGCGTTGAAACCACTTCAAGCTAGGCACCCTGCTCCCCCCACGGAGGAATGCAATGATTTCGGACAAGGAAACCAAAGTGATGCGTACCGAAAAGGAAGTGGCCCAGACCCGCCGCAATTTCCTCCGGCTCGGGGCTCTCGGCGCCGCTGCCGTGGTCGCCGCCGGCGTGCTCCCGGCGGGCAAGGCCAGCGCCCAGACCACCCGCACCGCCAAGAGCGTCCGTTCCGGCGGCTCGATCGGCTCGGCCACCGGCGGCAAGCAGACCCGCAGCGCCCGCAAGATGCGCTCGATGGGCGAGATGGGCGAGAAGGGTGAAGGCGGCGCCAACACCCGCAGCGCCCGTTCGATGCAGAAGACGCGGACGGCCAAGTCGACCAAGAGCGCCAGCAACAACCGCTCGATGTCGACCCGCAAGTCCGGCGAACGCGCCGCCCAGCGCTCGCTGAAGCAGGCCAAGGGCACGAAGTAACGGAGTCGGGACGCCCTCAACGGGCGGATTCGACCCGAGACTGAACCGACATTCGACGCGGGTGGTCCGTGAATCCCTTGCTTGATACCGCACTCGAAAGCGCGGTGGCCGAGATGGATTTGCGCCCCACCCGCGCAGACCTGCCGGAGCCGCTGGCGCTGCTCCGCGAACGGGTGATGTCGGCGATAGAGGGCGTCCCCTTCTACGCCGACCTCTACCGGCCCTACGGCACTCCGCCCCGCGACCTCCACGACTTCGCAGCGTGGTACGCGACGCTGCCGGTGATCAGCCGCACCGATTTCGAGGACGTGGCCGACGGCGACCGGGTGAACCGGGCCTATGCCGATGCCCCGCTGGTGCGTAAGCAGACCAGCGGCAGCACCGGGGTGCCCTTCGTCCTCTTCATCGACGAACGCGTCGCCTCCTTCCGCAGCTGGCGGTTCCGCAAGCCGCATTTCGCGGCCGGCGAGACCTCGCCGCTGTCGCTCGAATTCCTTTTCCCGGAGCGCTTCCGGCGCGACCGCCAGGTGCGCGTCGTCGCCGGCCAGCCCGAGGCGCCGGCCAAGGATGGCGAAGCGCGGAGGACCCGCACCGAAAAGTCCTATTCCACGCTGACCGATGCGCTGAAATCGCCCGAGCCGATGTATGACGAGCTCGCGAAGAAGGCGCCTTCGACGCTCACCGGCTATGCCAGCTCGATCGTCCGCCTCGCGGAATGGATGCGGGCGGAGGAGAAGGCGCTGCCCACGGTCAGGCGCATCTGGACGACCTCCGAAATGCTGACCCCGGAAGGGCGCGAGGCGATCCGGGCGGCCTTCGGCTTCGAGGCCCGCGAGGCCTATGCCAGCGTCGAGTTCGGCTTCATGGGCTGGCAGTCGGAACCCTTCGGCGCGTATTCGCTCGAGACCGACCGGCTGGTGTTCGAGGGCGTCGGCGTCGCCTCGCTCGACACCTCCGCCCGCGGCGAGGTGAGCCGGGTCATCGTCTCGGACCTCCTCAACGACACGACGCCGCTGTTACGCTACGACATCGGCGACCTCGCCACGATGGGGCGGCCGATGCCCTTCGCCGCCTCGTGCTACGGCTCGATCGAGGAACTCCGCGGCAAGAGCAACGACTCGATCTGCGACGCCGCGGGGCGGCGGATCGAGCCTTTCGCGTTGCTCGGCTGCCTGAAGGAGACGCTGGGCGCCGCCCAGTACCGGCTGATCTGCGTCGAGCGCGGGCTGCTCGTCCTCCAGTACCGGCCGGCGCGGAACGCGACCGTCAAGATCGACGCGGTGCTGGCGGGGCTCCGCGGCATCGTCGGCGAGCCGATCCGCATCGTCGCGCAAGAGGTTCCCGCGATCAAGCGCGAGAACTCCGGCAAGCTCCGGCCGATCATCGACCTCAGCACGATCGAGGGCGCGGGGCGGGACCGCCTGATGCGCGACCTGCATCTGGCGGACATGCCCGGCATGGCCGCGTCCTGAACCTCACCACCGCCGGACCTTCCGGCAAATCGAGAGCCGGCTTTGGAACAAGACGCAAAGAAATTCAGGGGTGCGCGGCACCGCGGACAAGCGGGTGCGCAGGCGCGTCCGGCGACGATCCAGCAGTCGCGCCCGGAGAGCCCGCCGGCGCCCGAGGGCAGCCCGGGCGCCACGGCGCTTGCGGGCGTCATCGCCGAGGTGCTGCACCGCCATGACGCCGGCAACCCGCCGGCAGAGACGGCGGAACTCTATGCCGACCTCTTCATCGATTCGCGGCGCTTCCTGATGATCATCCGGGGGCTGGAGCGGACGCTCGGCGTCGAAATCGACGACGAGGACCTGCTCGGCGTCGACCTCATCACCTATGGCGACCTGGTCCGCTTCGTCGACCAGGTGGCAAGCAAGAAGGCAGGGTAGCGGTATGAACGACATGGCGTTGCCGATAGCGACGACGGCGGGCGTCACGACGTGGTGCAACTTCCTCCACGACTTCCCGGACTATTACGCGGAATCGACCGCGACGCCTGACCACTTCGCCGACGTGGCGGGCGTGAACGTGCTGCCGCAGCAGCCGCTCTCGCTGATGAAGCAATCGAACGACACCACCCGGGCGGACGTGACGATTCCGGCCGAGGTGCAGGCGATCTACGCCACCTACCGGCCGACGCTGCTGCGCCGCGCCAACCGGCTCGAGGAGCGGCTCGGCACCTCCGCCCGCATCTACTTCAAGTATGAAGGCGCCAACGTCTCCGGCAGCCACAAGCTCAACAGCGCGATCGCGCAGGCCTATTACTACAAGAAGGCCGGCGTGAAGCACCTGATCACCGGCACCGGCGCCGGCCAGTGGGGCACCGCGCTCGCCTATGCCTGCAAGCAGTTCGGCCTCAAATGCACGGTGTTCATGGTCGGCGTCAGCTACCGCCAGAAGCCGCAGCGGCCGCGCATCGTCGAACTGTTCGGCGGCGAGATCCACGAGAGCCCGAGCCCGCTCACCAGGACCGGCCGCGAGGCGATGGAGCGCGACCCCGACCGCATCGGCTCGCTCGCCGTCGCCACCGGCGAGGCGATCGAGATGGCGCGGGAGATGAAGGACTCGGCGCGCTTTGCCGTGGGCAGCGGCGAGACCTGCGTCCTCCTCCACCAGACCGTGGTGGGCAACGAGGCGGTCGGCCAGATCCAGGCGCTCGGCGACTTCCCCGACTATGTCGTCGCCTGCATGGGCGCGGGCTCGAATTTCGCCGGCGTCGGCATGCCCTTCCTCCGGGCGGCGAAGGCGCTCGGGCGGAGCACCCAGCTGGTCGCGGCCGAGCCCGTCGCCTGCCCGAAGCTCACCCGCGGCGACTACCTCTACGACATCAACGATTTTTCCGGCACGACGCCGGTGACGCGGATGTACACGCTCGGGAGCAAGTTCCTCGCCCCCGGCATCCATGCCGGCGGCCTCCGCTACCACGGCACCTCGGCCTTCCTCTCCGCGCTCTACGCCCACAAGGGCTTCGCGGCGCGAGCCATCGCGCAGCCCGACGCACTCGGTGCCGGCATCCTCTTCGCCGACTGCGAAGGGATCATCCCGGCGCCCGAATCGGCGCACGCGATCGCCGCCGCGATCGAGATTGCCCGCGAGCACAGGACCGGCGCCGCGCCGACGATCCTCATCAACATCTCCGGCCACGGCATGTTCGACCTCGCCGGCTACGAGGAGGCGAAGCGCGGCGTGCTCCCCAACGACGTGCCGGACGAGGCGATGATCGCCCGGAGCCTCGGCGCGGCACGGGCCAAGAACGCGGAGCTCGCCGAGGCGACGACCGCCTATGCCCGGGCCTGACCCCGACGCGATCCTCTACGAGTCACCGATCCACGAACAGGGACGGCGTCTCGGCGAGGAGCTGGCGAAGGGGTTCGGCGTCGCCGACCACCTCTTCTTCCGCGAGGCGGCGCGCTTCGCGCCGCTCGCGCCCGTCCTCTCCGGCGGCATCGGCGACCCCGACGCCACCATGGACGCCCTCGTCGGCCTCGGCGAGGGCTGTCCGAGCGGCAGCATGCTGCTCTCGCTCGGCGCCCATGCCTTCGCCGTCGCGGCGGCGGTGGCGAAATTCGCACCGGATGCGACGCGCGGCGCCCTCCTCCCCGAGCTGGCGAGCGGGGCGAGGATCGGCGGCTTCGCCGCCACCGAGGCCAAGGCCGGCTCCGACGTCATGGCGATGGACACCCGCTACGCCGAGACGCGGAGCGGCTTCGTACTGAACGGCGAGAAGGCGTGGATCACCAACGCCACCAAGGCGGACGTCTTCGTCGTCTTCGCGACCAAGGACCCGCGGCTCCATTCGCGCGGCATCAGCGCCTTCGTCGTCGACCGCAGCACCCCGGGCGTGAGCTCGAGCGCGGTGAAGGTCGACGGCTCGGCCGGCAACGTCACCCTCGGCACGGTGGTGCTGAAGGACGTCCATGTCGGCCGCGACGCCCTGCTCGGCCGGGTGAACGCCGGCGCGCAGGTCTTTCGGCATTCGATCGTCCAGGAGCGCATCCTGCTCTCGGCCTTCCTGGTCGGCTCGATCCGGCGGGCGCTCCGTCGCTCCATCGAGCACGCGCAGGGCCGGCTCCAGTTCGGGGTGCCGATCGCGAGCAACCAGTATGTCAGCGGGCGGATCGTCGACATCTACCGACGCTATGCGACCACGCGGCTCCTGCTCCAGTACGGCATCGCCCGGCTGGAGCGCGGCACCGCCACCGAGGCCGATGCGAGCCTGGTCAAGCTCCAGTGCTCGGAGGCCGCGTTCGAAAGCAATCTCGATTCGTTCCGCATCCACGGCGCGAAGGGCCTCGAGACGGCCGGCAGCGAAGGGCTGATCGACGCGCTGTCGAGCGTGACCTATTCCGGCACCTCCGACCTCCAGCGCGTCATCATCGCCGCCTCGCTCGGGCTGCAGCCATGACGGTCCGGCACCTCGCGGCGTATCTGGTCGAAGCGGCCGAACGCCACGGCGACCGCCCCGCCTATACCGACGCGAGCGGCACGCGGAGCTACCGCGACTATCGCGACGAGGCGCTCCGCGTCGCGGCGCTCCTCGGCGAGGCGGGCGTGGCCGGCGGCGACCGAGTCGCGATCGCGCTGCCCAAGGGCTTCCCGCTCTACGCCACCATCCACGCCGCCCTGTTCCGGAACGCCTGCTACGTGCCGGTCGACTACACGACGCCGGTCGAGCGCGGCCGGGCGATCATCGCCGATGCCGACGCGCGGGTGCTGGTGACCACGGGGCCGAATCTCGGACGGCTGCTCGGCCGTATGGGGGCGGACGCGGAGAGCGACGGCATCGTCATCGCGACCCTCGCCAATCGCGACGGCGGCGTGACCGCCGCCGCGGTGGCGCCATGGCAAACGTCGCCTCGCTCCACTCCGCCCGGCATCGACAGCCTCGATGCCGATGCGGAGGCGTACATCCTCTACACCTCGGGCTCGACCGGCGTCCCGAAGGGGGTGGTGCAGAGCCAGCGGAGCGCCACCGCCTTCGTCGCCTGGGCGGCGGGGGAACTCGCGCTCACCCCCGACGACGTGATCCCGCAGGTCGCCTCGGTGACCTTCGACCTCTCGGTGTTCGACCTGTTCGCCGCGACCCGGGCCGGCGCGACGCTGACCCCGATCCACGAGAGCGCGATGATGTCGCCGGTGACCTTCTGCCGGGCGGTGGCGAAGAGCGGCGCGACGGTGGTCTATTGCGTGCCGAGCCTCGTGCTGCGCGAGACCAAGGGCCAGGCGCTCGGCTGGGCGGAACTCGAGAGGAGCCGGCTTCGCCACATCGTCTTCGCCGGCGAGCCGATCGACAAGGTGGCGCTCCGCCGCCTCCGGCCGCTGATCCCGGCAATGCCGATCCACAACTGGTTCGGGCCGACGGAAACCAATGTCTGCGCCTTCCACCGCCTCGCGGATGTCGACCTCGCCGAGGACGGCCCGATCCCGATCGGGCAGCCCTGCCCCTATGCCGCCTTCGACGTCGCCTGGGATGCGGCCGGCACCGATGACGGCCCGCGCACCGGGGAACTGCTGGTGGCGGGCGACACCGTGCTCACCGCCTACTGGAACCGGCCCGAGGAGACCGCCGCCCGGATCGTCGAGGCCGACGGGCGCCGCTACTACCGGACCGGCGACTACGCCTACGCCAATGCCCGCGGCGACCTCGTCTTCGTCGGGCGGCGGGACCGCCAGGTAAAGGTAGGCGGGCGGCGCATCCAGCTCGACGAGATCGAGGCGGCGCTCCGCAAGCACCTGCCGGACATCGAGGTGGCCTGCACGCTGCTCCGGCCCGAGGGCGCCGAGCCGGTGATCGCCGCGGCGATCGTCGGCGAGCCGGTGCCGGACGTGGCGACGATCCGCGCCGCCGCCGCGGATTCGCTGCCGCTGTTCATGATGCCGGAGCGGATCGTGGCGATGGACACGCTGCCGCGGAACGAACGCGGCAAGATCGACTATCCGCGCCTCACCGTGCTGCTCGCGGGCGCGGCGGCATGAGGGCGATGACGGCGCCCGCGGCAGAGATCGGCGGCGAGGACTTCGCCCACGAGTCTAAGGCGCTCGGCCGCCGGAAGCTCGCGCATGTGATCCCGCCGCGGGAGCGGCCCGGCGGACCGACACCGATCCTCATCCTCCTCCATCCGTTCGCCGGCAACCGCACGTCCTGGCCCCGCCACGCGCCGGACCTCATCGGCGACATCGCCCGCGACACGCTGGTGGCGATGCCCGAATGCGGGCGGAAGTGGTTCATCGACGACCATGCCGGCACCCGCTACGAGACCTACGTGGCGGAGGAACTGCTGCCCCGCCTCCGCACCGCCTACGGCGCCGACGGCCCCGCGACGGTGGCGGGCTTCTCGGCCGGCGGCGCCGGCGCCTTCTTCCTCGCCCTCCGGCATCCGGACTTGTTCGCCTCGGCCCTCGCCGTCGCGGGCGCCTTCACCGCCGGCAACCGGGAGGGCGACCCCTACCGGCATGTGCGCTCCGACGACATGATGATCCCCACCGAGGAGGAGCACGACCGCGTCTGGGGGCCGCCCGGCAGCGCCACCCGCGCCCGCTACGAACCGGCCTCGCTGGTCGCCGGCATCGCGCCCGGCGGACCCCGGCCGCGCTTCCACATCGAGGTCGGCACGGAGGATTTTCCGCGGATGATCGAGGCGAGCACCACAATGGCTGCCCTGTTCGGCACCCACGCCATCCCGTTCCGATTCGCGCGCGCCCCCGGCGACCACAGCTGGGCCTATGCCGCGCCGGCCATGGCGCGGCTGGTCGAGGCCTGGCGGTCGGAGCGGGCGTGACGACCGCCCGCGCCGCCGACCGTCCGCCTGCGGCGCTGTTTCCGGTCGCGTTCGATCTCGACACGCGGTTCGGGCGCTCCGTCTGCGTCGCGCTCGCGCCGGCGCTCGTTGCCGATGCGAGGGCAGCGATGGCGCTGCTCCACCCCGAGGAGCGCGCGCTCTGCCAGGGAATGCGCGGCGCGCGGCTGGTCGAGTTCGCGGGCGGGCGGATCGCAGCGCGCATCGCCCGAGCCGGTATGCCCGGGGCGGACCGGCCAACCCTCCGCGGCCCCGGCGGAATGCCGCTCGCGGCGGGCGTGAGCCTCAGCATCAGCCACACCCGGCGGCTCGCGGTGGCGCTCGCCCATGACGGGGCGGCGACGATCGGCGTCGATCTCGAGGAGGACGCGGAAGACGACGGCGACGGCCTCCTCGCCGAGCGCATCGTCTCCGACATCGAACGGAGCGCCGACCGCCTGGGCGAACCGATCGCGCCGGTCTTCCGCCTTTCGCTGAAGGAAGCAACCTTCAAGGCGCTCTACCCGCGCGGCGGGCCGGTTGCCTTGCGGCGGATCGCGGTGCGGCGGCGCGGAGACGGCCAGCCGGGGTTCGACGTCGCGGCAGCGGGTGTCTCCGGCATTGCGGTCGAATTGCGCCGGATCGCGGGGCACGTCCTCAGCTTCGCGCGAGTCGGCTGAGACGGCCGACCGTCGGGGTCGCGGACGATCTACCGGCCGAGGGCGGGCGACCCACGCCTTCCCGATTCCGATTCGGCCGCCGTTCCGCGAGCCTGCCGCATCGCGATCTCGGCACCGGCCGCGAGCCCGATCGGGAGCCAGAACGCCGCCCAGGTCCAGTTCGTCAGTTCGGGAAGGAGCTCGTAGTCGAACATGCCGGCGACGCCGATCGCCACGATCATCGCCAGGTAGACCGGGTTGCCGGTGCTGCGCCCGTAGCGCCAGGTCCAGTAGATGCCGCCCCCGAGCATCAACGCCATGCCGATGAAGCCGAAGACCCCGCCCCGCACCCAGGCGGAGACCAGGAGATTGTGGGCATGGTGAAACTCCACCCCCAGCACCACGCGATGGACATTGGCCACCAGCCCCTGGCCGAAGACCGGTTCCTCCCAGGCCCAGCGGAGATAATGCAGCCAGATGTCGCTCCGGTAGCTCGCGCCCCGGTCGAGTATCAATTCGAGGAGAACGGCAAGAAGGACGAGCAGAACCCCCACCAGCCCCACGACAACGATGAAGCGCGAACGCCGGGGAACGACGATGAAGGCGGCCATCGCGCCGACCGCTGCCCCCAGCACGCCGCTGCGGGCCTCGGTCAGGATCAGCGCCAGGCCGATCGGGAGGATCGCCACCGCGGCAAGCAGCCGAACCCACCGGCCGTGGGCGGGGCAGATCATGAGAGCGAAGCCGAGGGCGAAGGTGACGGCATAGGCGGCGGACACCGTCGTCGTCCAGCGCCCGCCCGGAAGACCGAACACCGCGATGAGACGGCCTATGCCCGTATAGTCGGCGCGCGGATCGCCGGTGAGGAAGAGGGCGCTGTTCACCCCGGCATTCACGCTCGCGGCGAGCAGGACCGTCACCAGAAGCAGGCCGGCGTGGCGCCCATCGAGCTGGGGAACCATGGAGAGCAGAAAGAGGAAATAAAGGACCAGCAGGCTACGAATGGAAAAATCGAGGTACGGCACCGGCCCGGTCGCGGTCGCGACCATCGTCGACAGAATCAGCGCCGCCAGATAGGTGGCGGCGCCCGCCAGAACGGCCGAACGCGGCACAGGCATGAAGCGATGAGCGTGAAGGGCGGCGGCGGCGGGCAGCGCCGCAATCACGAAGGCTGCCAACGGCACCCAGGGAAGGTCGAACAGGAACGCCGCGGCGACGGGGACGACAACGGCAAGAAGGAGCTCGACCGGCACGATCGCCGAGTAGGCGGGGAATTTGGCTGTGTGGCGGGATGCCATTGATTTCCCGTTCCGTTTGGAAGAACTCAATCACGGTCCGGCGGACCATGCCACGCATAGGGTTACCCGATTCCAATCGCCGGACTTGGAACCGCGACAGGAAATACCGAAGGTACAATTTGCATGATACAACCTGATGGATTAGCATTTTCCGGACCCGCTTGCGGCGAGATGGCGGAGAGGCCCCGTTGAGTCTGATACCGCGGTTGACTTCGCGGATGGCCCTTATTCTTGGCCACGACGTGGTCGTGGCCGGCCTCGCGCTGGTTTGCAGCCTGTTCCTGATTCTGGCACCGGAGGGGTTCGCCGCGCGCGCGGGCCTGCTCATGACCTTGGTGCCGACCTTCTGCCTCTATGCCGCGGTCGTATTCATAGCAACCGGACTCTACCGGCCCAAGTGGCGGTTCACGTCGCTACCGGATCTGATGGGTATCGTCAGGGCATCGCTGATCCTGACCGTCACGCTGCTTGCGGCTGACTACGTTCTCGTCGCGCCTAATCTTTACGGCGAGTACGTGCTCGGCAAGAAGGTCATCGCCCTCTACTTCGTTCTGCAGGTCTTCTTCTTGAGCGTACCGCGGGTGGCCTACCGCTATTTCAGGCATGGCCGCACCCGCCTGCAAAGCGCGAAGGCCGATTCGGTTTCGGCGCTGGGAGTGGGGCGGACCGCGGACATCGAGGTTCTGCTCCGCGCGATCGAGAACGGCGCGGTGCGGCGGATTCGAATCGTCGGCATCCTCTCCCCTTCCGCTTCGGACCAATTGCAGTCGGTTCGCGGGGTCAGGGTTCTCGGCCGCCCGTCCGACCTCGAGGCCGTGGTTCGGCGATTCGAGGCAGGGGGACGCCCGATTCGGAGAATCGTGTTCACGCCGTCGGCTCTCGTTCCCGAAGAAGCTCCCGAAGCGGTCCTGATCGAGGCCCGGCGCCTCGGCATCCAGACCAGCCAGATGCCGGAGCTCGATGGCGGCAACGCGGTTCGCCTCGCGCCGATTTCCCCGGAGGACCTGCTTCTTCGACCGGGCATACGCCCCGATCCGGAGAGCCTGGCCGGCGTGGTGCGGGGCCGGGCGGTGCTGGTCACCGGCGGCGGAGGCTCGATCGGCAGCGAGATCTGCCGGCGCGTCGCGGATCTCGGCGCCGCGCGACTGATGATCGTCGAGCATTCGGAACCCGCGCTCTACGCGATCGTCGAAGAAATCGCCGGCAGGAGCTTCGAGGGGGAACTGCTCGGCCATATCGGCGACGTGCGCGACCGGAGCCGGATGTTCACCCTGTTCGAATCGTTCCGCCCCGACATCGTTTTCCACGCCGCGGCGCTCAAGCATGTCCCGGTGCTCGAGGCCGACTGGGCCGAGGGCGTGAAGACCAACGTATTCGGCTCGATCAATGTCAGCGACGCCGCCGTCGCGGCCGGGGCGGCGGGCGTCGTGGTGATTTCCACCGACAAGGCCGTGGCGCCGGTCTCGGTGCTCGGCGCGACCAAGCGGCTTTCGGAGATGTATTGCCAGTCGCTCGACCGCTCGCTCCGCGAGACGAAGGCGGCGGGGCAGCCGACGCGCCTGATCAGCGTCCGATTCGGCAACGTCCTCGCCTCGAACGGCTCCGTGGTGCCGAAATTCAAGGCGCAGATCGAGGCGGGCGGTCCGGTCACCGTCACCCACCCCGACATGGTCCGCTACTTCATGACCATCGGCGAAGCGTGCGACCTGGTGGTGACGGCCGCGGGCGACGCCCTCGCCGGCAAGGGGGGGAACGTCTCCGTATACGTTCTCAACATGGGGCGGCCGGTCAAGATCGCCGAACTGGCCGAACGGATGATCCGGCTCTCCGGCCTCGAGCCGGGGGTGGACATCGACATCGTCTATACCGGCATGCGACCCGGCGAACGCCTGACCGAGACGCTGTTCTCGGAACACGAGCCGACGGTCGATATCGGCCTCCCCGGGGTGCTCGCGTCGACCACCCCCTTTCCGCCCATGAACACGATGCGCGACGTGATCGCGGAGATCGAACGCGCGGTCGGCGACGGCGATCGGAGCGCGATCCATCGTCTCGTCGACCCGCTCGCCTGGCATGACCGGCCCGCGGTGCAGCGGACGGCGCCCGTCACCGACGGGACCGTTCACGACCTTCAGGCGGACGCTGCCGCGAACCGGTGGCGAAAGCGCCACAGTTGAATCCAGCCTGCGCGATGTGGGACAAGGGCAGCGGATGGGGGGCCGTTACCGTCGATTCAGTCCGTTGAGGCGGAGGGCCTATGGCGAAGTTCGTTGCGAAGCAGCCTTACACCAGCCAATCCCTCCTGGGGATCGGGTTGTTCTCGTCGCCGAAGAATGTGCGCTTCGACGACGTCAAAGGCTCAGGGTTCACTGCCCAGACGACCACCGTCGAGCTGGACGTCGGAGGACACGGCTTCAAGTCGACGTTTCTCGGAGCGGGACAGCCAAAGGCCGTCGGAACCGTAACCGATATCAAATACTACTCGAGCGGTACGCTTATCTATAAGCTATCCGACGCGAAGTATCCGTTTCACGACCTCGCGGACTCGAACGATCTTCAGGCACACACGGAAAAGATCTTCGCCAAGGACGACATCATCAAGGGATCGTACGGCAACGATATCCTGTACGGATACAAGGGGAAGGATACCCTGACCGGCGGTGGCGGGGTCGATACGCTCGACGGCGGCAAGGGCAAAGACACCTATGTGTTCAATGCCGATCCGGTCCTCTCCCTCGACACGATCACAAAATACGAGAAAGGCGAGCATTTCGAACTCAAGGCGAAGTACTTCCCGGGGCTGGTAGCGGGGGAGCTTCTGCCGGAGCAGTTCGTTGTCGGCGGTGCGGCCCAGGACGCAGACGATCGCATCATCTTCAATTCGAGCAATGGCCTTCTCTACCACGATGCCGATGGCAACGGGGCTCTCGCGCCAGTGGCGTTTGCCCGGCTCGCGAACTACCTGACGGGCATCGACCACCTCGGCGCGGAGGATTTCCTCATCATCTGACGGGGCGGGTCGCTTCCGCGGCCGTCACGCCGGTCAGGATTTCGACCAGACGACGCGGTCGACATAGTCGATGTAGGAGAAGACGATCCGGGCGACCTTGGCCGAGACGTCGGGCGCCTCGTAATCGTCCACGCGGCCCGCGGCCCGGCGGCCGCCAGCCAGCCCGTCGCGGACCACCCCGATCGCGTCCATCAGGTCGTCCGGCGCAAGCGACGACATCACCAGCGTCCCGGCGTCCATGCCTTCGGGACGCTCATGCGCCTCCCGCATGGTGACGGCGGGAATGTCGAGGAGGGATGCCTCCTCGGTGATGGTGCCGCTGTCGGAGAGAACGCACCAGGCGCCGAGTTCGAGCCGGATGTAGTCGGTGAAGCCGAAGGGCGGCAGGAACCGCACCAGAGGTGACGTGGCCTTCCGATCGCGACGCGCCAGCCGATCCCGCGTCCGCGGGTGGGTGGAAACCACGATCTGGCGACCGGTCCGCGCCGCGATTTCATCGAGGCTGGTCATGAGCAGGTCGATGCGATCCTCGACATCGACATTCTCCTCGCGATGGGCGCTGACGAGGATGTAGTCGCCGTCGTCCAGTTCCAGCCGGTCGAGGACGGTGGACGCATCGATCTTCGGCCGGAGGCGGGCGAGCACCTCGGCAAGGTGCGAGCCGACCTTGAAGGTCCGCTCTGCCGGCAGCCCCTCGGCGAGCAGATAGCGCCGGGCGTGCTCGGTGAGGGTCATGTTCACGTCGCTCAGGTGGTCGATGACCTTCCGGTTGAGTTCCTCCGGCACCCGCTGATCGAAGCAGCGGTTGCCGGCTTCCATGTGGAACACCGGGATCTTCCGCCGCTTGGCAGGGATGACGGCCAGCCCCGAATTGGTGTCGCCGTAGATGAGCACCGCGTCCGGCTTCTCCCGGGCGAAGACCTCGTCGACGGAGGCGATGATCCTGGCGATCGTCGCCGCCGGACTGCCGCCGGCCGCATCGAGGAAATAGTCCGGCTTGGGGATGCCGAGGTCCTCGTAGAAGATGCCGTTGAGTTCGTAGTCGTAGTTCTGGCCGGTGTGGACGAGGACATGGTCGGAGAGCCGCCGCATCCGCTCCATCACCAGGCTCATCTTGATGAGCTCGGGCCGGGTTCCGAGGACGGTGAGGATCTTCCGCAAGGCTAGGACCTCGCCGCCTCGCCGAGCGCGTGCCGGACGAAGTCGAGCGCGGCGAGGAGCTCGACCAGTTCGTCCACACCGAGCCGGCGTGTGTTGTGCGAGGTGTAGTCCTCGGCCTCGGAGATCCCCACCTCGCCATCGGTGAAGAAGGTCGAGTAGTTGAGGTCCCGGTCGTCATAGGGGACGCGATAGAACCCGCCGAGATCGACCGCTCGCGCCATCTCCTCCCGCGAGATCAGCGTCTCGTAGAGCTTCTCGCCGTGCCGGGTGCCGATGATCGAGATCGGATTGTCGCGGCGGAACAGGCGCCTCATCGCCTCGGCGAGATCGCCGATGGTCGAGGCCGGCGCCTTCTGGACCAGGATGTCGCCCTGCTGGCAGTGGGTATAGGCGTAGAGGACGAGATCGACGGATTCCTCGAGCGACATCAGGAAGCGGGTCATGTGCGGGTCGGTGACCGTGATCGGCGCGCCCCGCTTGAGCTGGTCGACGAAGAGCGGGATGACGGAGCCGCGCGATCCCATGACGTTGCCGTAGCGGGTGGCGCAAAGGATCGGTCCGGCGCCCCCCAGATGCCGGGCCTTGGCGATGGTCAGCTTCTCCATCATCGCCTTGGACAGGCCCATGGCGTTGATCGGATAGACCGCCTTGTCGGTGCTGAGCACCACCATCCGTTCCACGCCGACTTCCTCGGCGCAATTGAGCACGTTCTGCGCGCCCAGCACGTTGGTGCGGACCGCCTCCATCGGGTAGAACTCGCAGGACGGCACCTGCTTCAGCGCCGCGGCGTGAAAGACGAAATGCGCGCCCCGCATGGAATCGACGATGCTCGACGCCTCGCGCACGTCGCCGATGTAGAAGCGGACCCGGGGATCGCGGATCGCGAGGCGCATGTCCTCCTGCTTCTTCTCGTCCCGCGACAGGACCCGGATCTGGGCGATGTCGGTTCTGAGGAAGCGCTGGATGACGGCGTTGCCGAACGAGCCGGTGCCGCCGGTGATCAGGATGGTCTTTCCGGCAAATCCCGTCATGCCGCCTCCTCCGCGCGCCGATCGAGCCCCCGCATCGCGGCGATCATGGCCGGCCAGGCGGGCGGTGCATAGCCGGTGGCGGCACGGAACCGGCTCGAATCGAGCGAGCGGTCGATCACGACGCTCTCGTCGCGCTGGATGGCGAAGGACCGTCCATAGGCCTCGGCGAAAAGCCGGAGCAGATCGTATTTGCTGATCGGCGCGGCACTGACCTGGTAGAGGCCCGTGAGTTCGGGCCGGGGGAGCACCACGTCGGCGATGACGCGGGTCAGCTCGTCCGTGGTCAGGCCCGAGAACACGGCCTTGCTGTAGCCCTTGACCGGACCGGGCTGGCGGAGGAACCACTCGAGCAGGCCGAAGCCGCCGGGACCGGCAGGCTCGGGGCCGATGATCGAGGTGCGGAGCGTGACCGCATTGCCGGTGTCGACCTCGCCGAGGAGCTTCGAGCGGCCATACAGATCCTCGGCGTCCGTGACATCGCTCTCGCGGTAATTGCCGGCGCGGCCGCTGAAGACGCAATCGGTGCTGATATGCACGAGCCGGATGCCGCCGAGATCGCAAAGGCGCGCGAGCTGGTGGGGGAAGAGCGCATTGACCGGCAGCGCCTGGAGCGGATCACGGCTCGCTGCCGCCTGCTTCACCACCCCGATGCAGTTGATCACCGCCCTCGGCCGGACTTCGGCGAGCAGGCCTGCGAGCCCGACCAGATCGTCGGCCGAGACATCGGTTCTGATGTCGGCCCCGGCCGGAAAACGCGAGCGGATAGCGGGCGAGCGGGCCGTGCCCACGACCCGCCAGCCTTCCCGCGCTGAAAGCAGCCGGAACACCATGCTTCCGAGCATGCCCGAGACGCCAAGCACCAACACATCCATGACCGGCGACGTGTACCTTTCCCTGCGCTGCCGTCGGCCCGTGCCGAGAGGCTGGTCTTCGACCCCCGCGCGAAACCGCCGACAGGTAGCGCAACACCCGGGAGGCTGCAAGGCGCGGGGACCGGCGGTGGAAGGCGAGAAGCCGGGGAAGAAACCCGGGAGAACCGCGCTCTGCCGACCATTCGGTCTTGCATCGCGAGAAATTCAGTATACTGTATTCCAAGCAGGTCGCGGGCCTCGCGCGGCCCGCCCTTCCCTCCCGTCCCTGCGCCCGGAGCGACACAAGATGCCCCAGCTGTTGAACCCAGACGAACTCCGCACAGCTCTTGAAAATGCGATCAAAGGCAAAAGTGCAAACAAGGCACCCTTCAGCATCGCCTGGGCCAGCGGCAAGCTGAGCCGCGATCATCTCGCGCGCTGGGCGGAGAATCACTATCACTATGTCGGACCGTTTGCCGACTACCTCTCCTACATCTACGCCAAGATGCCGAGCGAGTACGTCGAAGCGAAGGACTTTCTCCTCCAGAACATGTACGAGGAGGAGATCGGCGGCGACCGTCATACCGATCTCCTGATCCGTTTCGCCGAGGCCTGCGGCACCACCCGCGATCGTGTCGAGAACCCTGACAACATGACCGCGACAACGCGCGGCCTGCAGAGCTGGTGCTATGCGGTGGCGATGCGCGAGGACCCGATCGTCGCCGTCGCCGGCCTCGTCGTCGGCCTCGAATCGCAGGTGCCGTCGATCTACCGCCGCCAGACGCCGACGCTCCGCGAGAAGTACGGCTTCACCGACGAGGAGGTCGAGTTCTTCGACCTGCACATCGTCTCCGACGAGATCCATGGCGAGCGCGGCTACCAGATCGTGC
>JAESFN010000645.1_pt1 | contig 26163 bp, 13 predicted proteins | sample 9269411 | NCBI WGS metagenome assembly JAESFN01 (sample SAMN14505399, study PRJNA617100) | algae metagenome | isolation source: Iphinoe sp. HA4291-MV1 and co-occurring heterotrophs from trail next to... | place: USA: Maunawili Falls, Hawaii | collected 2009-07-25
TCGATGATCTCATCACGGAGGCCAAGCAACACGAGCCATAAGCCGGCCAGGATCATGACGGCGAGAACCGGCCTTACATAAGCGCCTTCTGCGGGATCCTCTCACCAGGCCTTCATGAGTTGCCCGCCCAACGGGATCATTCCGAGCCCGACGTACTTTTGCATGGGAGCCTTCCTCGTCATCTGAGCTAAGACGCGCAGGTTGGCATCCTATCACAGCGCAATCGCCCGGCCGTAGATGGTTTGGCAACTAAGGCCTGCTCGTCACAAGGCCTTTCATCGCGTCCGCCATGCGCCGCTGGCCGAGTTGCGTGAGATGGATCGTGTCGACCGTGTTTTCGCGGGGCGCGATGATCGACAGCAGCACGCGTTTCGGTACGAGCACTACGCCATACTGCCGAGCCAGCCGCCGCTGCGCCGCGCCGAACGCCTGCGAGAAAGGCGGGAGCGGCAACTCGAGCATCACGACCTGCCGGCCCGGCGAGCAAACCGCGCGGAGCAGCGCTTCGAGGTCCGTGGCGAATTGAGGTGCTGAGGTCGTCCCGAGCACGTCGTTGCCTCCGATCTCAATCAGCACCAGATCCCCCGCGACACCTTCGCGGGCGACTCGTTTGGCAGCCGAGCCGGCGGTCTCACCCACGTGCGAGAGATCCTGAACCTCGATGCCCGTCTCTCGAGCCAAGATCGCCGGCCAACGCTCGGCGGTATCCGCGGCGCCCATACCGGCGGTGAGCGAGTCGGCGATGACCGTGAGCTTTTTTGCGTGCAGCGGAAGTCCGCGCGGCGGGAGATGATAGGGGAGTTCCAAGGCCGCGAGAGCGACGACCGCAACGCCCAACGCTGCAGAAGGCCAACGCGCCGCCGGTTCTCTTGTTAGCGTCACGGCCCAAGCGATTGCCGTGGCCGCCGCGAGCGCAAGCCCCCACCAAGACATCGGCACAGACGAGGCCGCGATCATCAGCGCGCCAAGCAGCAACAAGAGCACCGCCAATCGCTGCGCGACGCGCTTGCGAATCGATCCAACCGCCACCGCCGCGAGCACGAGCCCCAGCCCAGAAAAATAGGCCTGTCCGCTGGCAAAATGATAAACCAAGCCGTTCATCGGGCCCTCGCATCGAACTCCGGCTTTCATCCTAATTCAACCGCTTTTGCGGTTGCACCGGCGTTCAATCGGATTAGAACAAGAGTGGCGGCCGGACGCCCTATCCCAAGCGTTTGGCTCGCTGCCTGGTTCCCCGCCTGGCGCCCTCCCGCCCCTGCCGTTTTGTCCCGCCTGTCTCGCAGGGTCCTGCATGTTCTGCTCCTTCGCTGCTGTCCGTAGCGCTGCGCTCGCGGCGTTGACGTTTCTTTCGCTCGTGGCCGTTGGTTGGGCTGAGGAAGCACCTCTCGATCCGCCCAAGCTGGTTGCCAGCCCGCACGTGCCGTCGCTGCAGGTGCCTGAGGACTTGGAGATCCACGAGCTGCTCCGCGAGCCCTCGGTGGCCAACCCGCTCTATCTCAACTTCGACGAGCGCGGCCGGCTGTGGATTGTGCAGTATCGGCAATACCCTTGGCCCGCCGGGCAGCGACTGGTGAGCCGCGACGCCGTGTGGCGCAATGTCTACGATCCGCCCTTTGCGCCGCCGCCGCCGCATGCGGCTGACTCGCCGTTCCGCGGCAAAGACCGGATCACGATTCACGAAGACACCGATCAAGACGGCCGCTTCGACAAGGAGACGCTGTTCCTCGACGGACTGAACTTCGCCACCGCGGCGCTCCCTGGCCGCGGCGGTGTGTTCGTGATGAACCCGCCCTATCTGCTCTTCTATGCAGATCGCGATCACGACGACATGCCTGACGATGCCACGCCGCGCGTGCTCCTCTCCGGCTTCGGCATCGAAGACTCGCACTCGATCGCCAACAGCCTGCGCTGGGGGCCCGATGGCTGGATCTACGCTACGCAGGGGAGCACCGTGAGCGGCGCGGTGGTGCGCCATGGGGCCGACAATCAACCGCTCCCCGGCGAAAAACCGGTCCACTCTTTGGGGCAGAACGTCTGGCGTTATCACCCCGAGAAGCATCTGTACGAAGTCTTCGCTGAAGGGGGCGGCAACGCCTTCGGCGTCGAGATCGACTCCGCCGGCCGCATCTACTCAGGGCACAACGGCGGCGACACCCGCGGCTTCCACTACGTGCAGGGCGGCTACTACCAAAAGACCTTCGGCAAGCACGGCGAACTTTCGAATCGCTTCGCCTTCGGCTACTTCCCGGCGATGAAGCACCACAACGTGGAACGCTTCACGCACACCTTTGCCATTTACGAAGCCGACGCCCTGCCGGAGCGCTACCGGGGCAAGCTGTTCGGCGTCGCGCCGCACCTTCACTACGTGGTTCACAGCGACATCTGGGCAGACGGCTCGAGCCGGCGCACCCGCGATCTAGGGCAGGTCGTCGTGCCAGGCAAGGGCGAGCGCGATGATTGGTTCACGCCCGTAGACATTCAGGTCGGCCCCGATGGCGCGCTCTATCTGGCCGACTGGTATTCCGTGCAGGCCAACCACTATCGCAACCACGAAGGGCATACGAACCCCGACCTGGGCCGCGTCTACCGGCTGCAATCGCCAGACGCGAAGCCTGCGCCTCAGTTCGATCTCGCGCGGCTCTCGAGCGACGAGTTGGTCGACAAGTACCTCACCCATTCCAATCGCTGGTATCGGCAAACCGCCTTGCGGTTGCTGGCCGATCGCCGCGACGCGGCCATCGTGCCCAAGCTCGAGAAGCTCGTTGCCGAAGAGAAAGGCCAAACGGCGCTCGAGGCCTTCTGGGCGCTCTATCTCTCAGGCGGCTTCGACGAAGCGGTGGCGCTCCGCACGCTCGACCATGCGAATCCGCACGTGCGTCGCTGGACGGTGCGGCTCTTAGGCGATGACCGGCAGACCACGCCCAGCATTGCCCACCAACTCGCGCAGATGGCGGTCGACGAGCCTGACGTGGAAGTTCGTTCGCAGCTCGCGAGCACCGCCCGGCGGCTTCCGACCGGCGTGTGCCTGCCGATCCTGGCTGGCTTGCTCAGTCGCAACGAGGATGCGCAGGACATTCACCTGCCTGGCTTGCTGTGGTGGGCGCTCGAAACGCATGCCGGCGATCACGAAGCGGTGCTCGCCGCCTGCGCTCAGCCGATCCTTTGGAAGACCGCCATCGCGTTCGAGAAGGGGACGTTGCCGCAGAACGTGATGCGCCGTTGGGCAACGCTCGCTTCGCGCACCGACTTGCTGGCCTGTGCCCGCCTGCTCGAGCTGGCCCCTGACGAAGCGGCCCGGCAGCGGCTCGTGGCCAGCTTCGTGCAAGCCAGCGAAGGGCGGCCGCTGCCGCCGCTTCCCAATGAACTGGCCGAAGCACTCGGCAAGTCGGAAGGCCCCTTTGCCACGGTGCTCGGCGTGCGCCGCGGCGACGCGGCCGCCGTAGCAAAGGCGCTCGCTCGTGTGGCCGATGAACAAACTCCGCGCTCCGAGCGCTTGCCGCTCTTGGGGGCGCTCGGAGATGTGAAGGCGGAGCCGGCCAAGACCGCGCCTGTGCTCACTGCGCTTGTCTCCAAGTCAGAAGACGCCTCGGTTCGCAGCGCGGCGCTTGCCGCGTTGCAAAAGCTGGCTCGCCCGGAAACCGGCGAAGCGATCGTCGGTCAGCTCGCGTCGCTCCCTGCGGAAGTGCGGCCGGCGGCCGAATCACTGCTCGCGAGCCGACCTGAATGGGCCTTGCCGCTCTTGGCCGCCGTGACTGCCGGCGCGATCAAGGCAGACTCGCTCGAGGCCGACACCATTGAGCGGCTGCGCCGGCATCGACAGGCCGAAGTGGCCGCGCAAGTGGCGGCGCTCTTTCCCGCCACTGCGCCCAGCGCCGCGGAGCTCGATCGCCGTATCGATCTGCTGGCGGGCGTGCTCGCCGAAGGCCGTGGCAATCCGCTGGCAGGCCAAGAAGTCTTTCACGCCAAGGCCGACTGCGGCAAGTGCCACACGATGTTCAACCGTGGCGGCCAAATCGGCCCCGACCTCACCGTGTTCTACCGCACGAGCCCGCGGCTGCTGCTGCTCTCGATCGTCAACCCGAGCGCCGAGATCCGCGAAGGTTTTGAGAGCCTCACGGTCACCACGGCCGACGGCAGCGTGCTCAGCGGGTTCAAGGTCGAGCACAACGATCAGGTGTTCATCCTCCGCGGCATCGACGGCCAAAATCAAACGATCGCCGCCGACGATGTGGACGAGATCATCCCCAACACGAAGTCGTTGATGCCAGAAGGTCTGCTCGACGGCCTGACGGACGAGGAACTGCGCGACCTGTTCGCGTTCTTGGCGAGCACCACGCCGCCGAAGTAAGGTCCGCTGCGCGGACCAATACCGCGTAGAGCCTGCGAGCAACTCCCCCGGCGAGCGGCCGGCGTCAGCCGGCTGACCAATCGCTGCTTGCGCAACTGGTAGCCCAGTCAGCCAGCTTACGCTGGCCGCTCGCCGGAGTGGTTGTCGAGCGCAATACCGTGCGTCAACAGATCCGCGCGGCATATTGATCGGCGCATGACGATCGGTCATGCTCGCAAGACTTCGTGGTCTATTGGAACCCGAGCCTCGCGAGGTCTTCGTATGCCTGGCGTCTTTGTGCGTGTCGCAGGCGTGCTCATAGTCGCGTCGCTGGTTTGGTCTCATGCGAACCAAGGCGTTGCCGCCGATCCGCAGGTCATTCGCGGCGTTGTCACTCTGCCTGACGGCCAGCCCGCGGCCAACACCGAAGTCTGGCTGGTCGAGACCGTCTGGCTCTCCCCTTCTGAGAACGGAGAATTCTCGCGCAGCCGTATTCAGGAATCGACCAAGACCGACGCGGCGGGGCGCTTCACCTTCCGCGCGGCGCCTCCGGCCGAGGACTTTCGCGATCGCCTGGCCGTAGTTGCGCGCGATGCGGCGGGCCGGCTGGCCTGGGTGACGAGCTATGCCCATCTGAATTGGGGCGACCTGCGGCTCGCGCCGGCTGATGTCGCGGTGTGCGTTGGCCGCGTGCTCGATGAAGCGGGGCAACCGCTGGCAGGGGTCGAAGTCGTTGCCGTGAACCTCAACGTAGCCAAGATCGAAAACGAAGGTTCGTCCTCCTTCGTGCTGCTGCCGCCAGAATTGGCGCAGGACTACCGCGCGACGACCGCGGCCGACGGCGCCTTTTCCATCCCGCGGCTCCCGCGCCAAGGCAGCGTGACCGCCCGCTTCACCCGCTCCGGCGACGCGCCGCTCCGCGCCGACTGGAATCTCGGCAGCCCCCTCGAACTACGGTTAGCGCGCCCTGGCGCGCTGGCGATCCAACTCGCGGCCCAAGATCCGGCCGGTGGAGCCAACCGCAGCGTTTCCGTCCGCCGCGCCGAGCAGCCAGGCTTGGCCTATCGGTCGCACTACTATGTCGAGTCCAAGACCGACGTCGAGGGTCGGCTACGGCTCGAGGGCCTGCCGCCAGGCGAGTACACCATCAACGTTGGCGACGACGAGTCGGGGCCGCGCTGGTACGCCAAGTCGGAAGTCTCGGCCAAGGTCGCCGCCGATCAAACGGCCGAGGTCGCGATCGAACTCCTGCCTGGCATCGCCGTGTCGGGGCGCGTGATTCAGGCGGCAACCGACCAAGGCATCGCTGGCGTCTCTGTGCAGATCGCCAACGTCGTCGATCACTCGCTGATCTACAACGGTTCGGCGACGACCGACCAAGAGGGCCGTTTCACCGGATTCACCAAGTCCGGCCAGGTCTACGTGACGGTCACGCAAACGCCCGACACCTATAGCGTGCCGCCCGAGGCAACCAAGGCGGAAGCGGGGGATCAGCAGACGCTCGAGTTGCCCCCGATCGCGCTTACCCGCTCGATTCCGGTTGAAGGCATCGTGCGCGACGCGGCAGGCAAGCCGGTGGCGGGGGCCGCGGTCTACGTCACGGCGCCGCCCCCCTTTGGCGATCGTTTGCGGCGTGAGTTCCTGACAACCGACGAGCACGGCCGGTTCAAGGTAACCGGCTTGCCCAGCGACGATGGCTTTACGCTGCATGCGTACACCGAGTCGGCGGTGAGCGACGGAGGGTTGATCGTCGTACCGAATAAGCAGCGCGGCGAGGTGGAATTGCTCGTCAAACCGGAGCTGGGCTATCGCCTCCGCGGACGCGTCGTCGACGAGCAAGGCAAGCCGCTCAAAGACATTCCCGTGCGGATCATGTGGTATCGCGGCTACTTTAGCCGTCACAGCCAGCTCTCCGCCGTAGGCTCGATGTTGCCGCCCGTGGTCACCGACGGCGAAGGGCGTTTTGAATCGCGCTTACTGTGGCCGCAAGACCGCTACGGCGCGCAGATCTTCACCCCGGGGTTCGAACTCCATTCGCCGCCGAGTCGCAGCGACGCGTGGTGGGTCGGCAGTCCTGCCGACACGCAAACGGTCCCCGACATCGTGCTCAAGAGAGAAAAGTAGGCGAGGACTTTCGCCGTCGATGGGTTCGGCATCCTTGCCCTTTATGCGGAGCTTAGCGATATGAGTGGCGTATTGCGTTTGCGATGGCTCTGTACTGCCTGCCTATGCGTCGGCGCTGCTGGGCTCCTCATGACCGAGGGCGCGGTTGCGCTTGCCGCCGGACTCCCTCGCTACTCCTTCTTTCCGGGCCAACGCTTCGACTTCAATCCCGTGGGCGAGCCCGCCGAGAATGTGCGTCCCGAATACTGGGCGGTGTGGGTCTTGGCCTCCGAAGAGGGCGGTTGGCGGCTGCTCGTACGGCGCCGCAACTACCGGACGGAGGTCGTCAGCGTACACATTTCGCCGCGCGGGGAGCTAAGCGATTGGGCGCCGGCGCACGCCGACCTGCCGGTCGAGGATATCCTCCCGCTCTTGCCGGCGACTACCGCCGAGACCGCCTGGGCCAGCGACGGCTGGCTGCCGACGGACTACCAGCAATCCGCGCCCCAAGCGGGGCAGCCGATCGAGATCGTAGGTAAGCTGGCGAATCGCCTGGGGCAAGCGTTCGTTCGCGAGCGCACGACGACTTGGCGACTCGATCCGGCTCGTGGCTATGTGCCAACGGAGATTGCCACGCGGCTGCTCGCCGCCGACGGCTCGAGCGACGAAGAACGCCGTGTGGAGGTGTCGGCCGGCGACCCGCTTTCATCGCAACAAACGGCCGACCTCGCCCGCGCGGCGCAGGAACTCAGTCAGATCGAGGCTCGCTACCACGCTGCTCTGGCTGCCGCGGCCCACGACCCCGCCTCGGCTGAACCTGCGGTCGCCGACGCCTGGTCTGACCTGGCTCTTGTCCGCAACACAATTCCGGCCGATCTGCGAGAACCGCTGGACGGCCTGCTGCGTGTCCATGCCGACGAGGTCAAAGAAGCCCGTCAAAACGCCGAGCGGCTCGCTGAGCTGCGTGCCAAACCGCCGGCCGATTGGACGGTGGCGGATCTGCATGGCCGGCCACACCGGGCCGCCGACTACCGCGGCCGCGTCGTGGTGCTCGATTTCTGGTTCGCCCGCTGCGGCCCCTGCCTACGCACGATCCCCACACTGCAGCGGCTGCGGAAAGCGTTTCCCGAAACCGAGGTTGTCCTGCTCGGCTGCAATGTCGACGAGGACGTGACGGAAGCCCGCGACATCGTGGCCAAGGTGGGCGAGCATTATCCCACACTCTTGGCCCGCGAGCTCGATGCGCTCTACGGCGTGACCGCCTATCCGACGTTCGTCATCCTCGCGCCCGACGGCCGCGTGTACGACTCGTTCATCTCCGAAGGCCGGCCGTTGTATGAGAAGCTCGCGAGCACGATTCGGCTGCTCAGCTCGCCCCGGCCCAAGTAGCCTTCTCGCAACCCCAGCGCCTCAAGAAGCATCTGCGAGTACGAGTAGTCAGCGTCTGCCCGGCGGCTGCCGCCCCCGCTGCGGTCAGCCGAGTCGCCCCGCATGACTTACCACCGGTACTCGAGGCCCAGGTTTACGCCTTGGAGCCAGAAGTCGGATTCTTTGAACTCGAACTGCGGGCGGGCGGCGCCCACTAGATCGCCGGAATTGATCTGCGTCGGGTTGACGAACAGGTCGACCTGATCGCCCGGCCGCACGAGGTGGCTCAGGTACATCAGGTTATAGGCGACCGTGGCCCGCAACCCTTGAGTCAACTGATAGCCCACGCCCACCTGAGTCTCTTGGAGGAGAGCGAACTGCGAGTTCCTGTAGGTGCCCATGTTCGAGGGTAGGGCGAGCAAGCCGCCTGCGGCGCTGGCCGAGGCCCCGCCGGGCACGATCGTGGTGGCGCCGCCGTTGATGACGACCCGCTCGTTGACCGCTCCCAGGGCCAGCTTCACGCCGGCTTCCCAGCTCCAGCGGCCTTCCTTGTATTCCCACAACAGACCGATCTGGCCGCCGTTGAAGCTGTTCTTGGTGGTGAACTGATCGAACGAGGTGATCGTGGTGCCGATGGCGATCGGGCCGTCGGGATCATTGGCGACGATCGCGTCGTTGATCAGCAAGTCCTCGTTCACGCGGAAGAAGCGATAGCCGTACACGAAGTCGAGGCGATGGCCGTAGCAGCGGAGGATGTTCTCGCTCAGGTAGGCCTCGGCGCCGAGCACGTCGATCGTCGCCGTGATGTCGATGGCGCCCGTCCACACATTGGGGAAGGCGATCAAGCTCGAGTCCTGACGCGGCACGCCGGTTTGAGGCTCCACGTTGAAGAACGGCCGAGCCAGGATCGGCGAGCCGTTCGAAGCCGCCGAGAAGGTCGAGGTCTGGCCGTCGAGCACGAAGAAGTTGCCCAAGATGCCGGTCGTTTCGCAGTCGTCGGTCCAGTAGCCGACGGTGATGCGTCCGCCCGCCTGCATCTTCTTGTTCACCCGCTCGGCGCCGGCCAAGATCTGGGTGTTGAAGGTTTCGGTGAAGTTCGTGCCCAGCACGCCGGCGTTTTCTTGCGCCGTGTTGTTCGAGCTCGTGGTCACGAGCGGCGGCAGGCGCATGCCCTCGGCCCACCAGAGCAGCGCTTCGGCGTCGGCCATGAAGTGGCCCACGCGGCCGCCGCGGCCATAGTCGGAATACGAATCGCCGCCGTACTCATCCCACCACACGTCTTCGCCGTAGGATTCGCCCATCCCATCGCCTTCGGCGACGGGCATCATGTCGAATTCCTCGGCCGCGGCGACAGCCGACGCACGGGTCGGCGCTGCCGGCGGCGGCAGTAGTTCGCTAGCGGCTGCCTGGCCGCCGGCGGCCAAGGCCAGCCCTACGAGCAACGCGAATCGGTCCCGCAGCATTGTCTTCCCCCTCGTCGCGGTAAGCTTCCAGCAGTGTTCGCGGCATCCGGCCGCACGAACCCCTGGCCGGCTGTCGCCGAGCCCGGGGCCCATTGAGTTTGTCGGCTAGGAGGAATCTGCCAGTTGAAGCGATCGAACGGATTCTTCCGGAATTGCCGGCGGACTGGCCGCGGCGTTTGCTAGCAACAGCCTGTGAATCGCTGGCGAGCTGGGAAGACTTGGAAGGGAACGCAGGAGAGCGGACACGCCTTGGCCCCGTGTTCGGGTAGGATGGGCGCTCGTAATGAATTGTCGTTTCCCTGCGCCCCGCTTCGGCGACCCTTGCCATGACCAATCCCGCAGATGCCCGCCAAGCTGCCTGGGATCGTTTGGCCAGCGATCGTTGGGACGCCGTGGTTGTGGGGGGCGGAGTGGTCGGCGGCTGGATTGCCTACGACGCCGCGCTGCGTGGGTTGCGCGTGGCGCTCGTCGAACAGCAGGATTTCGCCGCGGGCACCAGCAGCCGCTCGAGCCGGCTGCTGCACGGCGGATTACGATACCTGGCGCAGGGCCGCGTGGGGCTCGTGCGTGAGGCCAGTCACGAGAAGCGGACGCTGGGGCGAATCGCGCCGCACTTGGTGCAGCCGCTCGAGTTCGTCTTCCCCGCCTATGCCGGCAGCGGCTGGCCGCGTTGGCAGTTGCGGGCCGGCGTGAAGCTCTACGATTGGCTCTGCGGCGACGGCAACTTTCAGCCGTCGCGGGGTTTGTCCGATGTGGACTTGCTTAGTCACGCGCCGGGACTGCGCTCCGCTGGCTTGCACGGCGGCGTCTCGTACTTCGACGCCCTGACGAGCGACGCTCGACTGGTGCTCGACACGCTGCAGGCGGCGCGGAACGCCGGCGCAACGACGCTGAACTACGTGCGGCTACTCGAGGCCGCGCCGCTCGAACGCGGCCGCTGGCGCTGCCTTGCAGAAGACTTGCAGACCGGCCGGACCGCGGCGATCGAAACGGCCTGCGTCGTCAACGCTGCGGGGCCCTGGGCCGATCAATTCCGGCAGGCCGGCGTGCAGCTTCGGCATACCAAGGGCGTTCACCTGGTGTTCGATCACGCGCGGCTGCCGGTCACTTCGGCGCTCGTGATGCCGCATGGCGAGCGGATCGTGTTTGCGATTCCTTGGGGTTGCCGAACGTATGTCGGCACGACCGACACCGACTACCGCGGCGATCTGGCCGCGCCGGACGTATCCCCCGCCGATCTCGCGGATTTGCTCGGCGTGCTGCACCACTTCTTCCCTGAAGCGGCGTTAGGTGAGCGTGACATCCTTGCCAGTTGGGCAGGAATTCGGCCACTGCTGCAATCGCGCGGGCGCCCGTCCGATGTCTCGCGCTCGCATCGCATCGCTTGGTCGCAGCCAGGCTGGCTCGATGTGGCCGGAGGGAAGCTCACCACGGCTCGTCTCATGGGCGAACAAGCGGTCGATGCGATCCTCTCATGGCTGGGGCGGCCGCAGGCAGCCTGCCGGACGGCGGAGTTGCCGCTCGCGCCTGATCGGCACGTCGCTCCAGGTGACGACGTGCTGCCACCGGTGGTCAGCCGCAGCTACGTCGAACGGGCTTGCCGCGAGGAAGCGGCCCTCAACCTGACAGACGTGATGGTTCATCGCACGAGCTGGCACTACTACCTCGGCAGCCGACACGAGATCGCCGACCAGGTTGCCTATTGGATGGCGGCGGCCTTGTCTTGGAGAGAAAACGTTCGCGCGGCGCAACTGGCAGCGTATCAGACCTTGCTGCCGGTTGACGCTTAGGATCGCTATCGCGTGAGGCCGGTTACCACCACCGCCAAGCGCCCTTCAGCCGTTCCATGCGGCCCTTGGGCGCAGTGTCGCGCTGAGCGGTTTCCGCCGCTGGCGGCGGAGGAGGCGCGGCGATCGGCGGCGGCGCGGGGGCCGTGCTCGTGAGATAGCGGCCCCAGAAGCCATCGACGAAGCGAGCGCAATCGGCATATTGCCGCTGCTCGAGTTGATACTCCGCGAGCTTGATCAGCTTGCGCAGCGCGGTGTGTTCGCTCGGCGAAAACGGCGGATCGAGAATCTGCACGTCGTCGATCCAGAGCTCGCCTGCTCCTTGCAACTCGAGGCGCACTTGCAGCGGCGTGGAGGTGGCAGGGAGCGAATCGATGCGGAGGATATAGGGCCGCCAACGATCGGTGATCGGCGCGGCGCGGTCGCCCACCGCGGCCGACCAAGAGAGCAAGCCGGCGACCGGTTGTTGTTCGACGACGAGCAGCGCGCGCGGCGTTTCCAATGGTCGCGGCGAGCGGAGCATCAAACGCAAGAACATGCGCCCGCTGGCCGGGGCCACGAACGGCTGACTGGTCAGCGAAATCGGCTGCCCCTTGCTCACGAGTCGCGCGGCGCCGCCGGCCACCTCGTCGGAGACGAGACTCGCTTCGGCCGTCGAAGCCTCGGAGCGCAGCGGATTCTTGCCGCCGTCGAGCACTTGCCAGCCTGGCACGAGCTGGCCTTTCTCAGCGATCGTTTCGAAGTCTGCATTCTGCGGACCAGGCAACACGCGCGAGCCTTCGAGAGCAGCGGCCCGCGCCGCCAGATCGTTGACCCGCTCCTCGAGTTGGCCTGGAGCGCGAGGATCGACCTGCACGCGCGGCTCGCTGAGTTGAACCCCTGGCTGCGAGAAACGCACGACCAGCAGTTCGTAGGGCCCCAAGGCCACGGCCCAGCGATTCGCCTCGAGGCTCGCCGGTAGTCCGTCGACTGCAGCGCCAACGCCCAACCGCTCCACGGCGCAGGAAGGCGCCGCTTTCACTCGCACGCTCGCGGTCACGGTCCAGGCCGAGTCGTTCACAAAGTAGGCGTAGGTGGCATCTTCCTCGCTTCGTACGCGAACCACCACCGGTTGAGGCGCGTCGGCGACCGTGGCGAAGTCTCCGGCAGGCAGCGCCCGGTAAGCGCTGATGAATCCGCGCAGGTTCTCGACCTGGCCCGGATTCAGCGTCCAGCCGCCTTCGAACAGCGTGGCGACATCGGCGGCGGCCAGTGCGTGCGCCAGCCGGCGGCGGTGCTCGTCGCCTCCTGGCGAAGCTTGGAAGAAGAAGGACCGCTCACCGTGCGTCGGCAACCTCGTCGCAAAAGACGCCAGCCGCATTCGCCGCGGCGTTCTCCAGAGCAGGGTCGCGGTCGAGGCCGGCGTATTTCGACTGAAGAAGGATTGCTCGAGCTCCTGTTCCGCCCAACGCGCGGCGTCGTCCTCGGGCGTGGGCGCCGCTTGACCTTCGAGGACGGAGAGCCCCGGCACTGCGTCAAGCGCGGGCAAGTCGAGTCCGGCGGCGAGCGCCGGCGAAACCGATCGTTCCTGGCGCAAGAGAATCGAACGAGCGCTCGTGTCGAGATCGTCTTCCGCCAAGCTTTCGAGCGGCGCCAGGTAGAGCTGTCGGTCGGGGCCCGCTGCCGCGACCGCCAGCCGCAACTCCGCATAAAACGAACTCAGTTGCTTGGCCCGCCAAGACAGCCAAGCTTCGCGATGCGCTGCCAAAAACTCCGCCCGCCAATCAGGCGGCCGCACGCCCGAAGACGGCGGCGACACACCCGTATCGCGAGCGAAACGAGCCAAGGTTTGATCGTCGAGCCCCCAGGCCAGGCCCGAGGCCCGGGCGTAGCTGGTCGAAGGCAAGTGCAACGACACACCGGCAAACGAAGAGTGTTTGCCGTAGCGATCGACGACCTCACGCACGACCGCCAGCATCGCCGCCTGCACACGGGGGTGCAGCGGGTTGTAGTAGGGCGCCAAGCCACGCTCCGGCGCGTGCTGATCGACCCAAGCTCGCCCCGTGCCGCCGATGTTGCTCACGGCCGCCCGGCCTTCGCTGCGCGCGAGGGACTCGAGTTCCGGCAGTGGGCTCGAGAAGTCGAGCGTGGGCACAAGCTTCAGCCCTTCGCGATCGAACTTCCGCAGCAACAGCTCCAACACATCTTTCCGCAGCGGATCTTGGCCGGTGGAAAAGTAGACGCCGGAGTCGTGGCGAGGCGTAGGCTGCAGGAGCGCGCTGGGATAAATGGTGCTGCCGTCGGCGAACACGCCGAGCGCCAGGCCGGTTTGACCTGAATACTTGAGCGACTCGATCAGTCGATTCGAGGCTTCGAGAAACGCCGGCCAATCATCGAGACTGCGCTGGTTGGCCGGATCGACGCCCTCTTCCACGAGAAAGCTTTCCGCGAGCAAGGGGCGGGCCATGTAGGCGGCCCATAGTCGGCCGCTGGCCTGGGAATGATCCAGTAGCGCCGGCAACTGCACGGCGGGGCGTGTGCCGAAGCTGCGTGTGAGCGCCGAACGCTGCTTGCCGCCCAGCACGCGGATCTTGCCGAACGAGGCCGCTTGCGTCGTTGAGCGATTCGTCGCGAGCAGAACGGGGTGCGCCGAGCGAGGCCAAAAGGGAATGCGGTGCAGAGCGCGATGCGGCTCGCCTTGGCTGGGGCCGCTTACGAACACTCCGGCATCGACGCCGGCCCCGCCGGGTCCGCCATGCGGTCCCGACTCGATCAGGCTCAGCCCCAGCTCTTGCGGCTGATCATCGGGATATTCGATCTCGAGAATGTACGGTTGGCCCGGCGTGAGCCCTGGCAGGGGATAGGCTTCCCAGCTTGCATCGTCGGGACGTGGCGAGGGCGCGAGCCGCGCCAACTCGCCCAGCGACGGATGGCTCCAGCGCTCCAACTGCCCACTGCCCAAGGGGCCGCGGCGCACGCCCGTCTTGCCGAAGCCGGTCATACGGTCCCACCAGCGTGGCGCTGCGGGATCGATCTCGACGACCATCTCATCCGGAGCCACGATCGCCGCGTCCGACTTCGGCGCGAGCTCGCTGACCACCACGAACTGCACCGTTCGCTCCGCCAACGTGCGGCCGGGCGCGAGCCGACGCCGTCGTTCCACCAGACTGAGCGTAAGATCGTAGGCGCCCTCTTCCGCCGGCGCGGCCACGTCGAGCGTCACCGAGGCCGGCATCCCTGCCGTCGGTTCCGGCAAGTCGTCGTCGCGCGACCAGATGCGAGCGCCGCCCCGTGCGCGCGAGAGTTGCGTGCGGAGCGTCCACGTGCCGGCCTTCTCGGTCTGCGGAAGATCGGGCGTAACCGTGACCTCGAGGGTCTCGCCGGGCGAATAGATCAGGGCGTCGCGTGGGAAGCTGACCCGCAGTGCATCGCCGGGCGCCCGAGACACCGCCAGCCGATTGCCTTGGTCGTCGAGCGCTTCGTAGCGCGGCTCCGTGAGCACTTCGGACAGGGGAATTACGATGCGCCGCCGTTCGCCCGCCGGATCAATGGGCGTGAGCAGTACCGTGAGTTCGGCCGTGAGCGGTGCGGTGACCGTTACATCACAGCCGTCGTAGGTGCGCACGCTGGGCTCCGCGACGCGCACGCGCTGCCCGTCTTCGATCCAAATCGACCCCGGCGAATCGGCCTCCACTCCCAGCGGAGTCAGCTCGCGGAGCGCGCCGCCGGGAACCGTGATCGCGCCCTCCCAGCGCCGGGCCGCGCCGCCGCCCCAGGTCAGCCGCAAACGGATCTCGGCGTTGACGCTCGGAGCAGCCGTGGCCGGCGTTGGAACTGCAAACGCCAGCAGAAGTCCGCACGCTACGAGCGCGCGCCACGATCCACCGCACAAGGCACGGTTCGATCGCTGGGCTCGCGCCGGACATCCTTGTCCGAGCATGGGTCCTCAGTCAGTCGTCTAAAGAAGGCAGGTCGGGTGTTGCAGCGGCCCCGATTATAAGCCGCTCGCCACGATCGACCTACGCCGGAATGCGCGCGGCTGCTAGCAGCGAACAAAGGATTGCCGAGCAACGACTTGAAGCCCGGCCTGCCTATCTAGCCCAAACCGTAACGGGCAGCTTCGGAGAGCGCCGCCACGCGGTTCTGCGCCTCGGGATCGGCATCCGCGGTCCAGTGCTTCGCGAACTCGCTCAACTCTGCTAGCACCTCGGGCGCCCGGTCGTGAACGTCGTTCACCTCCCAACGGTCGTCCGGCTTGGCGTATAAGCTAGCGTCGTCTTCACTCTCGCGAGCGAAACGCAAGAACCAGCCGGGCGTGCGGACCGCCTGCTCCCGCTCTCCTTGAAACACGAGCACCTCGCGCAGCGTTTCGACCTCACCGGAAATGAGCGGCAACAATCCGCCCTGCAGCTCAGGCGGGGCCGTTTCGAGTTGCAGCCAGGCTGCTAGCGTCCGCGGCACGTCCACCAAGGTCACTAGCGCGGAAGAACGCGCCGGCTCGGCCAACGCTCCCGAACCTCGCATCAAGCAAGGAACATGCAGCAGTTCGCCCTGGAGCCGCGCTGCCCGATCGATACCCACCTGCCGGTGCTCGCCGAGCGGAAATCCCCGCGGCGCGAGCAGCGTCCACAGGGCTCGCCCGGCCTGAATCTCCGGTTCGATTAAGTCGAGGAAGTCCTCGGCGCACTCGTCGATCGCGCTCAACTGGCCGGCGTAGGCCTGCATGATGCCGAGCAGATGGTCGGGATCGGCGTCGGCGGCTAAGGTTTCCTGGGGCGGCTCGAGCCAACGCGGCGGATCGGGATCTTCCTCTTCCTGAAACTCCTTCCGCAGCTCGTAAGGTGCGTCCCACGGTCCGCTGAAGCCCTGCGAGTGAACCCACAGCAGGCAGGGCCGCGGCGCGGACTGCCATTCCTCGGCGGCCACCGCGAGCAGGTTGGCGATCTGAGTTTGATCGATCGTCTCGGTCGCGCGACGTCGCGACGCGGCCTTCACGAGGGTCACCGAGCCGAAGCCGGCCGCCTCGCCCCACTCGGCCACTTGCGCGTCATCGGTGACGAGTCGTGTCGCCACGCCTGCGGCCTGAGCGAGCTTTGGCAGGGAAGCCTTGGCAGGGTCGAAGCCGCTGGTTGCTTCCAGCCCTTGCCAGAGCGCGGCAAAGGCCTGCTCGAGCCCGGCGCCTACTCCGTACGCCTGATCGAACACGAAGGCCCGGCTCGACAAACGATCGATGGCCGGCGTTTGCACCCAGGTATTGCCGTAGCTGCCCAAGAAACCTGCTTGCAGGCCGTCGATGGAAAGGCAAACGGCGCTCGGACGATCCATGGGCAAACGACTTCAGGCCAGGAGCTAAGAGAAAACAGTGCGCCCGGCCACCGAACTACTCGGCCCCGGCGACGGGCAAGGCGAACGACGGCGCCCAGCCAAGTGGCAGCGTGACGCCGGTGATCCAGCGAGCTTCGTCGGAAGCGAGGAACGCCACGGCGTTGGCCACGTCTTCCGGCAACCCCACGCCCAGCGGATGGCAAGCTTCGACGCGATCCCACACATCCTCGGTCAGGTTGGCCGCTTGCCGCCAGGCCATGGCCGTGGCGACGAGCGCCGGCGCGACGGCGACCGCGCGAATCTTTTGCGGCGCAAGCTCATAGGCGAGCGCCTGGGTGAGGCCGATTACGCCGGCCTTCGTGGCGCTATAGGCCGCGATGCCTGAGCAGCCGCCGAGCGCCAAGGCCGAAGCAATGTTCACGATCACGCCGCCGGGCGAAGGCATGTAGGGAATCGCCGCTCGAGTGACCCGGAGCACGCCGGAAAGGTTCACGTCGCTCAAGTGCTGCCAGTCTTCGTCACTGAGCGAGGTGAGCGGGCCGGTGACTTCGACGCCGGCGTTGTTGACAACGACATCGATCTTGCCGAACTCCTCCATGCCGGCGTCGATCAAGCGGGTCACGTCGTCGGTCGAGCGGACATCCATCTTTGCGCAGACAACGTCGCGCTTATGCTTGCGCAATCGGCGCAGCAGCCGCTCCGGCTCCGTGCGCGAGCCGATCACGAGCGCGGCCCCTTCGCGCGACAGGCGCTCGGCGATCGCCCCGCCCAAACCCCGGTCGCCGACGCCCGTCACCAGGGCCACCTTGCCGGCGAACCGCTGCGGGATCGCAGGCCGGCTCGGCTTGGCCACCGTTTGATCAGCATCCGACGTGGAGAGCAGATGATCCACCGGGGCGTCCTTCGAAACGGGCGAAACTTGGACTGGGCGTAGCCAGGGAGCGCGCAGCCGCACATGTGCGGCCTAGGGCAGTGCTATTCTGCCCGACGAATTGGGGTCGGTCAATTTTCGTAGGTGTTCTGTGTAGGCTGAACAATTCCGCTCTGCATTGGCCGGAAGTGAAAATCGACGGCAACGACCTGAGTGCCGCGGAGGCTGCCGAAACACGGCTTGCCCTCGGCTCAAACCAAGGCAAGGACTGGCTTTGGGGCAGCCTATTGCTTTTCTGGCGTCCAGCGGAAAGAGTACTTATACTGACTGGCGCATTTGCTCGACGGGTTGGCTCAGCACGGTTGCGGTGGCGGGCCCGGGAAGTGCGGTAGGCCGGTCTAAGGAAGATGGACTAGCTTTCTGCAGACAGTCGATACCGTGGATGTGCAACCGCGGAGTTCCGAATGGCCACTGCTTCTTATCCAAATACCGACCGACCAACCGATCTGTCCCCCGAAATGCAGCGGGCAATCCAAGAGATGGTTGCCCTCGAGATTCGGAAGCACATTGCCGCTGAGAAGGTTGTGTCGGCAACCAGTACGGTTGTGATTCCCAAGGTTTCTAGGGCAGTCCGGCGTACTCTCGCACTCTTGATGCGCGCTTCGGCCACCATCGATAGGTAAGGGCCATTCGTGGACGAACAGCACGAAATAGAGCAGGTTGAGCGGCACGTCCAATTGCAATTCCGGCAAATGATGGCTGTATCGCGCTCTCTTCAGTCGTTATTGCTCGAGAAATTCCAGCCTGAGCATATCTCTGCGACCCTAAAAATAGCTGCTGCCGAGGGAGAGAGAGAAAGCAAATTCAGAACTCAGGTCTTTGGGGGCAGTCTCGTTGTCGGCCCAATTGCATTTTTGGCCATGTGCGCGTTGTTTCTGCACTATGGCAAGCCTGAACTTCTCGAGAAGCTGTTGGGGCCCTTGGTAGCTGTGATCATTGTCGCTGCTGGCGGTTACAGCGTCGGGCGCTACCAGGGCAGCAAGGACGAATGACTTCGCGAGCGTGAGCTCGGTCAACCGCGGCATTCCGCTCACGCTAACGTCCGTTTAGGCATTCTAGCCCCTCGCACAGCTTGCCGGCGTCAAGACGCGCCGCTCTATCACTGGTCCGCTCCCGCGACGATTCTCTCGGGCTTTTACACCGTCGTCCGAGCGCCGGCGCCAGAAACCTGCTTGAGGGCAGGGTTACCATGCGCAACTGCCATTCGAGCCGATGGTTGCGTCGAATCTGTACTTTCCGTCCCCTCGCTCACTATAATCCTATGACGTGCAATCACTTCCCGCCTGGGCCGGCCTTCGCTTCCCTCACGAGCCGCTGCCCGGATCGCCTAGGCAAGCCTTGCGGCTCCGGTCGCTGGCCGCAGGCAATCCTCTGACGTTTCTAGACCCGGCCTCGAGTTCGCTGAATGTCTCGCCCCCAACCGCGTGACGGCTCCGCATTCCCAGTTCGCTGGGCCTGGAACCTGTATCGCTTCTGTGCGTCGCTCGGTTTGGCCGTCATCCTAATCTTTGCCTGGGCCTTCGTGCTCGGCGGAGCCACCTTCGTCGAAAGCGCCTACGGCACCCCCGCGGTGCAGTTTGGCATGTACGGCGCATGGTGGTTCGGCGTGCTGGGGGCCTTGCTCGCGCTCAATATCTTTTGCGCTGCCGCGATTCGCTATCCCTGGTCGCGCCGCCAAACCGGCTTCGTGATCACCCACATCGGCCTGCTCACGCTGCTGTTCGGCTGCTGGCTCAGCCGCCGCGGCGGCATCGATGCCCAGATGCCGATCTTCGAAGGCAAACGCAACCACCGAGCGTACGAAGACGCCCATCACCTGGAACTCGCCTTTTCCGGCTCCGGAAAAAGCGAAACGGTGTTCCCGATTCCGCTGCGCACCGGGCCCTTCAACTGGCAGGACTACGGGACCAAGCTCGGCTGGTTCCCCTGGCAACTCGCCAGCCGCAACCGCGCCGGCGACGTGCTCTTCGATCAAGACGGCGTAAAGCTCGAGTTGGTCGACTACCTGGCCGACTCGGTGCAAGTCGACGCGCCGCGGGTGAAGCTCGAAGTCAGCGCGCCGCGCATGCCCCGCATGGGCTCGGAAGGACGCGAGGAACTCGGCCCCGAAGTGTGGGTGCCTGTGGAGCTGAGCGTGCGCTCGGTAACGGGCCCTGGCATGGGCGAGCGGCCGGCCGGACTGGGTGCGCGGCAGCCGACCGGCGGCGGCAACATCGGCTTCTGGCTGGCCGCCAGCGATGCCGAAACGAAGGCCTTCCTTGATGCCGGCCCGCAAGGCGCGCTCGGCACGAAGGGGCAAGTCGTCCTGCACGCCGGCGGAAAGGCGGAGCGGTTCAACGTCGACGAGAAGCTCGGCAAGGGCCGGTTCCCCTTGGCCGACGGTACTGAGGCCGAAGTGGTCGGCTGGTTTGCCACGGCCGGGCTGGGCCGCGGCGCTGGCGAGTTCGCCGTCGAAGAAAACGGCGACCCGGCACGGCCGCAGATGCCGGCGGTCGAGGTCAAGGTCTACCGCCCCGGCAAGCCCGACTCGCGCCTCGTCCTCTTTTCCGACTATCCCGAGTTGAGCCTGCAGGACCACACCGGACAGGTCTTCGCCGATTACTGGTTTGACTACGGCGACCCCTCATCGCTCACCACCGAAGCGCCGCGCGGCAGCTCGCGGCTCGACATCCTGCAGTCGCCCGACGGCAAGCTCCACTACCGCTACTGGCGGCGCAAGGAGCAGCAGGTCGCCTGGGCGCGCCCGCTGCCGGCCGATGGCTCGGCGGTCGAGGCGTTCACGATGCCGCTCGGCACCACGCGGCTGCGGGTGATCGAACACACGGCCAGCCCGAAGCCTGAGAAGCGCACCCTGCCGGTGGCGTTCAGCAAGGACAAGACCTTCGATCAGAAGCGGGCGGCCGTGTTGCTGCGGCTCACCTCCGATGGGCAGAGCGAGGAGTTTTGGCTGGCCTCGAAGCCGCCGGAGCCGTTCGCGGAGTTGATCAACGACCCCGGGTCCGAGGTCAAGCTCGAGCGCGGCGACAAGCGAATCACGCTCACGATGCCGCCCAACTACGTTGAACTCGGCTTTCAGGTGCAGCTCGAAGACTTCGAGCGCAAGCTCGACCCCGGCACCAGCATGGCTTCGCACTACTCGAGCCGCGTGCGCATCGTCGACCGCAACGACGACCGCAAGGTGTTGGTCGGCGCCAGCGAGCCGGTGCTGATCACGATGAACGCGCCGATCGACTTCAAGGACCCTCAGACGGGGCGCTCCTATCGGCTGTTCCAAGAAAGCTTCAACGGCCCCTACGAGCCAGGCGATCCTGTCTATCGCAAGTTCGCGCCGGGATCGAGCAAGCCTCAGCTCTACAGCTCGACGCTCACAGTCAATCTCGATCCGGGGCGCGGCATCAAATACGTCGGCTGCCTGCTGATCGTAGCCGGCATTGCGACGATGTTTTACATGCGGGCGTACTTCTTCACGCCGAAGAAGCCGCCCTTGGCTGCGGAAGCGAAGCCAAAAGCGCGACCAGTTGCTGCTGCGGCCAAGGCCTAGTCCGCTGCGAATTCGAACCTCAGCCCCATGGCCCTCAAGCGGCCCAAGGAATTATGAACGGAAAGCTCTTGTTGGGCCTGATGGCGTGGCTAGCGATTGGCGCTCAGGCCGTGGCGGCCGATGCCCCGGCGAAGGTCGATCTCGGCGCCTGGAAGCGGATTCCGGTCTATTCGGAAGGCCGCATCATGCCGCTCGATTCGCTGGCGCGTGAGCTGGCCGATGAGATCAGCGGCCGCGAGTCGCCCACGTTCGATCTCAAGGCAGCGCTCCCGGCAGCGGAGTACGACTCGGCCGACTTGGCCGGCGCTCGCGAGCTGTTTCCGAACGGCAAGGAGCGCAAGTTCTCCGGTTCCGAGCTGCTGTTGAGCTGGCTCGTGGAGCCGGAAAAGTGGGAACGCGTGCCCTTCCTCGAGGCGTCGCATCAAGACCTGCGCACGCTGCTCGAGCTACCGCTCAAGAACGAATCCGGCGTGTGGCTCAAGTTCGTGTCGCCGTCAGAGCTCGACAACTCCGACGTGCTCCGAGTCAAGCTGCGCGAGCTTGATGAGCGCCGCGGTCAGGCGATGGCCAAGAACCAGAAGTTCGAGTTCGTCGGCGTCGACAAGCAGTTGGCCGAACTCGTCGAGGCCTACAACAAGTACCGCAGCCTGACCTACAATCCGGCCGGCGCTGAGGAATCGCGCAGCCGTTTTCTCGATCGCTCGCGTCAGGCCATGGAAGGCTGGAAGAAGCTCGGCAACGAGCTTTCGCTTATTCTGCAGGGAACCGGCGAATCGGAGTTCGAGAAGCTCGTCGATCAGAACGCGACGGATCTCGAGGCCTTGGCCCATGCTGCCAGCGCCGGGCGCTTCCCGCTGACTGAAGTCGAGCCGATCGTGGTGCGGCTCGGCGACTCGTCGAACAAGCTCGCCAAGCATCTGGTCGAGCGACGCGATTCGAGTGCGAAGTCGCCGCCCGAAGGTTGGAGTGAGCAACAGGCGGCCAAGTACGCCGACCTACTCAATCGCCTGGCGGTCGGCGCTTCGAAGTATGCCGAGAACGTGCGGCAAATGCACTTGGCGCTCTATGACCCCGGGGCGGGACTGCGTGTTGTGCCGGCGCTCGACGCCGCGGCGCTTGATCGCGACCGCGACACCGCCGACGACGCTCAACCTTGGCTGCCTTTGCCCGCCGTGCTGATGGGTTCGAAGGAGCTCGTGGCCGCTTATCCGCAAGGGCCGATCGACGCCGTGCGGCGTCAATTCTCGGCGCTCGGCGCGGCTTATCGCGATCGCGCGGCGGCCGATCGTCCGGCCGCAGTGAAGTCGGCCGCCACGGCCCTCTCGCAGTCGCTGCGCGTGCTCGGCAGCGAGATCGAAACCAAGCGACAAGCGCTGCCCATCGCGAATCGTGACGATCAACTCATCGCGTACACCGCCTACCCTAGCGCCGACGCCACGGAGCACGAGGTCCGTTACAACGACATCGATCCGTTTCGCTGGGCCTGGGTCATCAGCCTGCTCGCGTTCGGCTGTTTCTGCTTGTCGTTCGGCCTGGCCCGCAAGCCGATGTTCGCCCTCGGCATGTTCGTGATGGCCGCCGGCTTGGCCTGGACGGTGTATGGGTTCTATCTGCGAGTCAGCGTCACCAAGTGGGCGCCGGTGACGAACATGTACGAAACGGTGATCTACGTTCCGCTGTTCGTGTCGGCGCTCGCGGCCTGGTTCGCGCTCTTGCCGCTCACGTGGAATGGCATCAAGGCGGCCTGGCGGCTGACGGCCGTCCCCTTCACCTGGGAGCCGCGTCCGCTCACCGACGAAGAGCGGCGGCTGTTTGCCCCGTCGTTTTGGACCGCCGGCGGCTTCGTCGCCTTGATCCCGCGCGTGCTGCTGATGGGCGTGGTCTTCGACGTGTTGGCCCGCCGCCCCTATGCCGCGGGCGAGCGCACGATCATCAACCTACTGCCCACGTCCTACGGTTCGGAAAGCAGCCACGCGCTCGACTTCAATAGCCTGCTCACCTGGGCCGTCGGATTACTCGTACTCGTGCCCACGGTGTGGTACTTGCCGCGCGTGATCACCGCTTTGGCGCTGAGCGTGTTCACGATTCCTTGGACCCTGGCCGGCCGGTTGGGCGTGGCCGCAGGGCAGACACTCGAGCGTTGGCCGTTTGTGCTCGCCGGCACGTTCGTGGCCTTCTTCGGTTCGTTCGTCGCCTGGTACTCACCGGCGGTGCTCAACGACAAATTCAGCCCACTCACGCCGGTGCTGCGAGACAACTTCTGGCTGACGATCCACGTGCTGACGATCGTGTCGAGCTATGGCGCCGGCGCTCTGGCCTGGGGCTTGGGCAACATCGCGCTGCTCAACTACTTGCTCGGCAAATACCCCAAGGACTCGAGCGGCACGACGCGTCCGCCCGCCGCCTGCGCCACGCTCGCCGGCTACACCTACAAGGCGATGCAAGTGGCGGTGCTGCTGCTGGCCGCAGGCACGATCCTGGGCGGTCTGTGGGCCGACGTTTCGTGGGGTCGCTTCTGGGGCTGGGACCCCAAGGAGGTTTGGGCCCTTGTCTCACTCTTGGTCTACATGGCGATCCTGCACGGCCGCTACGCCGGCTGGTTCGGCAACTTCGGCCTCGCCGCCGGCGCGGTGCTCGGCGCGACGGCGATCATCTTCTCCTGGTACGGGGTGAACTTCGTGCTCGGCGTCGGCCTGCACTCCTACGGCTTCGGCACCGGCGGGCAGTACGAAGTGGGCGGCTTCGTCGCCGCCAACTGGCTGCTGCTGGCCGCCGCCGGCTGGCGCTACCGCCGCGAGACCGGCGGCGAAGAGCTAACGGAAGCACCCGCCACGGCCTAGTAGCCCGCACTCGCCGAGTGCGGAGTGGTTAGTCAACCGTAGAAGTTCGGGCTGGCCTCAACACGAAACTCGTCTTCTGAGCACGCGGCGCTCACCGACCTGGGAACGTATGCAGCCCCGGCAGGGGCGACTCGAAAATAGCCCCGGGCAAGACCGGCGCTAGCCGGTCGCTGCCCGGGGTCACGCCCAAACGAAAACAACGAGCCCCTGCGGGGCGACAGAAATTGATGCGGCCGCTCTGCGGTACCGAACAGGTCGTCTGTCGCCCCATCCGGGGCTTTGTTCTCGAATTGATGGATCTACCCCGGGCTGCGGGCAGCTAGCGCTCCTTGCCCGGGGCTATTTTCGAGTCGCCCCTGCCGGGGCTGCACCTCGTCGCATTTCTGCAGAAGCAGGCTACGCGAGTTGTAATCCACCCGAACCAGACCGAAAGCTTCAAAACTCGCTGCGGGTTAATGGGCCAGCCCGAACTTTTACGTTTGACAAAGCACTAGTCGCGCACAAGCTCGTTCTCGAGCTTCTGATCTTTCACCCTGAGTCGTCCCGGCGCAGGCAAAGTAAGCAACGGCTTCCCGTCGCGAATCTGCACCAGCCCCACGGTGCCTGCGAACTCCAGGTCGTCTTGCTGGAAAGAGAACGGCGTGGCGCTGAGAAAAACCCAATCGTCGCCTCGCTCCGATTGCACTCGGATCACTCGCCCATTCGAGAGTGTCGTGACGGTCGCAGGCTTCTGCGTCTTCAAACGCGGCAACAGCAGCGCGGTGACAACAGACTGGTCAGGCGGCATGGGTACGAGAATGCCGTTCTGCGTTGAAGGGTAGGGCGCTTGTGAGCCGTCAGGGAACAGGCCAGCGCCGGATGTCCGAGTTTTGGCCTCTTGCGACAGCGCCGGCTTCTCCGGCATGGCAAAGTGAACGTCCAGATCTACGTCTTCTTTTCCGCTCGCCTTGGCGCTGTGTTCGAGCAGTTCGAGTTGGGCCGAGGTGGTCCATAGACGCCAGATCGCGCCGGGGTCTGCCTCGCTCAGGGTGTCACACAGCACGGCGTAGCAAGGCCCCAGTGGGTCGGCGTCCTTCACGAACAGAATCTGCCGGCGCCAGGCTTCCTTCACGCCGCACACATAGTCCGCCTGCGTCGCTGTGGCGAAGGCCTCGATCTTCATCTCGTTGGCGGTGGCGGCGGCCGAGGTCACCATGCTGTGGTCTTCGCTCGGCGCCATGCCGTAGTAGCCGAAGTCTTCGCACAGAATGCGACCCTGGCCCCAGAATGTGATCGAGCCGGAGTCGAGGTCGTAGTGCGAGCGATGCTTGCCGGCGATCAGATGGAGCATGGTCTCGCGCGGGCCGGGAAAGCCCGAGCGCAAGACAACGCCTGTTTCGGGGAAGAGCTCGCTCCCGTACGACGGAACCTCCTCCGGAATCGTGGGATCGAGCAAGAGTGCGCGATACCCACTGAGGGCCGGATAACTGCCGCCGATGCCGGGCGTGACGAACGAATTCTGTTGGCGATGCATCCACTGCATCTGCCGAGCAAAGTGCGGATCTTTGTCGCGCCACACCCGAGCAACGACGCCGAACTCGCCTGTCGGTTCGATCAGGTAGCTATTGCCGATGGCCGGCAGGTGACGATGCCCGCCATAGCGAGAGTCGGGCGGAGTCGAGATCTTGGCGAACCACTCCATCAACCGTTTCATCTTGGGATGATAGAGATCGCCCCCAAGCCCGGCGTTGTGCGCCATCAACGAGACGCCCAGCAGGGCATCGTAAGAAACCATGGCATAGTGCGGCGCTTCGAGCCAGCCGCCGTTGCTGTCGGACCAGCCCTCGAGTTGCTCGTGACACTCCCGCAGCGCATCTGCGATCCAGACCTTCGCCTGCGGGTGAGTCGGAAGGAAACTGGCCGCGGCGGCCTTGTAGCCATAGTGCGAGGTCGTCATGTTCGGCAGGCCTGCGTAGCCGAGCGCCGGCGAATAAACATCGTCGCGGTCGAGCGTGTAGCCAAGGAACGCGGCCTGCGCTTTGATCCGCCGGCGCACTTCAGGCGTCATATGCCCGCCATCGAGCACGGCGTCGGCGAGCAACAGGCTCACGGCTGCCTGCTGCCGCATATGCGGGGCGAAGCCGGGCGTTGGTAGGCGCGTTTGCTTCAAGTACCCATCGACCACGTCTTGAACGCCCTGCGCGGCGGCCTTCGAGAGGTGCTGGCCGAGCTCGGCGTCGCCGGTGATCAGGTAGGCCGTGACCTCGCGACTCATTGATTCATCGAGACGCACCGGCTCGTTCGCCAGATTGTATCTGGCAATGTCCTGGCGGACGGACTCAATGTCGGCGGATTTTCGCAGCGCTTCGCTGTCCGCCGTTTGGATGAGCATGCACGGGTGGCGGCGCCCCTCGTCGCTCGATTCGAACTGGTAGTCTTTGATCAGGTCGAGCGGAAAGTCGCCGTGCTTGATGAGCAGCAGTTGCGGCGGCGGCGAACTGTGGCGCTCGTCGAGGCTTG
>JAESFN010000646.1_pt1 | contig 26162 bp, 30 predicted proteins | sample 9269411 | NCBI WGS metagenome assembly JAESFN01 (sample SAMN14505399, study PRJNA617100) | algae metagenome | isolation source: Iphinoe sp. HA4291-MV1 and co-occurring heterotrophs from trail next to... | place: USA: Maunawili Falls, Hawaii | collected 2009-07-25
ACGAGGCCGTGCAGTGGCTGAGCGCAGCGAAGTGGAGCGGGCGAGGAACGAGGCCGTGCAGTGGCTGAGCGCAGCGAAGTGGAGCGGGCGAGGAACGAGGCCGTGCAGTGGCTGAGCGCAGCGAAGTGGAGCGGGCGAGGAACGAGGCCGTGCAGTGGCTGAGCGCAGCGAAGTGGAGCGGGCGAGGAACGAGGCCGTGCAGTGGCTGAGCGCAGCGAAGTGGAGCGGGCGAGGAACGAGGCCGTGCAGTGGCTGAGCGCAGCGAAGTAGTGGCCGCGTGTCAGGGCGAGGGGCCACACTGAGCCGATGAGCACCACCGCCGCTACGGCGTCGCGGCACTACGGCGTCCTGCCGGGCCACGACCTCGATACCTCCGTCGAGCTGCCCGGCTGGGAGAACGAGAGCCGGTGGGGCTGGGACCCGGAGAACAGCTCCTTCTACGCGCAGCTCTGGCGCAACACCTCCGACGACGCCCTGCCCAACATCTGGCTCAGCGCCGCCTGGGGCAAGCACTATCCGATGCCCGGCTGCATCGTGCTGTCCATCGCCGAGCGCACCTCCATCGACCCGGCCGAGATCGTGGCCGCCCTCGGGCTCGCCCACCCCAACCCCACTTGCCGCCCGCACGAGGAAGTGCTCGCCCGCTGCCGGGAGGTAGTCAATCTGGAACAGGACCAGTACGTCACCGGGCAGATGTCCGCTCTTGGCTGGGTCGCCGGGTTCATGAACTCCACCGCCGCCGGCAACCTGCCCTGGCCGGAGAACACCCTCCCGACCCCGGTCCAGGTCGACGCCGAGCAGCACATCACCACCGGGCTGCTCCACCGCGAACTCGACCGCAAGGACTTCTTCAGCGGGGTGGACGAGGCCCTGTGGTGGGCCCTGGGTCGGTAGGCTGCCCGATCGTGCCCGACTCGTCGGATCTCGAAGCCCGCGTGGCAGCCCTTGAGGCCCGGCTCGGCGCCGTGGAGCAGCACGTCAGCACAGTGGGAACTGATGCCAGCGCGGCCCGGGAGTTGGCGGCCGGCGCTGACCGCGATGTCTCCGAGGTCCGCGCAGAGCTACGCGCCCACACCCGCAGCCTCAACGCGCTACGCGAAACCCAGGTCGAGCAAGGACAGGCCATGGAGCGCGGCTTCGCCGAGATGCGCGCACGGTTCGATCAGACCGCCGCCGGCATGGAGGTCATCGTCCGACTGCTCGGTGGCCAGGCCGACGAGTAGCCCACCTGGGCCACCGGAGCCGGTCGAACCCGTCAAAGCGCCCGAGAGTGTCGGTGAGCGATGCGATCCTCTGCAGGTGACGATCTACGCGCATCCAGTTCCGGAGTGGGTACGCCCATCGCCGCTAGCGGTGGCCGACGCTGATTGGCTCGCCCACCGCAAGTACCTGCTCGGAGACGACCTGGAAGTGCGCGACCACGGCGAAGCGGTCAGCGCCGCCATCACCTGGATATGGGGCCTGATCAAAATCGGGCCGGTCACCTACCGCACCGACGATCCGGTGACCCGTGCGGTCGCCCAAGCCGAGATGTGGGCTGCCGCCGCCGTCTTCGACGGCGGCGGAACAACCGAACGGGAGTTGCGCGGCACGTGCGCGAGCCTGGGCGTCCACTACTGCCCTCCCGACTTCGACCGGCTCAGCCTGGAACACGGGCGCGGGTTCTACGAAACCCTGTCCTGGCTTACCGGCTCACTCGACGGATGGCGCCAAGGCCGTAAGCCGCCCGTCGAGCTGCCGGTGCGCGCAACGGACGGCACCGTCGCCGCCGCTGCACGCTCACGCGAACTGATCGGCTTGATCGAGGACACCCGGCGCCGGGCCCAGGAAACGCTTCGACGCCGCTGACCCCCTGATCATGGGTTCAGGCCTGAAGCGGCGGCGACCGCCTCGGCCCTTGGCTGCCCGTCCGTCGCGGCGTACGCGCTGTTGAGCCTCCGGACCTGACTCCCGCCGGCTTGGCCAACCCGACAGTCGTGGTGAATACTTCGAACATGCGTTCGATATCTCGGGACTGGGAGCGGTGGATACCGGATCCTCGGCGGCTGACCGCTGACACGACCCGGCCGCCGGTCCGCCCGGTGTGGGTCCGCCTGGACGTCCTGTTCCCGCGCGACGACACCAGCTGGGGCCAGGCGGTCATCGACGGCCTGGAGCTCTCGGGCACCACCCGAGGCATCCAGCTGGGATGGAAGCGGAGCAGCACGGGGGAGTGGCTGGCGGTGGTCAACTACGCGATCCGTCGCGCCGACGGCCAGGGCGAACCCACAATCTGGAACGAGCAGCTCGTTCCCGCCGCCGCGATCAGCCCGCGCGAGGACAACCGGCCGCTCACCGGCCGTTGACACGTCAGCGTCAACTCGTCCGGAAACGATCGAATCCGGACGTCTCACCTACCGGGCTGACACGCCCGGCCCACAGTGACCGAAACCCGTGTCCGAAATCGGGCGGCCTCCACCGCCTTGTCGGACGTTTGCGAGACGCTGACCGGCATGACCAGGGTCGGGTACGCGCGGGTGTCCACACGAGAGCAGAACATCGAGTCCCAGCTCGACGCCCTGTCGGCGGCCGGCTGCGAGCGGGTGTTCGTCGACAAGGTGTCGGGCAAGCTCGCCCGCCGATCGCAGTGGGACGTCTGCCGCGACTACCTCCGCCCCGGTGACGAGCTGGTCATCACCCGGCTGTCCCGGGTCGCCCGCTCCGTGCGGCACCTCACCGAGGTCACCGCCGAACTCGAGCAGCGCGGGATCGAGCTGGTGGTCCTGGCCCAGGGCATCGACACCACCACCCCGGCCGGCCGGCTGCTGTTCCACCTGCTCGGCGCGATCGACGAGTTCACCGCCGACCTCATCTCCGAGGCCACCCTCGAGGGCCTGGCCGCCGCCCGAGCTCGCGGGCGCGCCGGCGGCCGGCCCCCGGTGATGACACCGGCCAAACTCGCCGTTGCCCGCCGGATGCTCGACTCAGGGGAGCACACCATCACCGAGATCGCCGCAACCATCGGTGTCGGCCGGGCGACCCTGTACCGCCACCTCACCCCGAAGACCGCCCGGGAGGCATCGTGACCAGCCCAGATCGAGAGTCCGGCCAGCGTGACCGGCTGACCCTTGACTCGGCGGTGGGGATCGGGCTCAACCAGCTTGGTGACCTGCTGGGTGCGCCGCCGCTGGCCTGGACGATCGAGCAGCCCAGCCCCGGCACGGCCGCTGAGTTCCACGGCCGCGCGAACGCCAGTGACATCACCGGCGTGCACGCGATGCTCGATCGCTGGGCCGATTGCTTCGGGCTGTCCGAGCGCCAGGACCACGGCGGGATGCGGGAGAACGCCGGTGTTGTGACCAGCGCGGCCGCGTGCCTCCCGGTCAGGCTGGTCGTCTGGGGCGTCATCAACCAGGCCGAGTTCGACGACGATCCAGGCCGACCAGGCACGTGATGCTGCGCCAGCTATGTCAGTAGAGGAAGCGGTCGGTGCCGTCGCGGTCGGCCCACATCGTGTTGTACCGGTCGGCCAACCGCTGGTAGGCGGCCTCGGCGGTCGGGCTGAGCACGACGTCGGCCCCGGCCGCCTTGAGGACCAGCTCGGCCAATACCCGGGTGTCGCCGGCGCTGTCGGTGGCGGCCAGGTCCAGCACACCGAGCGCCCGGGCCAGCGCGGTGACCAGCTCGACCGGTTCCGGGGTCGGCCCGAAGGTTGACGCGGCGGCCTCGGCGCCGGCGGCCATCGCCTCGGCCAACTCCCCGTGCGGGTTGGTGGCCAGGGCCTGGCCCAGCTGGGCGGCGGCCTCGTCGAGGACTCGCAGATCGTCGGGGTCGATGGGGACCAGCCGCAGCGGCCGGTGTTCGTAGCGGCCATCCGGGCCCAGTAGCCGGCCCCCGACCGGATCAGGGCGGCCGGGGAGGGTCTGGGTGGGCTGGATGGCGTCCTGGACCCGGTTGAGCGCCTCCAGGGCGACCCGGGCGGCCAGCGGGGCGGGCAGCTCGGCCAGGCCGTCGGGGTCGTCCTCCCACGCTGAGAGGGTCAGCAGGAGTTCCTCGACCTGGCCCAGGGCGTGGCACAGCTCGCCGCCCAGGTCCGGGATCAGCCGGGCTGTGGTCATCGGGTCCGCTCCTCCCGCTCGGCTCCAGCCTGGCACCCGGCTCCGACAACCGGCCCGGCCGGCTCTGCCTCGCCGCTGCGGGGTGCGGGCATCTGGTCCCAGACTCGGCCCTCCAGGAGCCGGCCGCCGGCCTTCGGGGTGCGCCCACCCCACTGCTTGAAGAAGAACGCCACCTGATCGGCCACACACCGATCCCGCAGCGCGGTGACCCAGCCCGGCTCGACCGGCCGGGCCCGCGGCCCGGATTCCCCGCCCGCGATGACCCAGCCGATCCCCGAGAGGTCCAGGCCATCGAGCGGCCCGAGCAGGGGCTCGCAGGACAGGAACCGCACCGCCGCCGGCACCTCCCGCAGATCATCCACCCGAGCCAGGGCGTCGGCGTTCTCCACCGACACGCCCATCCACACGTTCGCCGGCCACACCAGCTCGGGTGCGAGCCGGCGCAGCCTGGTCGAGCGCTTGGTCAGCACCTGGTAGGTGTGCTGCGGGGTCGCGGCCATCACCTCGAACACCTGCCGCACGAACGGCGCCGGAACCCGGGCGTGGAACAGATCCGACATGGAGTTGACGAACACCAGCCGGGGCCGGCGCCACCGCAGCGGCGCGGTCAGCGCGCTCTCGTGGACCGCGACACCGAACCCGGGGCCGCTGGTACGCGGGTCGCCATCGAGCTGGTACTTCGGCGAGCCCATGGCCTTGAGCCGCCCGGCCAGCGTCAACGCGTAGCAGTGATCGCACCCGGCCGAGATCCGGTCGCACCCGGTGGTGGGGTTCCACGTGGTCTCGGTCCACTCGATGCTCGACCGGTCAGCCACGACCGCACCCCCACCCGATCTGGGAGCAGTCGTCCATGGAGGCGAGGCCTCGTTCGGCGAGCTGCTCGCGGATCCCGCGCATCGCACGGTGGCGCAGCCCCTTCACCGCACGCTCCGAGCGGCCCATCAGCCGCGCCACCTCGACCAGATCCCGCCGGGCGGCCAGGTCGTAGAGCTGCACCACTTCGCGCTGATCGTCGGTGAGCCCGGCGAGGCACTGCGCGATCAGCTCGGCGGCGATCGCCCGATCCTCCCGGGTCGCCGCGAGCTCCTCCAACCCGGCCTGGCCCAACACGTTCCGCTGCTCCGGTACCTCGGCCACCGACCGGTCGAAGCGGGTACGGGAGCACTTGACGTGGTCGGCGATCAGGTTGCGGGCGATGGTGGTCAACCATGCCCCGGGGTCGGAGCGCCGTTCCCGCAGGGTGTCCAGCCGGCGCAGCGCCCGCGTGAACGTCTCGCTAGTCAGGTCCTCGGCCAGGGCCGTGTCCCACACCCGCCGCCGGATGAACCGCGCCACCTCCGGGGCGTAGCGGGTGTAGAGCAGCCCGAAGGCCTCCCGGTCCCCGGCCTGAGCCGCCCGCACCCACGCCCACGCCTCACTCGTCGCCTGGGCAGTCGTCCGCTGGGTGCTCATCGCTGACCCGCCTCGGCCTCGGCCAGCTCGGCAGCTTCCAGCCGCTGGATCTCCTCGGCTGGCGCCCCGGCCAGCACGGCCTCGTGCAGCTGGGCGAAGGTGTCGGTCCACATCCCACAGCCCTGGTACTTGGTGCTGATCGCGCTCTCCATGACCTGCTCTCCCGGTTCTCGCGGTGGTCCTGGCCCCGCATTTGCGGGGGCGGCGGGCATCGCCCTGCCGCCTAGCGGCGCCCCGAGCGTCGGTCGCTGTACGTGCGGGTCAAGGCCAGGGAGGACTCGTCCGGGCCGGTGGATCACGCTGTTTGATTCACCGGGGCGGATGGGTCCGGAAGGGCTTGATGCGCCGGGGCGGCCGGCGCTACGCGCGGGGCCAACAGGACAGCCCGCCGAAGGCGGTCCCTCGTGGTTCCTGGCCGCGCGGCCCTGAGCTGCCCCACCGGGCCGCACCCCGGTCACGACCCGGACCCGGCCGGAAGCCGGCGGGGGCGGCGGGCACCACGGGCCAGTCCGGATCGGATCGTCGCCCCCAGCTGGCGGGCGGTGCAGTCGCACGGCTCGGCCGCGATCCCGGCCGCCGCCCGGGTCAGCAACGCCTCCGCCTGGCCCTGTTCGAGGGCGCCGGCGGCCGTCAGCTGGCCCAGCGCGCGGGCGGCGGTGTAGACCGCGCTGTTGTGCTCGCCCGGCCCGGCGCTCAGCACGCGGAGCAGCTCCTGGCCAAGGACGTGGTCGACGTAGCGGCGAGACCACCGCCCATCGGCACAGCCCGGCTCAGCGGGCGCTGTATCGGCCGTAGCCCACCGCGCGGCGATCGCCTGAGGTATCCAGCCCGGCAGATCAACCGGCTCGGTGTCGTCGAGCAGCTCATACGAGCCGCCGGCGCTGCCCTCCCGCCCGGGCCGGGCCGGGACCGGGGCGAGCCAGCTACCCGGAGCCACGGCGAACCCGCCGGTCCCCCGGGTGTCCAGCAACGGGCCCAGCACCCGCGCGGTGTTGCCCAGCCCGGGCCCGTCCGGGCGGCGGTAGTAGAAGTGCCGGCCGCCGGTCGGAGTACCAACGGTCCAGGTGTCCGGGAGTCCGCCGTGCTCGGCGGCAAGCTGGGCCAGGACCTCGGTACCGCCGTCGGCCGGATCGCCGTCGGCCTTGGCGGTGTCCGCGTCGACCACGTACAGGCCCGAGGGCCCGCACGCGACGCCGGCGTTGCACCCCGGGTGGTGCAGGAAGAACCGGAGCAGCTGCTCACGGTCGGTGCTGGCCCGCTGCTCCCACCGCTTGATCAGGGGCGACTTCTCCCCGGCCGTCACCGGGAACAGGAACCATCCCCGGTCGGCCAGCTCCAGCCACCCCGCGATCCGGGCCCGCAGAGCCGGCGACAGCTCCCCCAGCGACCTCGTTGTGCTGGCTGTGCTGCGCATCGGTGACCCCCACGGCCTGGTTGGCCCCGCACGGGCGGGGCGGCGGGCTGCTGCCTGCCGCCTTGCGGCGCCCCTGCGTCGGCCGTAGTCACTGCGGGTCAAGACCAGGGAGGACTCGTCCGGGCCGGTGGACCGCACGCTGTTCGCGGTTCACCGGGGCGGATGTGAGCCGGAAGGGCTTGAGGCGCAGGGGCGGCCGGTGCTACGCCGGGGCCAACACCACCAGCCCGCCGGACGGCGGACCCCTCGCGGTTCCTGGCCGCGCGGCCCTGGAGCTGCCCTAATCCCCCGGTCCGGGCGCGCTACCGCTGCGGCGGGCGCCCGAGGGGTCGGCCCGCCCGGCGGTCAGCCTGGGCTCGCCGGTGCGCGGCGAACTCGGCCCGCAGATGGGCCCGGTGCGCGGCTCGGCGATCGCCGGCGACGGCTACCTCGGCGCCCAGGCCGGCGGCGGTCAGCTGGGCCCGGGCGGCGCGGGCGGCCTCGGCCTCCTCGATCGCGGCGGCGATCGCCGCCGCCTGGCGGGCCCGGTAGTCCCCCGGGATCCCCACGAGCGCGGCGGGTAGCTCGCCGAGTCGCCCGGACCACGGGGCTAACCGGGCCAGCAGCACCCGGATCGGGTCGCCGGCACCGCGCAGCGCGTCCCCGCGGTGAACCTCGGGGCGGTCCGGATGGTGGTCCATCGCCCACAGCAGCCCGGCCGGACACCAGCCGGCCTCGAACCAACGGGAGAGCCCGGCCCGAAGTCGCCACGTCGGTACCCCTGGCCCGTCTAGGCCAAGACGCCGGACCAGCACCGCGACCGCAGCGGAACGCTGGGACGGGGTTTCGGGGATGCCCCGGACCGGCCAACCGGCCCCGGTTGGGGTTCGGGTTGGTCTTTCCAGCCGTCGGCCGCCCGGCAAGGGCTTATCCCCAACGTAAGACACGGGGAGGTCGCAAAGTTGCTCAGCGGCGTCGGTATCGCGGCTGGTCTCCGGGGGTACGTCGTCACGACGAGCGACTGCTGCTCCGGGGCCGGCGAGGAACGCGTACGAAGGTGCCCGGTTGGTGGTGGAGCCCAGGAACGCCGCCGATGCGCCCGGCTCCACCACGACCAGCAGCCCGACGTCGCGGGCCCAGGCCAGCACCGCGCTCACCGTGCGGGCCGAGCGGCCGCCAACGGCCGCCAGCTGGGCCGCCGTGATTCCCGCGACGAGCCCGGTCTCCCAGTCCATCCCACACGCCAGCGCCCGGAGAATCGCCGTCCATGCCTGGCGCCGGTCCGGCCGCCACCTCTCGGCGGCCGCCATCTGCTCGATCCGGGCGAGCGCGGCGGCCTGCGCGGTGAGCACGATCGCGGCCGGGGGTATGAAGTGGCGCCAGCCCGGGTGTGGCCGCCACCGCCCAGAGTCGACCCGGCGGGCGGCGCGCCGACGCCCGTACTCCCGGCCCTTCGCGCCCGCCCACCGGCGCCCACCCGCTCGAGCTCGCCCAGGCCCACCCGGCGGCCGGATCGGCTCCCGGCTGGTGTCCCTTGTCGGTCCGGCAGTAACCGGCGCCGGCGGTTCGCCCGCCGGCACAGGGCCGCTGAGGCGGCTGTGAACCGCACACAGCGGTCCGCCGGCGGCCGCCGGGGTGTACTCACCAACCCCGTAGCAGGCCACACACCAGCCATGGGCGGATTCAGGATCCGAAATGCCGCGTCGGGCTCGCATCGAGCCCCGGGCAGGGGTTATCTTGGGCACGCGAAAGCGCCCCTTCTGCACAGGTGGGGTTCTGGTCGAGCTGGGTGGCCGCCCAAGCTCGATGTGATCGTTTAGAGGCGGTCCCCGTGGTATCGGGGGCCGCCTCGATTGCTTATGAGGCCTTGTCGAGAGGCAAACCCTCCTGTGCCTGGTAGGGGATTCCGACCTCGGCCGCGAGCAACCCGCCGACCAGGTCGGTGACGGTCATGCCGCGCTCTGCGGCGTGGGGCTTGAGTGCGTCGATGAGCGGGACAGGCAGCCGGAAGCTGGCGAGCTTGCGGTCACCCTTCGACGGCCTGCCGGTCTTCTTCCGCTCCATACGCGAATTTCTACCGTTCTGTATGACAGGAACAGGGGAGGCGCGCCGGGCGATCGCCGATGATCTACGCGCTGTGCCAGCATGCCTGGACGTCGCCGACCTTGAGCGTCCCGATGCGGTGCTCGACCTCGGCGGCGGCCGCCTGGTCGCCGGCGGCGCCGCGTTCGATGAACGCGGCCAGGGTGTGCAGGTCGCGCATCGCGCGCAGGGTCGGCCAGCCGGGCCACGTGGTGACGTCCCAGCCGTAGGCGTGGGTGAACGCCTCGCGTTCGGCCGGGGTGCGGCCCATCCGGGCGCCCTGGTGGGTGTTGGTCAGGTCGAGTTCCCGGGGGCCGGTAGCGGCTTCGTCCCAGTCGCCGAGGATGACTCGGTCGCCGTCCCAGAGGGTGTTGCCGGGGTAGGCGTCTCCGTGGATGAATCCGACGCCGAGTGTTGAGTGCAGCTGGGCGTAGTCGTCGAGCAGCTGCTCGCGTCGTTGCGTGAGCCAGGCGTGGTCGCCGGCGGGTAGCCAGCTCGGCTGATCGAGGACAGCGCCGAGGCGGGTCAGCGGCTGGTAGGGGCGCAGCTCGACCGGCGGGGCGGGCAGCTGGTGCAGACGCTGCAGGACTTCGCCGAGCGCAGCCGCGCCGGGCCGGGCTCGGCCGGCGTCTTGGGGGTAGTACCGCCAGAAGGTCACCGCGACGTCCGCGGTTTCGACTGGCTGCTCGACGGCAGCTGGCTCGGTGACCGGGATTCGTTGGCCTGCGAGCCACCGGGTGAGCTGTACAGAGGCGTCCGCGCGGGCGCGGTCGTCGCCTCGGGAGATCCGCACGACCACGTCCAGCTCTCGCAGGAGGTAGACCGGGGTGGCGTGGTGGTGGAGCACCTCCAGCGACGAACTGTCGAGCTTGACGGCCGCGCAGGCGGCCCGGGCGGTGTCCTCGGCGGCGAGGCGTGGGGTCACGGCTAGGAGCCTATGGCCGGCCGGGGCTGCTCGGAGAACGCACCGATCTCGCCGAGCAGCGCGCGGACCTCGCCCGAGGACCCGTAGCGTGCTGGGGCCAGGGCGGTCCGGATCCGGGTGAGCCGGTCGTGGATCTGGTGGATTCGCTGCGCCACCGGCAACGAGAGCACCGGCGCCAGAGCCTCGGCGGCGCCGGCCAGGTCATCAGCGGAGAGCCGGGCGTCCGCGATGTCGACCCGGGCGAGCGCCTCGTCACCATAGGACCGGGCTTCCGCCGGCCCGGTCTCGTACAGCTCGATCGCGGCGAGCGCGGAGCGCTCCGCCCGGGCGTGGTCGCCGAGCAGCGAGTGCGCGCCGCCAGCGTAGAACAGCTGCTTGGCCTCCGGGAAGGTCAGTAGCCCGCCCAGGCGGCTGACCTCGTCGTCGATGTCCCGGCCGCCGCTGCGTGCCTGCTCGGCTCGGCCGAGGGCGGTCACGACGGCGACCCGGTCACCGAGCCGGGCGGCGGCCCGGGCCTCGAGCGACGCCAGCCGAACGCGTGCATCGGCCGAAGCGGCGAAGGCCTGGCCGGCGCGGGCGAACTCGACGGCCTCGGCCGGCCGGCGCGAGCCCTCCGCGATCAGAGCTTGAGTCCCCCGGACCCAGGCCATCAGTCCGTGGTGATCGGCCTGCTCGGCGCACACAAGCGCGGTCCGGGCTTGGGCCATGGCCGAGGCCGGGTCGCCGAGGTTCTGGCTGGCGTGTGCGAGCAGCAGGCACGTGGTGCCGGTCAGGAAGAACAGCTGTCGGGACTGGTGCGGGTGAGGACGCTCTCGCAGTAGCTGGGTGGTGGTGTCGCGCAGCCCGATCAGATCGTGCAGCAGCGGCAGAGGTGGGGTGGAGACGTAGTCGACCGCGATCCGACCCAGCTCATAGGACACGTGCTCCAGTACGGCCGGCGAGATCCGGTCGGCGGCCGCCCAGCTGGCGAAGTCCAGCGAATCCCTGGCGGCCGCTGAGGCCAACTGACGGGGGTCAGCGGGCGCCGGACCGGCCGGCACCGCCGGCTCGGCCGTCGGGGGCTGGAGCAGCTCATCCAGCGAGTGACCGAACAGTGCGCGCATCACCCGCCGGGTGCTGGGGTTGGCCCGATCTCCGGACCGCTCTCCCGCCGCCAGCCGCTGTAGATGGCGCAGCGTGAGCGTGGCCGGCTCTTCCAGATCCTGGGCCTGGCGTTCGAACGCCCGTACGTGCTCCTCGTACGTCGCCTCGCTTTGCCGGATCAGCTGCTCGAGCAGCGTGCGCGGCGGATGTCGCGCCACCCTCGTCCTCCCCACCCGAGTTGGTGAGGCTGACGGTACGGCGGCCGCGGATTCCTGTGGGGCGGTTTCGGCCAACGTCAACTACCCCAGGACTGCTTGGAGGTGGTCCCGAACAGGTTCGAAGAGTCCGGGCAGGAGCTTGTCGACCTCGTCCAGACCGACCCACCGGACTTCTGCCAGCTCCTCCTCGTCGCCGACATGGACAGCTGTGCCCTCCGTCGGAGTGCATGTCAGGTAGATCATGGTCCGGCCGGTCTTGGGGTGCACCCGCCGGCCGATCTCCCGCGCTGCGGCGGTGACGACCAGCCCGGCCTCCTCCTTGACCTCTCGGACGGCCGCGTCGGTGATCGACTCCCCCGGCTCGACCTTGCCCGCGATGAAGGTCCATGGCGGGGTTCCGTCGTTCCGCTTCCCGACCAAGACGCCGAGTTCGGAGGTCACGATCGCGGCCACCACGGGCGGCTGCTCGGGTGCGCTGGCGTCATGCACGGGTGGGGCCTCCTGGAGTCCGACGAGCTGGTGTCTGAGCTTGTCCACGTCCCACCGGAGCTGGCCGCCGGCGGTGCGCAGCTCGGGGTGAACCCGACCGCTCTTGGCCCAACGCCAGAGCGTGGCCGGGTCCACCCCGATCTCGGTGGCGGCGGGCCCTGTCCCGACTAGCCGGCGTCTTGGTGGCACTCCGTAACCATCCCACACGCCCGCAACCGATGCACGCAACGCAAGACATCTAGACACGCCGCGCCAGCAATGCAAGACTTATCAGTAATGCAAGACTCATCGGTCGAACGTAGGTCCGGGGATGTCGGCAGAGGTCGTTCAGAGGTCGCTTGCAGGTCGTAGAGATGTCGTGTTGATCGGCGCGAGCCTCTTACCAGCGAAAACAACCGCCGTTCGAGAGGGAAAGTCGTGGACACCGTCGCAGCTCTGATCATCTTCAGCTCGTTCGGGGCGTGGATCTCGGTCCGCGCCCGCGCCGCCGGACCCGCGCTGGTCTTCGGACTGTTCGCGGCGCTGCTGTTCTGCACCACCCCGCTCGGCTCGTGGATTCCCGAGACGTTGGGATCGGCCTCGCACAAGGTCGCCGACGTGGGCGGCTCCCTGGCCACGGTCGGCGCGGACGCGCCGGCGCCGGTGAAGGCGCACACCGTGGGTGGTCAGCGATGAGCGGCGCGCGTCGCCGCTACGGCGTGATGACCGAGCGGTGGGGATTCCAGCCCTTCTGCTGGGAGCAGAACGGGCTCCCGACCTGGCGGTACGGCCGGGCCCCGGCGGGGTTGGTGACCCGCCGGCAGATGCGGGAGGCCGGGCTGGCCCCGGGCGGCGCGGAGCCGGTCGCGCAGCTGGTGTTCACGCACAAGCGCCGCGAGGTGCGGGCGCTGCTGTGGGACCGGACCGAGCTGGTCACCAAGCGGGTGTCCTCGCCGGCGCAGCTGGCGGCGCTGGACAAGGCCATGGCGGCCCGGCGCTGGTGCCCGTCCTGCCGCAGCGATGTCGGCTACTGCGTCCCGGTCTCACTCGGCGAGTGCATCGGCTGCGCCTACCCCGACCCCACCCCCGAGCTGGCCACCGCCAGCGCCAACCAGACCCCGCACCCGTTCGAGACCGAGGAGATCCGTCATGCCGCGTGAGCCCCGCAACCGACGTCCGATGCCTCACCCGCTGGTCCGACCGTCCTCCCCGCCGACCGCACGCCCGCCGGCGCTGCGGGTCGTGCCCGGCGAGCTCGCGCCGTCTCGGGCCGCCGACAACGCGCCGGCTCGGCGCCGGCGCTGGTACGTGCTCCTGCCCCAGCCCGGCAACCCACCCCACCAGCGCAGGCGTCCGGACTGGGGGCGGGTCGCGGCCTGGACCCTCGGTGGGCTGGCCGCCACGGCCGCCATCGGCGGGCTGGTGTGGCTGATCGTCCTGGCCGTGACCGAGCTGGTCGCCATCGTCACCGCCCTGGTCGCCCTGGTCGTGGCCTGGGTGCAAGAGAACTGGGTGTGGCTGGTCCTGGGCGCGATCGCGCTGCTGATGCTGCTGGTCCGCCTCGGCGGCTCGTCCTGCGCCGGGCTGCACTGCGGCGGCTGCCGGGGAGGCCACCGATGAGCCCCGAGCTGGTCGCAGCGGTGGTGGTCAGCGTGCTGACCACCGGGTCGGTGCTGGCCGTCCTCGGGCTGGTCCGGGTCCTCGGTGACCCGTGCCGAATCTGCTACCGCGCCCGGTGGCGGCACAACCGCCCCGTCCGCCTCTGCCACGGGTTCACCTCATCGCGGAGCCGCAGGTACCGCCGATGACCACGACCCAGATCACCGAGAACACCATCCGGCCGGTCGCGCTGTTGCGGGCGGCGGCCAACCGGATCAGCGCCTACGGCCTGTTCCAGGGCGAGTACTGGCCCGTCACACCCGGTGGCGAGTCCAGCGCCTACATCGAGGGCGACCCGTGCTGCGCCCTCGGAGCGCTCGCGGTCGCCGCCCGCTACGACGAGGTCCTGCTGGCCGACGCCGCGATCGACACCCACCCGGGCCTGGTCGCCGCCGTCGACGCCGTGGCCGCCCGGGTCGGCGAGCTCGCGGCCTGGAACGACTCCCCGAGCCGGACCGCCGCCGACGTCACGGCCGTGCTGCGCGCGGCCGCCACCGACCTCACCGCCCCGGACAACGCAGGAGACCACGGATGACCCGCTCACTGCCCCGCCGCAACCCCGCCCAGTCGCCCACCCCGACCGAAGGGAGCTCCACCATGACCACGACCCAGCCCGCACCGGTGGCCCTGCCCGCACCGGGTTCGATCCCGCCGCCGGTGCGCTGGGCCGGCACCTTGGCCTGCGCGGGCAACACCGATCATGAGTTCTTCCCCGACGACGAGGCCGGCGACGCGGCCCAGGCGGCCAAGGCGGTGTGCTCGGGCTGCGAGCTGCGCGACCGCTGCCTCGACTACGCCCTGTCCATGCGGATGACCGCAGGGATCTGGGGCGGGCGGAGCACCCGCGAGCGTGAGGCCCTGATCAAGGCGGTCACGCTGCTCGCCGGAACGCCGAGACTGGGCAAGTCAGGCGGCCCGCGATGAGCCCCCGCAGGGAGCACCACCGGCCCGACGAGGCGGCCGCGGCCGAGGTGGTCCGGCGGATGCAGGACGGCGACCGGGCCGCGCTCGGCGAGCTGTATCGGCTCTATCGGGACGGGGTCGAGGGCTGGCTCGCCGGACAGATGCGGTCGTGCCCGGCCGATGTCGAGGACATCGTCCACGAGACCTTCATCCGGGCCGCGCGTGAAGCGCACACCTTCGACCCGGCCGATGGTGAGGTCGGCGGTTGGCTGCGCGGCTGGATCGCGCGAGCGGCGCTGGTCGACCACCGGCGCGGCTACCGCCACTCCCAGCTGGCCGCCGCCGGCGCCATCGCGGCCGGGCTCGGCCGAGGCCGCCCGGAGTCGGCCCACGAGCGGGAGACCCGGCCGGTGTCGGCCCGGGTGGTCGTTGCGCTGTCCCGGCTGTCGCCGGCGCAGCGACGCGCGGTGCAGCTGCGCTACCTCGACGGCCAGTCCGAGGCGGCAGCCGCGATCGTGGCCGGCTGCGCGCCGAACACGATCGGCCGGCACACCAACGACGCGCGCAAGCAGCTGCGCGCCGCGCTGGCCGACCTCAAGCCCAAGCCGCGGACCGAGCTGCACGCGATGAGCAAGAAGGACGCGATCTACACCGCGTTCGAGGCGGTGGGCCGCCCGGACGGCGCGGCGGTCAGCCGGTGGCTGCGCGACCGCGATGTCCACGTCGCGCACACCTACGTCTACCAGGTCCTGCACGGCAGGTGCGGGCCCCGCCCGGCGGTCGCAACGGCCGGCTCCGCCGCCGTTGACACGCACGCGTCAACGGTCCGAGTCCCGGAGCCGAGGTCTGCGGCCGAGAGCGTGCGGGCCGCCAATGCTGCCAGCTCGAGCGCCGAGGCCGGCGCCGAGGCGCCCGAGGACATCGACACCCAGGAGCTGGTCGACCAGGCCCTCCGGGCCGTGCAGGAACGGACCAGCGGCCGGACCAGCACCTCCGGTGATCCGGAGGCGGCTCGGTCCGAGGAACTCAACCACTGGAGCGCCGAGGCCAACGCCGCCGGCGCTGACAACGACTACGCGGAGGCGGTGGCGGCATGAGCACCGAGACCCTGAGTACCGAGACCCTCACCAACAACTCCGGAGCGTGGCGGCGGTTCGTCGCCGGCCTGCCGATGCGGACCGCGCTGTTCGCGGTCGCCGTGGTGTGGCTGCTCGGCTGCGTGTGGTCCTACCAGGAGCAGTCGGCGTTTGCCGCTGACAAGGGGTTCGGCTTCCCGCACCTGCTGCCGCTGGTTATCGACGGGTTCGCGGTGTCGATGGCCGGGGTCGCGTGGGCGGCGTCGCTGGATGCCCGCCCGGCTGTCGCTGCCCGGCTGGCGACGCTGGTCGCGGTCGGGGCCTCGGCGGGCAGCAACGGCGCGTGGGCGTGGCTGCGCACCGAGCGCGACCTGGCGGCGGTGCTGCTTGCGGTCGCGGTGCCGGTCGCGGCGAACCTCGCGTTCGAGGTGCTGCTGGCCGAGCTGCGCCGGCAGGTCCAGCGCCGGCGCGGCCTGCCCGCCCCGGTAGCGCTGCCCTCGCTGCGGGTGATCCGGGTGGTCCTGGCCCCCGGGCAGACCTTCCGGGCCTGGCGTTCACTGGTGCTCGAGCTGACCGCACTCCCCCCCGGCCCGGACTCCGACGGTCCCGATCCGGACGGTCCGGACCCGGCCGGGAGCCCTGCTGCCGGCGAGCTGACCGAGCGGGCCCGGCAGCTGGTGGCCACCGCTGAGCGCCCGGTCGGGCGCCGCACGTTGGCCCGCGAGCTGGACATCACCGAGTACCAGGCCCGTCAGCTGCTGCCCCGGATCAACGGCGGCCCGCAGGAACCACCGCCCAACGACGACCCGGCCGGTCCGGCCGCGATCACGAACGGAGTCCGTCATGACTGAGCTGATGTGGATGGTGGTGCTGGCGGCCGCCGGGTGGGGCTGCTGGCGAGCCGGTAAGACCGGCCCGGCGCTGGTCTTCACCGGCGGGACCGGGCTGGTGCTGGCGGCGATCGCCCGCGAGATCGCCGCCTGGCTCGGGACCGGCCCGGCCGTGGTGCTGGCTGTGATGGCCGGGCTGCTCCTCCTGGCCGCGATCGCGGTGCACCAGCTGCTGCACCACCGCCACCGGGCACGCCGGTGGGGCCGCGCGGTGCGACGCAAGGACGGGATGGCCTCCACCCTGGATGTGCTGAGGTTCGGCTCGAGTTGGGCGATGCGCCGCCAGGCCACCCGGGTCCGGCCCTCACTGGCCGAGGTGTCGCGGGCCGAGCGGATGCGGCTGCCGGTGACCGAGTTCGCGCTCCCGCTGTGTCACATCGGCCTGCAGCGGGTCTACGCCTCGAACGAGGACACCGTCCTCGCCGTCGGCATCCCCCGCTACGGCAAGACCGCGTGGGTGACCGGGCAGGTCCTCGACGCACCCGGCGCGGTGGTGGTTACCTCGACGAAGCCGGACATCTACGAGGCCACCCGCGCGTTGCGAGCCGAGAAGGACGCCCCGGTGTGGGTGATGAACCCCACCGGGGTCGGGGGCATCGCCTCCACGGCGGGATTCAACCCGCTCACCGGCTGCGAGGACCCGGTGACCTGCGGGCACCGCGCCGAGGACATGCTGCCCTGCCCCGACGCTGACGGCGACGGTCCCCGCTGGATCGCGATGGCCCGCAACGTGTTCGCCGGGCTGCTGCACGCCGCCGCCCTGGGTGGGCACGACCTGTCGGTGATCAACCGTTGGGTCGCCGACCCGAAACCGACCAACGCCGGCGAGGAGGTCGAGCAGCTGCTCGCGGGGGTCGACGCCTCCGCGGACGCCTACGCCACCGCCGCCCAAACGTTCTTCAGCACCAACGACCGCACCCGCACCTCGATCGTGCAGTCGATGATGCCGGCGTTCGCGTGGCTGCCCAACCCGCACGCCCGCGCCTGCGCCGACACCAGCCGGCTCGGGGAGTTCAACGTGGCCGAGCTGCTCCGCACCCGGGGCACGGTCTACGTGCTGGGCTCCGAGGACGGATCCACTGCCTCCCTGGTGGCCGCGTTCACCGGCTACATCGCCCGGGAGGCCCGCCGGATCGCCGACATGCAGCCCGGCGGCCGGCTCGACCCGACCCTGCGGCTGGTCCTGGATGAGGCCGCGATCATCTGCCCGCTGCCGCTGGACCGCTGGTCAGCCGACATGGGCAGCCGGGGAATCCAGATGTGCATCTGCTGCCATTCCCGAGCCCAGATGATCGGGCGCTGGGGCACCACCGGCGCCGCCAGCCTGATCAACAACACCGGGGCGCTGCTGCTCTACGGCGGGTGCAAGGACCAGAACGACCTGTCCTTCTGGTCGAGCCTGTTCGGCGAACGCGACGAGGAGATCGTCACCACCAACCGCCAGGGCGAGGTCACCTCCCGCAGCGTGCGGCGGGTGCCGGTGTTCTCCCCCGCCCAGCTGGCCAGCCTGCCGAAATTCCGGGTCGTGGTGTGGCGCTCCTCGATGCTGCCCGTGCTGGGCACGGTGGAGAAGTTCTGGACCCGGCCCGCCTACCGGGCCCAGCAGGACGCCCTCAAGCGCGCCGAGCGCGACGTCCTCGCATCCGTCGGCGCCAGTACCGCCGCCAGCACCGCCGCAGCCACCCCGCGCAGCCGCCGCCCGGCGAGCGGGGTGGGCGGGGCACTACGACGCCGGCGTGAGCGGCGCGCGGTCAAGGCCAGCACGGCCCGGGCCCGGAGCACGCTGTGAACCCCGAGCAGACCCCGGCCTGGCGGCGCAGCCTCGACGCCGTGCTGGCCACCGACTGGGCCCCGGAAGACCTCGAGGGATGGTTGCGGAACCTGGCGAACGACTCCGAGGTCAGCGACGCCGAGTACCGGGACGCCTCGGCGGAGGTCCACTCGATCGTCTACGACGGCCCGAGCTCAGCGCTCGACGATCCGGATCTCTGGGATGTCGGGACCGAACTCGACGGCGTCGACGCCGCCGTGTACCAGCTGCTTGAGGGCGGCGAACCGGTCAACGAGCAGACACTCGCCTCGGTCGGGGTGAGCTACGAGCAGTACTGGGCGCTGGTCGCCGAGCAGGAGGCCCGCCGCGAGGAGCAGTGGCAGCGCGGCGGCGACGCGGCGAGCTGGTCGGCCAACCCGCCCGCGCGGGACGGCTACGACCTGGTCCTCGACGACCCCACCATCACCGAGCAGACCGCGCCGGCGCAGGACCCGGGACGGTCGTGGTCCGACCCCGTCGACCCGGCGCGCGGGCTGCTCGATGACGAGCAGGACGTCACCCAAGCCCGGGACCGCGTGTTCTCCGCGTTGACCGGGCTCGACCCGGCCGACCACGACACCCGCGAGCTGACCGACCTCGTGCACACCGACTGGTTGGAGGACTGGACCCCGCAGGAGATGCGCGAGCACTACCGCCGCACCGACTACCCGGTCAACCAGCTCGGAACCCAGCACCAGGAGGCCGAGCACATCGACACCCAGGAACTGGTCGACCAGGCCGTCACCGCCGCCGAGGATCTGACCACCGGCCCGGCCACCGGCCCCTCAGACGACGAGGACGCGGCTCGAGCCGAGCAGCTCAACCACTGGAGCGCTGAGGACAACGCCGCCGCCAGCGACAGCGCTGCGGCAAGTGACGAGGAGGTGAGCGATGACCGCTGATGAGTCGCGGGCGACCTCGGTGGAGGGGTTGGCCCTCGAGGTGGTGCGGCTGGCGCGGCAGGTGTCGCAGCACGACGCTCAGGTGCGGTCGCTGTCCGGGGCGCTGCGGCGAGTCAGCGAGCAGCTCGCCGCCGCTGCCCCGGTGGAACCGCTGCCGTCGTGGCTGACGGTTGTCGAGTTCCCCGACGCCCTGGAGATGGTCGCGGCACTGGAGCCGTGGATCGACCGGGTGTACCTCCAGTTCCCCGACACCGAGCTGCCGACCTGCTGGGCCTGGCACCCGTGGGTGGTCGAGGAGCTGTGGTGGCTGCGCAACGCCTGGTGCGACGCCTACGGCGGTGAGAAGTCCTCCTGGCAGAAGGTCGGGGACTGGCACGACCGGCAGCGCCCCAACGTCACCCGCCGGATCCGGGAGAACTCCCGCAGCACCGGCACCGCCTGCAGGCTGGGCAAGCACGTCGATCACCCTGCCCCGGCCGGGGTCCCGCTGCCCGAGGCGCTGCACCACGTGGTCACCGCCTGGTGCTCCCCCGAGCGCACCAGCTGGCCCCCGACCCCGACCCACGACCAGCTCACCGCCGCGCGGCAGCACGAGGAAGCCGCCGCTCAGCGCCGGGCCGCCACCCGCCGCTGACCAGCGATGGGCCACGTGGGCCGTGGCCACAGCCAGCGGGCGGGCCGTGGCCACTGGGCCACCGTGGCCACGTGGCCACCCTGGGCCGTGGCCGCTGGGCCGTGGCCGCTGGGCCGTGGCCACGGGTGGTCGTGGGCCGCTTTGGTGGCCACGTGGCCATCCTCCACGGTCCGCGTGGCCAGGCTTCGGCCGTGGCCACTTGCGGCCGGCGGCCACCCCCGAGCGAACACTCGGGACGGTTACCGCTCCTCGGCCACTGCGTGGCCACTCCCGCGCTAGCGGTGACCAGGGATAACTAGCCGTCCGACCGACCGCTCGGGCGGCGGTGGCCACCTGCCGTGTGGCCTTCGCACACGGTTGGCCACGGCCAGCATGACCGCCACTCCCGTGGCCACCGGCCACCGGCCACCGGCCACACTCAACCACTATCGTCGTTGCTAGCAACTGTGCTAGCAACGATGCTAGCAACGCTGCGCGAATGGCCACTAGCAGATGTGCTAGGAGTAGTGGCCACTCGTCGGTACGCTCGCGCTCGTGACTGAGCCGATGATGGAGATCAACCGCACTCTGGTGATCGCGGTAGCGAACCAGAAGGGCGGCACCGGCAAGACCACGACCACGATCAACCTGGCCGTGGCGCTGCGCGGGCTCGGTCTCCGAACGATGGTCGTCGACATGGACCAGCAGGCCAACGCGACCAGCGGCCTCGGCGTCGACACCTCGGATACACCGCTGACCATCTATGAGGTCCTGCACCGCGACCCTGAGGTGCGCTGCGGTGTCATGGACGCCGCTGTGCTCACGGACAGCGGGGTGCTGGTGGTGTCCGGCACCGACGCGTTGATCGAGTTGGAGGAAAGCGGAGACGACGCCGGCCGGGAGTGGCGGCTGCGTAAGGCGCTAGCGAAGCTCCCGCACCCGCACGTCGTACTGATTGATTGCCCGCCGAACCTCGGGCGCTGCACCACGATCTCCCTGGTCGCCGCCGATGTCGTGCTGGCCCCGGTGAAGCCGGGCGTCGACGAGCTCGAGGCCCTCGCCCGGCTGGAGAGAACGATCGAGCGCCTGGTGGTCAACGAGGTGAACGAGGACCTGGCGCTCGGGGGAGTGCTGGCGGTGGAGTTCGCCGGCGGAAGCCAGCTCCACAAGGACGTGCGGACCAGGCTGCGAGACCGGTACGGGGCGCGCTACCTCGGCGAGATCGCCAAGACCGTCCGGGTCGGCGAGGCCAAGGCCGCCCGGCGGCCGCTGGTCACCGAGTACCCCGAGTCGACAGCCGCACACGACTACCTGACCGTGGCGAAGGAACTCGCAGCCAGGATCGCGGCGTGAACGCCGCAGGCCTGGGCAAGGACGACCCGTTCGGACGCCGCCAGCGGGCCGCTGAGTCGTTCATGCCGCGAGCAGCCAGCAGCGACCAGGATGTCCCCGCCGCGAGGACGGCGGGCGAGGCCCCGAGCGAGCAGCGGGCCCGCGAAACCGAGACGCCGCCACCACCACCGAGCAAGGAAGTCGTCGGCCGGGTGCAGCTCAACGCCCGCATCCCTGCCGACCAGATGCGTGCCCTGAAGCGCTACCAGCACAAGCACGGCGTGACGGTCCAGGCACTGGTCGATCAGATGGTCACCGAGTACCTCGGCCGGCGCGGGCTGCTGCCCGAGGACCCGACACCACGCTGAACACCGCCCCGGACGCCGCCACCTCGAGGACTCAGAGCCCCATACCGAACCCGTGACCCTGGTCGCGGCCGGCGCCGAGGTCCCGCCCGTACTCGTAACCGTCGTCCCAGCTCCTGCTGCGATGCTGCCGCTGCCGCTGGCGCTGCTCCTCGTCGAGGCGGTTCTGCTCGTTGATCCACCGCAGCCGCAGCAGGCCCTCGGTCGCGGCTTGGTCTGCGGGCATCTCCGCCCGGTGGGTCTGCTCGTCGACTAGTTCAGTGTGCCGGGTTCCCCAGCCGCCGGCGGCGGCGTTGTAGCGGGCGAACCGATCACGCTGTCCACCGAGCATGGTGACGTCGACGTGGTGGGCCTGCACCCGATCCTGCTCGTAACTGGCCTCCGCGCGCCGCAGATCCTCCGCTGCACGCCGGGCGGCGTAGCCATACCCACCACGCTGTGGGGCCGACCCTCCGAGCTCGGCCAGCTCCAGCTGGCGTCCCTCCCGCTCGACGCCGGCCTGCTGCGCCCGGGCCTGCAGCTGGCCGGCCTCGGCGCGGAGCTCGTCTCGACGCCCACTCCGGTACCAGGGGAGCTGCTCGGCCTCGGCCCGCTTCGCCGATGCCTGAGCCAGCGCCCGCGTCTCGGCTTCCCAGGACGCTTGGAGCTTCTCGGCGGCCGCGTGGGCGGCGGCCGTGGCCTCGGCCTCACGGCGCATCCGGGTTAGGTGCTCCTCGACCCGCCGCACCTGTGGTCCCTCGCCGGCGGCGACCGCGGGCTCGTTGGCCGCGAGCTCGGCGAACAGCCGCTCGGCGGCCGCTACGTGGGCGGCCTGGCCGTTCTCGGCTTCGGTGATGGCCCGCTCGAGCTTCTCGGCGGTCAACCTGCTGTGTGGGCGCTCCATCCACCGCCGGCGGGCCTCCTGCTCGGCGACGAACCGATCCAGGCCCGATCGGCGAGACTCCCTCTCGGCGCGCGTCCGATCCCTCTCCTCGCGGTCCAGCCGCCAGTACCGGTCGGGGCCGAGCTCGGCCAGGAAGGCGTTCCGCGCGGCCTTGACGGCCTCTCGCGCGACAGGGTCGCGGTCGAACGCCGCCTGGGTCCGACGCTGGCTGAGCTCCTCGGAGCGGTGGCGCTGCTCGTCGGTGAGCAGCATCCGCCCGGCGTACTGCTCCCAGCTCTCCTGCCGTGACCGGTCGCGCCCCTCCGGGTCGAGCACCTCGTTCTCGTAGGCCTGCCGCTCCTCGAACGCAACCTGGACCTCGTAGTCGCTCCCATCCCGCTGCGCCTCATGCAGCCGCCGGTTCAGGTTCCGCCAGTGGTCGTCGCCCCAGTACCTGAGCGGCGGCCCGGTCTCGACCGTCGCGGGCTCATCGGGCGCCGGCGCCTCGTCGACCGCTTGCCCCTGAACGGTCGCGGGCTCCTGGCCCGCCCGCTCGGCCGCCTCGTCGACCCGGCCCTCGGCATCGGGTTGGGCGCCGGCGACGGCCGAGTGCTCGGCCACCTCGCCCAGCTCGACCAGGGTCGGGGTGTCGTTGGGGTTGGCGTAGGTCGCGTCAGCTCGCGTAGCCAAGGCACCCACGAACCGGTCCCGCACTTCCTGCTGGGTTTCGGCCTTGCCGAACAGCAGCTCCTCGCGGTCGCCCTCGACAGCGTCCAGCCCGCCGTAGATGAGGGTCTCGCCCTGCGCGCGGCTGAGCGCGACCAGGAGCCCGGCCCGGTCCATCCCCGGACCCCACGCCAGCACAGAGCCGTCGTTGCGGACACTGTCGGGCAGCACCCACTGGGCGCCGATGGTCTTGCCCTGCGCCTTGTGCCCGGTGATGCAGTACCCGAGCTCGAGCCCTCCGGCGGCGATGTACTGCGGGCTGCACGTCGCGGTGTGCGGGGCCTGCCCGTCGGCGTCGCCGGGCTGGTGCCACTCCACGCTGACCCCGGTGGGGGAGACGGCGGTGACCACACCCTGGTAGCCGTTGAGGACCGCCTCGCCGGCCACCGCCTGCTGGGTGCGGTCGCTGCGCCGGATCAGCACCGCGTCACCGACGTGGAAACTCACCGACCGCCCACCGGGCACAGCCACGGTGCTGCCCTCGCCGAGCTGCCCCTCGAGGTCCCGAACCGCCTGCACGCCACTGTTGAGCCGGTCGGTCATCTCGTTCGTGGCCGCGATCATCAACAGACCGCCTGCGCGGGCGTGCGGATCCGGTGCACCCTCAGCCCGGCGCATCCACTCGGCCACCATCGCCGCGACACCCTGCTCGGTGGTGCGGGTCGCGACCACTTGCCCGAGGTCCTGCCACTTGGTCAGCGCCTCGTGGTGGCGGCCCTCCCGGTAGAGGGCGATCGCGGCGCGTTCGTCCTCGCTGCGCTGGCGGCGGTTCTCGGTCAGCCGGGCCCCGTCGAGCTGGGTGTGGATGTAGGCGCCGAGTGACCCGCAGCCGGGGGTGCGCAGCTGATGGGGGTCGAGTACCTCGAGGATCTCGGTGCCTGTGCGGGCGGCTTCCCGGTAGAGGACCTGCCGGTCGCGGTCGTCGGTCAGGCTGGTCTCATCGATGACCAGCTTGTCGATCCCGGCCAACCCGGGCCCGTTCTCGATCCGCACCCGCCACTGCGCGCACGTGCGGGACTCGATGCCCGACTCGCCCTGCAGGCCTTGGGCGGTCACGCCCTGGGTGGCCGCGCCGGCGACCCGGTAGCCGGCGGCTTCCCACGCGACCCGCGCGGCCCGCATGAGGGTGGTCTTCCCGCAGCCGGGTGGCCCTTCGAGGGTCTCCACCGCGCGTCCGGCCCCGGTGAGCCGCTCCAGCACCTGCCGCTGCTCACCCGAGAGCGGGTAGCCCTGGTCGGCCTCGACACCGGCGACCGCACCGGCCAGCACCTCCGCGTCGACCAGGCAGCGGCCCGGGCCGGCGGCCTTGGCGGCCGCGACTACCTCGAGGATCTCCCGCTCGGCGGCCGGAACATCCGCCGTGGTGTACAGGGCGCCGCCGGCCATGCGGTGCGACCCGGCCAGCTGGGCCCGGTCACCGCCCGGGCCGACCATGACACCGGCCTGGGGGAGGCTCACGAACGCCGGGTGGGCAAGCACCAGCTCCGCGATCTGTTCGACCTCGGCCACGCTCGCGCCGTGCGGCAACGCATCCGCGGTCGCGGTCAGCGCGTCGAGGTGGGAGAACCGGCGGGCGTGCGCGGTCAACCCGGTGTCGACGTCGGTCAGCCGGGCCACCACATCGTCGAGGGTGACTCCGTGGCGGGCCAGCATCATCTCGTTGCCCTGCTCCGTCGCCTGCACAGTCCCGGCTGCCTGGCCGGCCTGGTAGCCGGCCAACACCTGCGGCATCCACTCCGCCGGGTCATAGCCGGCCGCTAGGGCCTGGGCCCGCCAGTACTCCCGCAACGTCACATCCGCAGCCGCCGTGGTCTCCGACTTCCCCGACCGGCACGCCCGGGTCAGCACCCGCGCCTCCTTCGCCGACGCCGTCGCGTTGCTGTACCCGAGCGCGGCCAGGACCTCGGTCACCTGCTGGTGGCGCTTGGAGAACAGCTCGACCGCCTCACGCGGGACGTGCTCGACCTCCCACGCCCCGTTCTCCGCGCGCGCGAAGCTGATCCCGAACTCCCGGCGCAGCTCTTGCCGGATCTGGGCCTGGGTCACCTTGTCGATCGCGGCCGCGTGCCGGACCAGCTCCCGCCCGCCGGCGCCGATGGTCAACCAGGTCCCGTCCGGGGCCTTCGCCATGTTCGCGACCGTGATGTGCACGTGCCAGTGCGGGTCACCGATCGGGTAGTCGCCCACCGGGCGGGCGGACCGGTGGGTCATCACCCACCCCGAGAACCCGGACGACTCCTCCCGACGGGCGGTCTTCCCGCCGCCGTGCTTGCCGCGCTGCACATAACTGGTGCGGCCCTCGGTCCAGCCCAGGGTCTTCTCCGCGGCCTGCGCGTACACCGCCTCCACCTTGGCGGCGGTCTCCTCCGGGGCGAACGCCAGCAGCAGCGACAGACTCTTCGGGAGGTTGACCCCGATGTCGTAGCCGGCGATCCCGACCCGCTCCCGACGTTCGACCATCTCGATCCGCGGTGTCCCATCCGCGTCCAACACCGGCTCCCCGGCCGCGTCCCGAGCCTGCCGGGGCTCGTACAGGGCGGCGCGGGCGTCGGCCACCCGCTCGGCACCCCACACCTCACCCGGGGCCAGCCCGGCCGCCTCGGCCAACCGGGCGGCGGTGTCCACCCGGCCAAGTGCTCGCCCACCCTCGCGGGCGACACCCCGGGCGGCGGTGTCCCACGCCTTGGCCAGGCTCGCACCCTGGAACAGGGTCTCCGGCGCCACGCCACGCGCCTGCGCCGCCTCGTGCACGGCCGCGACCAACGGCGCCCACTGGACCTTCGCATCCGCGGGCACACCAACCTTCGGCGCCACCAGCTGCTCACCGGTCACCGGGTGCTGCCCCTGGATCAGCCGGTGCGCCATCTCATGCTGCTCACTCGTCAGCTCGGCGCCGGCGGCCAGGCCCTCGACCCCGAACGCCTCCAACCCCCGCCCGATCCACACCAGCGGCCGCTCCCGAGCATCCGCGTGATAACTGAATTGATGATCATCGTTGCAGCCGTGCTGGACCAGCCCGAGCCGGTAGTCGATCTGCTCCTTGGAGCCGCCGTACATCGGTGTCACGTACGCGCCCACGACACCCCCTCGACCACCAGCTGCCCGACCAGCACGAGCAAGATCGTACCGTATCCCGAAGGGATACCTTACTGGTCGCGCTTGACTGAACGGAGTGAAGTGCCGTGGTCGAAGCGAGGAACGAGCGAGATGCAGTGGCTGAGCGCAGCGAAGTGGAGCGGGCGAGGAACGAGGCCGTGCAGTGGCTGAGCGCAGCGAAGTGGAGCGGGCGAGGAACGAGGCCGTGCA
>JAESFN010000647.1_pt1 | contig 26151 bp, 30 predicted proteins | sample 9269411 | NCBI WGS metagenome assembly JAESFN01 (sample SAMN14505399, study PRJNA617100) | algae metagenome | isolation source: Iphinoe sp. HA4291-MV1 and co-occurring heterotrophs from trail next to... | place: USA: Maunawili Falls, Hawaii | collected 2009-07-25
GACGGCCTTTATCGCGTCTGCTTCGCCAGCCACCACGTCGCAGACATCAACTTGACCATGCCCAAAACTGTCAGTCATGTCTCCGAACAGCCGTCAGCTATCTCCCCGGACTAAACAGCAAGGGGGAGGGAGACGCCCACACTGACGCCGGTGTTTTGGTCTCCTCCCCCCTTGCGGGGGAGGGACAGGGTGGGGGGTATCTTCCCGCGCTGGTCTTTCGGTTGGTGCCTTCCCCACTAGACGTAGGTCGACTGGCAGGGTTAGCTCGCACCGCCTAAAGCTACCATACCAGTTCGAGGAGACTTGCCATGTACGAGACCTTCAACGGCTCGGCCCACCCGATGGCGCCAAAGGAAATCGCCATCACCGCGGTCCCCGAGGACGAACGGGTCTGGGTGCCGCAGGCCGAGGGCGTCTGGTTCCGGCCGTTGTTCCTCAACACCCTGCAGGGCCAGTGGTGCAACCTGCTGCGTGTCCGCCGGTCCGGTATCCTGAGCCGGCACCTGCATCCGCAGCCGGTGCATGGCTACGTCATCAAGGGCCGCTGGCACTATCTCGAGCACGACTGGGTGGCCGAGACCGGCTCCTATGTGTTCGAGCCGCCGGGTGAGATTCACACCCTCACCGTCCCCGAAGACACCCCCGAGATGATCACCTTCTTCAACATCTCCGGCTGCATGGTCTATCTCGACAAGGACAACAAGCAGGTCGGCTTCGAGGACGTCTTCACCAAGATCGACATGTGCAGGAAGCACTACGAAAAGGTCGGGCTGGGCGCCGACTACGTCGAGCAGTTTGTGCGGTAGGTCGAGATGAGCTGGGCATCTGAATTCTACGCCGGCAAGACCGTCGTTATTACCGGCGGCACCTCCGGCATCGGCCAGGGCATTGGCCGGGCTTTCGCCGATGCTGGGGCGGTGGTGCATGTCACCGGCGCCACCCGGGCCGAGGTCGAGGCCGGCGCCGCGGCTGAGCCGCGCTTCCGCTACACCCAGATAGATGTGCGCAACAGCGAGCAGATTGCCGAGTATGCCGCGACCTTCGGCACGGTATCCGCTCTCATCAACTGCGCCGGGGTGAACCTCCGCGCTGCCGAGCACACCGTCGATGGCTTTGCCACCGTCATCGACATTAATCTCAACGGCTCGATGCGCACCGCCTACGCCTTCAAGGACAAGCTCGCTGGCGGCACCATCCTCAATATCGGCTCGATGTTCTCGTTCTTCGGCGCGCCGCACGCCCCAGCCTATGCGGCGTCGAAGCACGCCGTCGCCGGCCTCACCAAGTCGCTCGCCGCGGCGTTTGCCAAAGACGCCATTCGTGTCAACGCGCTGGCGCCCGGCTGGATCGAGACGGCGATGACCGCGGTGCCGCGCGCCAACGAGGCGCGCAACGCTGAACTGATGGGGCGCACCCCGCTCGGCCGCTGGGGCACTCCGGCGGACCTGGCGCCCGCCGCACTGTTCCTCTGTTCGCCACTCGCCGGCTTCATCACCGGCGCCATCCTGCCGGTCGACGGCGGCTACCTCATCGCATGAGCGAGATCAGCAGCAGCAGCGCCGCCAGCATCGCGGCGCCGGAGCGGATCGAGTTCCACCGGGTCCAGTCCCTGAGGTAGCGCGACCAATAGGCCGCGCCCTGTGCACTCTCGGCCTCGAACTTCGCCAGCCGGTTGTTCATCGGCACGTTGATCGCCATCGTCACGCCGAACGTGCCGATGACATAGACCAGTGCGCCCGCAGCGGCCCACGGGCTGCCACCTGCCACGAACACCGCGAACACCAGCGCCAGTCCGAGAATGGCGGTGCCCATGAAGGCGCCGAGAAAGCCGGCATTGAGCACCGTCACGTTGATGGCGTTCATCGTCGAAATGCCGCTCGGCGGTGGTTGCCGGGCAATGCCCGGCATCACGAAGTTCGAGAAGGCGAAGAACGTCCCACCGATCAGCGACGCGCCGAGCGCCACCACGATGCTGAGGATGTCGATCCAGTTCATGCTGCCCGCCTCCACGCGCCCTTTGCTGCCGCCTCGCGCGCAAACTCGGCAAAATCCTTCGGCTGCCGCCCGAGCACGCGCTGCACGCCATCGGCAAGGGATTCGTTGCGCCCGTCCAGCACCTCGCTGAACAGCTCTTCGAGCAATCCGGCAATCTCGTCGGGGACCTCGCTGCTGACCAGCGAATCGAGGAACTCGTGTGCCGGCATGGTGCGGAACTGCACCTCGAGCCCGCTCGCCCGGTTGATCGCTTCGACCGCTTCGCGGAACGTCAGCAACCGCGGTCCGGTGACTTCGTACACCTTGCCGATGTGTCGTTCGTCGGTCAGCGCCGCAACCGCCACGTCGGCAATGTCATCGGCGTCGACGAACGGTTCGCCTACGGTATCGACCGGCAACGCCACTTCGCCACCCAGTACCATGTCGAGGAACTGTCCCTCATCGAAGTTCTGGTTGAACCAACTCGCCCGCACGATGGTCCAGTCGGCGCCGGAGGCAATCAACTGATCCTCGGCCCGCTGCGCTTCCACCTCGCCACGGCCCGACAGCAGCACCAGTCGCCGCACGCCGACCGACAGGGCGAGATCGGCTATGGCGCCGATGGCCTCGGCCGCGCCCTTGATCGCGATATCCGGGTAGTAGGTAATGTAGACGCCAGCGGCCCCCTGCAGCGCCGCCGCCCAGGTGCTGCGGTCGGTCCAGTCAAAGCTGGTCGACCGCGAGGCCAGACGCACCGGCAGCCCCCGTGCCGCGAGACGGTCTGCAACGCGCGAGCCGGTCTTGCCGCGGCCGCCGATAATCAGGATCGGTTTGGTCATTTTGTGCTCCTTCGCAAAACATGAGGAAAGCTCATGTTGCAGAACGTGATAATTCCTCATATTATGCGCGTCAAGCATGAATGTGAGGATTATTCACTTATGGCCGAAGCCGCCGTTCCCACGAGGCGCAACCCGCAGCAGCAGCGCAGCCGCGAGCGGGTCGAGCGCATCCTCAATGCCGCCAAGGGGCTGATCGAGCGGAGTGGCAGCGATGCGATGAAGATGGGAGAACTGGCCGAGGAGGCCGAAATCTCCATCGGCTCGCTCTATCAGTACTTCCCCGACAAGGGGGCCGTGATCGGGGCGCTGGCTGAGCGCTACAACGAAGAGGGACGCGCCTGCATCCGTGATGGGCTCGCCGGGGTCGGCGACGCGCCGGCACTACGCCGTGCCTTCGGCGAGCTGATCGACATCTATTACGGGCTGTTTCTCGCCGAGCCGGTGATGCGCGACATCTGGTCCGGCACCCAGGCCGACAAGTCGCTGCGCGGCATCGACCTTGCCGACAGCCATGAGAATGGGGCGCTGGTCGGCGCCGTGCTCGAGCGCATCCATCCTGACGCCGATCGGGCGGAACTGCTCAGCCGCGCCACGCTGGTGATGTATCTGGGCACTGCCACCATGCGCCTCGCCATCTCGGTCGATCGCGCGAAGGGCGACGCCTATGTCGCCAACTACAAGCGGATGGCGCTTGCCGAACTACTGCGCGACTGAGGCCTCGGCGGGAGCCATGTCTGCCGGCGGCACGCGCGGCGCGCAGAAGTACAGCGCCTGGTTGATCACGTAGAGCGAGCCGGTGAGCGTAATGCCGTTCTTGGGCAGGTCAGGGCCGGCCTTGGGATCGAGGTAGGCGAGCCCGCCATTCTTCAGCGCCTCCAGCAGCGGGGCCACATCGCCTTCGATCCGGGCATGATAGGGCGAGCCATCCGGCTTGGCGTCGACCTCGTGCCCGTCCTCCTTGTCGATATCGATCCGCCAGCGCCCGGCGTCGCCGCCGGGCCGGCTGGTATAGAGATGGATCCCGACCTCGAAATCGTCCTCGCAGCGCACTGCGAGGCAGACGAACTCCCTGGAGGTCGATCCTGCGGCGCAGCCCAGAGCCGCGCGGTCGCCTTCGCCTTGCAGCGGCGAATAGTGCCAGCCGGCCTCCTGTGTCAGGGCAGGGGAGGCGAGGGCGGCGAACGCCCCTGCCAGGCCAAGGGCGAAGGCGCCGTTCATTCTCACTTGCCGGCGTCCGTCAGCAGCTTCAGATCCTCGGCGCTCAGCGTCAGGTTGGCGCCCCGCATCAGGCTCTGTACCTGCGCCACCGAAGTCGCTGAGGCGATCGGTGCGCCGACGCCCGGCTGCGCGGCAATCCAGGCCAGCGTCACCTCGGCCGGCAAAGCGCCGGTGCGCTTGCTGACGGTGTCGAGCGCCTCGAGTATGCGGAAACCCTTGGGGTTGAGGTATTTCTCGACCACTGCCTGGCCGCGCGGGCTTTGCTGCGCGTCGGCGGGGGTGCGATATTTTCCGGCAAGGAAGCCGCGTGCCAGGCTGAAATAGCCGATGCCCGACACCCCCTCGGTCACGCAGGTCGCCTGCACCTCCTCGAACTTCGTGCGGTCGTAGAGGTTGAACTCGTTCTGGATCGTCTCGTAGCGCGCCAGGCTCTTGGCCTTCGAGATGCCGAGCGCCTCGGTCAACAGCGCCGTGTCCTGGTTGGACGAGCCGATGTAGCGGACCTTGCCGGCCTTGACGAGCTTGTCGAGCGCCTCGAGCGTTTCTTCCTGCGGCGTATTCGGGTCGGGCCAGTGCGTCTGGTAGAGATCGATATAGTCGGTCTGCAGCCGTTTGAGCGAGGCGTCCACTTCCTCTGCGATCCATTTGGCGCTGAGGTCGCGGTGCCCCTGGCCCATGTCGGAGCCGACCTTGGTGAACACCAGCACCTTGTCGCGATTGCCGCGCGCCTTCATCCAGTTGCCGATAATCGTCTCGGATTTGCCTTTGCCGTAGCTGTCGGCGGTGTCGAGCGCCGCAAACCCGCCATCGAGAAAGGCGTCGAGCACCGGATAGGCGGCCTGTTCCTCGAGCGTCCAGCCCAGCACGTTGCAGCCAAAAACCAGTGGGTCGATAAAAAGCTCGGTGCGACCGAGGCGGCGCTTGCTCATGCGGATCTCCAATAGGTGCTAAAAGTCGGGCGGGAAGGCCGGGCGAGCCTAGCCGTGCCATCCATCGGCGACAAGCGATGGACGCCTCAGCTTTTGGGCTGAAGCAGATCCCACTTGTTGCCGTAGAGATCCTCGAACACCGCCACCGAGCCATAAGCCTCGTGCCTCGGCGCCTCGAGGAACCTCACTCCACGCGCCACATAGGCCGCATGATCGCGCATGAAGTTGTCGGTTTCGAGAAAGAACCCCACCCGCCCGCCGGTCTGGTTGCCGACATGCGCCGATTGCTCGACGCCATCCGCCTTGGCCAGCAGCAGCTTGGCGCCGCCACTGGCCGGCGCCACCGTAACCCAGCGCTTGCCGCCGCCCATGTCGAGATCGCTCGTGAGCGCGAATCCCAGCGTGTCGACGTAAAACGAGATGGCCTCGTCATAGTCGGCAACGACGAGGGCGATTGTGGCAATGGACTGGCTCATGGGCGGATCATTTGCGGCACCGCGTCGCTTGCCGTCAATCGCCCGGATGTGAAATCGATCCCACCTGCGCAACCGCTTTACCTCCTGAAAAACTCAGGTTTGCGGCGAGGGCGCCTTTGTTGAAACGGCGTTGCGTGTGACGGCACTTTGACCAACCGGTCAAACTGGGCCATTGCGTGGCGGAGGAAAAAGCGCTTTGTTGCGCGCCAAGCTCCGGCCGGCGGAAGGGACTCTGCCATTGAATGCCGGGGCGCAATGCTTTTCGGGAGACAACCATCATGCATTTGATGAAAACCCTGCTCGCCGCCACCGCGCTCGTCGCGGTGATGGGCGGCAGCGTCTATGCCAAGCAGCTCGTGTTCTGCTCGGAAGCCTCGCCGGCGCACTTCGACCCCGGTCCGACCACCGGTGGTAACGACTTCGACGCCAGCTCGCGCGCCATCTATGACCGCCTCGTCGAGTTCGAGCATGGCGGCACCGCCGTGCAGCCGGGCCTCGCCGAGAAGTGGGAAATTTCCGCCGACGGCCTGGAATACACCTTCCACCTTCGTCCGGGCGTGAAGTTCCAGACCACGTCGTATTTTACTCCGACCCGCGACCTGAACGCCGACGACGTGATCTTCTCGTTCGAGCGTCAGTGGAAGGAAGACAATCCGTGGAACAAGTACCTCGAGGGCATCTCGTGGGACTACTTCCAGGGCATGGACATGCCCAAGTTCCTCAAGTCGATCGACAAGGTCGATGACCTGACCGTCAAGATCACGCTGAACGAGCCCAACGCGCCGATGCTGGCGAACCTGGGCATGGACTTCGCTTCGATCGTCTCCAAGGAATATGCCGACCAGCTCGCCGCCTCCGGCAACCTGGCCGACTTCTCGAACAAGCCGGTCGGCACCGGCGCCTTCACCTTCGTCGACTACCAGACCGATGCGGTCATCCGTTACCAGGCCTTCGCCGACTACTGGCGCGGCAAGGTGGCGATCGACGACCTGATCTTCGCCATCACCACCGATCCGGCCGTGCGTGCGCAGAAGCTCAAGGCTGGCGAATGCGATATCATGTCGTATCCTGCCCCGGCTGACATCGAAGGCCTGAAGGCCGACACCAACCTGCAGGTGATGGAGCAGGAAGGCCTGAACATCGGCTACATGTCCTACAACACCACCGTCGCGCCGATGGACAACGTGAACGTCCGCAAGGCGCTCTCGATGGCCATCAACAAGCAGGCGCTGGTCGATGCGGTCTACCAGGGTGCTGGCCAGGCGGCCAAGAACCTGATCCCGCCGACCATGTGGTCCTATGACGACAAGATCGTCGACACCGCCTACGATCCGGAAGGCGCCAAGAAGCTCCTCGCCGACGCCGGCGTTTCGGGCCTGACCCTTGACCTCTGGGCCATGCCGGTCAGCCGTCCGTACAACCCGAACGCGCAGCGCGCCGCCGAAATGATCCAGGCCGACTGGGCCGCGGTCGGCGTCACTGCCAACATCGTCACCTACGAGTGGACCGAGTACCGCGAGCGCGGCAAGCAGAAGGACCGCCCGGGTGCGTTCCAGATCGGCTGGACCGGCGACAACGGTGATCCGGACAACTTCTTTGCGACGCTGTTCTCCTGCTCGGCCATTGGCGTGTCCAACTACTCGAGCTGGTGCAACGACGACTTCGAGAAGGTCATCCAGGACGCCAAGAAGGTCTCCGACCCGGCCGAGCGCACCGCGCTCTACACCAAGGCCCAGGAGATCTTCAAAGCCGAAGAGCCGGCCCTGACCATGGCCCACTCCAAGGTCTTCATGCCGATGAACAAGCGCGTCCTCGGCTACACTATGGATCCCCTCGGGATTCACCGCTTCGACAATGTCGACGTCACTGAATAATTAGAGATAGAGTTCGAGGGGCGGCGCCAGCACGGCGCCGCCCCTTGGCGTACCCAATGCTGCGATTCATCCTTCAGAAACTCGCCCTGATCGTACCGACCATCATCGGCATCACGATCGCGTCCTTTGCCTTCATCCGCCTGCTCCCCGGCGACCCCATCCTGGCGATGGCCGGCCAGCACGGCGTCACCCCCGAACGCTACGAGATCCTGAAGGAACAGTTCGGCTACAACCTGCCGATCTGGCAGCAGTACTTCAACTACGTGGCCGGCATCCTGCAGGGCAATTTCGGTATCTCGCTCGCCACCAAGCGACCGGTGATCGATGAGTTCCTGACGCTGTTTCCCGCGACCGTCGAGCTGGCGCTGTTCGCCATGCTGATCGCGGTGGCGCTGGGCATCCCGGCCGGTATCTTCGCCGCCATCAAGCGCGGCTCGTGGTTCGACCAGATCACCATGGGCGTGGCGCTCACCGGCTACTCGATGCCGATCTTCTGGTGGGGTCTGCTCCTCATCATCTTCTTTTCCGGCTATCTCGGCTGGACTCCGGTCTCGGGCCGCATCGCGCTCAACTTCTTCTTCCCGCGCGTCACCGGCTTCATGCTGATCGACAGCCTGCTTGCCGGCAAACCGGATGGCTTTGTCTCGGCGCTGCGCCACCTGATCCTGCCCGCGGTGGTGCTCGGCACCATTCCGCTGGCGGTGATCGCGCGCCAGACCCGCTCCGCCATGCTGGAAGTGCTGGGCGAGGACTATGTACGCACTGCCCGCGCCAAGGGTCTCGAGCCCAACCGCGTCGTCGGCGTGCATGCGTTCCGCAACGCGTTGATCCCGGTGGTCACCACCATCGGACTGCAGGTCGGGCTGCTGATGGCCGGCGCCATCCTCACCGAGACGATCTTTTCCTGGCCGGGCATCGGCAAGTGGATGATCGACTCGATTTCGAAGCGTGATTACGTCTCGGTGCAGTCGGGCCTCTTGCTCATTGCGTTGATCGTCATGGCGGTGAACCTCATCGTCGACATCCTCTACGCCGTCATCAATCCGCGCATCAGGGTGCAGTGATGGCCGCAGAAACCACCACCACGACCAGCTCCGCCGCTCCGGGCCGCTTCAGCGGCCTGCGCGAGTTCTGGTACTATTTCTCGATGAACCACGGCGCCGTGCTCGGGCTCACCGTGTTCCTGCTGCTGATCCTCGTGGCGCTGTTCGCGCCGGTGCTGGCGCCATTCTCGCCCGATCAGCAGTTCCGCGAGTTCATCCGCATGGCACCACCCTGGGCCGGCGGCACGCAACCGCAGTTCTTCCTTGGCACCGACGAGGTCGGCCGCGACATCCTCTCGCGGCTGATCCACGGCTCGCGCTACTCGCTGATGATCGGCTTCATCGTCGTCACCGGTGCGCTGATCGTCGGCGTCACGCTGGGCCTGGTCGCCGGCTATTTCCGTGGCTGGGTCGATGCGCTGATCATGCGCGTGATGGACATCATACTCGCCTTCCCCTCGCTGCTCCTGGCGCTGGTCCTGGTGGCGATCCTCGGTCCCGGGCTGTTCAACGCCATGCTGGCCATTGCGCTGGTGCTGCAGCCGCACTTTGCCCGCCTGACCCGCGCCGCGGTGCTGAGCGAGAAGAGTCGCGAATATGTCACCTCGGCCAAGGTCGCCGGCGCCAGCCACATCCGGCTGATGTTCGTCACCATCCTCCCCAACTGTCTCGGGCCGCTGATCGTCCAGGCCACGCTGAGCTTTTCCAACGCCATCCTCGAGGCGGCAGCGCTCGGTTTCCTCGGCATGGGCGCACAGCCGCCGACGCCGGAATGGGGCACCATGCTGGCCCGGGCGCGCGAGTTCATCACCAGCGCCTGGTGGATTGTCACCATGCCCGGCCTCGCCATCCTGATCACTGTGCTCGCCATCAATCTGGTCGGCGACGGGTTGCGCGATGCGCTCGATCCCAAGCTCAAGCGGAGCTGAGGCGATGCACCTGCTCGAAGTCAAAAACCTCACCGTCAGCTTCGATACCTCGGTCGGCGTGTTCAACGCCGTCAAAGGCATCGATATCCATGTCGACGCCCGCGAAGTGCTGGCCATCGTCGGCGAGTCCGGCTCCGGCAAGTCGGTTGCCATGCTTGCCGTGATGGGCCTGTTGCCGCCCACCGCCCATGTCAGCGCCGACAAGATGACGTTCGACGGCAAGGATCTGCTCGCCATGTCCCCGGCCGACCGCCGCAAGATCATCGGCAAAGACGTTGCCATGATCTTCCAGGAGCCGATGACCAGCCTCAACCCTTGCTTCACGGTGGGTTTCCAAATCGAGGAGGTGCTGCGTTTCCACCTCGGCATGGGCAAGGTCCAGCGGCGCGCCCGCGCCATTGAGCTGCTCGATCAGGTGGGTATTCCGAGCCCGGCGGAGCGGCTGAAGTCGTACCCGCACCAGATGTCGGGCGGCCAGAACCAGCGCGTCATGATCGCCATGGCGATCGCCTGCAACCCCAAGCTGCTGATCGCCGACGAGCCGACTACGGCGCTCGACGTCACCATCCAGAAGCAGATCCTCGACCTCCTGGTGCGGCTGCAGGCCGAGCACGGCATGGGCCTGATCATGATCACCCACAATATCGGCGTCGTGGCCGAAACCGCCGACCGCGTGGTGGTGCAGTACAAGGGCCGCAAGATGGAAGAGGCGGGCGTGCTCGAGCTCTTCACTGCGCCGAAAAGCAACTACACCCGGGCGCTGCTGGCGGCGCTCCCCGACAACGCCACCGGCGACCGCCTGCCCACCATTACCGGCTCCAATTTCGAGGAGGCCGTGTGATGTCGACCGTCCTCGAAGCCAGGAACCTGGTGCGTGACTATCACATCGGCGGCTCGCTGTTCGGCGGCGGCCGCACCGTCCATGCGGTCAAGGGTGTCAGCTTCAAGCTCGAGCAGGGCAAGACCCTCGCCATCGTCGGCGAGTCCGGCTCGGGCAAGTCGACGCTGGCCCGCATCCTCACGCTGATTGACCGGCAGACCGACGGTGAGCTGTTGATCGACGGCGAGACCATCGACATCAAGAAGACCGGCGTTACCGCCGCCATGCGCCGCAAGGTGCAGATCGTCTTCCAGAACCCCTATGGTTCGCTCAACCCCCGCCAGAAGATCGGCAACGTGCTGATGGAGCCGCTGCTGCTCAACACCGACATGTCGGCGGCTGAACGGCGCGACCGCGCCCTCGATATGCTGGTGAAGGTCGGGCTGCAGCCCGAGCACTTCAACCGCTATCCGCATATGTTCTCGGGCGGCCAGCGTCAGCGCATCGCCATCGCCCGCGCCATCATCCTGAAGCCATCGCTGCTGGTGCTCGACGAGCCGGTCTCGGCGCTCGACCTGTCGGTGCAGGCGCAGATCCTCAACCTGCTCGCTGACCTGCAGGACGAGTTCGGGCTCACCTACGTCTTCATCAGCCACGACCTGAGCGTGGTGAAGTACATCGCCGACGAGGTGATGGTGATGTACCTGGGCGAGGCGGTGGAGCAGGGGAGCCGCGACAAGGTGTTCTCCAACCCGGAACACCCCTATACCCGCTCGCTGTTCGCCGCGACGCCGCGCGCCGATGTCGACAGCATCAAGGCCCGGCTGGCAAAGAAGGCAGCTCTGGCTTCGGCCTGATCTGCCTCACACTTTAAGCCGGTGTTAAGCGGCGGCCCGTAGCGTTGGCGATGCTTCCTACGCCGGTGTCACTACTTGCCCAAAGCTGTCAAAAGGACGTCGGCTCCGGCCGCTAACGCCCGCAGCGCGCGCAAGCCGGCGCGCCGATCGGCATTGCTGAACTTTACCTTCTGGATCGCCCTGCCGGCGGTTGCCGTCTATTTCGGCGTCTGTGCGCTGGTGTTCGTCGCCATGCACCTGATGAGCGCCGAAATGAATGCCATCGATTCCGACCGCGGCAAGAGCGCCATCGCCGCCGCCGTGGAGTCCCTCGTGGTCGGCCTTGCCGAGAGCACCGCCGACGAGGCGACCTGGACCGAGGCTTACATCAACACCTATATCGAGCCCAATCCGGCCTGGCTCGACTCCGCCTGGGGCGCCTCGGCGCGCATTTCCGATACCTATGACACTGCCATCCTCACCGATGTGAACGGCAATATCATCTTCGGCGAAACCAGCCGCGGGCCGGTGACCGGAACGCTCGCCGAGCTGTTCAGCGGCGTGCCGCAGATGCTCGAGCAACTCGAAAGCGCCATCGCCAAGGCGGGGGACGATGCGACCGTTTCGAACCTGTCGCGCAACGCCCGCGGCGCGGCCGCGCTCGCCGGCGCCGTCGTCCACGGCAATTCCGGCCAGGCCAGTATCCCGAGGGAGCAGCGCCGCGTGCTGTGGCTCGCCCGCCAGCTCGACGACATCATGCTGCGCGACGTCGCCACCCGCTTCCAGCTGCCGCTGCCACGTCTCGTCGAGGTGCCCAAACCGGACCATGACTCGATGGCGCTCACCGATGCGGCGGGAGCGGCCATCGCCACCATCGACTGGCCACCGCGCCGCCCCGGCGATCCGGCCTTTGCGCATACTGCAACGATCGCGGCGCTGGTGATGCTGATCATCGGCGGATTGATCTTCGTCGTCCTTGCCGCATTCCGTCACTCGATCAAGCTGCGCACGGCGTCGGAGGAGCGCGACTGGTACAATGCGCGCTATGATGGCACGACCGGGCTGCTCAGCCGCTTCGGCCTGGAGGAACATATCGCCCAGTCGATCCCCAGGAAGCGCGGCGAACTGCCGGTCGCTGTCAGCCAGATCAATGTCGACGGCCTGCAGGATATCGTTGGGCTCTATGGTCGCGAGGCGGCCAACGAGCTGCTGATCGCCCTGGCTGAACGGTTTGAGGCGATCACCGACGGGCAGGCCATCCTCGCCCGCACCAGCCCGACCGAACTGTCGCTCGCCCGTCTCGGCGACGATGCTGCCGAAAAGATCCGAAGCTTCTCCGAGCGGATCCTCGCCGGCGCCGGCGACCCGGTGCCGGTTGGCAACCTCAAGCTGAAGGTCGGGCTCAGCATCGGCGTCGTCGATGCGCCGACACGCCGTGATAACGTTGGCAACCTGATCCGCATGGCCGAGACCGCCGTGGCGCGGGCCCGCGAGACCGGCGGCAACCACACCGTGGCTTACGATCCAGCGATTGAAGACGAGCGCCGCCGTCGCATTGAACTGCAGGCCGATATCCGTCGTGGGCTGGAGGCCGGTGAGTTCGACCTCGAGTATCAGCCGATCATCGATTTCCGCACCCAGGCCATTCTCGGCGTCGAAGCGCTGATGCGCTGGAACCGCCGTGCTGCCGGCCCGATGGGGCCAGGCGAATTCATCCCCGCGGCCGAGGCGTCCGGCCTGATCGACGACCTCGGCATGTTCGCGCTGCGTCGCGCCATCGAGGAGATCGGTCCGCTCGGCGAGCTCAAGATCTCGGTCAACGTCTCGCCGGCCCAGTTGCGCAACCCGACCCTGCCGCAGATCGTCTTCTCGACCCTCGACGAATGGGGCGTCGCCGCGAGCCGGTTGCAACTGGAGGTGACGGAGTCCTTCCTCGTCTCCCATCCGGATCGCGCCATCCGGCTGATCGAGCAGTTGCGCCAGTCGGGTATCATCATCGCGCTCGACGATTTCGGCACCGGCTACTCCTCGATCGGCTACCTCAAGCAGTTCCGCTTCGACCGGGTGAAGCTCGATCGCTCGCTGGTGGCTGAGATCGACAGTGATCCGGTGCAGGCAGCTTTGGTCGAATCCACCATGATCTATGCCTTCGCCATGGGCCTCGCGGTCACCGCCGAAGGTGTCGAGCGGCGCGAGGAAGCGGCGCTGTTGTCGCGCCTCGGTTGCCGCGAGTTCCAGGGTTATCTGTTCGCCCGCCCGCTGCGGCTGGCGCAGCTCGAACGCCTGCTGCAGGGCGAGCAGGCCTTGCGCGAGGCAAGCTAAGAGGGAGCGAGTAGCGAGTAGCGAATAGAAGGCGCTTGCTCTGGCGGTAGGGCGCGCCGCAACCCTTCGCTACTCGCTACTCGCTACTCGCTACTCGCTACTCGCTACTCGCTACTCGCTACTCGCTGGCTTATGCCGCCTTCCGGCACTCCGCACAGCGGCCACGCAGCTCGATCGTCGTCCGCTCCAGGCCGAAGCCGGTCTCGCTGGCCCAGGCGGCAAGCCGGGCGGTCACTTCCGGATCGGCGAACTCGTCCACCCGCCCGCAGCCTGAGCAGATGGCAAAGGCCGCCGTGCCGCTGGCACGGCCGTGGCAGTTCGCATCAGCACAACAGACGAAGGCGTTGAGCGATTCCAGCCGATGCGCCAGCCCATGCTCGATCAGCTTTTCCAGCGCCCGATAGACCTGCAGCGGCGCCCGCAGCCCCTCGTCACGCAGCCGGTCGAGAATATCGTACGCCGAGAGCGGTGCATCGGCATTGTTGAGCGTCGTCAGCACCAGTTCCTGGTTGCGGGTCAGGTCGCGCGGCCGCTCATGGTGGTGGGCTTCGTGGCTATGGGCCATGGCTCAGGCCTCCCGTCTGGCGCGCCACAAATGGACCGGCAGCGCGATGGAAATGAGGAACAGCGCCAGCGCCGCAACGACGATCGACGGGCCGCTGGGCGTATCGAAGCGCAGCGAACCGAACAATCCGCCGGCCACCGCCAGCGCGCCGACGCCGGCCGAGATCAGCGCCATCTGTTCGGGCGTGGCGCTCAGCCGCCGCGCCGTCGCCGCCGGGATGATCAGCAGCGCCGTGATCAGCAGCACGCCGACGATCTTCATGGCGATGGCGATCACCGAGGCGAGCAGCAGCATGAAGATGATCCGCGTCACCTCGGGGCGCATCCCCTCGGCTTCCGCCACTTCGGCATTCACTGTCGCCGCAAGCAGCGGCCGCCACATCGCGGCGAGCACCGCGAGGATGACGAGGCCACCGAGATAGATCACCACGATGTCGGTGACCGACACCGCGAGGATATCGCCGAACAGGAAGCCCATCAGGTCCACCCGGATGCCGCTGAGGAACGCCACCACGAGGCCGATCGCCAGGGCCGAATGGCTGAGGATGCCGAGCAGCGCATCGGTCGAGAGCGTCTGCCGCCGCTGCAGCAGCAGTAGCGCCCCGGCCACCGCGGCGGCGATGATGAACACGCCCAGCGTCATGTTCACCTGCAGCACCAGGCTGAGTGCAACACCGAGCAGCGCCGAGTGCGCCATGGTGTCGCCGAAATAGGCCATCCGCCGCCACACGATGAAGCAGCCGAGCGGTCCGGTGACCAGCGCCAGCCCGATGCCGGCGATGATCGCTCGAGTGAAAAAGTCATCAAGCATGGCTGTGCCCCTCATGGTCATGCACATGCTCATGCGCCTCGACGATCCGCCCATCCGCCTCCTCGACCCGCCCGTCGGGCAGGTGGGTGTGGTCGTGATGGTGCTGGTACACCGCCAGCGCATTGGCGGCACGGGCGCCGAACAGGCTGAGATATTCCGGGCTGCGCGCCACCGATTCCGGCGTGCCGCGGCAGCAGACGTGGCCGTTGAGGCAGATCACCGTATCGGTCGCCGCCATCACCACATGCAGGTCGTGGCTGATCAGCAGGATGCCGCAGCCGGTTTCGTCGCGGATCTTGCCGATCAGGTCGTAGAGCGCCACTTCGCCCGAGAAATCGACGCCCTGAACCGGCTCGTCCAGGACCAGGAGGTCGGGCTTCCTGATCATCGCCCGTGCCAGCAATGCCCGCTGGAACTCACCACCGGAGAGATGCTGCACCTCGGCATTGCCCAGATGCGCCACGCCGGTCGCGGCGAGCGCTGCATCGATCTCGTGCTTCGGGTAACTGCCGGTCAGCGACATCAGCCGCCGCACCGTCAGCGGCATGGTCCAGTCGATCGACAGCTTTTGCGGCACATAGCCGATCCGCAGCCCGGCCTTCCGCGATACCGTGCCGGCATCGGGCTTCAGCACGCCGGTCACCAGCTTGGCGGTGGTGGATTTGCCCGAGCCGTTCGGCCCGATCAGCGTGACGATCTCGCGGCTGCGGATCGTCACGTCGACCCCTTCGACCAGCCAGCGGCCATCACGTTTCACGCCGGCGCCGGCCACATCCACCAGCACCTCGTGCCCACTATGCGCATCCATGAAATTCACGATTCCGTCTCTTGCTGACGTTCTACCATTACGTTATAGCGTAACACATCGATAGCGTAATGTCATAACATATCGCGCGATCGAGCCGTGTTCCAAACAGGGGTCTCCCGTGATGCAGAAACCGTTCTTCCTGGCGCTCGCTGCGGCGCTCAGCTGGCCCACCCTGGCGTTTGCCGAGGTGCCCAGCGTGGTCGCCACCATCAAGCCGCTGCATGCGCTGGTCGCCGCGGTGATGGGAGATCTCGGAACCCCCGCGCTCATCGTCAAGGGCGCCTCCTCGCCGCACAGCTACAGCCTCAAGCCTTCCGACGCGCAGGCGCTGCAGGCGGCCAACCTGGTGTTCTGGACCGGACACGGGCTCGAGCTCTTCCTCGAGGATTCGATCGAGACGCTGGCGCCCAAGGCCACCATCGTCGAGCTGAGCAAGGCTCCGGGGATCGAACTGCTGCCGCCCCGCGAGACCGGCACCTTCGAGCATCACGATCACGGCGAGGAGGAGCATGGCGACGAGGCGCAAGGGCACGGCGAAGAAGCACACGAGCACGGCGAGGAGCAGGACCTGCACTTCTTCCTAGATCCGGCCAATGCCAAGGTGATGGTCGCAACCATCGCCGACAGCCTTGTCACCGCCGATCCCGAGCATGCCGACACCTACCGGGCGAACGCCGCAAAGGAGACGGCTGACCTCGACGCGCTGATCGCCGAGACCGAAGCGAGCCTCGCGCCGATCAAGGATCGCCCCTTTGTCGTCTTCCACGACGCCTACCAGTACTTCGAGAAGCGCTTCGGTTTGAACGTTGCGGGCTCCGTCACCCTCAGCCCGGAGATCGCCCCCGGCGCCGACCGCATCAACGAAATCCGGGCCAAGCTCAAAACCCTCGACGCGGCCTGCGTCTTCGCCGAGCCGGTGTTCGAGCCGCGCATCGTCACCGTGCTGACCGAAGGCACTACCGCCAAGCAAGGTGTGCTCGACCCGGAGGGTGCCAATCTCGATGAGGGCCCCGGCCTCTATCGCCAACTGATCGAGAATCTCGCCACCAGCCTTAAGGCCTGCCTCGCGCAGTAGCCTCGAGGGTCGCCGCGCCACCCGGCGACCCCCTTCCCTCACATTCCGCCAAGATCGCGCGCCACCCGGCGCGCGAACCCTTCCGCTCGATCTCGATTCACCTAGGGAGACTGCCGATGCCGCGTTTGCTGCACCACCTGATCCTGCCTGCCATGGCCCTGTCGTTTTGCGTTGCACCCGCCTGGGCCGAAGACGAAGCCACCTTCTGGCGCCTGTTCGTCGCCGATCACGCCAAGCCGCTCGTCACCGCTATCGATCTCGGCACCGATGCCGTCTCCGGCAGCTTCGAACTCGGCAGCCCCGCGAGCCTCTACACCACCGCGAGCAAGGCTGCCGTTTATGCCGTGCAGGGCGAGGCCGATCGCGTCTCCGCCATCGCCTCCGGCATCACGCTCGGCGACCACGGCGATCATGCCGACCTCGAGGTTACCACACCAAAGCTGCTTGATGCCGCCATCGCCGGCGACAAGCCGGTGCATTTCGTCGAGCATCATGGCGATATCGCTTTGTTCTTTGACGGCGAAGGCGTGGCTCGCCTGGTTTCCGAGAAAGCCTGGCTCGCCGGCAATGCCGCCACTCGCGACCTCAAGATCGCCGCGCCGCATCATGGCGTCGCTGCGCCGCTTGGTGGCTACACGCTGGTCTCGCGTCCCAATGCCGAGGATCCCAAGGCGCTGCCGGTCGGCATCGATGTCTACGGCGCCGATGACGCCACCGTCGGCGACCTTCACGCCTGCCCGGACCTGCATGGCGAAGCCAGCTCCGGCGATACCCTTGCCATCGCCTGTGCTGCCGGCCTGCTGCTGGTGACCGAGGCCAAGAATGGTCCGGAGATCAAGCTGCTGCCCTACTCGGCTGGCCTGCCGGAGGGCAAATCCACCACGCTGCTCGGTGGCGTCGCCATGCAGTACTGGCTCGGCAATTACGGCGCCGACCGCGTCGCCATCATCGATCCGTCGGCCGCCGAGCCCTTCCGTCTCGTCGACCTGCCCAGCCGTCGCGTCCACTTCGCCATCGACCCGCAGCGGGTGAAATATGCCTATGTCTTCACCGAGGATGGCGCGCTGCACCGTCTCGACGTGGTCTCCGGGGCGATCGACAAGAGCCTGCCGCTGACCCAACCCTACTCGATGGATGGCGAGTGGAGCCTGCCGCGGCCACGCCTCGCCGTCGCCGGCAACCACATCGCCGTCACCGATCCGCTTGCCGGCACCATCCATCTCGTCGATGCCGAGAGTTTCACCCTGGCCCGCGATATCGCGGTGGCCGGCGCCCCCTACAACATCGTTGCAGTCGGTGGTTCGGGCCACACGCACGATTGATCTGCTGCGCCCTGCCGGCAGGCGGGGCGCCTTCCCCCAGGAGCGATCCATCATGAAACGTCTCCCCGTCACCGTGCTCTCCGGCTTCCTCGGCGCCGGCAAGACCACGCTGCTCAACCACATCCTCAACAACCGCGAGGGGCGCCGCGTCGCAGTCATCGTCAACGACATGAGCGAGGTGAATATCGACGCCACGCTGGTGCGTGAGGGCGGGGCCGAGCTGTCGCGCACCGACGAGCAGCTGGTCGAGATGTCGAATGGCTGCATCTGCTGCACCCTGCGCGGCGACCTGCTGCGCGAGGTGCGGGCCTTGGCCGAGGCCGGGCGCTTCGACTACCTGCTGATCGAGTCGACCGGCATCTCCGAACCGCTGCCGGTCGCCGCCACCTTCGAGTTTCGCGATGCGACTGGCGACAGCCTCAGCGACGTCACCGAGCTCGACACCATGGTGACGGTGGTCGACGCCGCCAACCTCGCAACCCAGTTCGGCTCGACCGATCCACTGTCGGTGCACGGTGAAACGCTTGGTCCCGAGGATGGGCGCAGTCTGGTCCATCTGCTGGTCGACCAGATCGAATTCGCCGACGTCATTGTGCTGAACAAGACGTCGATCGCCACACCCGCGGCGCTGGCCGCGGCGCACCGCATCATTCGCGCCTTGAATGCTGGCGCCAGGGTTATCGAGACCGACTTCAGCCGCGTCGCGATCGACGATGTGCTCGGCACTGGCCGCTTCGATTTCGATCGCGCCGAGCAACATCCGCTCTGGTTCAAGGAGCTCAACGGCTTCGTGGACCACATCCCGGAGACGCTCGAATACGGCATCCGCTCTTTCGTCTACCGGGCGCGCCGGCCATTCAACCCACTGCTGTTCAACAGCTTCGTCGCCCGGCCTCATCCCGGGGTGATCCGCGCCAAGGGCTTTTTCTGGCTGGCCACCCGGCCGCACTATGTCGGGGAGTTGAGCCAGGCCGGATCATTGCTCGAAACCAGTCGTCGCGGGCTCTGGTGGTCGGCTGTGCCAGCCCACCGCTGGCCCGACGACCCGCAATGGGAAGCGGCGATGGCGGTCTATCGCGATCCGGTCTGGGGCGATCGCCGCCAGGAGATCGTCTTCATCGGCACCGACCCGATGGACGAGGCCGCGCTACGCCGGGCGCTCGACGACTGCCTCATCCCGGCGCGCAGCTTCACCCCAGCGGCCTGGGAGCACCTTCCCGATCCATTCCCGGCATGGGCTGCGGCCTGACGGATCTCTCGCTCAGCGGAACATCTGGCCGGTAGCGCCATTCTCCGTTCACCACAGGACAACAAGAAATGTACGACGTCATCATCATCGGCGGCGGCTTTGCCGGCCTCGCTGCCGCCACCCAGCTCGGTCGCGCTCGCCGCAAGGTGCTGGTGCTCGACACCGGCCTGCCGCGCAACCGCTTCGCCGCCCACTCGCATGGCTTCCTCAGCCGCGATGGGGCTGTGCCAGGCGAACTGCTCGACGAGGCCCGCCGCCAGCTCGAGACCTATGGCACCGTCGAGCTGCGCAGTGCCGAGGCCATCGCTGCATCGGGTGAGCTCGACGGTTTCACCATCGAGCTCGCCTCGCACCAGCAACTCGCCGCTCGCCGGCTGATCATCGCGCATGGCGTCACCGACGACACCAGCGGCATTCCCGGCATGGCCGAATGCTGGGGCAAGACCGTGCTGCATTGCCCTTACTGCCACGGCTACGAGGTGGCTGATCGCCGGCTTGGCCTGATGCTGCGCGAGGGCGACATCCCGCACCTCGCCCGCTTCTTTTCTGAATGGACCAACGACCTGACGCTGTTCGCTAACGGCGCCCCGGTCGATCCGATCGTTCGAGCCGCCCTCGCCGACATGCAGGTGAAGCTGGTCGACGAAGCCCTGGTACGCTTCGAGCATCGCGAAGGCATGCTGCAGTCGGTGGTCACCACTGCCGGTTCCGTGCCGCTCGACGCCATCTTCGCCCACGCGCCGATCCGGCTCGCCAGCAACCTCGGCATCCAGCTCGGTTGCGAGACCAAGGCCGGGATGGCAGGCGACTTCTTCGTCGTCGACCACCTGCAGCAGACCAGCATCCCCGGCGTCTACGCCGCCGGCGACGCGGCGCGGCCGATGCACAATATCAGCTTCGCGGTGGCCGATGGGGCAGGGGCGGGCGTCTTCGCCCACCAGTCGCTGGTGGCTACTTCAGCGGCCCCCGGAAAATGAAGAACGCCCCGGCAAAGATCAGCAGAAAGCCGACGGCGTGGTTCCAGGTGAGCTTCTCGCCCAGCACGAACACCGCAAAGCCGGCAAACACCGTGAGGCTGATCACCTCCTGGATGGTCTTGAGTTCCGCCGCGGTATAGGCGCCATAGCCGATGCGGTTGGCGGGTACGGCCAGCCAGTATTCCACCAGCGCAATGCCCCAGCTGGCCATCACCGCCACCCACATCGCCATGCTGGGGAATTTCAGGTGGCCGTACCAGGCGACTGTCATGAACACGTTGGAGCCGATCAGGAGCAGGATCGGCATCACCGTCTGGAAGGTGAAGGGCATCGGGGCACCGGTTTCGAATCAATTGGCTTTAGCCATTGATCGCCGGGCCCCGTGTCAGCCGCAAGGCCTGCTCAGCTGGGTCGCGCCAGCGGTTTGTCGTCGGCGCGGAAGGCGAACAGGTGCTCCTGGCCGCGCTGGCCGAGCGGCACGAACAGCGGCAGCACCAGGTCGCGCACGCGCCGCGCCAACCAGCCCTGCGCCTTCTTGGGTGTGCCGCCCTGCCGGCCGAGCCGTACCGCTGCTTCGACCCGGTCGCGCCGCAGCGCCTCGAAGCGGCGGAAGGCGCTCTCGGCCGTCGCCTCCGCCTCGAGGCAGGCCGCCAGCACCAGCGCATCCTCGAGCGCCATCGAGGCGCCCTGGCCAGAATGCGGCGTCACCGCATGCGCCGCATCGCCGATCAGCATGACCCGCCCCGTCGACCAGTAGGGCAGGCTCGGCACGTCGTAATCGGGATAGATCCGGCTGACCTGAGGCGCGGCGGCAGCGATGATGCGCCGGTTAACCGCGGGGTCGGTGCGATGCAGCGCCTCGAAATACCCCGGCGCGGCCTTGCGGTCGATCAGTTGCGCCTGCTGCTCGTCGGCGGGAAAGCTGTTGAACCAGTAGACCGGGCCACCGGGGTCCTTGATGTAGCCGAAGAATGCCCGCTGCCCGAAGGTCATCAGCATTTTCCCATCGGTCGGCGGCACGTCGGGCACGTCGATGATGCCGCCGCTCCCCAACAAGCCGTTATAGGCGGGGGCCGGCAGCCCGGGCATGGCGAGGCTGCGCACGCTGGAGCGGAGGCCATCTGCCCCCACCAGCACGTCGAAACTGTGTGTCACGCCGTGGGCTGTGGTTATTGCCACCTCATTGTCGAGATTGGCCACCGCTGTCACCCCGGTCTCGAAATGGATCGGCACCCCGGCAGCGCGCGCCGCCCTGAGCAGGATTTCGCTCAGCACCCCGCGCCGCATCGTCACCGAAGGAGCTCCGAATTGCGTGGTGTGGCGGGCGTAGTCGACCGTGCCGAGCGCCTTGCCATGCTCATTGTGGAGGACGATGGCCCGGGTCTCGACCCCGTGCCGCAGCGCCTCCGCCGCGAGGCCGAGCCCGCGCAGCGCATTCATCCCGTTGGGCGCCAGGGTGAGGAAAATCCCTTCGTCGATCACCTGCTGCTCGCTGCGCTTTTCGAAGACTTCCGGCGCGAAGCCTTTCCGCGCCAGCGCCAGGGCCAGACCCAATCCGGCCGATCCTGCGCCGACGATGCCGATACGTGCTTTCATTGTTGCCTCTCGAGCCCGACCCCACATAATATGTCATGCGGTCGTATTATTAGATTAGAAGATAATTAGATGGCCGAAGTAAATTCGTCAAGGGACGACAAGGCGGAGCTCGTGCAGCAGCTCGGCACGCTGATCGTGCGCTGGCAGGAAGCGACGCAGCGCTATGACGAGGAAGTCGGCGCGATCTTCCAACTCGGCCCGGCCGAGCGGCTCTGTCTCAGCTTCCTTACCAGCGGTCCGCAGACCGCCAGCGCCATCGCCCGGGCCACCCGCCTCACCCCGGCGGCCGTCACCTCGCTGATTGACCGGCTCGAGGCCCGCAACTTCGTTCGCCGGCAGGCTGACCCGAACGATCGGCGCAAGGTGCTGGTCGAGGCTGCCGAGGCGACCTTTGCCCTGATCGAGAAGGCCTATGCACCGCTGGCGGCGGCCGGCGCCGCGGCATTGGGCAAACGCAGCGTCGACGAGTTGCACCTCCTCACCGCAGCGATCGAGGAGGTTCTCGACATCCAGAACCGGATGACGGACACACTGCGCTCTGCCACGTGACCGACCAATCGACCGGCGCCAAGCTTCCGCCGCAAGACCTGCCCAGACTCACTCCGTTCCGCTAGATTCGGCGGATCAACGGAGGTCGACGATGCGCGCGCTGGTCCTGTTTCCGCTGTTGTTGCTGGCGGCCCCGGCTCTGGCTGCCGACATTGCCTGCGAAGGCCCATTCGCCGCCGACAGTTCCGAAGCGCGGCTGATTGAAGCCTTCGGCAAGGACAACGTGGTGACCGGCGATGTCCCCGGGCCGGAAGGCTCTACCGTCCTCGCCACCACCATCTTCCCCAACGACCCGGCCAAAACCATCGAGTTCGGCTGGTGGGACGAGGAAAAGCACGAGCGCGTCGCCTATTTCACCGTGCCTCCCGATGACACCGCGCCGGGCGGCCTGAAGAAGGGTCTGACCGTCAAGGAAGTCGAGGCGCTGAATGGCGGGCCGTTCCAGCTCTATGGCTTCTTCTGGGATTATGGCGGCGCGGCCATCTTCGAGGGCGGCAAGCTCGATGCGGCCACCGATGGCTGCTCTGTTAGCGTCCGCTTCGCCGTCGGCGATTACCCGGCCGATCTCAATGTCGACGCCATCTCGGGCGACATGCAGATCTCCTCGAGCGAGCCGCTGCTCGAACAGGTCGATGCGCGGGTCGACACTGTTACAGTCGGCTATCCCGATTCAAACGCCGCGGAAGATTGACCGCGCCCCCTTGCGCGGCGTAACGATAGCCCCACGTTGGTTCCTCGAACCCATCCGGGCGAGGGGATCAAAAGGGAACACGGTGCGGCGTACCCATCAGGGACCAAATCCGTGGCTGCCCCCGCAACTGTAAGCGGCGAGTGCCTCCGACTATGCCACTGATGTCCCATGGGGGACGTCGGGAAGGCCGGAGAACACGATGACCCGTGAGCCAGGAGACCTGCCAGCGTGCAACCGGGGAACATCCCTTATTCATCCGCACGGAGGGTGCAGGCATATGAACACTCAGGTCCAGACGGCGTCGATCGCCCGTCTTTCTGTCTCGCAGCGGCTCATCGCGGGCGTCTTGGCATTGTTTCTCGGCTTCGTCCTCGTCGGCGGCGTCGGCTTTGCCAGCGACATGGCCATCCACAATGGCGCGCACGACACGCGCCATGCGCTTGGCTTCCCCTGCCACTGAGCTGGTTCGGAGCGTGTTCAGGAAAAGTTGCAGACTTTTCCGGTTCGAACACGCGACCAACGTAAGCTCTAAGCACACGAGACATCGATGAAACTCTTTCAGCGAATCTTCTTCGCTGCGGTCCTTGCCGGACTCGCAGCCGGCTTGGCTATGAGCGCCGTGCAGCAATGGCGCGTTGCGCCGCTGATCCTCGCCGCCGAGGTGTTTGAGAACGCCGCGCCCGGAGCGCCGGCTGTCGCCGAGCACAGCCACGAAGCCGGCACCCCCGAGCACTCGCATGAGGCAGCTGCTCCGGCGCACGAGCATGACGAAGATGCCTGGGCGCCGCAGGATGGCGCCGAGCGCATCGGTTACACGGTGCTTGCCAATCTCCTCGGTTGCATCGGCTTTGCCTTCCTGCTCGCCGCCGTCTCCGTCCTCTCCGGCATCGAGATCACCGCCCGCAACGGCCTGATCTGGGGCCTTGGTGGCTTCGTCGCCCTGCAGCTTGCCCCGGCTTTGGGCCTGCCGCCCGAACTGCCGGGCATGCCGGCCGCCGATCTCGTGGCCCGGCAGGTCTGGTGGGTCGGCACTGCCGTCGCCACCGGTGCCGGCATGCTGGCCATCGCCAAGCTTCGCAACTGGACCGGCATCGTCATTGCCGCCGTGCTGGTCCTCGCCCCGCACGTCATCGGCGCGCCGCAACTCGCCGGCGAGCACGCCAGCGCCGTCCCGGCCAATCTCGCCACCAGCTTCGCTGCGGCGACCCTCGCCACCGGCGCGCTGTTCTGGCTGATTGTCGGCCCGCTGTTTGGCTGGCTCAACGAGCGCTTCGCCCGCTCCTCCGCTTTCGCCCTGAAAGGTGCCCACGCATGAGCACGACCGAGAAGATCCCTGTCACCGTCATCACCGGCTTCCTCGGCGCCGGCAAGACCACACTGGTCCGGCACCTGCTCGCCCATGCCAAGGGCAAGCGGATCGCGTTGATCATCAACGAGTTCGGCGAACTCGGCGTCGACAAGGAAATCCTCGCCGGCTGCGGCGATGAGACCTGCCGCGAGGAGGATATGATCGAGCTCTCGAACGGTTGCATCTGCTGCACCGTCGCCGACGAGTTCATCCCCACCATGCAGGCGCTGCTCGAACGCGAGGATCGTCCCGATCACATCGTCATCGAGACCTCCGGTCTCGCTTTGCCGCAGCCGCTGATCCGCGCCTTCAACTGGCCCGAGATCAAATCCGAGGTCACCATCGATGGCGTCGTCACCGTCGCCGACGCCGCGGCGCTGAGCGAAGGCCGCTTCGCCAATGACGAACAGGCCGTCGATGCACTCCGTTCCGCCGACGCCATGCTCGACCACGAAACCCCGCTCGGTGAGCTGTTCGAAGATCAACTGATCGCCGCCGACATGGTCATTCTCAACAAGGCTGACCTCGTCAGCGATACTGAGCTCGACACTATCGAAGCCCACCTCAGGGCCGAGATGCGCCCTGGCACCGGCGTCGTTCGCGCCCGTAACGGTCATGTCGATGTGGCGGCACTGCTCGGCATGGGGCTTTCGACCGAAGACAACCTCGCTGGACGTGAGAGCCATCACGAACTCGAGCATGGCGGCGAAGGCCATGAGCACGACGACTTCGACTCGTTCTCGGTGACCCTCGACGGCGTCACCAGCAAGGACCACCTGCTGGCGACCATCGAAGCAACCATCCGCGCTCACGACGTGCTGCGCCTCAAGGGCTTTGCCGCGTTGCCCGGCGCTCCAGCCCGCCTTGCCATCCAGGCGGTCGGCCCGCGCGTCACCGCCTATTTCGATCGGCCGTGGAAGCCGGGCGAAGCGCGCCAGACCGCGCTGGTGGTGATCGGAGAATCGCCGCTCGACCATGCGGCGATCACCCGGAGCCTCGAGGGGGCCATCGCGGCTGCTGCCTAGCTCGCGGCGACGACTTGTCGGGCGGGCCGCATCGTTTCGACCCGCAACGGCAGCCCGAACAGCGGGCGCAGCGGCGGCACCCGCTTGATCGCCTCGGTCAGCACCACGCAGCCGACAATCGTTGCGACGGTGATGATGCCGGCTTCCAGCCACACCGGCAGCAGCAGGCCGCCGACCCAGAACCCTACGGCCACGATGAGGGTCTGATGCAGGACGTAGTACGGGAACACTGCCTCGGTGAGGAAGCGCAGGACTTTGCCGTTACGGTTGAGGGTGCGCTGCGCCCCGTCCGCGACGGCGATTTCCGGATCCGCATGGCCGATGGCTCCGAACTCCGCGGCTCGCGCCGCTATCGCACCGTGTTATCAGCATGATGCACCTGCTCTCCGCCCAGGCGGGCGCTCTGCAAGAGGAAGGCGAGGCCATCGACCTCGCGCAGTCCCCGGCACCGATCGTCTTCGCCTCCGCCGCCGACAGCGAACTGGCCATGCTGGCTGCGGCGGCCGACCGGGCTGCGACGACGGACTTGCGCCTCGCCAACCTCTTGCGCCTCGGCCACAACCTCTCGGTCGACCTCTGGCTCGACCAGACCGCGCAGCACGCGCGGCTGGTGGTGGTCCGCCTGCTCGGCGGGCCCGCCTACTGGCAATATGGCGTCGATGAGCTGACAGCGCTGGCGCTCAGCGGCAAGATCCAGCTGGCACTGCTCCCCGGCGACGCCAACCCCGACCCGATCCTCAGGCAACGCTCCACCATCCACCCGGACGACTGGAGCAAGCTGCACGGCCTGTTCACGGCGGGTGGGCCGGAGAATGCCGATGCCCTTCTTGAAGCCTTCAGCGTACTCGCAGCGCTCCCCTCCCCCTTGAGGGGAGG
>JAESFN010000648.1_pt1 | contig 26150 bp, 19 predicted proteins | sample 9269411 | NCBI WGS metagenome assembly JAESFN01 (sample SAMN14505399, study PRJNA617100) | algae metagenome | isolation source: Iphinoe sp. HA4291-MV1 and co-occurring heterotrophs from trail next to... | place: USA: Maunawili Falls, Hawaii | collected 2009-07-25
GACGGCGTTCCGGTAGGCGGCGCTGTCGGTGACGCAACTATGGGCCGGTTTGAGACTTCCGGCTCTGCCTGAATCGTCGCGGTCATGAATCGTGGGGGTAAGAATCGTTCGACCGGCCGAATTATACGCGAACTGCCGCAACCGGTTCAGGCCGACTTGCGCGCGTCCTAGGAGGTAGGTTTGTACAACCGCTGTTGTGCTCTCTCCGTTGGGTGCCAAGAATGCCTGCCACCGAATCGTTGTCCGTCGCCCTGCCGCAGTCGCAAATGGCCGCACCGCTCCCTTCGCCGGCCCGCTCGCTCGTCACCCTGGCGACCTATAACGAGATCGAAAATCTGCCGGCGCTCGTGGCCGAGATTCTGAAGTTCGTCCCCGAGGCGGACATTCTGGTGGTCGACGACAACTCGCCCGACGGCACCGGCCGCTGGTGCGACGAACGGGCCCACGACGAGCCCCGGCTGCACTGCCTGCATCGCCCCGGCAAGCTGGGGCTCGGCACGGCCACGATCGCGGCCATGCAGTACGGACTCGCACACGGCTACAGCTACGTCGTCAACATGGACGCCGACTTCAGCCACGCGCCGAACAAGTTGCCGGAGCTGATCGCCTGCCTCGAGGAGAACCCGCAGGTCGACGTGGCGATCGGCTCGCGCTACGTGACGGGGGGCGGAATCGAGGGCTGGCCGCTGCGGCGGCATCTGATGAGCCGGATGGTGAATGCTTTGGCCAGGAGCTCATTGCGGCTGCCGGTGCGCGACACGAGCGGCGCCTTCCGGGCCTACCGGGCCGACCTGCTGCGGCGCGTCGATCTGGGCCAGGTGCGTTCGCGGGGCTACGCGTTCGAAGAAGAAATCCTCTGGCTGCTGAAGCGGGCCGGGGCCCAATTCCGCGAGATCCCAATCACCTTCGTCGACCGCCGCTTCGGCCAGTCGAAGATCAACCTCCGCGAGGCCTTTACGGCCCTGGGGATGATCTTTCGCCTCGGGGCCGAGGAGCGGACCCGTGGCGGGCGGACGGCGGTGAAAGAGCCGGGCGACTGCTAGGCGCCACGTCTGACTCTAACGGCGGCGGCTTCTCAGGCCCTTCGAGTCGCCCGCGGCGATTCCGCGAGCGGACGGCCAACACCGAGATTCGCGCAGCACAAAACCGCGCCGAGAACCCCGCTCAAATTCGGGGTCGGACGTGACTTGGGAGCAGAGACGCTCTGAAGATTCCGCGGGCGCGCTTAGGCCATCAGGCGGGTGCGGCGGGCGCGGCGTTCGGCTCGCAGGCGAGCCCGGCGACGAGTTTCGCTGGGCTTTTCGTAGTATTCCCTGCGGCGCATCTCTTTCTTGATCCCGGACCGCTCGACCAACTTGCGGAACCGGCGAACTGCCTCTTGGATCGACTCGCGATCGCGAACGTTCAGCTTAACCACGTTGACCCCCGTTGACCCGCTTCGAACCATGCGTGCTCATAGAACCTCCTTATGGGCTCTGAAGGAAAACAAACGACGAACCTGAAAGCATACCGTATCGCGTCCTCCGGTGTCCATGCCGGAGCAGACCGGTTTGCTAGCTCCCTGAGTGGAGAGCTTCCTTTCCTATCGGGCAGACCGACCATCCGGCTTTGCCTGTTCGGCTGCCAGCGCGGCCAGAATACTCTGGTTGGCCGCCGGAAAGTGGAGCTGAGTCAGGTCTTCGGCCGTCACCCAGGCGAACGGCGCCCACGGTGCCCCAGCCGCCACCAGGCGGCACCGAAAGAAGTGCAGTTCCAGCGTCCCGTGGGCATAGGTATGTACGATCGGGTCGAAAGCGCCGGTGACCGCGATCTCGAGCCCCGTTTCCTCCCGGCACTCGCGGACCGCGGCGTCCGCCGGGGATTCGCCTGGAACGACCTTGCCGCCGGGGAACTCCGCCTTGCCGGCGAGCGTCTGATCCTTGGCCCGCCGGCCGACGAGATACCGGCCCTCGTGGCAGACCACGGCCACGGCGATTAGTTCGAAGGACGGCGCGGTCGACAGGATAGCTGGTTCGTTCATCGCGATCACGGGTGTTGGCGGTTCCTCCCCAATGTATCGCGGCTGGCGGACGATTGAGTAGCACTTGGATAGAAGCTCAGCATGAACGCATATCTCGCCCTCGTTCTGTTGATCGGCCCGATCGTCGAAGCCGGTCTGGCGGGAACGGACGCTGTCTCGCTGGCGCGGCCTGCGGAGTCGGGCCCCAACGTTCGGCTCGAGCTCCTGCTCACCTCGGCCGAATCGCTTCCGCCCGGTGCAATTGCGCCCTTCGAGATCTGGCTCATCAACGACGGCGAGTCGCCCGTTTCGCTGATCGAGCCTGGCGATGGCAGTGCTTACGGCTGGCGCACGCCGCTCGTGCAGTGGCTCAGCGGTCGCTCCGATCGTGAACTTGGCCCACCAGTGCTCCTGCCGCGCTGCGGCAACATGAACCAGTTGCAGGCCAAGGAGGTGTTCACACTACAGCCGGGAGAGCGCCGCAAGCTCGGCGACTGGACGCACGCTCCCAGCTTCGCGGAAGCGGGCGAGTGGAACGTACGGTTGCGCTATCGCAACGATCCGCAGCAGACCTGGCGCGACGAGCGCGACCTGGATCCGGCCGTCGCTCGATTGGTGCGTGAGTCATCGGCAATCGACATCGTGAGCAATGAGGTCACGGTGACCGTAGCGGCGCCTTAGCCGGCCGTGGCCGCCGCGTTCTGCTCGCTCCAAGCGGCGAGCGCCGCCATGCCTTGGCGATGGCAGAAGTCGCCGAAGGTTTCGCCGGGCTGGCGTGCCTGCTTGAAGAAGGCAAACACCGGCACGAGCGTGCTCACGACTTCTTCCGCCGGCACGTGATCTTTATAGATCTCGTTCAAGCGGTCGCCGAGTAGCCGGCCGCCCAGGAAGACGGTGTACTTGCCGGCCGCGCGACCCACCAGGCCCACGTCGCAGTTGTACGGACGGGCACAGCCGTTGGGGCAGCCGGTCATGCGAATCGTGAACTGCTCGGAAGACAGCCCCAGCCGCGCGAGTTCGACTTCGATCTGGTCGATCATGCCCGGCAAGGCCCGCTCACTCTCGGTGATGGCCAGACCGCAGGTCGGCCAGGCTACGCAGGCCATCGACCACCGGCGGGCTTGCGAAATGTCCTCGCTGAGCGTCACCCCATGGTCGCGGAGAATACCGGTCAGCGTGTCGCGGTCTTCGGCCGCCACGTCGCAGAACAAGATGCTCTGGTGCGAAGTCAGCCGCAGCGGCGGCGCGAGCCGTGTGCAGATTTCCCGCAGCGCGGTCTTGAGCCGTAGGCCGTCGGTGTCGTGAATGCGGCCGTTTTCTACGTTCAGGCCGTAGAACCAGCGGCCATCGCCTTGCTCGTGCCAGCCGATGTGGTCGTCGAAGCCATGCACGTCGGCCGGGTGGGGCTCGGGCAGCGAGCGGCCAAAATACTCCTCGACCTTGGCCTTGAACTTCTCGAGGCCCCAGTCATGAATCAGATACTTCATGCGGGCCCGCTTGCGATCGGATCGGTTGCCGAAGTCGCGCTGCACCTTGATAATCGCCTCGGCCACCGCGAGCACGTCTTCGGGCAGGACGAACGTCAGCCGTTTGCCGAGCGCGGGGAAGGTGTTGGCGTTGCTGGGCGTGGTGCCTTGGCCGCCGCCGGCCACGACATTGAAGCCGATGATCTCATCGCCCTCGGTGATCGCAATGAAGCCCAGGTCGTGCGTGTAGATGTCAACGCAGTTGTCGCTGGCCAGGGCAATTCCCGTCTTGAACTTGCGCGGGAGATACGTGGGGCCATAGATCGGTTCGTCGTCGGGAGGCCCCCCAGCGACGAGCTCCTTGTCGCCCGTCTCAGGGTCTTTGATCCAGATCTCGTGGTAAGCGCGGGTGCGGGGCGCCAAGTGCGCCACCAGTTTGTCGGTGATCTCTTCGAGCTGCTGATGCACCTTGCTCGCGCGGTGCGGCGCCGGGCAGCACATGATGTTGCGCTCCACGTCGCCGCAGGCGGCCAGCGTGGAAAGCTGCACTTCGTTGATGCGGTGAATCGTGGCCCACAGGTGCTCCTTGGCGATGCCGTGGAGCTGCAGAGCCTGCCGGCTGGTGATCCGCAGCGTGGTGTTGCCCAGCTCATCGCACAGGTCGAGCTCGGCCAAGAGCTGCGCGCTCGTCAGGCGACCGCCTGGCACGCGCGAGCGGACCATGAAGATGAATTCCTTCTCGGCCTTCTTGCCGCCGCTCGTGCGATTGTTGGCGCGAGCATCGCGGTCGTCCTGCTGATAGGTGCCATGATGCTTGAGAAGCTGCGTGTTGTCTTTGGTGAAGAAGCCCTCACCATCAACCAGTTCCGCGGCGATCGTGCCGCGGAGGAAGTTGCTCTCAATCTTGGCGATTTCTACCGGGCTAGGCTTCGCGTCGGCCATGGGCGGGCAATGAACTCAGAGAGGGGCCAGAAGGGGCAGGCAGACAGGTAGGCGACAATGCTTATTAACATTGTCGTCATTTTGGCGATCCTGGTCCAGCCAGTATAACCGCTCTAGTCCGGCGCGAATATCTCGACTTACGGCTCAAAGACCTGCGTGGCAGCAGCTTGCACCCCGATCCGCCTCTTCCCAGCACCGATCCGCCTCCGCTAGACAGTTTGCGGCGCCCCTTCCGATGGACGCCGCTGCTGCTCCTGGCCACCGGCTGCGGCGCTGGCTACTCGCCGATCCTGCCTGGCACGTGCGGCGCGGTGTGGGGGCTGCCGCTCACGTGGCTGCTCACGATGCTGCCGGAGCGCTGGGAGCAGGCGCTGGCGATGCTCGCCCTAGCGGCAATCGGCCCGTGGATTTGCGGGGCGGCCAGCCGAGCCTTGGGGCAAAAGGACCCGAGCGCCGTGGTCTACGACGAGATCGTCAGCGTGCCGCTCGTGTTTCTGCCGCTGGGGCCCGAGGCGCTGCGTTCGCCTTGGGTGTGGGCAGGCGGGTTCCTGCTGATCCGCGTGCTCGACATCGCCAAGCCGCCCCCGATCGGCCAACTAGAAAAGCTGCCCGGCGGACTCGGCATCATGGCCGATGACCTGGCAGCCGGACTGATGGCCGGGGGCGCGATGTGGCTCGTGCTGCGCGGCTTCTAACCCTTCGCCATGAGCAGCGATTAGGCAGTCCTGGCCGATAGGGTGAATGATCCGGCGCTCGCTGCCTGTTTCGTGATGACCGCGGTCGTGCTATATCTCGCTCGCCGATCAGCGCCACGTCTACCGCGTTCAATCCAAGGCTCATAGAATCAAGGGCTTGCCGATCGCGCGACGGCTGATCTGGAGAGACGGCGGTCGCTCGCATATAGGAGCACTCCCTTGCCCTCACTGTTCGTCATTCGCGGCCGCAATCAGGGCGCTCGGTTCGAGCTGACCGAGGAGTCGTCGTGCCTGGGCCGCGATGCGTCGGCCAGCGACCTGCAGGTCAACGACACCGAGGTTTCTCGCCGGCATGCCCAGCTTCGCCGCGACGGCGGGCACTATCTGATTTCCGACCTGGGCAGTTCCAACGGCACGTTCCTCAACGGCCGCCGGATCGAAGACGAGCAGCCGCTGGCGAGCGGCGATCAGGTGCAAATCGGCGGCACGCTGATGCTCTACACCGGCCCCAGCCAGCCGTCATCGGGCGGGCTGACCGAACAGATCGACATCGTGGGGCAGCACGACGCCTCGCGGATCGTCCGCACCCTGAGCGATGAAGAGCCCACCCGCCCGCCGGAATCGGCCGGCCCCGACGCCGAAGCCGCCTTTTTGGCCCAGGCCCGCAGCAACCTGCAGATCATGGTCCGCACGTCGCTGGCGGTCAGCCACACGCTCGACATCGACCAGCTCTTGCAGCGGATCTTGCAACTCATCTTCGAATGGGTCGAGGCCGATCGCGGCTGCATCATGCTCTTCGACCCCGAGACGCGCCGCCTGGCCCCCAAGGCCCGCCGCAACCGACGGGGCCGCGACCGACGGAAGATGACGATTAGCCAAACTATTCTCGACTTCGTGGTCGAGCGGGGCGAAGGGGTGCTTACGAGCGACGCCCGCCAAGACCAACGCTGGGACGCAGGCCAGAGCATTGTGCAGGCAGGCGTGCGCGAGGCGATTTGCGTGCCTATGCGCGGCCGCTACGACGTGGTCGGCGTGATCTACATCGACACGCTCACTCCGGCCGAGCGGGTGCTCGCCGGGGGGCATGTCGACAAGTTCACCGAGGAGCACCTGAAGCTGATGATCGCCATCGCCCATCAGGCGGCCCTGGCGGTCGAAGACACCACCTACTACTCGGCCATGGTGCAGGCCGAACGCATGGCCGCCATTGGCCAAACGATCGCTACGCTTTCACATCACGTGAAGAATATTCTGCAAGGCGTGCGCGGGGCGAGCTACCTGATCGAGGAAGGGCTCAAGCAGCATAACGAAGAGGTGGTGCGCAAGGGTTGGAAGATGGTCGAGCGCAACCAGGAGAAGATCTACAACCTGGTCATGGACATGCTCAGCTTCAGCAAGGAGCGCGAGCCCGACCTGGCGCCGGCCAGCCTGAATGAAGTGGCGGCCGACGTGGTGGAGCTCATGCAGTCGCGGGCCCGAGAAGCGCACGTCGAACTGATCGAACAACTCGATGCCTCGCTCCCGACCGCCACGTTCGACGCCGACGGATTGCATCGCGCGGTCCTGAATATCGTGACCAATGCCATCGACGCTTGCGAAGGGATCGAACAGGCCCGCGTAACGGTTTCTACCGGCTATGACGCCGAGCGCGGGCTGCTCCAGGCGATCGTGGCCGACAACGGCACCGGCATCGCCGCCGAGGACCTTGACAAGCTGTTCACGATGTTCTTCTCGCGCAAAAGCGGCCGCGGCACCGGGCTGGGTTTGGCCGTCAGCCACAAGATCGTGCGCGAGCACGGGGGCGACATTCGCGTGACCAGTCAGGCGGGCGCGGGGAGCCGCTTTGTGCTCGAAATTCCGGCCTCCCTCTCCGCGCCGCAGCCAGCTTTCTCGCAAACTCTCGTGGGTCGGCCGGAGCCGCCTACCGAGGCCTTCTAACCGGCACGTCGGTCGCAACGAGCGCAACGGCGGTGGCGCACGAACGCGACGCCCGCGTTGTGCCGGATGTTGCGCGGAATCGCGGTGTGTGGTGGAGCGCAACTCAGTTGCGCATTTGCGACTGTGGCCGCCGATAGTTCCCCTTGGTCGCTCGGTTTCCCTCCGCTTGCCTTCCGAGGAGTTGCTTCATGACCCGTGACACGTTTCGCATCGTCAGCCGCGGCGTCGATGGCAAGCTCCGCATTCGCGACTACAACAAGGCCGAGAACCTGCAGCGGATGCACAACCAGATCGGCATCGACGACTGCAGCACCGACCTAGGCCTGCGCGGTCTGCCGGTCTTCCGCGGGCTGATCGGCCCGATGCCTGAGGGGAAGAACATCGTCCGCTACGAGACCCCCGAGGTCTTCGAAACGCTGACCAAGGAGTGGGTGCAAACGAAGACGGGGCGGCGCCGCAGCCGTGCCCGCACGCCCAGCTAACCGCGAGTCGGTTAGATCTGCGTGAAGGGCGTGGGCAGCGGTTGACGGGGGGCGGCTGGGCACCGATATTCGGCCTAGCACGCCTCCAGCCCGCCCCGCCCCGGAACACCCCATGTCGCGCCGTGCCCGCCTGCCGCTTGTCGGCTTGCTCCTCGTTTCGCTCTTCGCTTGTCTCGCCGCGGTCGCCTGGGCCCATGAAGGTCCCGATCCGGTGGCCCACTGGTTTCCCAGTCCTCAGAAGTATGACGGGAAGACCCTGAAGGCGCGACTGGGACCAGATGCGGTCGTCACCGGCGCCCCAGTGCTCACGCCGGACCGCTTTGGCCATTCGCTGCGGTTCGACGGCGTACAGGACCTCCTCGAGATCCCCGAGTCGAAGGACTGGCATCAGTACCGGCCGCGGAACTTTCTCACGGTCGCGATCTGGGCCACCGTGGATGAAGGTCGCGCCCGTGGAGGCCTCGCCAGCTCGCTGCAGAAACAATCCGACGGCGAGCGCGGCTGGCTGCTCGGCTACGACGAGAAGGTATTCACCTTCACCGTGGCCGCCGATGGCGCGGAAGACGGCAACGGCCGGATGACCACCATCCGCGGGACCACCGAGTTCCAGCCGAACAAGTTCTATCAGGTAGTCGGCGTCTACGATGGGGCCGAGATGCGGCTCTACGTGAACGGGAAGCTCGAAGCGTCGAGCAAGGAGCAGAGTGGCCCGATCCGTTACGCCCATCGCACGCCTTATATCCTCGGCGGCTGGGCAGACACCGACGAGCGGGTGAGCCACAAAGGGCTGATTCGCGAAATCTCGATCTACGAGTTGGCCGCCACGGCGAAGTGGGTCGAACACGACTTCGAGCATGGCAGCGAGTTGGCGGAGAGCGTGGCCGAGCCGCCGCCGGCCGAGGAGCTGCGCTTCGAGGTCACTCCCTATCTGCAGTTCGCCACGCAGGACGGCATGACCGTGATGTGGGAGACCTCGCGGCCGACAAAGGGCCGCGTGCGCTACGGCGAAAACGATGAGCTGCCGCACACGGCCGAGTCGACCACCGAGAAAACGCTGCACGAAGTGCGGCTGCCGAATCTGGCCGTGGAGACCGGGCACTACTACGTCGTCGAGGCGACCGACGACCGCGGCCGCACGATCAAAAGCCCGCTGCTGTCGTTCCAGACGGCCAACAAAGAAGAAACGCCCTACACCTTCTGCGTGATTGGCGACACCCAGCACAACCCCAAGGTGTGCAAGATCCTGTCCGACATGATGTGGCTGCACCGGCCGCACTTCATCGTCGTGCCGGGCGACCTGGTCGACACGGGCCCCAACAAGCGGCAATGGACCGACGAGTTCTTCCCCGGCATGCAGCCGCTGATCTCGCGGGTGGCCTTCTTCCCAGTGCTGGGCAACCATGAGCGGAATGCCCGCCACTACTACGACTACATGTCGCTGCCTGATCCGGAGTATTACTACACGTTCAAATACGGCAACGCCCAGTTCTTCATGCTCGACTCGAACAAGAAGTTGGGCCCGGAGAGCGACCAGTACAAGTGGTTCGAGAAGGAGCTGGCCGCCAGCAAGGCGCTGTGGAAGTTTGTGTCGTACCATCATCCTTCGTACTCCTCGGATGAAGACGACTACGGCGATCTGTGGCGCGGCAAGAGCGAGTGGGGCGATCAGCGTCTGCGGCCCCTTTCGAAGCTGTACGACAAGTACGGCGTCGACATCGTATGGAACGGTCACATCCATTCCTACGAGCGAAGCTGGCCGCTGGTCGACGACAAGCCGGTCGACCGCGGCGGCACGATCTATCTGGTCACCGGCGGCGGCGGTGGCGACCTGGAAACGGCCGGGCCGATCAAGCCGTACTTCCAGAACACCGTGAAGCACGGCCACCACTACTGCCGAGTAGGCGTGAACGGCCGGACGCTCGAATTCAAAGCCTTCGACCTCGAGGGCCGGATGTTCGATACACTGAAGATCGAGAAGTTCGACGCCAAGTAGCCCGCACTCTCCGAGTGCGGAATGCTCGACCGGGGATTGGGCTCTCGATCGCGATTGATATTTGAACCCGTGGTGGAAGCACTCTGCACTCGGAGAGTGCAGGCTACTTTGTTGGCCTGCTGGTGCGAGTGCGGAACGCAGACTCGCCAAACAACGTTGTGAATTGCTGAAGTCGTCATGTCGTCTGAGCTTGCCTTTTCGCTAGAGACCGTGGTCTCGGCGCCGTTCGAGCAGAACACCTTCATCGCCTGGCGGCCCGGCCGCAGCGATTGTTTGGTGATCGATCCCGGCTTCGATGTCCAAGAAATCCTCGCGGCGCTCGACGAGCGGGGGCTCGTGCCGGCGGCGCTCGTGATCACGCATGGCCATAGCGACCACATCGGCGGCAACCGCAAGCTCAAGGAACGCTGGCCAGACGCGCCGATCATCATTGGCGCTGGCGACGCCGAGAAGCTGACCGACCCGCAGAAGAACCTGTCGGCCGGCTTTGGCGTGCGTTTGATCAGCCCGCCGGCCGATCAAACGGTGCGCGAGGGAGACACGCTGCGGCTGGCCGGCTTCGAGCTCGACGTTGCCGAAACGCCGGGGCACTCCTCAGGGCACGTGGTCTTCATTGCCCGCGATGAGCGCCCGGTCGTGGTCTTTGGAGGCGACGTGCTGTTCGCCGGCAGCATCGGCCGCACCGACTTCTACGACGGAAATCACGAACAGTTGCTCGAGAGCATCCGCAACAAGCTGTTCGTACTCCCGGACGACACGATCGTCCTCCCCGGCCACGGCCCCGCGACCACCGTCGGCCAAGAACGACGGTTCAATCCATGGCTCACCGACTGAGTTTTACCGCAGAGGACGCGGGGGACGCAGAGAGGAAGAATAATCAACCACGAAGACACCAAGACACGAAGCAATCACATTTCATTCCTTCGTGTCTTGGTGTCTTCGTGGTTCAAGACTCTCTCTTTCTCTTCTCTCCTCTGTGTCCTCCGTGTCCTCTGCGGTGAAATATAGTCTCAGTCGTCTTCCCACAGACTGCGGTTCTTCGCCGGACCGTGGCGGCGGAGGTATTCTTTCACCGCCACTTTGCGGGCAGTGTTTTCTGAGGTCATGTAGCGGATCTTGCCGTAGATGGGGCGCTCGGGGCCCCAGGGGCGATCGTAGCGGCCGAGCACCCAGAAGATGCCGGAATAGGAGTTGGGATTCCGCCCGTCGACGGCGTACTTGTTGTTGAGTTCGATCATCGTGGCCAGCGCCGATTGCGGGGTCGGCGACCACTCGAGAATCTTCTTGCCCCACAGCATCCGCAAATAGTTGTGCAGCCGGCCTTCTTGCACGAGCTGCCGCTGCGCGGCGTTCCAGAGCGGATCGTGGGTCTGACTGCGTTCGAACTGCTCGAGCGTGTAGAGCGAGGGGCGATGATCGCGGCGGTGCTCCGCCAAGGTTTCCTGCGCCCACTCTGGCAGCGACTCGTACCGGTCGTAGTCGCGGCGGCGAGAGCAGAAGTTGTAGCCCACCTCGCGCCAGGTGATGAGCTCGTCGAGAAACGATTCGGCCGTCGGACTCATGCCCCACCAACCTTCGCGCGAACCGCTGGCCTTCTTGGCGAGCTTGCTCGGTTTCCAGTCTTCCTGTTGCGCGAGGTGATGAAACGACTCGTGCACCGAGAGATGCCCCCAATGCAGATACGGCGAGAAGCCGCTCGAGGCGTCGAGGTCGGGCACGTTGCGGTCTTCGGCGTAGCGCTCGAGCTTCGCAGCCAAGAATCGCTCGAGCTTCCGCCGAGCGACTTCCTCGCCGCCATCGATTGCCGCGGCGCCCACCGTGTGATCGATAGGCAACTCGCTAAGCGCTTCGCGCGTGCCGGCTAGCAGACTATCGCTCGCCGCGGGCCAGCGCTCGCGCACGTCGTCGAGCAGGCTGGCGGCAGGCTTAACGGAAAGTCCCGCCAGCGGATCTGCCAGTGGCATCTGGTCGAGGTGCGGCGCCAAGTTCTGCTGCAAGAACCGGCGAAACGCATAGGCCGTGGGAAACACGCGGTCCGCGGCGCGAAGCGGAAGTAGGCCATTCGAGTCGACCTGTTCGAGCCGCACCGGCAACTGCCGTCCCACATGGGCCACCATCGCCGGCAAGAAAAAACACGGGAACTCGTCGGTCACCACCAGGCAGGCTCGCTCGGCGAGCGCGGCCACCAATCCACGGGCAGCGTCGAGCCGTGGCTCGACGTAGGGATAGTAGATCAAGGGGGCGTCGGCCCATGTGGTCTGCTGGGCCTGCATGCCTTGCAGGGCGAAGCGGTGCAGCCGATCGCTTGCCCAGCGATAGCCGCACCGAAGAGCCTCGAACACGACAAGCGGCTTTTTGAGTTCACGCGCACGGGCCACGGCATGGTCGAGGCCAAAATTCCAACTCGTCCGCCGCGCGGCAATCATCCAGTACAGCACGTAGTCGCCGTCGGATGCGATCTCGGCGCGGTTGACGCGGGCGACGCGAATTTCGGGGACGCTCGAGCGGGGCATGCAAAGGTCACACGGGTGCGAAGCGGGCTCTCGGGCATGGTAGCGACAGCCAAGCCCCTGACAACCGCTACCTCGGCCCGGCAGGCGAAGCGAATCGCGTGCCTGGCAGCTTGGGCGGCGCGCTGCGATAGTGTCAGTTTCCAAACAAAAGCGCCTCCGCTGCTCTGCTTCCCGAATCCGTGACGATGACCACTCTCTGGGCCTACTCGAACGGCCGCTTCGTACCGGAAGCGGAGCTCACGATCTCCGTCGCCGACGCGGGCTTCGTGATGGGCGCGACCGTTTCCGAGCAGCTTCGCACCTTCGGCGGCCGGCTCTACCGCCTCGAGCAACACCTGGCACGGCTCGAACGCTCGCTCGAGATCGTGGGGATCGATCCCGGCCAATCGCTGGCGAATCTGGGCAAGGCGGCCGAAGAGTTAGCGCAGCGTAACCACCGACTACTTGCCGCCGACGACGATCTAGGTCTCGCGATTTTCGTCACCCCAGGCGGCTACGCGCCGCTCCTTGGTCGTCGGGGCCAGAACGCCGGCCCGACGATTGGCATGCATACCTGGCCGTTGGCGTTCAACTTGTGGGCGGCCGCCTATGAACGAGGCGAAGCGCTCGTCACCACCGAGGTAAGGCAAACGCCGGCTGACTGCTGGCCGCCAGAACTCAAGTGCCGCAGCCGGATGCACTATTATCTGGCCGACCGCGCTGCCCGCGAGCGAACGCCCGGTACTCGGGCCTTGTTGCTCGACCATCATGGCCGCGTCTGCGAGACCGCGGCAGCAAATGTGGTGGCAGTGCGACCGGGAGAAGGACTTGTTACCCCGCCGTCCGATCAAGTGCTTCGCGGCATCAGCCTGCAAGCGTTGCACGAGCTCGCGGTGAGCGGGGGCCTAGCCTGGCAGGAGCGCGAACTGCGGCTGGCCGACCTGGCGACCGCCGACGAGATCCTGCTCACGAGCACGCATTCCTGCGTGCTGCCGGCAACTTCGCTCAACGGCCAACCGGTGGGCGACGGCAAGCCAGGCCCCGTTTACCGTCAACTGCTCGCCGCTTGGTCGGCCGAGGTCGCCGTCGACATCGCCACCCAAGCCGCCAGCCTGTAGGTTATGCTTCAGCATAACACCCCGCGCCCCCCCGCCCCGCGGCGCCCGCTCGTCGATCCCCTTTCCCGCCCCTACTCCCCACCGTTGACGACTCTGCCATGATCTGCACCTCGCGCGTCGCGCTCTCCGCCCTTCTACTCACGCTACTTTCCTCGGCTGCTTTGTCTGCCGAAGCGCCCAAGGCCTTCATCGACGGCCAGGGCGAAGGCTGGCGCGATCTCACGGAGGCCGATTTCGAGAACGTGAACCTCGATCCCGATACCTGGAGCTGGAAGGACGGAGTCGCGAGCTGCACGGGGCGACCGGTAGGCGTCATCCGCTCGCGCAAGCCGATCAAGAACTTCGAGCTCGTGGCCGAGTGGCGGCACCTGGAGCACGGCGGCAACTCCGGCATCTTCGTTTGGGTTCCGCAGACTTCGCTCGACACCCTCAAACGCGACGCCCTGCCGCACGGCATCGAAGTGCAGGTGCTCGACGTGGGGTACACCGAACAGTACGAGAAGGCGACCGGCAAGAAAGCCGACTGGTTTACCACGCATGGCGACGTGTTCCCCGTCGGCACTTCGAAGATGAAGCCCTTTCCGCCGGTCGCCCCCGACGGCCAGCGGAGCTTCCCCAAGCAGAATCTCAGCCGCGGTACGAAGGAGTGGAACCACTACTACGTCCGCGCCGTCAACGGCGAGGTGCGGCTGTGGGTGAACGGCCAAGAAGTGTCCGGCGGCACGAATTGCCAACCGGCGGAGGGGTACTTGTGCCTGGAGTCGGAGGGCGCGCCGGTCGAGTTCCGCGGTTTGCGGATTCGCGAACTGCCGTAGGGCGCTCGCGGTCGGAGCGAAAAGCGACAAACACCGTAGTTTCCCGACCGAATTCGGCCCCGAACGGCCGGCCAAGCCCGCGATTTAAGGAGCGGCGTGGGGAGGGCTTCGCGGGGTAGGTGGCTCGTGGTACCTTGGATGCTTGGCGCCTTCAGGCAGACTGCTTGTTTCGCGGTATTCGAAGCTTGCGTGGCGGCTGGAGACGAGGGGGCCCCTCTTGCTTCGGACGGCCGGTTTGGCTCCTGCCGCTAGGCATGAACCGGAACGTCCCCGCCGGTGTCGAGCCTAATAGACGCGAAGTCGGAAGGGCCGCAGGAAGCATCGCCAGAACGCCGCACGCTTTTTTCAGAGGCTGTAGCTCAGTCGGTAGAGCAACGGACTTTTAATCCGTAGGTCTTGGGTTCGAGTCCCAACAGCCTCATTTTCTTACGTCGACTCGCTGGATTCAACACTTGAAGCAAGCCACGGGCTCTATAACGCCGTGCGCCTCATCAAAGCCAGTCCAGCGGCTCCGGCTCGGTGCTGGGAACGGCTCCGCGTCGATTCTTCCACACGTTGCTCGAAGTGGCGGAAGACGCCTGCAATTGGGCGTCTCAGGCTGACGACCCACTCGCGCCGCCGGCTACAGGGATTTGAAGCAGCTTCGCTCAGGATTCGGCTCCCCGGCATGGACTGGTGTCAGCAAACCTGCACTCGCGGCCTACTGACAAACTGTGGCTGTTCGCTGTCAAGGCCGAGTCGTGGACCGGTGACAGCCCTTCCCGACTCCATTTCGGCCACGCCAAGGTATCGCGACCGGATAGTCCTGAAACCGCTGTTCGTTGAAAGAGCCCAAGGATTTGTTTCGTAAGTCGTTTTTCCGAATCGCGTTGGAGCTTTCGACTGGGGAGGCAAGTCAACGGCCCAGGGGCCGAATTGGGTGGTTTGCTGCACAAGCAAGCGGCATATTGTTTGCTATTTCGACTGAATGGATAACAATGATGGTAAGGCCCCTATGAGGGGGCCATTAAGAATTGATGAAAAAAAGGGGTTGCCCCGTTGTCGCGGGCTTGGTAAGCTCCCCCAGTTGGTGGGTCTGACGATTCTGCTCCGTCCTCAAGGAAGCTGTGACGTATGCCTACGCTGACATGCTGCTCATCGCCAGTTAGCGTCGCTGAGTTAGAGCGGAGTGTGTTGGATTCCACTCACCCGAAGCAACGCTTCGGTAAATCGGAGCTCACCAAGGAGGGTGTGCATATGGAGTCGGACACGAATAACTTGCCTGAGGGCCTTGCTCGGTCAAAGGATGCTTACTTGCGCCAGCTTCCAGCGCTGGTGTCTGAGCATTACGGAGAGTGGGTAGCTTTCCGGGAAGAAGAGATTGTGGGGTTCAGCCCTTCAGCGGCAATTCTTTATCAACGGTGTGAGCGCGAAGGATTGCAGCGTCACCAATTCTTCGTTGGTAAGGTTGCTAGGCCCGTAAACAGCAGCGAGTTTTCGCGCTGATCTATCGCCAAGGGGTTGGAAAGTGGCGAAGGCTGGCTCCCGGCGGGAGGTTGTCGTTGAATGTCCCTACTGGGATTATTCGACCCCCTGCGAGATTTCGTCCTTTCTGATGAAGGACAATCATGTCGATTTTCGATTGGCTGACAGGCGGCCGGTGAAAATTGAAATCTTGCCTTTTCAGCCGATTGTCTGGGGAACCATCACGCCTCCCGACGTGCGGTCGCCAAACGGGTATACTGCGCGTTTTCCTCTTGTCGTGGACACCGGCTTGAACATGGACTCGGTGACGATAAGTCCGACGCAACTTTTGACGTGGGCGGGAATTCGTCTTGAATCCCTCACGAAGATTGGCAAGTCAACGCAATTTCGAAATGGTGCAAAATTCACTCCGTTTGGGGCATTCCTGTGGATCTCCCACAATCAGACCGGATATCGGGATAAATTCACTGGTGAGTCTACGTTGCTTCAGCTGGATTGCCTTTCCGTGTTCGACGATGACGGCGATTCACCGCCCATGCCCTGCATTGGCCTCGGTGCGCTAGCGTTGAGTAACATCGATCTCTTTGTCTCCTCTAAGCCTAAACGAATCGGCACCTCTGACGCTGACGGTGGGACGATCGGAACAGAGAGGCATTTTCATCTAACGCAGACTGACGGGCCGCAACCACGACGACGGCGACGGAGTGCGCGCTGAAGCTTGTTGGCCAAGTTCCTCGGACCCAGCCGGGTAATACGCATTTGTCAGTTACACATTATCACAGCGGACGCTCGTCGATCCAGTCGGTTCGATAGCCGTTGGCGCCGGCCAGTTGCAGCGGGAAGAGCACCGGCTCCTCGTAAAGGTCACACAACGACACGCCTTCGGCAGCGTTTCGAACGATGCGATTCGTAGGCCGGCCGTGACGCAGAAGTGAAACCGGTGGCGAGGGCCTAACGTGATCAGCCGGCTCACGCGCGTCGCTTTTCTCCCGCCGTCTGCCGCACAGCGAGCAGCACCTCCGATCAAGTGCTGGCTCGTCTGCAGGCCGAGTGTGTACTACACAGTCTGCCAAGGACCGACGACTTCGGCCACGCCACGGGACGCCATCCACACGCTCAGCCCATTGCCGGGCTGAAGCCCTTAAAGGTTCGCGGCAACCCCGCGCCGTTTCAACGGCCCAGGCTTGACCGCAGGCCAGCAAGCAGGAGTTGAACCTCGCAGCAATTAGCTAGCGGCCGGGCTTTTCTCTGTTTATGGTGATGTTCGCCAGCGCCAAGGCGGGCAATTGATCAAGAGTATGCCAGCCTGAAACCTCGGCGGCGGAACCGTGGGTTGGGGCGGCGGTCGCGAGTTTTGGCGGTTGTGTATGGCTCCTTTGCTGACCGTATTGATCCCGGCTTACAACGAGCAGGCCACGCTGGGCGAGTTGTTGCGGAGGGTGTTTGCTGCGCCCTACGAGAAGCAGGTCATCGTCGTCGACGACGCTTCGACCGACGCCACGGGAGACATTCTGGCCGCCTGGGAGGGACGCTGTCAGGTCGTGCGCCATCCCACCAACCGCGGCAAAGGGGCGGCGATTCGCACCGGGCTGGCCGAAGCCGTGGGGCGGTTCACGATCGTGCAGGACGCCGACCTCGAATATGACCCGCAGGATTATCGCCTGCTCGTCGAGCCGCTGCTGGCCGGCGAGGCGGATGTCGTCTACGGTTCGCGCTACCTGCGCGTAGGGTCCGCTGTGCGGACCAATGCCGAACGCCAAACGGCTGAACTAAGTCGCGGGATCGCCGAGGAGTTGGTCCGCACAGCGGACCCTACGAACCGCGGCGCTCGCTTGCCTGGCAAGCCAGCGTGGACGAATCGGCTGGGCGTGATGGGCCTCAACCTTGCCGTGAGAGCATGGTACGGCGCCCGGCTCACCGACGAGGCGACCTGCTACAAAGCCTTTCCCACCGAAGTGCTCCGCGCGATGAACCTAGAGTGCGAGCGATTCGAGTTCTGCCCCGAGGTGACGGCCAAGGCCCTCCGCATGGGGCTGACGATCCTCGAAACGCCGATCTCCTATTCCGCGCGCACCGCGGCCGAAGGCAAGAAGATTCGCTTGCGCGACGGGATCGAAGCGCTGCAAACGCTCTGGCGCTGGCGGCGCTGGACGCCGTCGAGTCAACCGCCATCGCCCCACTGGTCAGCGGCGCGGCAGGCTCAGATGTCGACGGCCAGCAGTCGCCACGAATAACGGGCCGCTCTCGAGGCCGTTTGCGGCGGCGGCAACAGGAACCGCTGGTAGGCGTTCGAATCCCCTTCGACGACCAGGGCATACGTTAGACCGCCGGCGTGCCAGACCGCAACGGTTTGCTGCCCCGTCGACCGCTGCGGCACGGCCGGCGGTTGGGTGGGCAACCCCTCGGGCCCACCGTCGAGCACGAACAGGTACGCACGGATCGTCGGCAGCGATAGATCGTAGGCGGCCAGGTTGAAGCCATCGGCCGTGCGAACGCCCGCCCAGCGTGGCCGGCGGGCGCCGAGATCGTTGACGGGGAAGGTGTAGCCGTTCGAGATCATGGTCGCTTGCCAATTGGCCGACCCCGGATCGAAATCCAGGAACCACTGCTGAGCCGCCACGGGCAGCGACTCCGCGGTCAATTGGGGCCGCGGCCAGGCGAGCCAAGCGGCTACGAAAACGGCGGCCGCCGTCGCCAGCGTGCCTGCAATCCAAAGCCGCCGCGAAGACCGCGACGCATAAGAAATGCGCGCAACGGGCTCGGCGCTCGGCGGCGAAGCGTCCACCACGGGCGGTGCCAGCGCAGACCGCACCGTGTCGAGGTCGAGCGCGATCCGCAAGCGTTGTTCGAAGCCCTCGGGGAGCGGCACGTCGTCGAGCGCCTCGGCCACCTGCATGTCGAACCGCTGCGCGCTCGCGAAGGCTTGGGCGAGTTGCGGATTTCGCTGGAGCTCGGCCGCTAGCTCGGCCATCTCCGGCGCGCACTCGTCGTCGCTGCCGGGGCGGCAGGCGTCCATAGCCTGCCAGAGCTCGGACTCGCGGTTGGGTTCGGTCGAATCCATGCGTTCGCCCTACCTTTCCGAGTGTGCTGCTAGACGCCAAGCGGCCCGCTGCTCCGCAGCCGCCTCGGCCCGCAACAGCCGAGCTCGCAAATGTCCTTTGGCCCGCGAGAGCCGGCTCATCACCGTGCCCGGCGGAATTTCGAGCCGCTCGGCAATCTCTTGATAGGAGCAAGCCTCGAAGTAGAACATCAGCAGCACCAGTTTGAACTCGTCCGGCAGGTCGTCGATCGCGGACTGCAGCCGCTCGCGGTCGACGGGGTCGTCTGGCATTTCCGGGCTTGGCAACCGCTCGAGCAACTCGCCGTCGCCCGAGATCAGCGGCCGACGGCGCGATTTGAGCCAAGCGTTCCGCAAGACCGCAAACAACCAGGCGCGCCGACAATCTTGATCGCGCACTTGGCCCAGCTTGGCCTGAGCGACCAGGAACGTTTGTTGGGTCAAATCCTCGGCGTCGGCCTGCGAGCCGCTCAAGCGGTAGGCATACCGGTAGAGCTCCGCTTGGTGGGCTGACACCAAGTCGGCTAACTCCGCCTGAAACGCTCCTTCCGACATGCTCCGCCCTCGGCTCTGGGGGTAAGAGGCTCCCTACCCGACAATTATTCCCGAAGCGCGCGAAAGGTGCCACGGTTCTGCCCGCCGGCGGGGGGCAGGGCCCAAGCTGGGCCTGCACAATCGCGCCAAGCCGGCGATTGCGGTCAGGGGGACGCCGTAGGTTCCACCGCAGCCGCTCGAGCGGCCTATATCTAGTGAGGAAGTCCTTTGAAATCCACGCGTTGCTCGCAAGCGCGACCTCGCACCTGTCCGTTTTTGGGACCCGCATGTCCGCAGCTCCTCCGCCGCAAGACCTGGACGACACCGACGACCTGATCGCCGGCGTCCACGAAGATTTGGCCGCCCCTGGGTCTGAAAACCCGTGTCCGCATTGCGGAGCCCCGCGGGCCGACAGCCACCAGTTGATTTGCAAACGCTGCGGCTTCTATGAAAAGCTGGGGATTTGCGTCGACCTCGACCCCGCAGAGCGGGAAGGGACGCCCGTCCAACTCGAGCCCGAGGCTACGCACTGGTGGCAGCTCGTGCCGTTTTGGGCTTGGATCGTGGGCGCGGGGGCGATCGTCATCCTCGGCGAGAGCATCGCCGCCCGGTTTCTGACCGAGCCCGGCAGCACCGGCCGCGCCGTCTGGGCGCTGACCCAGTTGTTCGTGGGCGGCGGCATCTTCGTCGCCGTGCATCTGGTGACCTACCTGTATGCGATCATGGAAGACGATCGCCTGCAGATGCTCGACGTGCTCCTCAAGCCGCTCGCGGTGTGGGAGCGCACGATCAACAGCCTGCCGGCTACCTGGAAGCGTCTGGCCGTAGGCATTTGGGGCTGGCTGGCCTTCTCGCTTGCCCTGTCGGTCATCGGCGGCATTCCCTATGAGCGGCTGTTCGATTGGGGCATCAAGGAGCGCCCCAAGAAGAACCTGGTGCAGGCGATCGCCCAGCAGGCTCAGGAAGCCGAAGGCGACTCCGACTCGCTGGAAGACGCGATCAACGACTTCACCGGCGAGGCCGGAGTCGAAGACGAACAGAAGGCGCTCAAGCTGCTGCCGCCGCTCGACTGCGTCGTGCTCGGCTATGTGCCGGACATCGACAACAAGACAGGTCAGGTGGTCGACGTGCAATCGTTCCTGCTCGCGGCCGAAGTGAAGGGCAAATTGCGCTACGTCGGCACGGTGAGCGTGCTGGCGCTGCCGGTCGAGGAACGCAGGCTGCTGCTCCTGCAAATGCTTCGCGCCCAGCGCGATCGCCCCTTGGTGCGCTGCGACCAAGCGGCTCGGTGGCTCGAGCCGCGCTTCTCTTGCCGCGTGCGCTACAAGAAATGGAGCAGTAGCGACAAGCTGATGGATCCGCGCTTCGAAATGATGCTCGCCGATCTCAACGTGCCGACGAAGCCCGCTAAGAAGTAACTGCTGGGTCGGCTAACAACCGCTTACTGCCAGTCGTCGGCCAGGGCCGCGTCGATCGCGCTCGACAGGGTCGACGCTTGCGCTGCCGCGTTCGAGAACTGCACATCGAGCGTGCCTGAGCCGCTGATCGACAGGAAGTACACCTGACCAGGCTGGCCCTGGTAGGTCAGGCTAGCACTGCTCCCGGACGAACTCGAGGCGATGGGCCGGAGTTGGGCGTCGTAGAGGGTGAGCCCCACGTTGCCCGTTCCGCTGACCGTGGCCGTGAGGTCGCCGACCCAGCCTTCGTCGAACGAGTACCAGGTGCCGGCCTTGGCCGCGCAGCCGCAGTTGAGCAGGCCGGAAGCCGGCGTGGTGGCCAAGAACAGCCGGCGACTGATGAACTCGGGCCGCAGACCGCGTTCGCCGAAGTCGTAGCCGCCGAACTCGTCACCCGAGCCGAGCGAGATCTCGGAGAACTGGTCGTCGCCCGCCACGCCCGGCGCACCGGCGCCATGCACCGCGTCGACGCCGTCGAGATAGAAGCCGGGCTGCGATTGCAGCAGGGTGTAGTTGCCGGGTACGAGATCGGTGAACTCGTACTGGCCGTCTTCATCGGTCACGGCTTCGAGATCGACTTCCTCGCCGAGCTCGTTGGTTCCCTGCAGCCGCACGGTGACGCCGGCCAGGCCGCGCTCGCGCTCGTCCCACTCGCCGGAATTGTTCACGTCGGCATACACGCCGCCGCGGATCGCGCCAGGCAGGAACGTGCCTTCGTCGTCGTTCTCGATGGTGCCATTACCCACGGCGTCGGCGAGTTCAGCGCCGCTTGGCGAGAAGAGCGTGACCTCGAAGGTCTCGCTGCGCTCGAAATCCGTGTCGCCGCTGACGATCACGGTGATGGTCTTCGTCGTTTCGCCGGGGGCGAAAATCAGTTGGCCGCTATTGGACTCGTAGTCGCTGCCCGGCGTGGCGTTGCCGCCGCCGGTGGCATAGTCGACCGTGACTTCGCTCTCGGAAGCGGCCGAGAGCGTAACCGTGAAGACGAATTCCGTCGTGCCGTCGTTGCCTTCCGCCTGCGAGACATCGTCGATGCTTAGCGTCGGGCCGCCGGCGCCATCGTCGTTGAGGATCGTGCCTTCGCCCGAAGCGTCGGCGATGTCGGCGCCGACCGCGTTCGACAGGCTGACGGTGAAACTCTCATTCCCTTCGTCGTCGGTATCACCCGTGACGAGCACGGTGACGGTCTTGGTCGTTTCGCCTGGGGCGAAGATGAGCTGCCCGCTGGTGGCTTCGTAGTCGCTGCCTGCGGTCGCGGTGCCGTCGGCGGTCGTGTAGTCGACCGTGACTTCGCTTTCAGAGGCTTGCGACAGCGTGACCGTGAAGGTGGCCTCGGTCGTGCCGTCGTTGCCTTCGGTGACCGACACATCGTCGATGGTCAGCGTGGGGCCGCTCGTGCCGCCGGTGATCGTGAGCGAGTCGCCGAGGAACACGATATCGTCGATCGCCACCGCACTACCCTGGCCGAACACCAGCGTATCGTGGAACGGCAGCGAGTCGGCCGGATCGGCGCCGAACTGCACCAGGCCCTCGGCCGAGGCGGTGAAGGTGGCGCTCCACAGCAGCCTCTCGTCAGCGCCCAGCGGAGTCAGACCGGCAAAGCCGCCTGCTTCATCGATCAGGCCGGCGGTGGCCGTGTCGCCCGAGTGGCCGTTCGGATAGTCGCTGCCAAAGGTGAGCGAACCATCGAGGGCGACGAGCGAGGCGTCGTAGGTCGCGTCCAAGAAGGCCGCGAAGACGCCTTGCGGCGCCGACCGCGTATCGGTCACCAAGGCCTGCAGCACGAACTGCTGGCCGACCGCGATGCTTGTGAGGTCATTGCCGAGCAGGTCGGTGGCCCGCAGGCGAATGCGCACATCGCGCGTTTCGGTGTTTTGATCGTCGTTCTGGATCAGTCCGGTGGCGGTGCCGTCGGCGATCTCAGCGCCCACGGCGTTGGTCAGGGCGACCTCGAACTGCTCGTCCCCTTCAACGTCGGTGTCGCCGAGGATCGTGATGTTGATCGTTTGTTCGGTCTGGCCCGGCTCGAACGTCACCACACCGGTCGCGGCTTCGAAGTCGGAGCCCGGCACGGCGGACCCGGCGATCGTGGAGTAGTCGACCGTCACGGTCTGGCCGCTGGCTTCCGACAGCGACACGAGGAACGCCAAGGTGCTCGTGCCCGAATTTCCTTCCGGCGCGCTCGCGTCTGCAATGGAGATCGATACGCTGGGGGCCGCGTCGTCGTCTTCGATCGTGCCCAGGGCCGAGCCGTCTTGCAACGTGGCGCCGACGACGTTCGACAGGTTCAGCGTCAACGTTTCGTTGGCCTCGTCGAGCGTGTCCCCGACGATGAGCACTTCAACGGTCTTGGTCGTCTGACCCGCCTCGAAAGTGAGCTGCCCCGACGTGGCTTCGTAGTCGGCGCCGGCGCTGGCTGTGCCATCGGCCGTGGCGTAGTCGACCGTCACCGCGGTCGTCGCGGCGGCCGAGAGCGTCACGGTGAAGACCATGCTCTTCGTGCCGTCGTTGCCTTCGGTCACCGTGACATCAGCCACGCTCAACGTCGGTACCGTCGAATCGCCCGTGATCGTGAGCGATGCGCCTACGAACTCGATGTCGGCGACCGGAACGGCCGTATTCTGGCCGAAGAGCAGCGTATCGTGGGCAGGCAGCACATCGGCCGGGTTGCCCGACAGATCGAGCGTGCCGGCGGCCATGGCCTGCATGTCGAGCGTGAACAGGAGCTTCTCGTCGGGGCCGAGCGTGGTCAGGCCGGCAAAGGCGCCCACCTCGTTGACGAGCCCATCGACGGTGACGTCTCCTAGTCGGCCGCTCGAGTAATCGGCGGTAAAGGTCGGCGTTCCGGAAACGTCGGCCAGCGCGGCGGCATACTCGACATCGAAGTACGCCGCGAACACTCCTTGCGACTCGGCCCGCAAATCTTGGACGTACGCTCGTAGTTGAAAGCTCTCGCCCGCCTTGATCGTGGTGATGGGCGTGCCGCTCGAGTCGGTCGCTTCCAGACGCACGCGGACCGAGGCGGCGGCCGCTTGATCGAGCGTGTTGATGATCATCAGCGCGTCGCGCGGCGACACGAATTGGTCGCCGTCGACATCGAGCAGTTGACCGTTGCCGGCGATCGGCTGGGCCCCCTGTCCGCCGCCGCTCGAGAGGGGCCGCGCGCCGTAGGCGTTCAGATCGTTGATGACGATCAAGGCGTCGATCGGCGAGATCCCGCCGTCGGCGTTGACATCGAGCGGCTGCAGCACGTTCTGCCACGGGCTCGCGTCGGACGCCAGCAGCGTGCGCGTTTCGAGACGCTCACCGCTCGCCGAGAGGCGAATGCCGCGCTTGGCCGTGCGCGGGCTGCGAGCAGGAGTGGATTTGCCGAAGCGCCAGGGGTGCGGTCTCTTCATGATGCTGCGTCGTAGGCGGGTGGATGGTGCGCCGCAATCCAATTGCGCGGCCAAGATGGCGTCCCAGCCCTGGGACGCGGTCGCGCCTGCGATATCTCCCCGCCCCTCCGTGGCGTACTCCGCGGCCTTCCTGTGAAGCGCGGACAGATCGACCTGTTCCGAACTGCCCACTCCCGGCCCAACCGGGTTAAACCGGCGGCCGCAGGACAGAAAAGTAAGGTGTGACCTGCGGCAGTCGGGCCGGAGATGTATCACCTGCGCAAGCTGTGCCGATTACTCGACGTTTTCAAATTACTTAGGCGATACTCAAAAAGCAAGCTTTTGGGCCTGCGGGACTTGGGTTGGCCCTCTGGCTGGCCCCCCGGTGTGCGAACGCCTGTAAGTGGTTACGCTGCTTTGATTCCGTCCGCATCCGCCAGCCTGAGCTGTCTTCGCGCGTGCCCGATCTCCCGCCTTCCAATCCCGTATTCCGCTCGCATTGGCTCGCCCCGGGCGGCCATGTGCAGACCATGGCCTCGGTTCTCTGGCCCAGCCCACGAGCCGTGCTGACGCCCACGCGGCGCGAAATTGCCCTGCCTGACGGCGACCGGCTGGTGCTTCACGACGATCAGCCGCTGGCTTGGAACGACCACCAGCCCTGCGCGTTACTGGTCCACGGCCTGGCCGGCAGCCACCAAAGCGCTTACATGCAGCGGATCGCCGCGCGGCTGGTGGCCCGAGGGGTACGTGTGTTCCGGCTCGACCTGCGGGGCGCCGGCGCCGGCGCGGGCCTGGCGCGGCTCCCCTATCACGCGGGCCGGTCCGAGGATGTACGCGCCGCGATCCTCGAGATCAGCAAGCTCGCGCCGCACTCGCCGCTTACCCTGGTCGGCTTCTCGCTGGGGGGCAACATCTCGCTCAAGCTCGCCGGCGAGCTGGGCGGGGAACGGCTGGGCGGGCTCGAGCGCGTGATGGCCGTGAGCCCGCCGGTCGACTTGGCGGCCTGCATTCACGGTCTCGCGACGCCGGTCGGCCGCCTCTACGACAGCTACTTCGTTCGCATGCTGCTCCGGCAGATGGACTCTCGGCCAGTGCTTCCGGAGGGCGAGGCGGCGCACGTTTGGCCGCGGTTGCCGAAGCGGCTGCTCGAGTTCGACGACTGGTACACGGCCCCGGTCAGCGGCTTTGGCGACGCGGCGAACTACTATCGCCAATCGAGCGCGCTAGGGTTTCTGCCGCGGATCGAGCTGCCGACCCTGATCCTCTCCTCGCGCGACGATCCGCTCGTGGCCAGCGGGCCGCTCGAATCGGCGTCGCTGCCCTCGGCGGTTCGCACGCTCATTACCCCCGGCGGCGGGCATCTGGGATTCTTAGCGCGTTCGAGCTCCGACCCCGACCCACGCTGGATGGACTGGCGCGTGGTCGACTGGGTGACTCGCGGGCCGAGCGGCCGCTAAGTCGGCCGGGTGGCTGGCGGTCGAGCGAAGCGAGCCCCCAGCAAACCACCGCTTTCGAGCGTGAGGCGGAGAACGTACGTCAACCGTTCCGGGGGCTCGCCTGAAGGGCTCGACCCCGGGCACCCGCCGCAGAAGACGGGCCGATTTCTACAGGGAATCGGAACGTGTCGTTAGCTGCGATACTCCGAGTGACACTCGTTGCACGTCTTGCGGGCGGCCGCGGCCGCCTTGCGGGCGTCTTGATACCGATCCTTCTCGGCCGCGACGGCCATGTCGTGGGCGTGCTGCTCGAGGGCCTCGGCGTACTTCAGATAGGTTGCATCGTCGGCATACTCGTAGCTGTCTCCGCGGATCAGCCGAGCGAGAGCCGCGAGCACCTGGGCTTCTTGCCGCACTTTGTCGCGCAGGCGTTTGAACTCGGCCGCGTTTGCCGCCGCGGGGCGCAGGAACTGAGTTTCGCCGCGTTCCATTCGCGCCATGAGCGAGGGGCGATCGGTCAGCTCGCTCCCCTCCGCATCGCCGGCGGCCGCCGGAGCCACGTTGCCCCCTTGCAGCAGGGCGGCCAAATCTTCGAGCCGAGCGAGCGCTTCCTTCAACGCGCCGTCGCTAGCGACCTTGGCGTTCAAGCCTGCGCGGGCGAACGTCTCGCGTGCGGTCTTGGCCTGCCGCTGCCAGCGGACATCGCCGTCGTAGTCGGCAATGATCGAGAACACGGCCGCCAGCACACTGAGCCGCTCGCGCGCCTCCTTGAATCCGCCCCCTTTGAAGTCGGAGGAAGACCCGAGCGCCACCTCGAGCGGGCCAACACTGCTTTTCACCTCGTTTTCGAGGATGTCGGCGGCGATCAGTTTCGACCAGCCGGC
>JAESFN010000649.1_pt1 | contig 26033 bp, 18 predicted proteins | sample 9269411 | NCBI WGS metagenome assembly JAESFN01 (sample SAMN14505399, study PRJNA617100) | algae metagenome | isolation source: Iphinoe sp. HA4291-MV1 and co-occurring heterotrophs from trail next to... | place: USA: Maunawili Falls, Hawaii | collected 2009-07-25
GCTCGTCGAGGCTTGGATCTTTCGTCGCGTCGCGCAGGCTGCGGTCGCGCTCCGTGGTTGCGAGCATCCATTGCCGGCGGCCCCAAAGCAGCGGCCACTCTCCGCTGAGCTGGTCGCCCTGCATGGTGAAATTGACGAACGCCGGCGACTGCGGCTGCTGCGCGGCGATGCGACCACGATCCCGCCAACTCCCCGCGCGGATGGCGCCGACCATGAGCATGTCGTTGGTCGCGTCTCCGTAGACGGCAAACCAGTTGCCTTGGCGAGCGCGATAGTTCCAATGCAGCCACGGCTCGAGCACGAACATCGGCTCCCCGTCGGCCGCGGGGCCGAGCGGGCAGGTCTCTTGCTGGCCGAATGTGGTTCCGGGAAGGGCCTCCTCGTTTCGATAGAAGAGCCGCGTTGGACGCCAGCCGTGCGACAGTGAGAGACGCCAGCGCGATTGTGCAGGCAGATCGCAGAACTCGTCGACCAGCACTACCGCTTCGCCCTGCACGATGCGGAAGCGCAGCTTCCAAGTGCCCTTGTCGGAGAACTCGTAGTTCACCGTGGCGTCGAGAAACACGGGGCCTTGCGACGTGACTTCGACCCGGTACTTTGTTGGGCGTGCGGCTCGTTCGAGGGAGCCGCCGCCGATCCACATGCCCGACGGCAGCCGCAGACCGGCGAACGGACCATCGCTCAGCGCTCTTTCGCCGCGATGCAACCGCAAGCCGATCTGCACGTTCGTCAGTTCGACCAAGTTCGAAGATTCGGTGACCCGCAGATCGCTGCTTTCGGCTGCCTGGCGGCCGGTCACCAGCGAGTAGGTAAACTTGCCGAACTCTGGCACGCTCGCGAGGAAGGCGACGCTCGCCTTGCCGGTAGGTGAATGTTCCGCGGCGACCCACTGGAGCGGCGTGCTCTTGCCATGGGGCCCGATCAACGACAGGTCATCGTTTCCCCAGAGCGAGTCCGCCACTGGGTAGAAAACCAACTCGTTGCTCCAGGCACGGTTGAGGTGGTCTTCGAACGAGAAGGTTGCCAGCGCGTTCTGCCCGAACGCCGTGCCGCCGAGTGAGAGAACGAGCCAGAGCAGCAACACGAAGCTGCTTTTGACTTGGATGAGGTTCGGTAGCCTGCGCTTCGCCACGAAACGCGTTCTCAGCAGGAGTTTCGTTGCACGTCTCAACGAGCGAGAACAGTCGCCGGACTACTTCGCCAAGCCCGGCGCCGCGCGGAACTTGGTCACTTCGCTCCCGTCGGCCGTGTTCCAGATGCGAACCTCGCCGTCGAAGCCGCCGGTGGCCAGCCGTGACGCGGCGGGGCACACGGCGAGCGAGTAGATCCACTCGTTGTGTCCCTGGAAGGCTTGCTCTTGGCTACGGTCCTCGAGCTTGAAGCGGCGAGCCGTTTTGTCGGCGCTCGCAGCGTAGAGCCGGTCGCCCACCAGTCGCAGCTTGTAAACCTCGTGACCGAAACCACCGATGTCGGCCGCTTTCTCGCCGTTCTCCAGGTTCCACACGTGGATCGACTTTGCCCGCCCCGTGGTGTAGGCCTGCTTGCCGTCGGGGCTGAAGGCGATGCCGTAGGCTTGGTCGCCATAGCCGGGATACGTGACGAGCGATTCTCCCTTGGCCGCGTCGAAGATCTTGCTCGTCTTGTCGCGGCTGGCGGTGCCGAGCTTCGTTCCGTCGGCGCTCCAGGCGACAGCCATCACCCAATCGGCGTGATCCTCGATTAGGCGCTCCTGCTTGCCGGTGGCCACGTCGAAGATTCGCACCGAGCGATCGGCGCCGCCGGCGGCCAGCTTGTCGCCCGCCGGATTGAAGGCGACATCGAACGCCACGTCGGGCATCGTGGCCAGGTCATGCACCAGTTCGCCGGACTCGGGGCGGAAGAGCTTCACCTCGCCGAGTTGGCCGGGGTTGCCGCTGGCAGCGGCCAGGAGCTTGCCGTCGGGGCTGTAGGCCAAGCCATAGGTCCGTTGGGCGACATTGGAAATGCGCCGCAGCAGCTTGCCGTCGGCCGGGTTCCAAATCGTGATCTCGTGATAGCCCCCTACGGCTAGCTCGCGGCCTTCGGGATGAAACGCCAGCGCCGTAATCGGCGAGGCGACCGTGTAAGCCTCGGGCGCGGCGGGATGCGCGGCCTTGGGCAGCAGCGACGCCAGACTTGCCAGCGGATCAGGGCCGTCGAACTTCGCCCCCTGCTCGATCCAGCGGCGAACTACGGCGAGCTGCTCGGCCGGCAGTGGATCGGCATCCTTCGGCATCCGCTCTTCGGGCTCGGTCGACTCCATGAGCCGCAGCAGCTCGCTGTCGTCCGGGCTGCCGGCGGTCACCGCCGCCATCAGCGGTTCGAGCGTATGGAGCTGATAGTCTCCCTTGGGCTCCTGCGCGCCGTGACAAGCCAAGCAGTTCTTGACCAGAATCGGCGCTACGTCGCGCACGAAGCTCACCTCGCCAGCCGGCTCAGCCGCGGCCGCAGGCTCATTCTGCTTCTCTTCATCCGCCCCAGCCACCGCCGCAATGCTCAGCAACAGCGCAACAAGACCACACCGCGACGAACAACGGCTCATGGCAAACACTCGATTAGGCGGGAAATCAGGCGGGTTTCTTCACCGCAGAGGACGCGGAGGACACAGAGCGAAGACAGATTTGAACCACAAAGACACAAAGACACTAAGCAAAGGCAATTCTTTGTGACTTCGTGTCTTTGTGGTTCGATGTTTCCTGTTCCTCTCTGCGTCCTCCGTGTCCTCTGCGGTAAGAAATTGGAAGGCGGGAGTTACTTGTAGTCGGCAGGGGTGCGGCCTTTGGCGCCGCCGTCGAACTTGAAGGGGAGCGGCTGGTAATCGCCGACGATCGCCACTTCGGTCTTCTCGGGAATCTGGTCCTCGAGGCCCACTGCCCACAGGCTGGCGTTCACCAGCAGCCGGCGCACGCCTTCGCTCAGCAGATCTTGCGAGGCGCCCATCGTGGTCGTGAACACGCGGGCAGACTTGCCCGAGGGCGTCTTGTAGGTCTTCACCCAGGCAACCGGCATCATGGGCTCGTTCTGCTTGCCAGCGACCGGCGCGTCGGTCGACTTCATGCCTTCGAGCACCTGACCCAGCACCAGCGGCTGGCTGTCGCCCGGCAGGGGGAGGGTGACGCCGTAAACGTCGGTTGGTCCCCAAATGTCCCCATCGCCAATGCCTCGCAGAATCGGATGTTCGGCCTGGCCCGGCGCCACGATGCCGCGCGTGCTCTGCGAGCCGTGGTTGCCGTGGTGGTTGATCCAAGTCTCGCCCAGCACCTTGCGGCCGAAGCCGCCATCGCGGTTGTTCCACGAGTAGCTCTTGTAGGTCGGGCTGCTCTCGATGTTGAAGCCGTGGGTCGAGGTCCGCAGGCCGATCACTGGCCGGCCAGACTCCACATAGTCGACCACGTGCTTCATCTGAGCGTCAGGCAGGTCGCGAAATCGCGTGAACAGGATCAGCAGGTCGGCCGAATCCAGGGCTTCGAGCCCCGGAATATTGTTGTTCACATTCGGATTGATCGTGCCGTCTTTGTCGATCGAAAACAGCACCGTGGTCTTGAAGCCCTGCTTGGCCAGGATCTTGGCCAACTGCGGCAGCGCCTCTTCGGAGCGGTACTCTTCGTCGCCGCTGACCAGCACCACGCTCTTGCCCTTGCCTGGCCCCTCCCCCCCCTCGAGCACGATCCAAGGGTCGGCGGCACCGGCGGCGGCAGCCGACGACAGAGCCAGAACCAAGCAGCAGAACGCGGAGAACAGGCGGCGAACCTTCATCTGAGATGACTCACGACTCGGGGTGGGAATATCGAAGGCGGGACCGACGGCGGGGCCGGCGCAAAGCAACCGACCGACCACAGTATACCCCCGCCAACCCGCCATGGCACCCAGGGCGCGGAACCTGCACAGGCTTTCGCCCTGGACGCCGGACGCAGGCGGCCCCTATTCTTTTCTCGAAGCGGGGTCGGCCTCGTTGGGCCGGCCGAAATACCTGACCGCCGCGGTCCCGAGTTCAACGCCCTGATGAGTGCCACCTTGGTTGCGCCTGAAGTGCTTGCCCCGCCGCCTGCCGCCGAGCGGCGGGGGGTGCCGATCCCTGAATACGGCCCCGCCTTCCCGGCGCCCGATCTGCCTTACCTGCCGCGCGATCCCCGTTCGTACAACCCGCCGATCGGCTTGATCGGCTGCGGCGGCATTACAAATCACCACCTCACGGCCTATCGCGCGGCGGGCTATCGGGTGGTCGCCCTCTGCGACGCCAATCTCGACCGTGCCCGTCAGCGGCAAGCCGAGTACTATCCCGAGGCCGAGGTCTTCGAAGACTACCGCGTGCTGCTCAAGCGCGACGACATCGAGGTGCTCGACATCGCCACCCATCCGGCGCTGCGGGCACTGATGATCGAGCACGGCCTGAATGCCCGTAAGCACATCCTCAGCCAGAAGCCGTTCGTGCTCGACCTGGATTTCGGGGAGCGAATGGTGGAACTGGCCGACCGGCAGGGGGTGCGGCTGGCGGTGAACCAGAACGGCCGCTGGGCGCCCCACTTCAGCTACATTCGCGAAGCGGTGCGCGCCGGGCTCACCGGCGAGCTCTCCGGCGTCCACACGCGCGTGCATTGGGATCACAATTGGGTGGCCGGCACCGAGTTCGACCGCGTGAAGCACCTGATCCTCTATGACTTCGCGGTCCATTGGTTCGACTTCCTCACGACGCTGATGGGCACGCGCAAGCCGACACGCGTGTTCTCGTCGATCGCCCGCGCCGCTGGACAGCGGGCCACGCCGGCGCTCTTGGGCCAGGCCGTGGTTGAATACGAGGGCGCGCAGGCATCGCTCGTATTCGATGGCAACACCCACTACGGCGCCCTCGACACGGCCTACATCAACGGCACGCTCGGCACGCTGACCGCCACCGGCCCCGACAGCAAGCTGCAGCAAGTGACGCTTTACAACGCCCAAGGACACGCCTCGCCGGAACTCCAAGGCTCGTGGTTCCCCGACGGCTTCCACGGCACGATGGGCGAACTGCTCTTGGCGATCGAAGAAGGCCGCGAACCGTCGCACAGCGCGGCGAACAACCTGGAGAGCCTGGCGCTCGTTTTCGCGGCCGTCGCCTCGGCCGAGACCGGGCAAGCGATCGTGCCCGGCAGCGTCCGCCAAATGAGCGGCTGAGACATTCCCGTAGGTTATGCTTCAGCATAACAACCCCGCGCGCCACGCTGCTTAGGCCAATGTATAGCGCCTACGCGAGATTCAACCGCATCGGCGTCATCGCCGACTCGGCAAACCCATGCCGCTCGTAGAAACGCAGCGCGCCGGCGTTCGCCTTGTCGGTCAGTAGCGTGATGCGGGCAAACCCACGAGCGCGGGCATACTCGATGGCGGTTTGCAGCAGCCGCGATCCTAGGCCACCGCCGCGGTGGCTGGGGGCGACAATCAGGTCTTCCAGCCAGCAAACCGGCCCGCCTGCGGCCGTACTAACGGTGAACAGCAGGCTCACCATGCCGACGACCGCCTCGCCGTCGCGTGCGACGAAGATTTCGCCCACCTGCGGCGCCTCGAGGATCAGCCGCAGCCCTCGCTCCTGCTTCTGCCGGTCGGGGACGAAGTCGGCCTCCTGCGTAAACAACAGTTCGAGGAGCGCAGCTAACTGCGGGATATCGGCGAACGTCGCGGGCTCGATCTTCGCCATCGTCAGAGTTCCGCGGTGGGCGGTGATGTTTGTTCGCCCACAGCGAGCCGCATGAGCGACTCGATCAAGTCGCGCTGGCAGTCGAAGTCCGTGAGCCCGCAGCCCCCGCGTTTGGAGCTCATATCTCACGAGTAGTTTGAGCCATCAATGGCTGACCATTGCCGGCTCTTCGCTGAGATCGACGGAAGCTTCGTTGACAGACGTTCCGTCGTTAGAATGAGGGGAACTGCGTACTGCTAAAGCCTTGATGACATGATATCGCCAATGCTTCGACTCAAACAGCTAGGCGTGGCCGTGGTTGTCTTGGTCATAACGCCCATTGTGGCCAGCTTCTTGGTTGCAGACCCGGTCAGCTTCTTCGCAACGGGACGACGGCAGAGCTTTTCGCCACAGCAAGTGCAGCGAGGCGCTCCGATCACGCGGCCCGGCAACTACCACTATCCCGATGCGACGAATCTCGTCGTCCACATCGAACCGAGTGGCGGTGGGCACGTCGTCGCGTACGAGCTTCTCAGAAATGGCCGGACGCTGCTGACCAATAACCGTGACGCCAGTGACTTCCACCGCTGGTCTTTCACGCTCGACGACCAGGACCGCCTGTGGTTCTACTCCGCTGACATCGGACTTGCGAGGTGGGCGCCCGTTGATGGCGAATGGCAAGAAACCTGGGTGGTTGACCAAATCGAGCTCATTCGCGAGATTCCGCCCGAAATGTCGCTGCCGGTGAGCAGTTCCGCGCGCGAGCATTGGAACAAACTGCTCTCGCAGCCGTAGCCGAGCGCCGAGTTCGGCTGTAGTCCGTCCCTATCCCAGTGGCCAAGGCGTCGCGATCTGCCCTTCCACGAGCGCTACGAACAGCGCCGCGGCCACCAGATCGGCCGTGGTGCCGGGGTTGCGACGGTTGCCATCGGAGCGGAGCCAGAAGTCGAAATCGGCGAGGGCGCCGTAGTAAACCGCCTCTTCGCCGCTCGTGTCGAGCACGGCCTTTGCCCAGGCCGCCGACTGCTCGGCGACGGCCTGCCCGCACTTGCGGGCAATCAAGCTATCAGGGTGTTGGGCCATCAACCGCAGATGCAGCCGCACAATGGCGTCGATGAGCGTGCGGCCTGCTGTCAGCTCCGCCAGCAGTGTCGGCACGGCCTCGTCGAGCACGGTGGCGAAGCGGTTCACATATTGCCGCGCCACCAGATCGCGCTCGGCCGCGGCCGCCATGGCAGTTAGCAAGCTCTCCGGCGGAGCGCTGCTCACGTCGTGCTCGTCCACTTTGCCGAGCCCCCCAGGTTGCGCGCGGCGAATGGCGGCGTACACGCGTTCCGTATCCGCGGCCGAAAGCTCCGCCAGCACCTCGCCAATCTGCTCGCGAACGCCGCCGCGACCAGCCGCTGCCGCCAGCGGCGCGAGCAACAGCAGCGTGCCTAGGTACGTATTCGAAGCCACATGCGTGGCGATCGCATCGACCGCTTGATAGATGCACTCGCCCAGCGGCGCTCCGCGCGCGGCCTGCTCGAGCGGCGGGCCGATGAGCACGGCGCTCGTGGCGAAGTGCGCGAACGTCACGTCGGCGAAGTCGGCCCCGCGGTGGACGTTGCCTGGCTTGGGCGCGGTCGCCTCGAGCAAACAGGCCAGCGACGCGCACTGGCCGATCGACAAAGAACGTTCCTCAGGCATGCTCTTCTCGCGCGGCGGCTATTCGGCCAAGGCCTGTTTGATCCAGGCCAACAGATCGGCGCAGTCTTGGGGCGAGAGCGCCTCGGCGAAGCCATCGGGCATGAGCGACGTGCGAGCGCCGGTGAACGACTCGAGGTCCTTGCGGAGCAGCGTCTTCTCGGTGCCATCGGCCAGGCGGAGCGTGACGCTGGTGGCCGATTCGCCAGCCAGCACGCCGCTGAACTGCTGGCCGTCGGCCGTGGCCGCAATGTAGGCGTCGTAGCCGGAGGAAATCTTTTCGCTGGGAGACAGCAGGTCTCGCAGCAGCGTGGCTTCCGCGCGTTGGAACGCTTGCGACAGCTCGGGACCGACGACGCCTCCCTTGTTCTTCACTCGATGACAGACCGCGCAGTGCTTTTCGAACAGCGGGCCGCCGCGAGCGGGATCGCGCGGGCCGGCGAGCGCTTCCTGAAACCTCGGCAGCGCCGCTTCGACGTTTGGCGGCGCGGAGCTGGCGAACAGTCCTTCGAGCCGCGCACGCTGATGCGAGTCGGCCTGCTCGAGCAAACGGCTGCGATGCCCCACGGCAAAGGCGCTCGCCAGCAGAGTCCCTTGCTCGAGCGCTGCGGCCACGTCGGCGATGCGATCACCGCGAGACGCGAGCGCGTCGAGCAGCGTGGCGCGCAAGGCGGGCGTCGCCGAGGGCCAAGCGGCCAGTAGCTTGTCGCCGACGTTGGCGTCGTCGCTGAGGGCTACGAGTGCGACCGCGGCCTGCCGCGTTTCGCCGGGCGCCGCGGGGTCGGCCAGATCGGCGGCGGCTTGCGCGAGCAGCTCGGCCACTTGCGGAGAGTTCGGCAGCTTGAGCGTGGCGGCCAAGCGGGCCGCAAGCCCTTTCACAGCAAGGTTGTCGCTCGCAAGGAGGCGTTCGAGCGCCGCGACCGCAGCCGACTCGAGCGGCGTCGCCTCGAGGGACGAGAGCATGCCCGTGAGCGCGGCGACTTCGGCCGCGTGGTCTGGCGCATCCGCCACGGCGACAAGCAGCGCTTCGAGGTCGCCTGCCTGGCGCCGTCCGGCGATCGCCCCGGCCAGCGGGCCAAGCACCGCGGCGCCCTGCGGACCAGCGTCTCCGAGCAGCGACGCGGCGAGCGCTAGATCGCGGCCGCGAGCACCCGAGAGAACGGCCGCCGGCAGCCAGCGAATCTCGCCGTGACGCCGCGCGAGCGAGACCAGCGCGGCGGTCGCACTCGGGTGAGAGCTCTCGCCCAGGCTCAGCGCAAACTGCAGCAGCAGCCGCGGATCGTCACTCGTTTCGGCGAGCGCGGCCACGCGTTCGAGCGTTTGATCGTCGGTCACTAGGAGAGCGTCGTGATTGCGCAGGAGCTCGACCGCTCGCGCAGTCGGCGTGTCAGCCGTAAGCTCGGCCAGCGAGCCGCGCCGCGCAACCAGCGCCGCGGCCTGGTCTCCCTGCCGCTCGCGCAGCAGCCGCTCGGCGGTTTGGCGGCGCCAGGTGCTGCCGGAATCGAGTTCGCCAGCCAGCGATTTGTCGTCAAGCTGCGACATATTGGCCGGCGGCGTGTTGGGCGCATCATCGGCCACGAGCCGCCAGACGCGGCCGCGATCGAGGCCGTTGTTCACCCCATACTGCTGCTGCATGAAACGCGGGACGGCCGAATAGTCTTCGATGATCTCGCGATACATGTCGACGATGAATAGGGCGCCACTCGGCGATTCGGCGAGCGCGACCGGACGAAACCACGAATCGCGGCTGGCCAAGAACTCGCGCTGCTCTTCGCCCGGCGCGCGGTGAACCGAGAGCTCGGGCCCGTTCCGCTCGATCACTGCCCGATGCACGAGCGACTGGGCTGGCTCGCAGACGAACAGGTTGCCGCGGTAGTCGGCCGGAAAGCTCGCGCTCTGATACACGAGCGGACTGCAGCACGAAGTGAAGTAACCGCTGGCTGAGCTTTCGGACGTGCCGTAGGCGTCGTACAGTTCCTTCCAGCCGGGCTGATTGCTACGGGCAAGCTTCCAGGGATGCACCGGAGCGAGCGGAAACACGGTAGTGTAGTCGGCCGCGTCGGCCTCGAGATCGCCATAAGCGGCGTCGGGATTGCGGGCGAGATAGCGCCAAGGAATTGGCGCGGCGTACAGGCTGTGCTTCCAGGTCGTGGCGACGAAGCGGTCCCCTTCCAGCGTCAGCGCGTGACCGATCGTGTGGGTATGGCCGAGCACCGGCTCGATCGCCGAGCCATCGGGCTTGATGCGGAAGTCCGTGTTGGGCAACTCGACCGCCTCGGCCAACTTCGGCCCGGTGATGCGTCCGCCCCCCCAGCCGCGGCCCAAGTAGATCCAGCCGTCGGGGCCCCACTGCGGCGCGTTGATGCCGCGCTCGAGCATGCCGGTGGGAAAGCCCGTGAACAGCGTCTCGCGCACCTCGGCGCGGCCGTCACCATCGCGATCGGCCAGATACATGATGTGCGGCGCGCAGGCCACGATCAGCCCGCCGCGAGCCGGACAAATGCCGTAGACCGGCGGCAAATCGTCTGCCAGCGTTTCGGCGCGGTCCATGCGGCCATCGCCGTCGGTGTCGAGCAGCCGCTTGACCACGCCATACGTGCCGGGCTTCGCGGCCTGCTTGAAGCGCTCGTCCGCCTCGATGCGACGGACCGTGGTGTCGAGCTGGCCTGATTTGTTCAATTCCTCGACTTCGAGCTGCCCCTCGAGATTGTAGCCATGCAGCTCGCAGACATAGAGCCGCCCCTGCTCATCCCAGCAAACGCCGGAGGGCTCGGTGATCAGCGGCTCACTGGCCACGAGTTCCAGACGAAAGCCCGGCGGAACCTCAATGGCCTTGGCTTCCTCAGCCGGACTAAGCGCCGGCGGAGCATCGACAGGCTTCGGGATCTCAGCCAGCACGCCCCGGACAGCAAGCACCAAACAACAAACACCGACAACGACCTTCGCGCAGTTCACCGCGGCTCTCTGGGGGCTCGCTTCGGTCGCCCCCAGGCACCCCTCATACGTGACCACAACTCGCTCCGTCTCCGTGCCTCCGTGTCTCCGTGGTGAAATCATCCGTCTCCTCACGCCAAGATCTCCTCAACCACCCGGCACGGCTTCACGCCCACCAGCTTCTGATCGAGCCCCTGGAACGGATAGGCCAGCTTGCGGTGGTCGAGCCCCAGCAAGTGGAGCAGCGTGGCGTTGACATCGGCCCACTGCACGGGGTTCTCGCCGACGCGGAAACCGATTTCGTCGGAGCTGCCGTATTCATGGCCTCCCTTGACCCCTCCGCCGGCCAACCAAATCGTGAAGGCGTCCGGGTGATGGTCGCGCCCCAGTGTCTTGGCCTTCACGCCGCCGCGGTTCTCTTGCATGGGCGTGCGGCCGAACTCGGCTGCCCACACGACGAGGGTGTCGTCGAGCAAGCCCCGCTGCTCGAGGTCTTGCAGCAGCGCGGCCACCGGCTGGTCGACTTCCTTCGACTTGTTCGGCAGGTTGGTTTCCAAGTTGTCGTGATGGTCCCAGCCCCAGTCGAAGAGTTGCACGAACCGCACGCCGCGCTCCACCAGCCGCCGCGCCAGCAGGCAGTTGTTGGCGAAGGCCTCTTTGCCTGGCTGCGTGTTGTAGAGCTTGTGAATGTGTTCCGGCTCGTCGGCCATGTTCATGGCTTCGCTGGCGGCCATCTGCATGCGAAAGGCCATCTCGTACTGCGCGATGCGGGTGAGCGTTTCCGGGTCGCCTGACTCGGCGTGCGTTTGCTGGTTGAGTTGGTTGATCGCCTGCACGACCTCGCCGCGGAGCTTGCGCGACACGCCCGGCGGATTGGAGAGGAATAGCACCGGATCGCCTTGACTGCGGCACTGCACGCCTTGGAACACGCTTGGCAAGAAGGCCGAGCTCCAGAGCGCCTTGCCGCCGTCGGGATTCTGGCCGCCCGAGATTAGCGCTACGAAGCCTGGCAGGTTTTCGCTTTCACTGCCCAGGCCATAGAGCGTCCACGCGCCGAACGAGGCATAGCCGGGGTTGGCGTTGCCGGTAAACGCCAAGAGCTGGGCAGGGGCATGGTTGAACTGCTCCGACTGCATCGAGTGGATGAAGCAGATCTTGTCGAGCGACTGCTCGAGGTGCGGCAGCCGATCGGAAATCCAATGCCCCGTCTTCGCTTCCTGATGGAAGGGATAGGCCGGGCCCAAGAGCTGCGGGGTACCGCGGATGAAGGCGAATCGCTTGCCTTGCAGGAACCGCTCGGGGCAATCCTGTCCGCTGTACTTGGCCAGTTCCGGCTTGTAGTCGAACAGATCGAGTTGGCTCGGCGCGCCGGACAGGTGGATGACGATCACGCGTTTGGCCTTGGCCGCGAAGTGCGGCGCACGCGGCGTGCACGGCCGCAGCGGATCGAACGACACGAGCTCGGTCTCGGCGTGCGCGCTGCTTGGCAGCAGCCCCTGCTGTGCAAGCCACAGCCCTCCGAGCCCAGCGCCGCAGCGCCCGAGAAAGTGGCGGCGGGTTTGGGCCTCGACCGTTCGGTAGCGCAATTCGCTATGCAGATCCATCGTCGTCTCGTGCCTTGCAGCAGGCTATTTCGTGAGCGTGAGGTCGAGGTTCAAGATCGCGTTGGCCACGAGCGCGAGCGCGGCCTTTTCGGGCGAGTCGGCCAGCTTTGCGGAGAGGTCGGGCTGGGTGCGGTAGTCGGCCAGGGACGAGTCGTAAAGAGCTTTCAGCACCTGCGCGTTCGGAGCCGAAGGCAACCGTCCGGTCGCCCGCTCGTAGCCATGGGCGATTTGCGCGGCGGGGTCGTTCGGCGCGTGTTCGAGCATCCGCTCGGCGAGCGCCACCGCGCATTCCACATACGCGGTGTCGTTGAGCGTGGCCAGCGCCTGCAGCGGCGTGTTCGTCGCCACTCGCCTGGCAGTGCAGACCTGCCGGCTCGTGGCGTCGAACGTCACCAGGCTCGGATAGGCGTTCGAGCGTCGCCAGAAGGTGTAGACCGCGCGGCGGTTGCGGTCTTCTCCTTTGGCGTCGACCCAGCGTAGGCCGTTGTAAGGGGGCTGCCCTAAGCCTTCCGGCTGCGGCGGCATCACCGAGGGCCCATACATCTTCTTCGAGAGCAAGCCAGAGACGGCCAGCGCATTGTCGCGCACCATCTCAGCCGGCAGCCGGCTCCGCGGCCCCCGCGCAAGCAATTGATTCCGCGGGTCGATACTAGCCAACTCCGGCCGCAGGCGATTGGACTGCCGATAGGTGGCCGACAGCACGAGTTCCTTGAGCAGCTTCTTCATGTCCCACTGCAGATCAAGCTGAAAGCGCAAGGCCAAGTGATCGAGCAATTCAGGATGCGAGGGAGACTGCCCACTGGGACCGAAGTCCTCGAGCGTTTCCACGATGCCCAGGCCGAAGAGCTGTTCCCAGAAGCGGTTCACCGTGACACGGGCAGTGAGCGGGTTGTCGTCGGCCATCAGCCACTGCGCCACGCGCAGCCGGGCGGGCGAGTCGCCAGTCGGCAGGCTGGAAAACACCTGGGGCGTGGCAGGGGTGACTTCGTCGGCTTTATCGAGCCAGTTGCCGCGGACGAAGACCGAGCTGACGCGTTTGAACGGCGTCTCTTGCTCGGCCATGACCACGAGCGGCGTGGTCTTCATCGCGCGGCGCTCTTTCCGCAGCTCGCGTTCACGCTCACGGTTGGCAATGAACTCGGCGTCGGTCGCCAGCGAGGTCCAACTTTTGTCTGCCGAGATCGAATAGCGGCTCCGTCCCATCACCAGTGGCAGCATATCGTTTGGGGCGTCTTCCTGGCGAATGACAAGCCGCAGCTTCGTGCCGGCAGGCGCCGCGATCGGCTCAGCCGGCAAAATGATCAGCCGCCGCGCGGTCGTGATGCGCGGCTCAGCGCCCCAGCCTTCGGTGTCAGGCTCGAGCGATTGTTGCCCGGTGCCAAAGGGCTCGGCCTCGTCGCCGATCGCATACAGCAGTTTGACGCGGTGATACGCGCCGTTTTGATTTGGCTCACTCCCGTTCTCTTCATTGTCGCTCGATGGAAGCAGCGAGCTCTCGGGAGCGGAGGGGTCCCAGCCCACCGGCGCGAGAAACGCTTGAACCTCGGAGACCACGAAGCCGAGTTCCGGCGTCAGGCGGGCTTTCTCTGGATCGCGGGGCAAGACGTCGATCCGCAGCGCGGTGATTGGTTCGCCGCTAGCCGGCAGGTCGAAGTCGAGCGTGAACTTGGAGTCGTGCGATACGGTGCCGTCGGTCCAGAGCTCAGTCGCGCCGTCGGCGGCCGGCTTGACCAGGAGTTGCGTCTGGCCGGTCGTAGCGAACTTGGCCGGCGCGAGCGCTTTCCACTGCGCGGCTTGGGCCAGGCGATCGGTCTTCGCAATCTCGCTCTCTTGAAATCGCCGCAGCTCACGGTCGATCTCGCGCGCCCTGGCAAAGTTCTCGCGATCCACCGGCACGCGCAACTGCGGCACGTCTTCGTTTAGGTCCCAGTCCTTGGTCGTGTTGAACGCCGCAAGGAACGCATAGAACTCCTGGTGCTCGATTGGCGCGTACGGATGCGAGTGGCACTGCGTGCATTTGAACGGCACGCCTTGCCAGACCTCCCAAGTGGTGTTGGACCGATCCATCGCCGCCACGACGCGAAACTCTTCGTCGTCGGAGCCCCCTTCGGCGTTGGTCTGCGTGCAGCGGTGAAACGCCGTGGCGATCACGTTGTCGAGCGTGGCGTCGGGCAGCAAGTCGCCAGCAAGCTGCTCGAGCGTGAAACGGTCGAAGGGCAAGTTGTCGTTGAAGGCGCGAATCACCCAATCGCGATAGGGCCACATCGTGCGCACGTGATCGCGCTCGTAGCCCTGCGTGTCGGCGAAGCGCGCCAGGTCGAGCCAGAGCGCCGCCCAACGCTCGCCATAAGCCGGCGAGGCGAGCAAACGATCGACCGCTTTTTCATACGCATTCGGCGATCCATCGGCGGCAAAGGCATGCAGCTCCTCGACCGTGGGGGGCAGGCCTGTCAGGTCGAAGCTCGCCCGCCGCAGCCACTCCACGCGATCGGCCTCGGGCGCCGGCGTCAGTTTTTCCTGTTCCAGCCGCGCGAGGACGAAACGATCGAGCGGCTGCCGAACCCAGGCAGGGTTCTTCACCTCGGGCAGCGGCTGCGGCTGGGGTCGGCCGAACGACCAGTGTTCGGCCCAGGGCGCGCCCTGCGCAATCCAGCGGCGAAGGATCTCGACTTCGCGCGCCGGCAGCGGCGGGCCGTGCTCCGGCGGCGGCATGCGGTCGTCGTCGGTCGAAGTGACCCGCGCAAAAGCGTAGGAGGTTTCGGGATCGCCGGGCACGATCGCCGGCTCGCCCGACTCGCCGCCAGCGAGCGCTTTGTCGCGATAGATGAACGACAACTCGGCCGACTGCTTCACCCCGCCGTGGCAGGCCAAGCAGTGCGAATTGAAGATCGGCCGCACGTCGCGATTGAAGTCGATCTGCTCCGGCAGCGTTTCCTCGGCCGACCGCGAAGGGGCAGACCAGATCAATAGGACGGCGAGCAGCGCTGCCGTGGGTACGCAGAAAGCAAGCAAACTACGCATGGTCTCGGCGTCCGCTGGAGAACGGAGTGGCAATTGCCGGTGGGGAGCAAAAGGCGGGAGCCCACCCACGCGTTCGGCTTTCCACCGTCCGCGCGCCAGGCCGTGCTCCCCGAGTCCGATGATACCGAGCGGCGCGGGGGGATTCTACGGGGCGGGAACGCACTCGGGCGCGCTCCGTTCTGTCTCACGCCGCCCCAAGCCAAAGGGTCATTTCGGGCGGATCAGCACTTCCAGCGGCTGCTGGTCTCGCACGATGCCGAGCCGGAGCTCTGCCGCGGCCGGCTGACCGCTGGTGAGACGCCGCAGCCGCCGCACGCTGCGAATCGGCTGTTTGTTGAGTTCGGTCACGACGTCCATCTTTCGTAAGCCTGCCAATGCCGCCGGGCTTTCCGTCGGCACATCGACCAGCAGCACGCCGGCGACTTCTGGCAGCCCCGCGGCCGAGCGCTCCCCCTCGGTGGTCACGTTCTTCACCTTGGCGCCGAGCCACTCGACGACCTGGTCATCCACGGGCGCGGCGGCCTTGGCCGAGCCGCGTTCACCAAAACTCGGCGTGCGGGCAATCGCGCGCAACGCCGGCTTGGTGACGCCGAACTGATCCATCGGAAAGTTCCGGAAGCCGAGGGCGAGCGCCGGCGAGCCGGCCTGCACCTGGAAATCGCCGTGCGCGGCGTCGAAGAATTGCGGATCGCCGGCCTGCGAGTGTTGATCGCGTCCCGCTTGCTGCGACTCCGCGAGCGCTTGTTCATCCGGCAGCAAGTTGTAGTCGATCTCCGCGCCCCAGGTCTTCGGCATGCCGATCGGCTGATACTGCGACATCACGATGTTGCGGGCGAACACGTCGCCGCTGCCGGCGTACCAGACGTGGGGGTGAAAGGTGTTGCGAAAGAGAATGTTGTTCGTGGCCCGCCGCCGGTAGCCTTCGCGAAACTTGAGCCCGCCGCTCAGGCAGACGTTGTTTTCGATGACATAGGCGCTCGAGCCATCGTCGAGGTCGATGTCCCAACCGTGGTCGCAGCGCCAGCGGTTGTTGCGTAGGGTGGTCGGCTTGACCATATCGAGCGCCGACAAGGCCGCGTCTTTGCCGACCTCGGCGTCGACGATCTCGCGCTCGCGGTCCCAGTAGCGGTCGCGGCCCCAGGAGTTGAAGCTGCCGTGATCGCCGGTCTCCTGCACGGTGTCGAACACGTCGCAGTGCTCGATCAGGTGGCCGCCCCAACAGCCGTCGCCAATGTTGACGCCCGCCCGCGGCACGTCGTAGAGCGAGCAGTGCCGCACCTTGATGCCTTGGGCCATCGCAATCTGCACGGGCGCGGTTTGCTTCTCCGCGCGGCCCGTGCGATAGATCAAGCACTGTTCGATCAGGCAGTCGGCCGGATAGTTGCCCGTCTTGGGGCCCGGCGTGCGATCAAGCGCGGCGAAGTCGTGACGCTCGTTGTATTCGAACAAGGGATTGCGGACTGCGGCTGGATCGCCGACCAAGGCAATGCCGCTTGCGCCGGCCTCAGCGATCTGACAGCCGCGGATGGCGACGCGGCGGTTGTAGTTGCTTACGAACACGGCGTTGCCGCCGACCTGGTCGAGGAAGCAATCGTCGAGTCCGCAATCTTCCGCGCCGGCGAACATCACCGCACCGCCGCGATAGATCATCCAATCACTGCGGAGCAGCGGCTCCTTGGTGTCCATGAAGGTGTGGGCCGTATGCCGGAGCGTGAAGCCGCGCAGCGCGACATGGTGGACCGGCTCTTGCTCGCTGCCTTGGAACCGCACGAGCTCGCGCAGCCGTACAGCCTCGACGACTGCCCTTTCTAATTCTTCGGCCGACATACCGGTGGGCGGATAGAAGTAGAGCACGTGCGCTCGCTCGTCGAGGAACCATTCGCCTGGAGCGTCGAGCTCTTCGAAGATGCCCTCGACCATGCGGCGTTCGGGGTGCATGCCCATCTGGCGATTGTTTTGCCAACCGCCTTCATAATCGAGCTTGCCGGCCGCGTCTTTGCCGGTGATGCGGTAGCGGTAGTCGCCCCATTCGTGCCGATGCATGGCATGGATGAAGCCGCCGGTTGGGTTGGCCCAATTCTTGGCACGCTCAGGGCTCAGGGCGTCGGCCGCAAAGCCGTTGAAGATGCGCTCCGAAGGATCGAAGTTGGGATAGCGGGCCAGAATCTGCCGCTCGCCGCCGACGAACAACTGATCGGTCTTCAACTCGGCAGGCACGGAAGCCTTCAGGATCGCGCCGGCGTGCGGCGTCCATTTCAAGCCCTCGAGCCGCTCGCCGCCGCTGAGCACGGCTGCCTCCTGCCCGCCGATCGCTCCGCCACCGGCCGAGGCGTAGGTCACCGGCGCGCTCGCGGTGCCGGAGTCAGCGCTCGTGAACACGATCGGTTCAGGCAAGTAGAAGCTGCCGGCCGCGAACCAAACGGTGATCGGCTCCGTCCCGCGAGCTTTGCTGGCTCGCACGGCCTGCTGCGCGGCGGCAAAGGTCTTCCAAGGGCGCTCGCGAGAACCGTCGTTGTGGTCGTCGCCCACGGGCGATACATACCACTCGGCAGCGACGGAACTTCTTGGCAAACAGGCTGCCCAGAGCAGGGCGGCGATCAGAGTAGCGCGAAGCACGCGGCGGTTCCTCTCATTCGTGCGCAGCGGGGTCCTAGGGTGGACCTATCATAACCGCCAGGACTGAACGAGAAACCGGCCGACCAAGCTGCCGTGCCGCGGCCGAGTTTGGTCCGCGAGAGCGGACCCTACCGTAGGGTCCGCTGTGCGGACCAACGGCTTGTGTTAGGCGCTCTTAGAGCGCGCGCCAACTCTTCGGCAACAGATCGTGTGTTTCATAGTGCGCGAGCCCCGGCCCGAACCAAACGCTGGGCGCCAGCACGATCTTCTCATCCGATGGGTTTAGCCACGCCCCCCACCAGCTATAGCTGCTGGCGGCGATGATGTGGTGGTCGCAGCGAGCCATGACGGCCAGCGTGGCCGCATCGTCGAGCTCGCAGTGCCAGGCGGGCCAGTCGGCGAACGCATCGCGGCACCACTCGGGGTCGTCGGAGCAGATTACGAACAAGGCGTCGGCAGGCAAGGCCGCACGGGCACGACGATAGTAATCGAGATCGCAGACATGATGGGCGTGGTTCCCCACATAATCCCCGCGCCGCACATGCAACGAGACGAGGCACGTTCCTCGTCGACGGAGCGATTGCACCGTTCCGTCGGCCAGTGCCGCGATCTTCGTGCGAAACCGAAATTCGGTTCGTATGCGCGGGGCTATGGCCGCGAAGTAGCGCTCCGACTGAAAATAGCCGCAGAAGTCGACGCCGTCTTCGACTTCGAACACCTCGGGTTGAAAGCAGAAACGCTGCTCCTGAAATAGCCGCGAGACGACATCGTGTTCGCCCAACCGAGGGCAGTCGATTTCGAAGATCTCCGCCAGCCGCAAGCCGGGCGAACCATCGACGGGGATCTTGGCCGTCCAGCCGGTCGCCGCTTCCACGCCCTTGAGCAAGGCGTATTGGAACATCTGGTTGCCGAGCCGGCCAAACTGCCCCAGTCGCGTGAAGGTTATCACGGGCGGGTTATTCCGGGTGCTTCGCCAAGAACTGTGTCACCAGCGGCACGATCTGCTCGTGGGCGTCTTCGACGACCCAGTGGCCCGCGTCGGCCAATCGATGGACCTCGGCCTGCGGGAAGACCTGTTCGAAGCGTTCGAGAAACCAAGGCGTGAAGCACCAATCGCGCAGGCCCCAGATAAGTTGAACCGGCCGACTACTGAGTGCGGGCAAACCCCGCTCGATCGCCGACAGCGTTTCATAGCTGCAATGGCTTGGCGCGAGCGGGATGTCTTCGACGAATCGCTGAATCGCCACGCGATCGTGCCAGTTGCCGTAGGGCGCAAGAATCCCGGCGCGGATTTCCGGCGTGAGTCGTTCCGGATGACGCATCGTCATCTGCAGAGCTGCTCGCGCGAAGGCGTTGCCGCCACGGACCGCCAACGGCCCCAGCACCGGGATTCGGCAGACGCCAATTCGCACCGGCATGCGGCCGCCGTGAAACGCGCCTGTGTTGAACAGCACGAAGCGGCCGAATCGGTCCGGCATGGCCACCGCCGCGCCCAAGCCGATCGCGCCGCCCCAATCCTGGGCCAACAGCGTGATGTTTCGCAAATCGAGCCGCTCGATCAACGCCTGCAGGTTGGCGATATGACCACCGAGCCGGTACGGCCAATCCTGCGGCTTGTCGCTGAGGCCGCAGCCCAAGTGATCGATTGCCACGACGCGGTAACGATCGCGAAATGCCGTGAGCAGGTTCCGCCAGTGGAACGACCAGGTCGGGTTGCCATGGACGAACAGCAGCGGTGGGCCGGCGCCTTCATCCACGTAGTGGATGCGATGACCACCAACCTCGAAATGGTGCGAGGCAAACGGATAGAGATGCCGCCAGTCGGTCATGCGGAGCCAATTCGAGGGCGCCGCCGAGACGCTTCCCAGGGAAGGCCCGCCCGCGGCAAAATTGCCAACGGGCGATTATCGACGGCGATTGCCAGTGGCTCAAGCCGTCCTGCGCCGCCGGCATGCCAGCAGGCCCGTAGCAGCCAAAGCAGACAACAGCAGCGTGTTCGGCTCAGGCACCGCCGCGGCGGCGGCCGCCGTCTGCCCGAAATTCGCCTTCAGCACGCCGAAGTCCGAGAGGTCGATCTTGCCGTCGCCGGTAAAGTCACCCTCCGCGAGCGTCGTGCCCGTGCCGAAGTTGGATTTGAGAATTCCAAAGTCCGTCAGATCGACCTTGCCGTCGGCGTTTGCGTCGCCGGGAATCAAGGTCATATTCAGATCGACGTACCAGCCCTCGGTCTGCCCCTGCGGATTGCGGCCAACTCCAGCCAACACCATGCCGTCGGCCGAAATCGCGGTGGCGGAGTTCAAGGTCCAGCCGGAGAGCGCCGCTCCGAGGCCGTAGTCTTGGGTCAGCACGGCCTGCAGCTCGCGCATCTTGTTCGTCTCGTCCCAGATAAAGGCACGCTCGCCGGCGCCGGTTCGTCCCGATCCGATGATGATCGAGCCGTCGCCAGACACTCCGAAGGCCGAACTGTACACGCCATCGCCCGGCAGGTCGCCCAAGCTGACCATGCCGGAGCTTTCGGTCCAGCGAAACGCTTCAGAGCTCGCCAGCCCCGTGCCTTGAAGCACACTGCTGACCCCCACGACGACCCCGCCGTTTTCGGACACGTCGTAGGCGATGCTGCCAACGAAACCTTCGGCTTCGGCATTCAAGTGCCCCAGCCCCTTCATGCCTCCGGCTTCCGTCCACACGAAGGCTTCTCCGAAGAGTCCCGCCGTGGGCAAGGTGCTGCTGCTCGATCCCACGATCGTGGAACCATTCCCCGAAATGGCCGTCGCTTCGCTGCGGCCGCTTCCAGTCAGGCTTCCCAGCGAGACCATTCCGCCGGCCTCGGTCCGCCGGAACGCTGCGACGTTCTTGTCGCCGACGCTCTTCCCGACAATCACCGAGCCGTCGTAGGAGATGTCCGCCGCCTCGCTGTTCACGACCCCGCCGGGCAGATCCCCGAGTCCGAATGGGGCAGCGCCGTCGACCCAACGAACTGCGTCGTTCAAGGTATCGTTCTGGCCCACGTTCCCCACGACGATCGATCCATCGCCGGAAACGCCACTCGCCGAGCCGCGGGAGACGGCGCCCGTCGCGAGATTCTGCACGCCCGTGCTCTTGGTCCACTGGAAGGGGAGCGCCGTGGTCTTGGCGGCCGAATCGTAAACGGTTCCGACCACGATCTTTCCATCGGGAGATAGGCCGCGCACCTCGGTAAAGGCGCCTCCTAAGCCAAGAAACTCGGCCGCCTGGCCAAGTTGCCCCATTCCCACCACCGCCGCCGTCAGTACCAAAAACGCCGTTCGCCGCACGGTTGCTTCTCCCAGTCCGCTGTTCGTCAGGTTGCGCGGTCGTTAAAGTCGATTCAGATTAACTTCTACGATAGCCAAAACCTGACATTGGGGGAAACGATTGGCGACCCCCTGGTCGGGCCGAAAGGCACACTTCCCTAGCGAGGGGGAGGCCTTCCTGCTTGCTCCCCAAGGCCTACTGCCCTAGCATTGCAAATGGTGTTGTCGCCAAGAGTTGGGGTTATCGCCCGATCGGCGTTCGAGATCCTAAGCGGCCTCCAGATCGGCCCATTTCAACGCCCGAAAGCGCAGAAATTTTCATGACGGACCAGGGATTTCAGCCTGACCACTTCCTCAATCGCGAGCTGAGCTGGCTCGAATTTGATACCCGTGTGCTCGAGGAGGCCGAGGACGCCGGCAGTCCGCTGCTCGAACGGGTCAAGTTCTTGGGCATCGTCAGCTCGAACCTCGACGAGTTCTTCATGGTTCGCGTCGCCGGGCTGCGCGAGCAGGCCTACGGCGATGGCGCGCCCCAGGACTACGCCCCCGACGGCCTGCGGGCGATTCAACAACTACAGAAGATCGCCCGTCGCACGCAGGAACTCGTTGCGGCGCAATACCGCTGCTGGAACGAGTTGATTGTGCCGCAACTGGCCGCCGAAGGAATTCGCCTCGTCTCGAACGACTCGCTCTCCGCGGATCAACGCGACGGCCTGACGCGCTTCTTCGACGAGCGGGCGTACCCCGTGCTCACGCCGATGGCGGTCGATCCCAGCCATCCCAGCCCCCGCTACCACAATCGTGGATTGTATCTGGGCTGCATGCTCCAGCGCCGTAGCGGCATGGGTCCTAAGAAGCTGTTCGCCGTGGTGCAACTCCCGCAGGTGCTGCCGCGGCTCGTTCACGTGGGGCCGGGCGACGAGCTGAACTACATTCTGCTCGAAGACGCCGTCGCTGCGCGGCTCCCAGAGCTCTTCGGTGGATTCGACATTCTCTGCCAAACGACGTTCCGCATTACCCGCGACAACGACATCGACCTGCTGGAGCAAGAGTCGGACGACATGCTCCGGCTGATCGAGGAGCGCATCAAAGCCCGCCAGCGGGCAGACGCCGTGCGGCTTGAAGTGGCCGCCGGCTGCGACGATGCCTTGCTCCGCCTGATCGTGGAAGACGAATCGTTGCGGATGCCGGCCAGCGACGCCGCCGACGTTTATTCCGAGGTCTACCGCATTCCGGGGCCGCTCGACCTGACCGGCATGGGCGAGTTGGCCAAGGCGCCCGGCAAAGATCACCTACGCGACGTGCCGTTCTCGCCGCAGCCGCCGCGCGGCACTCGCCGCCGTCGGGGCGACGACATCTTCTCGACGATCAGCCATCGCGACCTGCTGCTGCATCACCCGTACGATTCGTTCGACCCGGTGGTCGAGTTCGTGAGCCGGGCCGCCAACGATCCCAAGGTCCTGGCCATCAAGCAAACGCTCTATCGCACCAGCGGCGACAGCCCGATCATTCGGGCGCTGGTGCAGGCGGCCGAGAACGGCAAGCACGTGACCGCGCTCGTGGAACTCAAGGCTCGCTTCGACGAGGCGGCCAACGTGAGCTGGGCTCGCCAGCTCGAGCGCGCCGGCGTTCACGTGGTGTTCGGCTTTCTCGATCTCAAAACCCACTGCAAGCTTTCGCTCGTCGTACGGCAAGAAGGCAACGTTCTCCGCCGTTATGTGCATTTGGGAACGGGGAACTACAACACCACCACGGCCCTCGTCTACACCGACCTAGGGCTGTTCACCGCCGACGAAGACTTCGGCGCCGACGCCTCGGCGCTGTTCAACCTGCTGACCGGCTACTCACAGGGGCATCACTGGCGGAAGCTGGTCGTCGCGCCCGACGACCTGCAGCGGTTCACGCTGGAACGGATCGAAGAGCAGGCCGAGCGGGCCAGGAACGGCCAGTCGTCTTGGATCTTCGCCAAGCTCAATGCCCTGGTCGACTATCGCACGATCGAGGCGCTGTATCGCGCGAGCCAAGCCGGCGTGCCGATCGACCTCGTCATCCGCGGCATCTGCTGCCTACGGCCGGGACTGCCAGGCATTTCGGAAACGATTCGAGTGCGGAGCATCGTCGACCGGTTCCTCGAGCACAGCCGGATCTACGTCTTCAATCCGCCGTCGGAGGCCGACGTTTATCTGGCGAGCGCCGATTGGATGCCCCGCAGCTTCCACCGCCGGGTCGAGGTGATGTTCCCGGTCGAGGCGCTCGACCTGCGCAGCCGAATTCTCGAAGAGATCGTGCCGGCTTATTTGCGCGACAACGTGAAAGCCCGCGAGTTGCAGAGTGATGGCAGCTATGTGCGGCTGCGTCCGGGGCCGAATGAAGCGTCGCACCGCTGCCAGGAAGAACTGCTGCGAATGCCGGCGCCGATCGGCGCCGAGCCGCGTCCAGTGGTCGAAGAGAATGGCAGCCAGCGCCGTCTGCGCACCTATGGATTGCAACCCTAAGATCGCCGTTTCAAAAACGCAGGAGCGATGCATGCGACGCTGGGCAGCTTGGACAGGCGTGTTCGTGCTATGTGTAGCGGGCTGCGGCCCCAAGGTCGCCGAGGAAGGCGCTGACTTTTCTCCTGCGCCGGCGCCGGACAAAGGTCAACAAACCCAGGCCTTGGCGCAGGTATTGCGCGCGATCGAGGCCCACGGCGGCCAGACCGGCTTTGGGCAGCTTCAACGCTGCCGGCTCAAGTCGGAGATTACCGTCTTTGGCGACGGCGGCTCGCGCAAGCTCATTTGGGAAGATGTTTTCGAAGCGCCCGACGCCTTGCGCCGCCGCGTGCTCGATGCGGAATCAAGTGAACTGCTGCGGGAGTCGCTGTTGACGCCGGCGGGGCATCTAGGCCGCGAGCCTGGCGGCGAGGTGACCGAGTTGCCGCCGGTGTCGGTCGAATCCATGCTCCCCACCGGCGTCGGCATGTTGCGCATGCTCCGGCGGGCTCAGCAGCCCGAAGCCCAACTCGCAGCGCCAGGCGGCTCGGCGGTAAGCATCCTGTTGCCTGACGAGCCGGAGTACACGTTGTCCTTCGATCCTCAATCGCACCTACTGAGCCGCGCTCGGCAATCGGATCGGGCCAACGCGGCCGCAACGAACTCCTCTGCCCTGGAGATCGAGCTCGGCGAGGTGCGCGACTGGGGCTCGCTCAAAATCCCCGGCAAGGCGACCGCTAGCCGCGGCGGCAAGAAGCTGTTCGAGCTCAACTTGCTCGAGTTCGAGCCGCTTGAGCGGATTGAGAGCGGAACGTTTCGCGGGTTGGAATAGCGGCCTGGGCCAAACCTCGTCCTTCAAGGTGATCGCCATGTCGCGAACGGAGCCCCTGGGCGAAGTCTCGTGGGAAAGGATGATCGACGCCGTGGAAGCCGTGCGCGAACGTTTGGCCCGAGCGACGGCCGCATTGGAAGCCGCTGGCATTGCTTATGCCGTGGTGGGAGGCAATGCAGTAGCGGCCTGGGTATCGCGTGTCGACCGCGCCGCGGTGCGAAATACGCAGGACGTTGACCTCCTGTTAGCGCGGGCCGACTTGCTCAAAGCGACGGAGGCGTTGGCCGCCGTCGGCTTCGTTTATCGACACGTGAAAAGCATTGATCTATTCCTCGACGGACCGGATGCGAAACCGCGCGATGCGGTTCATGTCGTCTTCGCTGGCGAGAAGGTGCGATCCGATTACGAAGAGCCGGCGCCGCTGGTCGATCAATCTGAATTGAGCGGTGGGATGCGAGTCCTTGCGCTCGAGCCGCTGGTGCGGATGAAGCTCACTTCGTTCCGCGACAAGGACCGCATGCATGTCCGAGATCTGATCGACGTGGGGCTCGTTGATGACGCCTGGCCAGACAGGCTACCCAGCACGCTGGCGAAGCGGCTGCAGGAACTGTTGGATACGCCGGATGGGTAGTGGGAGCGCAATCGGATGCACGCAGTTTCGTGTTCGGCGGCGCCCTGTGCCCTGGGCGAATGTCATTGCAAAACCTCAACGCCTCGCCTGTTTTTGAGCTAAATCAAGCATCTGCTTGAACAGCGGAAATTGGCCGCCCTGAAACAGCATGAGAAATGTTTCTTCGATATCTCGGATCGACATCCCCTGTGATGTGCTGAGGCCCAGACTCGTCTGTCCGTCATCTGACTCCTCTGCACAGATCAGTACAGCGCGGAAGCCGCGCCACCCAAGCTCTTCCAGGATTTCATTGGGCTCCGCTTCCCAGAGCAACTTGCGGACGCGCAGTTCGCGTAGCTTGTTCTCTTCAGTCTCTTGACGGTCAATCGCAGCATCGATGAGTTTGCCAATCTCGTACTTTGTTACGCCACCATCGAATTCGATCCCAAGATCAATGGCAAAGGCCCTCTGTCGATCAGTGGCTGGTGCTTTGCCCGTTTCGCGCGAAATCAGGTCGCTGAGCTGTTCTTTTGTTACGTCGGCAGGATAGACAACACCTAGCGTGTCTGCAAAACGAAGCTGGTTCTGCGACGGGCCTGCAGCCTTGCGAGGCGGCTTCGGGGCAGGAGGCACAACCAGGGCCGCCCGACACTTCGGACAAGTCTTCGTCTTTCTGCCGTGCTCAGGTTGGGCATTGAGCTTCACGCGGCATTGCGCACATCTGAACTCAATCATAGGAGCATCCCTCCGAATCTAGCGGCTAGGTCGCGTTCTTACTCAAACGTCTTTCTTCGTGTCTTCGCGCCTTCGTGGTTCAACGAAGCCCCTTCGGAGGGTAGTCCGCCTAGCTCCACATCTGCCGGTCCAGCATCCTGTAATTGATCGCCTCGCTCAGGTGGAACGGCCGAATTGGTTCGCTTTGGTCCAGGTCGGCGATCGTGCGGGCGACGCGGAGGATCTTGTCGTGGGCGCGGGCAGAAAGGCCCAGTTCGGCCATCGTGCCCTTGAGCAGGTTCAGCCCCTCGTCGTCGAGCTTGCAGAACGTGCGGATCTGCCGGTGGCCCATCTTGGCGTTCGTGCGGGTCTTCGAGCCGGTGAAGCGCTCTGCCTGCAGTCGCCGCGCGGCCACCACCTGCTCGCGCATCTGGGCGCTCGACGTGCCGGGCGTCCCGGCTGAGAGTTCTTTGAAGGGGACCGCCGGCACTTCGATGTGAATGTCGATGCGGTCGAGCAGCGGGCCGCTGATTTTGCTCATGTAGCGCTCGATTTGCGGCAGCGAGCAGTGGCAATCACGCCGCGGATCGTTGCGGTAGCCGCAG
>JAESFN010000650.1_pt1 | contig 25999 bp, 25 predicted proteins | sample 9269411 | NCBI WGS metagenome assembly JAESFN01 (sample SAMN14505399, study PRJNA617100) | algae metagenome | isolation source: Iphinoe sp. HA4291-MV1 and co-occurring heterotrophs from trail next to... | place: USA: Maunawili Falls, Hawaii | collected 2009-07-25
GTCAAAAATTTTGATCGCACGCTTGAGCGTGCCAATGCAAAGCTCAATCTTTGTTTTATCAGATTGATGCTCAAAAGACTAACTACTACAGCTACCACCTGAAAAGATATCAAATGGGTTCTATAAATCATTGCTACCTATGCATCGCCACAAAAATCCTGATTCGACTCCTGCTCTGCAATGACGAAACCATTACAGCTAATGAAGTCAGAAATTCATGGTGCAAAATGTAATAGATAGTAACATTCTTCCAATGAACATACGTTTAACACATTTACTAAATTTACCTGGTATAGCCGTAGAATCTTGTAACTCTTCTCAAGATTCGGTGTCTTTTCAACTGAGGGTTTTAGCTAAAGGTACCTACTGCCCATATTGCCGTAAATATACAGAGGAATTACATCAAAGTAGACCAATTGTAGTTAGAGATTTACCATTACACGGTAAAGAAGTTTACCTAAAGTTACCACGTCGTCAGTTTTATTGCAGACTGTGCCAACGATACATTACTGAGCGATTGCAGTTTATCGATTGGCGTAGGAAGTACACACAAAGGTATGAGGAGAATATTTATGCCCAAATCAATCATGTCAATATTGAGCAAATTTGCCAACAGCAACGCCTTGCTGTTGAACAAGTCAAGAATATTTTTAACCACATCAATCAAAAGCGAAAAAAACAGTATCTTGAACTCAGTAAAAAGAGGTGTTGCTATGAGAATTACGGAAAAAAATAACAAAAAATTATCACCATAACGTCAAAAAATAAGATTATTATTTTTTTTGACTATAGATTTTTTCTATAAAAATATGTATGCTCAGATAAGTGTGTAAAACGTAGCTTAAAAGCATACACCTTGGAAAAGTTTTTCTTGAGTACCAGGGCATCCCATTTATCTACTGGGAGATAACTTCCTAACTTAAAGTTTTCCCCCATCATAAATAGTTATATCAGGTTCGTTTAACTACTTATAGTTAAAACGACTTCACCAGATGCCCCTAATCCCCAACGCCAGATGAACCACTTGGGAAAACCCCAAGACCGCACTGGCTCCTTCGTGGGGAGTGGTGAGTTCCTCTCTCCTTAGTAACGAGAGAGGTGCGGTCAAGGGCAGGGCAAGATGAAACGAGAATTATAAGTCCAGAGCTTGATATTATTTCTAGAACACCAACTGAGGATTTGTTATGGTGCGGGATTCGCGTGTCGATTCAATTGTTGAGGAATTTCCTAAACAGCTTGATATTGCCAAGGTTACAGTCTATGGACTGAGCATACTCTCTGCTGGGATGTTTCTATGTTTGCCCTTCTTTAACTTGTTGCATCCTAGTTCTTGGCATCAATGGATGGGAACAATTCACGGTTTTGGAGCATTAGTGGCAATGGTCATTGCTGTATACACTGGATATCTGACATTTCTCTTACCTCGGCGAGTGAGTAAAATTTTGCCTCAAATGCGTATCTTGACATTTTAGTCAACTGTTGTTGCATCTTTGGGTATTGCGACTGGCAGTTTAGGAGTAACTTAGCATATATGCGTCACCGTGCAGAATGGTTACCACAACTGCTATAAGTTGGCATCCTTCAGTGTTCAATTTCTCCCAGTTATTAATCCCCCTTGCAAGCTAACTAGGTATTGCAAGGGGTTTTTCTTATTGTCGGGCACATGCCCATAAGGTTTTTAAAGGACAAGCTCGGTAATTCTTGCGTGTTTACACCCTATCCTCTAAACTTTTAAATATAAGTGACAATTTATATTAAATCATAACTAAAATCTTAACAAGTAGTTGAAAAATAGTATCATTTGTGTAAAAGTATCATAGCAAAATCTAAAATGCACTGTCATATTCATCGATTGACCTTAGTACAGCATGGCAGAACGCAGCAATGCTTACGGCAGAAGGCACAAATACTAATAAAACAAGCTTTTTGTGTCTTTTGAACGGTCGAATTATTTCTGTCGTAATGTACTAGTTTGAATGTTTTAATGATTACCTTTCAAACACTTTTAGGAGCAAAAATGATAAAATTCCGTTACATCTTCTTAACTATTGCTAGTGCGATAATCTTTGCTTTGAGTTCCTGTAACGGTACACAAACCGCAGAAAATTCAACCACACCAGCTGCTCCTTCCAGTCCCCAGGCTACTGAAGCAGTTAATCACAACGGACACAGCAGCAAAAAGAAAATTAACATCAACAGTGCTATCCTGTCAGAGTTGGATAAGTTTGAGGCACAGCTTGGTGTTCCCGCGTTATCGCATAAAATCCAAGCAAGTCGTCCATATAGCAGTCCTGAGGACTTAGTTTCTAAGAAGGTTATTACTCAGGAGCAATTCGACCAAATTAAGGACCGGATTACAACTCAGGAAGTGGTTCTTACAGGAGAAGCAAAAGATGTGGACTATATGACCAAACTAGGATTGATGAAAGGACACCTTTTAGTAGCAAAAGAACTGTTGGATAAGAATCAGCCGAAAAAAGCAGAACCTCATATTGGACATCCCGTTGAAGAGATTTATGTTGATGTAGAAGACCAATTAAATGAACGCAAAGTCAAAGAGTTTAAGACATCTTTGGTTAGTTTGCAAGATTTCGTAAAATCCAATCCTAAAAGTCCCAAGGTCAAAACTGATTTTACCTCTTCCATGCAAGCAGTTGATAGCGCTGTGACAGCTTTACCAGCAGATCAGCGATCGCAACCTAGATTCGTGCTACAAGTCATTAATGGGTTGCTAGATGCAGCTAACTCAGAATATGGTGCGGCAATTGCAGATGGTAAAATTTCTGCAGAAATTGAGTATCAAGATTCCCGTGGCTTTGTCAGCTACGCTGATGACTTATATAAAGGAATTTCCAGTAAAGTATCTCAACAGCATCCCCAAGAATACAAAGCAATTAACACGAGTATGACTGAACTGATAAAAGTTTGGCCCTCTGCTATTCCACCAGCTAAACCAGTAAAGACTCCAGAAGATGTTACTAAGCTGATAAAAACCATTGAGCAAAATTCTCAAAAAATCATTGATAGCTCCAGCACTCAAGCGCAGCGATAGCATTTTGAATTGTTTGTAGTGATACTTGCCGAGGTTTTTACTCTCAAGCGAGAATTTAAAGTGAGTCAGAAGTGAACAAAGAGTTAGGAGTAAAGAGCTGGGTTAAGCCAAATTGCCATAGCTCTAACTCCTTACGATTTCAGTGAATAGTCATTAGTTATTAGTCATGAGTCATGAGTATAAATAAAATGACTCATGACTAAGCACCAAGGACAAAAGAAAAAGGACAAAAAATGAACTTTAGTGCTGCCTTACCCACTTTTGTGATTACACTCCGAGAAGGAGTAGAAGCTGCTCTCGTAGTCGGCATTGTGCTAGCTTTGCTAAAAAAAGCTAAACAACAGCGACTAAATTCTTGGGTTTATGCTGGTGTCGGCGTTGGCATTATTGTCAGCGCACTCATAGGTTTTCTTTTCACTTGGATTATTCAAGCACTCAGTGCAATTAATCCTCAATACTCAACTGTGGTTGAGCCAATAATGGAAGGTGTGTTCAGCCTGTTAGCTATTGTTATGCTCAGCTGGATGCTTATCTGGATGACCAAACAAGCCAGATTTATGAAGGCTCAAGTTGAGGGAGCGGTAACAAATGCTTTAAAACAAGATTCATATGCTGGTTGGGGTGTTTTTACTCTAGTATTTATTGCCGTTGTACGCGAAGGCTTTGAAACTGTTCTTTTCGTTGCTGCTAATATTCAACAGGGGTTTATTCCTGGTCTTGGTGCTCTTGCTGGTATTGCAGTCGCAGCGACAATTGGTGTACTGTTATTTCGATGGGGTGTTAGAATCAACATCCGCCAATTTTTCCAAATCATGGGTGTTTTATTGGTATTGATTGTAGCTGGGTTAGTAGTGACAGCTTTACACAAATTTGACGAAGCTTTTGCTACCCTTGCTCTTAGCAATCGCGCCTCAGAAAGTCTTTGTTTCTATTACGAACGGTTTACCAAAATCCACTCTTGTATCTTGGGTCCAATGGTTTGGAATACTTCCAACATCTTACCTGATGAAGAGTTACCGGGTGTAATTTTAAAACTCTTGTTTGGCTATAGGGAACATCTTTATATTGTGCAAGCAGTGGGATATGTCGTGTTTTTAGTAACAGTTGGAGGTTTATATTTCCGTAGTGTCATGGGTGCAGGAAGTGATCGTTCTCAAAAAGAGCCAGTGACACAAAAGTCAATGGGTTCTGTGAAGGATTGAGCCAAAAAAGGATTGAGCCAAAATGGATAATGGGTTCGTAATGAGAGCTGAAGCGACTCATTACAAGCCAAATGACTAATAACCAATTCCCGATGACTAAGATTTGTATTAAAGAGTTATTTATCTATCCATTTAAAGGGTTAAGCGCCCAGAAATGCGATCGCGTTGACTTGCAAGTTGGACATGGCATATTAGGCGATCGCTCTTTCGGCTTGATGTTCAAAGAAGACGCACAATATCCCGACACAACAAAAGTGCCTTGGATGAAGAAGCACAACTTCGCTATGCAAAATGATTGGGCGGGATTAGCAGCCTTAGACTGTGCTTATGAAGCAGCTACCAGTACTTTAACGGTGAAGCGCAAAGGCGTAGAGTTATTAGTCGCTGATACGATTAGCCCAAGTGGACGCGATCGCATTGCCACCTTCTTTACAGGATACCTCGCAGGAATTTATCCCAATCAAGTTGCTAGACACCCAAATCGCGCACCCTTGCAGCTTGTGGGAGAATTTGGCAAAACTCGATACCCCGACCGGGAAGCCGTACATATTTCTCTTGTCAGTCAAGCAACCCTTAACCACTTGAGTGAAATAGCCGGACGACAAATAGATGTTCGTCGTTTCCGCCCTAATATTGTTTTAGATGGTGTACCCGCCTGGGGAGAATTTGACTGGTTGGGCAAACAGATGCAACTTGGTACAGCCCGAATTGTGATTACAGCTAGGATTAATCGCTGCTTAAATATAGAAGTCAATCCAGAGACAGGAGAAAGAGATATTACCCTGCTTTCTCTACTACAAAAGCATTTTCACCACACGCAGACAGGTGTGTTAGCAAAGGTGATTGAAAGTGGTTGCGTAGCAGATAGCGATATTTTGGCGTAGTCACTATCACAAATACTTATTTTTGTCAACTATTTGACACTCTTGCCCGCGACTGCTGCAACAGCCAAATCATGACGCCCCCTGTGATAGCCCCGCGTACAGTTCCGGTTACAATCCTTCGCACAACTCCATCGCCCACAGTTGTGCCCACAACCGTTGCCAAAATCCCGCCCACAACCGTTGCTACAATCCACAAGTCAGCTTGAGGAGCCTGTCTTCTGAGCACCAATCGTTGTGCTAGACCATTTGCAGCACCATTCACAGTCCAGGATAAAGCGTCGCTCACGCCCCAACCTATAGTACTGCCAATAACCCAGTTCAGAATAGGGTGAACGAAAAAAGGTGTGGGAGAGTAGTTAGCGGACAATATACGCTAACATAGTTGATGCCATACAACCAAACTACTCATGAATAACCTCCAATCAATTCTGTCTCACATCAGTGACACACTCCAGGACTTACCGCAGTGTCACCATTTAGAAGAATTTGTGGGTGAATTTTACAGTATGTGGCTAAAATTAGGGAACTTTGTGCAACAAAGCTTATTCCAAGCCTTAATTGAAGAAAAAGAAGCCCAATACTCACATCCGAGAACTAAACGAGAAAAAAGATATTACACTCCATTAGGTGAAATGGTTCTTGTACGTAGAGCTTACCTTACAAGAGATGGTATTCAGGTCAAGGTTGATGAAGAGTTAGGGCTACCAAAAGATAAATGGCTACCAATAGTATTAGAATTAGCCTGTGCCTTGGGAGTCAGTAGTGAATTTCCAAATTCTCACGAATTGTTTCAAAAATGGACAACACTTGATTTGACACAAAAAACCTTAGCTAATCAAGTAGAAAAGGTAGGAAATCAACGACAAAACCAAAGTCGAATTGATTATCGCTCCTATTTAAAAGCTGGTTTAATGATTGGTTCAGGAGTTGTTGAAAGTTCCAATCGTCGTGTAGTTACACAAAGATTAAAACAGGCTGGTATGCACTGGTCTTTCTTTGGTGCAGAAGGAGTTATGGCTCTGAGGGCAGCATATTTAAGTAATTCAAGGCGATGGTCAAATTTTTGGTCATCCAAATCTTACAATCACACTAAATTAGCGTAAAATTTACAATAACACTTGTCCAAGTAAGCTTGTACTTAATAGTGGTAAAAACTCAAGAACAAAGTCTTTCAGATTTAGCATACAGAATAGAACTTTTACAAGCCAAAAGAGAAGAAATCAACCAAGAAATCTCCACTCTTCTTAAGAGTGATGTAGCTGAATCTGGTTGTTGGATTGTTCGTTACCGAGCTAAAGGCAAGGGCGGAGCTTATTGGTATTACAAGTGGCAATCGTCTGAGCCTATATTTGTTACCAAAAATGGTAGCAAAAGTTGTCATCAATATATTGGTAAAGCAGGTAGTTCAGCTTTCTTAAAGGCAGTTGAGATGATGAAAAATCGGACAAAAATCGAAGCGTTAAACCAGGTGCTTCATACACTAGAGCTAGGACTCAATGACCTAGTTGAAGAAGCGGCAAGATTTCAAAAATAATTCATATCCTCATAAGACTTAACATCTATATTAGTTCGAGCTTAGTTAGCGGAAGCGATACGCTAACTACTTTCTCTTCCCCACACTTTTTTTCGTTCACCCGGAAAAAGGAGAGACAAAAAAAATTCCAGAAGCAGCTCAGCAAAAATTGTTGACTTTATCTGAAAGAGGAAAAGCGTTAATTTACACCAAAGAAGCAAAGCTGTTTTTGCAACTGCAAAGGATTCGTCGCGGAACCATATCTCCTTGGTTACTATTGCCACATATTGCAACTTCATCTATTTCAGCTAGAGATGCTTTTGTTGATCGGGGAGTGAAAATCCTTAATGGTACAGATATCATCGAAAAACAGAAGATAAAGCTAGCAGATTTGTCACAATTGGCTGAAAAAGGACCAATTGTCTTACTAGGAGCAGCTGGGAGCGGAAAAACTTTCTTGATGAGATGGATTGCTGACTCTCAAGGATTTGACGCAGAACGTAATACAACGTATCAACTGGGTACAAAAATTCCTATAATATTTCCTCTCATACAATATAGTGAGCCACCTGCAAAAGAAACAGTAAAGTGTTTCGGTCATCCAATTTTGGCAGCCATAGCAGACTATCATAACTATTTTGGTACAGGACTAAATGATGAACTGTTTCTAGAAGCTTGCAAAAGAGGCGAGGTGCTTTTTCTTTTGGATGCATTAGATGAAATTCCAAATGAAGCGCATCGCGACGAAGTTTTGAGAGATTTGGAGACTTTCATACTTCAGTATGATAAGTGTGCTTTTATCCTAACAAGTCGTCCAGATAGGTATCGCAGTCCAAAAGATTCATTGCTGAATCAGATAAAAAATCAAATTGTCTGCGAATTCAGTCCACTAACCTCTGACGAACAAAAGAATCTGGTAAAAAAACTCTATTCTTCATTAGCTCAAGGGACAGAAATTGAAAAGAATAGTTTAGAATCCAACATCAAGCAATGTATAGGTTTCATTGAAACTATTCATCATAAAGACTCCAAAAAAGGGGAATTTTTACGTAATCCTCTACATCTTGTATTAGCAGCATTACTCATTCTTGAAGGGTATATGCCAGGTACAACTGATGTACATTTAGAGCATCAAAGTCTTGAACTTAATATCATCAGATGGCCCGAAGCTAGAAGTCTTGGACAATCAATATCCAACTCTGTCAATTTTCCAGGTACTGATATTTCCAAGAATCAAATTTGGTCAAAACTGAGTAAATGGGCTTTAGAAATTATTGAAAAAGAGCACTCAATAGATACAGCAGAAATTGAACGATGGGTGCTGAATATGCCTGTTGAGCCAGAAGGGGAAACTCCTGAAATGCGTTTAGCACGCATTTCAGGTCTAATGCTAGAGCGCCTTCCTTTCATTATGCGGTTAGAAGGAAAGGATAAATTTACTATTAACGAACCACATCTGACTCACTTGGCAGCTCATCGATTAACAGAACTACGTAATCACTCTTCCTTAGCATATTGGCTCTTCAACGGTAGTAACTATAAAGTTTGGAAAAGAGTAGAAGTTTGGAAAAGAGCAATCTTAATTACTTCTATTATTCATCGTCAACCTGAGTTGGTAAATCAGGATTTAACGGACTTTGTTGAACGATACTCCCCAGATGAACTAGATAGTATGTTTGATACAGCAGAGTCTATGAGCTTGATTATTAAAGATTTGTTGAGGAGACCAGGAGTTCTTGATTGGGAACCGCGCAAAGAATTTTATAGGTTTCTCATGAGTATATTTTTAAAAACAGATTATGACGAAACTGCTAAGTTCTTTTTCAGGATATTTCAATTTTTCCAAACTCCATTTGAGGATGATGGAGGAGAAAACGGCGAGGAAAAGCTTAATAGAAAATTACTGAAAGATGTCTGTAAAGAATTAATTGAGTCTGCTGATGGCAGGATTAACTACGATCTAATATGGCGGGCATATGCATTGCAATATGCAATTGGAGATTGTTCAGGTGAAGAAAGTGAACAAAAGCTACTCCAGCTACTAGAGCAGATCGAGAAGGAAAGTACAAACTTAGAAAAGTTTAGTGAAGAATGGAAAATTTTTGAAGTTTATAAACGTAGAACGATTTTTGTATTTTTACTGCTGCAATTGCAGTCCTCTACTAATACTCAGTTATTTAAGCATCATCTCGGTTTACAAACAATATCAACTCTTATTAAGATTTTGGAAAATAAGGACACTTATGAAGTGGGTGTCGTTGGTCGAGCATGTGATGTTCTAGATAAAGTTAAAGAACAAGAGTGTTTAGATTCGAAATTAAAATCGAAACTGAGAGATATCCTTCTCAAAATAGATAATTCAGTTGTCTCTTTGAAAGTTGTGGCGGAGTTTGAATCAGCACTTAATGAGAAAAATATCACTCAAACACCTGAAGAATTGGTGAATAGAGTTTCTCAACAACTAGAATCTCAAAAAGTTAAAGTTTACACAAGTGATACGGTCAAATATCTAAAAAACTTCTTTCGAGAAGTAAAGAATTATTACGAGGAAGAGAAGCAGGGTAAAGATATAGAACTGTCAAAAATATTATTAAACTGTGCAATAGACCGTAAAAAACCAGCATTATTGCGTGCTGTTTCGTTTCTTTATTTAGCAGAAGTACCACCAGAAATGGAAGAAAAACTGCCAAATCTTCTTACCGATTTAGAAAATTGTTTTAAAGAAAAACCTAGACCAGAAGAGGATAATTTATCTGTGGGATCTGTACAAATTTATGACTACAATCAAGCTTGTCTTAATAGGCATTATGCACGCCGCAGCCAAGAAAGTGACAGTAGCGATATTTTAAATTTAAGGGAATTTCAGAGAATCAGCTATGCCAAGATTGATCAAGATTGATTAAAGTCAGTGAACAATTATCAAGCGTATGCTGGGGGATTTAGACTCGCCCTTAAGGATTCGTCACTTGCTCTACTTGAGGATACAATACCGCACAGTAACTCACCACCGACGCATTCGCTCCAATTGGTGTGGTGTTTCCCCTCTCTTTTTCTCTCTGCTCTATTGTTTAGTCAGTACACATCCTCTATTCTAATTATCATAACTCAGTCGTCGATGAAAAAGACCCGTCGAAAAATCCCAAAAACTCGGATGATTAACCGGGATGGCGGCTCCAACGTTCTACGTATAGGTGCATCCAACTACCGTTGGCGCGATCCATATCATTTGCTACTCACCCTGTGCTGGTATAAAACTCTAGGACTGATCAGTTTAAGTTACATACTCGCTAACGCTTTGTTTGCTTTGGCTTATCTTGCAGGAGGCGATGGTATTGAAAATGCGCGTCCGGGTAACTTCCTCGATGCCTTTTTTTTCAGCGTTCAGACTATGGCATCTATTGGTTATGGGGCAATGTATCCCAAAACAGTCTATGCCAATATCTTAGTGACCATTGAATCATTGTTAGGGCTTATAGGTTTGGCGATGGCTACTGGGTTAATGTTTGCCCGGTTTTCTCTTCCTAAAGCACGAGTTATGTTTAGCCATGTAGCGGTCATTACTCCATATAATGATATGCCAGCTTTGATGTTGCGTGTTGCCAACGAACGCCAAAACTGGATTTTAGAAGCACAAGTCAGAGTGACTTTGGTACGTAGCGAAATCACCAAAGAAGGAGACGTGATGCGTCGATTTTATGATATGTCGCTGCTTCGCAGTCACTCACCACTTTTTGCCCTGAGTTGGACAATCATGCACCCAATAGACGAAAGTAGTCCTTTGTATGGAGTCTCACCAGAGGAGATGGCTGAGGATGGCATGGAAGTTGTCATCACTTTGACTGGGCTTGATGAAACCGTATCCCAAACTATCCATGCTCGTCACTCGTATGTCGCTGAGGAAATTCTCTGGAATATGCGCTTTGTCGATATTTTATCGAAAACTCAGGATGGAAGGCGCAGCATTAACTACTCCCGCTTTCATGATGTCATGCCGATTGAGGATTAAATCTCACTTTCCGCATCTCAAGTGTCACACTACGGGTTTTTAGGGAACTCTTAACGGTGGTATTCCTGACGGTTTCACCCCTAACTTCGTCAAGCCATTATTCCAGAACGGAGTGTTAATCACAGCTGGCTTGACACTTGTGACACTGATAGGCCATTTTTCATGTATCAATTCGACACGCATAGCTTCGAGCAAGCCCTCAACCCCATGTTTGGCTGAGGAGTAAGCACTTTGATAAGGAAGCGATCGCCTACCTTCCATTGAAGATACATGGATCAGTGCGCCCCGCCCTTCACGTTTAAGATGAGGTAACGCCGCCATCGCACCATATACTTGCCCCATCAAATTTACATCAATGACGTGTTTAAATTCTTCTGGTGTTATCTTGTCAAGGCGTTGCTGATTCAAAGTATGAATTTAGCCTCACGCAAAGACGAGCCAGTACGAATGATGGCTTTCCCGACCTACTAGGGCTCTGGCGTCGCAAAGGCGCGAAGGTAAGGGTTGTGAAAATAAAGAATGAAAATTTCATACCTCAATTCAGCAACGCCAATTTTTTATATCTAAAAGTAGTGTCTCACACACTAAAAAACAGAAAGATTATGAATTTACTCCTAAAGCAGTAACCAATCATACAACATATATTTTTTCCGGCAGATGTTGTCATTTATCCAACTTCTTAATATTCAATGTAATGAAATCCTGATAGGAGATAACAGTATTATGGGTTGGTTAAAAAGACTTTTTGGACTGGAAAAACCTCAAAATGCACAAGTCAATCCAGCGCCACAGCCAGCACAACAAGTACAACAAGCTCAAGCTCCTGCTGCAACTCAACAAACTCCCCCAGAGCGTGTAGGATTAAATGGAGAATATGACCAAAGTGGTTTGGCAAAGCGGGTAGCACTTGCATTTGACCAAGATCAACAATTGGATGACATCGATACTCTCTGGGTTGCTCAAACAGGTAGCACTGTAGTGCTGAAGGGCAAAGTTCCTAGCCAAGACATTCTTAACAAAATGGTCTCTGTAGCGCGTTCAGTGAATGGTGCGACTGCTGTTGACAGCAATCAAGTTACAGTTGGCTAAGCTGAAAATTCGATAATTTGCATACTTGAATTGTTTCAAATATGCAAATTAAATGTACTTTAGCTTACTAATAAATTGTTAGCTAGCCTGATACAGGTGGTGAATCTATGACAGCAACTGAATCTAAACTCACAATGGTAGGTGAGACATTCCAGATTAAGGGAATTACAGAACCAACTCTACTCCGTTACTTTAAAACTTTGAATGCAGGAGAATTTGAGGAAACTGCTACTTTGTTTGCAGAAGATGGTGTCATGCATCCCCCATTTGAAGCTGCTATTGCGGGACGCGATGCAATTACTCGCTATTTGCAACAAGAGGCTCAAAATGTGAAAGTTTACCCCTGTGAGGGGATTGCCGAGACTTTAAAGGGAGAGCAAATCCAACTTCAGGTGACAGGCAAAGCACAAACGTCTTGGTGTGGTGTTAACGTCTTGTGGACATTTATCCTCAACCAACAAAAAGAAATTCTCTATACGAGAATAAAACTTTTAGCCTCTCCCCAAGAGTTACTCAATTTGCGGCGATAAGTATTGCCCAGACATGAAACACACTCGTTTTTTGTGACAAAGCTAGAGCAGTTATTCATTATGCCGATTGAGCAACTTCTGGCAAACTGACTTCTAACTTCAAACAGTTACCACCATCAACCTCTAGCTGGTACTCCACTTTGTCCATAAGACGATGTATAATTAGCCAACCGTAGCCACCTTCTTTTTGGTCTGTAGGACTTGGAGGGGAATAATCAGATAAATCGAAGCCTTTGCCGTAGTCCCAAATTTGCAAAGCAATATCCCGGTTTTTCCACTCCAAACGCATAAGGACTGGTAAGTAAGGCTGGTCCTTATGGGCGTGACGTACTACGTTAGAGTAGGCTTCCACCAAAACCAACCGCAAGCGACTTGATTGTTTTGACCAATCAACAGAACTTTTGAACTGGACTTCCAAGCAACCTAACAACCAGTTTTCTACGATGGTTAAAAACTTTAAGTCGCTTGGTACATGGAGTTCGCTTCTCATTACTTACAAAACCTCCAGCGAAAGTATAGTTTGGTCATCTTCTTGAACTAGGTTGTTTGCCTGAATACGCGCTAGTAAGTGGTTAAGATGAAGGGGTTGGGCTTCCATCTTAAGAAGTTGCCATAGACCTTCCTGATTCAGGATAGAACGATTGACTCGTTGAGCGCTATCCACAGATTTCTTTGCCAAATTTGTAGTATTTAATACTTCTGCTTCAATAACACCATCACTAGCTAGCAGCAGGATATCTCCGGGAGCAAGAACTAACTGACTAGACTTCACCTCCCATGTAGGCAAGATACCTAGGGGAATGCTGCGTACCTTGAGATAATTAGGTTTTTTTTCTCCAATCTCTAGACGTGACCAGAGCAGGGGATATATATGTCCTGCATTAGCATAGACTAATTCCCTAGTGGTAGGAGTATAACAAGCTAAGATGAGAGTGATAAAACAATTGTTGCTGATCAAATCATCACTGAGAGCTTGGTTGAGACTTTGCATAACCACATTTGGCAAAGGTGGTGATTCTTGAGACAACTCTTGGCGCAACAGTGAGATGGCACTAGCCATAAACAAAGCCGCTGGGACACCCTTACCAGAAACGTCTCCCACAGCCAACCATAAGTCTCCCGTGGTAGGATGGACAAACACTTCAAAAAAATCCCCTCCCACTTCACGCGCAGGATAGCAACAGGCTTGTACCCTTACACCCTTAATGTCGGGCATGGTTTGACGCAGTAGGTTATTTTGAATTTGGCGAGCAACTTCCAACTCAGTGCGGATTTGCTCTTGTTTCTGATGAAGATCTTGGTAGAGTTTTGCTTGAGAGAGAGCCAGAGCTGCTTGTTCGGCAACACCTGCAATGAGCTGGATATCTTCCTCTTGCCAAGAACGAGTGTGGTGATGCTGGTTGAGGACAAGAACAGCAAGCAGGCTTTGCTGCCATATCAGAGGTACAACCAGTTCCTGATAAGTATTATCATCATGTATATTTAGGGTAAGTTGATATTGACGGGTTTCAAGAACCTTTTCAATCAGAGGTATGAAGTCGAAATAACAACTTGATGCAGGGGATTTTGGATCTTGGTAGCAAAACTGCTCTGGTGTTAGGCGATCGCCCTCCACGGGTTTGAGTAGGCAAAAACTGGCTTCAAAAGTCTGTCCTACTGTTGCTACAATCCTTTGTAGCATACTGTTGTAGTCTAAAGACTCTCGAATAGCTGTTGTGACTGCATTAAATAAAGATTCTCGCCGTAAAGCACGACTCAATTCTTGTGTACGTTTTTTGACGACTCGATATATATCAGCGGCTTGCTCAACAACTGCTTTGAGTCCATCAGGTTTCCAAGGTTTAGTAATGTACTTGAACACCTGACCAGAGTTTATCGCCTCCACCAAATCTTCGACATCAGTAAAACCAGTGAGCAAAATCCGAATTGTATCAGGAAAGTGCTCCACAGTTCGACTCAGAAATTCTGTACCATTCATCTCTGGCATTCTCTGGTCAGAGATAATGACAGCCATCTCGCCTTCTTTGTCCAAGATGTCTAGTGCAGTGAGGGCATCACCTGCTTTATATACCTGGAAATCTCGCCTAAAGGTACGGTAGAGTAATTGTAGGTTGTCAGGCTCATCATCTACCACCATGAGCTTGAGCTTTGCCGTCTCTATCTCAGCCATACTTAATTTGACTTTCCGTCATACTTTGATAGCGAGATGGTAATTGGCTGCTTCCATCTAATTATAAAAAAACAGTCAAAAAAGCAAAAGTAAATAAAATTCATCTAACTTTAAACCCATAATTTCTCTAATTTCTCAAAATTTTATCTAAATTCTGATATTGCCCCTCAGAGTTGTCCACACCATAAACATAAACTTTATCCCACCAGTCCAGAACGCAATGCGCGAACTGCTGCTTGTGTGCGGTCATCGGCACATAGCTTGTTCAAAATATTTCGGACATGTGTTTTCACAGTTCCGACGGTGATATAAAGTCTTTCCGCAATGACCGCATTGCTACAACCTTCTACAATCAATTGCAAAACTTCTAATTCTCTTTCTGTTAAGGTGTAAGAATCTATCATCTCCTCCGGCTGATTTTTCCCATCTAAGCTAGTATCAACAGATATCTCTGTAGTCCTCTTATTGTCTAATTGTGTGACTTCGGGTAGTGGTGGATTTTGTTGAGCTTGTTGCAATACAATTCGAGCGATCGCTGGGTCAATCCAAGCGTTACCGTTATAAGTGACTCGCACTGCTTCAAGTAAATTATCAAACCTAATATCCTTCATGCAGTAAGAGTCAGCCCCTGCTGCAAAAGCAGCTAGCACTGCTTCTTTGTTATCCCGTAGCGTCAAAATCAATACCTTTGTTGCTAACACTTCCTCATGGTCTGTAGATTTCACCTCCCGTGTGAGTTCAATTCCATCCTTGTCTGGTAAACCGATATCTACAATGGCAATATCTGGTTGTAGCCTTTTTAACATTTTTAGACCTTCGACAGCATTAGTCGCTTCCCCTACAACTTCAATTTCTTCATTTTGCTGAAGCGCTGTCCGAATACCCACACGGGTAAGGTCATGATCTTCAATCAAAGCAACACGAATTTTAGCCATGGTCTATTACCGCCTTTACACTCAAAAGCTGTAAAATTGAGTTTACAAAAAAGTCTCGAAAAATGCAGTTTAAAAATGCCTGTGGAAAAAATATAGGAGAGCTTTTTGAGTTAGACTAACACATCAAGGCATTTTCTCCTTGGCGCAGGCATAAGCACTTAATGAGATAACAGCCCTAGAAACCTCCACTGTTTATGTGTTATACTGATAGACTGTGGAGTTTTTGGCTATTGGAAGGATATACCCGTTGGCGCAGCCTGTCCGCAGGACTTACGCGAGTGCGCCTGGTGACAGGAGAAGGGTGACTCTTGGTATCTCCATTCTCAGCCGTCAGACAGAGTAAGGAGGATGTCAAAGCAAGTAAACTAACACTTAAATAGATAACACAAGCCATGCCCAATTTGTGGTTTGTTGAAGAAGTATGCTACGTGAGATTCGGGTAGCATAGCATATATGTAACTAAGGTGTAACTAACGGAGAGACTTTTGAACTATAGTCTAACTTCACCCCCCTGAGCCGCTATGTCCAAAGGACACGCGCTTGCGTTAGCGTAAGTGGTCCGTAAAACCCTATGCATGCTGTGTTAGAATCCAAACCTCAAGAAATTCAATTGTTTTGGAAATAATTTGGTTTCTGACATCTATAAAGACAAAAGACAAAGCGGCAATTAACTTATGCACAAATAATATTAATGGCTAAGCACGCAGGAATTGCGAGGTTTACCTTTAATTGGGGATTAGCTATGTAGTCAGCTTTCACGCATCCAGCTATTTTCTGTAAAATTCTCCTATTACGCTTTTGGAAACAATTTGATAAGCTATCGTTCTATATAGTTGGTGTGAGGCTCATTAAGAATAGGCTATGTCTGAACTGCCTAGAAAGTTTTCAGTATTAGGGCTACCAGTTCATGTGATGACAAACTATCCAGGCTGGTTGCTAGAACGCTTGCAACAGGGTATGGGAACTCATGTAGTTACGCTCAATGCAGAAATGACTATGCAGGCAGAGCGGAATTCTTATTTAGCTAAGATTATACAGAGTGCTGAATTAGTGGTTCCAGATGGAGCAGGGGTTGTTCTGTACCTGCGATGGCTGTTGCGGCAAAAAATCCAAAGAACTCCTGGAATAGAACTAGCAGAAACACTATTGCAAGAACTTGGACTCATAGGAACTAGCGCAAAGGTATTTTTTTACGGAGGAGCGCCGGGTGTAGCTGCAAAAGCATCAGAGTTTTGGCTTTCTCAAACTCCAGGTTTAGTCATAGTCGGTACTCATTCCGGCTTTCATTCACAACAAGAGGAAGAACAATTACGACAAACTCTTGCCCAACTGCAGCCACAAGTGATTTTTGTTGGCTTGGGAGTTCCACGTCAAGAGTTATGGATTGCTCATAACCGACATTTGTGTCCCCAAGCAATATGGATGGGTGTTGGAGGGAGTTTTGATATTTGGTCGGGGATAAAAACTCGCGCTCCTGCTTGGTTGGGAGATAACAATTTAGAATGGTTGTATCGGCTCTATAAAGAACCTTGGCGTTGGCGAAGAATGTTGGCTTTGCCTGAGTTTGCCTTGAAAGCCTTAATTTATCGGTTTTTTCAAGTCTTCAAGGTAGGTGTATCTTAAGAAGAACGCAGAATGCACCAACCAATGCAGAACACAAAATAAATCCTCATAAATAAATTTAGACAGAAGTTTGAGCGGAGGCTTACACTTGTGTTGATTGATTGATTTATTTATTTCTTCTTCAACGCTGCTGTACAAATAAATAGAAAAGAAAATGCTCACGTTTCGAAAGGCGATCGCCCTTTGCAGTGCTATTCCTTGCCCAATCGCCATGAAAGTTGCTAGCCTCCAAATTAGAGCTGGTTTCCTGATTCTTATGAACGCCAGGAACTACGATCTGGAAGAACAGTGGTGTCCAAACAACAAGGCAGACTAAGGTTAAAATACTTGTCAGTGTTTTTCGGCGAGTACTTTTTTTATTTAATTTTGGTAGTTCTGATTGACTACAAACTGTCTGTGGGGACCAGAAATGGTCATTGAAGTTGTAGTAACTCACTGACAAACTCTCTTTTCGATTAGGTGACACCAAAGCATATCAAACTTTTTTTAACTATTCATCTAGATTAAGTGAAGAAGTTAATAAGTTCTGTGAATGACCAAGCCCGTAACGGCAATGGGCAATGGGCAATGGGCAATGGGGGTTTTCCTGTTGCCTGTTCCCAATTAAGCTGTTCCCTTTTAAAAAGAATTTTCCTGTCAACTGAAAGTATTTGTAGAAACAGAAAACATAGTGCAGAATAGGCGCAAAAACGTGTGACGAGGTTCACAAAATGAAACTGCGGGAATTACTAGCGACTGTAGATGGTGTTGTGTTACCACAACATCCAGCAATGGATACCCAAATCAAGAATCTAAAGACAAATTCCCATGCCTGTGTTCCGGGAGATTTGTTTATTGGGATGCCAGGAACACGAGTTGATGGTGGGGACTTTTGGCAAAGTGCGATCGCCTCTGGCGCTGTAGCTGCCATTATTTCTCCTCAAGCAACACAGAAACACCCACCCACGCCAGAAGCTTGTGTCATCAGCACTGATGACATGACAAAAGCTTGTGCCCAATTAGCAGCTACTTTCTACGGCTATCCTGGGCAAAAACTCAAACTTATAGGTGTAACAGGCACTAATGGTAAAACGACAACCACCCACCTTATTGAGTACTTTCTTAATCAGGCAAACCTGCCTACGGCTTTGATGGGGACTCTTTATACTCGTTGGCATGGTTTAGTCCAAACAGCCGTCCATACGACACCATTTACTGTAGAACTGCAACAGCAGCTTGCGACTGCTGTAGATGCTGGTAATGAGTATGGGGTGATGGAAGTCAGTTCCCACGCTTTAGCGCAAGGTCGAGTCATGGGTTGTCAGTTTGAGGTAGGAGTGTTTGGCAATCTTACCCAAGACCATCTAGATTACCACCGTGATATGGAAGATTATTTTACAGCAAAAGCACTGCTGTTTAGTCCTCAATATCTCAAGGGACGGGCAATCATTAACGCTGATGACTCTTACGGCAAGCGGTTAATCGCATCCTTAAATTCAGAGAAAGTGTGGAGTTATAGTGTCAACGATTCTACAGCGGATTTGTGGATGAGTGACCTGAGTTACGAACCGAATGGTGTCAGTGGTAAACTTCATACGCCAAAGGGTGAAGTTGCTTTTCGTTCACCGCTTGTTGGTCAATATAACCTCGAAAATTTACTGGCAGCAGTAGGATCTGTTTTACACTTAGGATTAGATTTGCAGTTAGTTGCATCTGTCATACCTGAGTTTCCTGGAGTTCCCGGACGGATGGAAAGAGTGCAAACCAGTCCTGAGCAAGACATCAGCGTTATTGTGGATTATGCCCATACACCAGATAGTTTGGAGAATTTGCTCAAAGCTTCACGTCCGTTTATTCCAGGGAAAATGATTTGCGTGTTTGGATGTGGAGGCGATCGCGATCGCACTAAACGCCCAAAAATGGGTAGAATTGGCGCTGAATTAGCAGATATCGCTGTCGTGACATCTGACAATCCCCGTACTGAGAACCCCGAAAGGATTTTGCAGGACATTTTAGAGGGAATTCCAGAAACAGTGAAGCCACTCGTGATTTGCGATCGCGCTACCGCCATTCGTACTGCTATACTGCAAGCGCAACCTGGAGATGGTATTTTACTTGCAGGTAAAGGTCACGAAGACTACCAAATTCTGGGAACAGAAAAAATCCATTTTGACGACCGAGAACATGCACGAGAAGCTTTAGAAGAAAGGATGAAAATAAACAGATAAAAAAGAAACACAGAACGCAGATGATAAAGTTATCATCTGCGTTCTGTGTTGTTTCTAATCTCCATCACCCAAATTTTTAGAAAACAGATCACTCTATCAAAACGCGAGTATCCCAAATGTGCAAATGACATACAAATTGTTACTATTTTGTCGGTATAAATTTTACAGAAATTAATATTTTGTAGGGTTAAGAGGCGGGAGCATCCCAAATGTGTAAATTGCCCCTGCGAAGAAAGCGCACGCACTCGCGAACAGACTGGAAGTCTGGACGGCAGTCGCTACAATGGGGGGAACCTCCGCAACGCGCTGCCTCGGCTATACAAACCAAGTCCGCAAGGCAAGGACTAATGCAAGGCAGGCTTTGTCTGTATAGCCGCGATTTCGCTCTCGCCTGGTATTTTTACAAAATTGGGATGCTCCCTTAAGAGGCAAGCCTATATTTATTTGAATTTCCAATGCAAATTAAGAAAATAGTTAATGCATTGCATTTCAGTTTATTATGATTAATAATATAGGACTCATATTTGATTTTTGAAAAAAGTCCGTACACCTCTCTCTCCCTTATTTCCAGATGAACTTTTGCCAGATGAACTGTTCCCTACCTCTACGAGTCAATTCAAAAATCAAACCGGATTCCTATACCTTACTTAAGTATCTTCAAATAAGGATGTTATAAGAATGTCAATCAAGGTAGACAAGTTCCTACTGGCACAAAACATGGCTTTTCTGATATCAATTCCACCAGACAGTCATTTGGCTAAATTGCTTTCCTTCTGTTTGGCAACGAAGGCTAGAGAAAATACTCCAGGAACAGAAATTTTGAAGATGACCTATGATCTCATGGAAAAACCGTCTAATTTGCCTTATTGGACTCAAGACGTGATGGGACACGATTTAGATTACTCTAGTGAGGAGTGGAAAGCCTTGGGAGAGATGGGCATCCAGGATGCTAAGGAGTTTATGGCTACTGTGTGGCAAGAATTGGAAAATTTGAGTTTGTAAGATCAAGTTTTGGCTAAAGCATAAGGTTTTTCAAACTTCAGAAACTTTATGAGAAGTCTTCATAAGAGCTAGACAGTCTGCAAAAACCTTGCTCTTTAGACATGGAGAGGTTCAGCTTTCCTATTAGAGATAAAATATGTCTTTAAATATTGAACTTTTAGAGCAAAGTTTCGAGCGTATCAAACCACAATCTGAGGAATTTGTAGCGAGCTTTTACGAAAACCTGTTTACGGCTCACCCAGAGATGAAACCGCTGTTTGCCACAATTGATATGGCAACTCAACAGAAAAAGCTGTTAGCGGCTCTGGTGTTGATAGTAGAAAATCTTCGCAATCCGGAGGCTTTAGAGGATGTTCTTAACGCCTTGGGAGCTAGACACATCGGATATGGGGCACTTCCTAAATATTACCCTGCAGTTGGGCAAGCACTGCTACTGACTTTTGAGCAATATCTCCAGCAAGATTGGACTCCACAAGTAAAGAAAGCATGGCAAAATGCTTTGGGAGCAATTATTGCTTTGATGTTAAAAGGTACAGGTGTAAATCATGTACCAGAACCAGAAAAAGTTCAATTAGAAACACAGGCGATTCCAAACAAACAAGTGGCTACAGTTCCAGCCACAAATCTCACGCAAAAACTAGAGGAACTCCCAGATTCCAACTCAAAAGAGTTGCCCGTAGAGTTACTAGAAAGCAGTTTTCATAAAATTAAACCACGTGCTGGGGAATTTGTAGCAAGCTTTTACGAAAACCTGTTTACGGCTCACCCAGAGATGAAACCGCTGTTTGCCACAATTGATATGGCAACTCAACAGAAAAAGCTGTTAGCGGCTCTGGTGTTGATAGTAGAAAATCTTCGCAATCCGGAGGCTTTAGAGGATGTTCTCAACGCCTTGGGAGCTAGACACATCGGATATGGGGCACTTCCTAAATATTACCCTGCAGTCGGGCAAGCACTGCTAGTAACTTTTGAGCAATATCTCCAGCAAGATTGGACTCCACAAGTAAAGAAAGCATGGCAAAATGCTTTGGGAGCAATTATTGCTTTGATGTTAAAAGGTACAGGTGCACAATCTTCACCAAAAGTTGTCCGAGATGAAAAAGAAGTCACTATTCAGAAACCTTTAGAATTAAAAGCAGAAGTTAACAACGAATTTAAGCAGTTTCAACCTCAAGCAAAGCAACAGAAAAAACCTCTCATATCAATTCAATGGGATGGTGAAATTCTCAAACAAATTATCGGGAAAATCACCAACACTTATCAGCAATTTCAACCCCAATTCTCAGTTGAGCGATGGGGTGCATTCCTCAAACAAATTCTGGGTAAAAGTATCGACGCTTTCTGGATACTACCAGCATGGTTAATCGCTATTGTTTCAGCCGTCATCATGACAATAGTTTTTGTGTTCGCTGATGAAAGTTCTCTGCTTGGAAAAGTTCTGGGTGGCGCTGATACTGTTAGTCTTGTTGTTGCCTTAGTTCTATTCATTAAGGAAGCTCCTGATCGCAGAAAACAATTTCACTACCAAGCTTGGAGCACAATTGATGCAGCACACGATGTAAAAGTCAGCTATGCAAGAATTATGGCACTCCAAGATTTGAATGAGGATGGTGTTTCTCTCAGAGGTTTGGATGCTCCTGGTGCAGAGTTAGTAGATATTAATCTTTCCTCATCCAATCTGAGTACAGCTAATTTGAGTGAAACCGATCTCAGTAATGCTAATCTCAGCCACGCCAACCTCGATAATGCTAACCTCAGTCAGGCTAAACTCAGTGGTGCCAATCTCAGTCATGCTAACCTGAGTTTTGCTCGCTTGAGTCATGTTAACTTCAGTAGTGCTAACCTCAGTAGTGCGAAGCTGATTTGTGCGGACTTGAGTCATGCCAACATGAGCGGTGTCAATTTGAGGAATGCCAGTTTGAGTGGTGCAAACCTGGATGGTGCTTACCTAACTGGTGCAAATCTAAAAGGCGCGAAAGTGAGTCTTTCGGAACTGAGTGCTGCTTTCCTAGAAGGTGCTACTATGCCTGATGGCTCAAAACACCAGTCTAGTAAAGGTTCAAACTAATGTAATGCTCAAAGAAGCGGATAAAAAATTGATTTGTATAAACAATAAACCATATAATAAGAGCACAGCATATTGTGCCCCTACAGTCAACTGCAAGATTTCACAAATATGCCGTCTAGCTACCTTCGCCATTATTGGAACAGAAAAAATCCATTTTGACGACCGAGAACATGCACGAGAAGCTTTAGCAGAAAGAATGAAAATAAAAAGATAGAAAAGAAACACGCACGCAGATGATAAGTCTATCATCTGCGTTTTGTGTTATTTCTAATCTCATCACTACAAATTTCTAAAAAACAGACCACTCTACTGGAGCAGTCTCTGTAGAAGATCCAGAAGCTGTGGTACCATCCATCTGCCAAATAATATTCTCTCCACTGTCGTATCTGCGCCAGAAGACATCAGTTTTGCCATCACCATTGTAATCGCCAATGCTGGGTTGCCAGGATAAATCAGTTTTGGGGAGAAAAGCTGCAGTCTCAACTGATGTGCCATCCATCAACCAAGCGGTATTCTCACCAGTTTCAGTATTGTGCCAAAAGATATCAGTTCTACCATCGCCGTTAAAATCACCAATGCTAGATTTCCAAGAAGAGTTTTGTTTTTCCAGAGAATCTGAAGTGATGAAAATACCATTCATCAACCAAACAGTATTTTCATCCGTTTGAGTATTGTGCCAGAGGAGGTCGGTTCTACCATCGCCGTTAAAATCACCAAGGCTATAATTCCAAGACGGGTCCATTTTCGATAGAGAATAATTTGATGAGTCAGTACCGTTCATAAACCAAATGGAATTCTCTCCTGTTGTCTGATTACGCCAAAAGATGTCGCTCTTGCCATCACCATCGAAATCAACAATACTGTGAGACCAAGATAAATCAGTTGTGGGGAGAAAAGCCGCAGTGGTCACTTTCGTACTATCCATCAACCAAGCGGCGTTCTCACCAGTTTGAGTATTGTGCCAGAAAATATCGCTTCTGCCATCGCCATTAAAATCAGCAATGCTAGAAGTCCAGGATGAGTCTATTTTCTCCAAAGCAACCGCAGAAGATATTTGCATACCATCCATAAGCCAAATGGTGTTCTCACCCGTTGTCTTATTGCGCCAAAAGATGTCAGTTTTGCCATCTCGGTTGAAATCGGCATAAGCAAAATCCCAAGATGAGTCTACATTCGACAACAATGCTCCTGTTTGCTTTGTGCCATCCATCAACCAAACAGCGGTTTCAGTTGATTGAGAATTGCGCCAGAATTTATCAGTTTTACCATCACCGTTAAAATCGGGAACAATTGCCGCATTACTGAACAAGGGATTAGGGTTGGGATTTTTTTGTGCAGTTACAGCCTCTCCAGACTGTATCGATTCATCAAGTAGTGATTGAGAAGAGTGTCCAAGGCTCAAAGCAGAATTTAAATCATCCGTATCTACAAAACTATCGGAGATTGAGAGAGATTGGAATGCACTAGTACCTCTAGAAGAGTCCAATGTTTCAGATGCAAACATAATGTTTGTTTATGACTAGTGTTCATAAACTTTTTAACTGTTTTTTTTGGATATTTCTGTTAGAATATAACATCTACTATTTTTTGCTATTTTTGAAAAACTGCATTTATCTATCACAAATATGTTGTTCATATAACATGTTATTCGAGATAGAATTATGAATATGTAGTATGTGTTATAAAACTTGTACATAAAGTAGCGATCGCACACACTCGAAAAATTTAATATTTAGTAAAAAGCACCGAGATAACTTCTGGCAAATCACAATTAACATACCGTCTTTTCATCAAGTGAAATCAAAAGTAATTTGTCATTATCAAATTAATGACTATGAAAATAAAACCACAGATGAACACATACAGTTTATCTGTGTCCATCTGTGGTTCTAAATACTAAATACAGACTTTTGCAAGAAGTCTATTCAAAAATTTTTAGAAAGTATACCACGCTTTGTCAACTGTCGCGATCGCAGTTTCAGTGGCGGTAGAACCATTCATCTGCCAAACCTTGTTCTCGCCTGTTTCATAATTGCGCCAGAAGATGTCGCTCTTGCCATCGCCGTCAACATCGCTAATACTTGGTTTCCAGGCAGCGCTGAGTGTCCCTAGAGCAGTGTCACTGGTCACATTTGCGCCATCCATGATCCAAGCTTTGCTCTCACCTGTTTGCTCGTTGTACCACAAAAGGTCTGTCTTGCCATTCCCGTCGAAATCACCAACACTGGATTTCCAACCTGCGCCGAGAGTAGGTAAAGCAGTCTGAGAAGCAACATTTGCGCCATTCATAAGCCAAGCGGAGTTCTCACCTGTTGTCTCATTACTCCAGAGAATGTCAGTTTGATAATCGCCGTCGAAATCTGCAAAGCTAGCCTTCCACTCTGTACCAAGTGTTGGCAATGCAGTTTCAGAGACGTTGCTACCATCAACCAACCAAACCTTGTTCTCACCCGTTTGAGTATTGCGCCAGAAAATGTCAGTCTTACCATCACGGTTGAAATCAACAACATTAGCTGTCCAATTTGGGTCAACTGTCTGCAAAGAACCCGAAGTGGTAATCTGTGTGCCATCCATTAGCCATACTGCATTCTCACCCGTTTTTGTATTGCGCCATCCGAGGTCGGTTTTGCGGTCAGCATTGAAATCAGCAACACTGAAAGTCCAGTCTGGACCAAGATTTGTCACAGATGCCTCAGAGGTCACTGTGGTGCCATCCATCAACCAAATGGTGTTATCACCTGTTTTCGTATTGTGCCAGATGACGTCAGTTTTATTATCACCGTTGAAATCGGCAATTTTAAAGTCCCAATCTGAACTCATTGTCTTCAAAGCAACCTGAGAGGTAACATTTGTACCATCCATCAGCCAGATAGCGGTTTCACCAGTTTGAGAGTTACGCCATAACTTGTCGTCTTTTCCATCACCATTGAAATCAGCAAAAATTGCTGCACTATTAAATATGGGATTAGGATTATTCGGATCTTGCTCTGCATCTAATGATGATTGTGAGGAGCCACTCAAACTCAAAGTATTTAAAACACCATCATTCTCAAAACTATTTGTAGGTTGAATATTTAATGCACTAGAATCTGTAGCTCCTAAGGCTGAAGAGCTTGAGGTATTTGGAGATTCCAACATGGTGTTTCTCTATCACTAGCGTTCATCAATGTTTTAACGTCTTTTTTATTTTGTTTTTGTCATAAAATAACATATCGAATGTTTTAATTATTTTTAGTCAATACGTGGTAAAACGATTGATAATTATAAACAGAGCTATCAATCAAAATGTTATTTCATAACATTTGAGATATTTTATTTGTTCATGTTATGCTTTGATTAAAATATAAAATAAAATATATTCTATTATTAGTGATAAGCTGTTGTGCATTCAAAATGCACAACAGCAAGATAGATGGCAGATGGCAGATGACAGAAGGGAAGAGGGTTTCAATAATTGACTAGACAAAAATAATATGCAAATTAAAAGCGCAACAGCTTAATAATTGAAAGTATAATTACAAGACACAGATCCCCGACTTCGTAAGAGTTGTCGGGGATCTTATTTTTCACGAATGATTTAGGATTGCTATATTCTAGAACTTACGCATTGACAATCAAGACAAAAAGTGCGTAAGGAGAATTCAGAAAAAAACTAGCGATCGCTATTTACCAGAGGCGTGAAAAACAGATAATTTACTTGTTTGTGTTTAGGGTTCGG
>JAESFN010000652.1_pt1 | contig 25968 bp, 23 predicted proteins | sample 9269411 | NCBI WGS metagenome assembly JAESFN01 (sample SAMN14505399, study PRJNA617100) | algae metagenome | isolation source: Iphinoe sp. HA4291-MV1 and co-occurring heterotrophs from trail next to... | place: USA: Maunawili Falls, Hawaii | collected 2009-07-25
GTTTCGCCGACCTTCTCGATTTTCCAACCTTCGATCGCGACGCCTGCGGTCTCGTGGATGCGAAGGACGATCTGCGCCGTCCTGCGTGGTGCCGGGAGGCCGACCTCTCCGTTCACGCCCATACTCAACGGTCGCGGCTCGGCACGGAGCGCGCTGGGCTCCAGGCGGAACAGCGCGGCGATCCGACCGCGTCCACCACCGAGAACGCCTTCCCACACCGGCTGACCGGTCGCCATGGGGCCCAGGCTTGCCATTCCCTCCGCTCGGATGCCGATGCTCATCAACCCTTCGCCCGAAACGTCGGCCTCGAAGCGGTAGAGCCCACCATCAACGGGAAACTCGCTCGTTCCCGCGATCGGCGCGAGGTCCATCTCCGTGACCGGCCATTCCTGATCGGTGATCGTGCGATAGCCGAGACTGCGCGAGATCCACACCGACGCGGGCTTGATCTCGAGCGGATCGCCAGCTGTGCGCGGGAGCGCCGACCGCCCCCGCGCCCCCTGCACAAACCACTTCCGCTGATCCACGACGCGACTGGCAAAATTTTCCGCCAGAACGGCCCGCAGAACCGGTTCGATCGGCGTATCGCGCAATCGATAGAGCCGCCACCCGAGGTCGTCCGCGACAAGCTCCACGAGCTGCGGCGCGGCCAGCACCTCGGCTAAGACCGAATTGTAGATTTCAGGAAGACCGTAGCCGGGCTGATGAATCCAAGAGATCCCGAGCTCCTTGAGCTTGCGGTGCGCCGTGCCCGCATCCGGGCTGAGATAGACGGGCATCAGCCGTCGGTCGAGATGCGACATCAGATTTCGGCTGACATAGGCCCCGAAATCCGATTGACGAAAGGTCAGCGTCGTCTCGTTTGGCGCAATCACCTCGCGCATGAGGTTTTCAAGCCGCGCGCTCGGACGACGCATGACCGTGCGCTTGACGACTTCGCTGTCGAAAACGAGCCGGGGCGAAAGGTCGTAGTGCTTGAGGGTATCGCGGGCAAACACGAGCGCGAACCACACCACCCCGGGAATCAGTAGAAAGCCAATCAGCGCGGACACCCAGAACGGGGCCGAATGCAGCTTCGCAGCGGCGTAGCCGACCCATCCGCCCTTGTGCCCACTGCCATGGATGGCGAGAGCGCCGCCCGGTCCGATCCGTTTGATCGGCGACCGCGCCCCACCGTCGGGGCTCCGCCGCAGCGCCGCGTGATAGAGGTCCGTCAAGAAAAACCCCGCGAGTAGGGCAACGAACGGCTGCACGGTCACGAGATAGCGCGGGTTTTTGATGATCAGATAGCTGCCGGCCAGAGCTGAAAGGAGGGCAACGCCGACGAACCCGCATACGACCAGCGCGGGAAGCACGTAGGTGTCGCCACCAAGCCGGGCATAGAGGCCAGCCCAACCGTGCTCGCGCAGATGCGCGATGCCGATCCACACCCGCGTGCACAGCGCTGCGAGCGCGACCAGACCAGCAAGGCCGAAGGCGGTGAGCGAGAAGAGTGGCGCCAGGGCACCGAACACCACCTTGTCGGTCCACGTGTTGAGCATGCGCGTCGCAGCCAGATACTCGTTGATCCGGATGAACGGCAGGTCCCACACTGGAACGTTGTCCTGCAGCACTCGGCCATAGATCGCGAGATTTCTGGCCACCTGCGGCGCGATGAACGCGAGACTGACCGGCACCATGATCAGGATCACCCGAACGATCACGCCAGCCGGCGTTCCGCGGGCGAGGCTCGCGAACACGAAAAGAACAAGCACCACGGGCAACGTGACGAAGCCGATCGAATGCGTGAACTGGGAAAGACCCGAAGCGACTCCGGCCAGCAGGGCCGCACCCAAGGTCGGCTGCTCGATCGCGAGCTTGATCGCCAGGATCGCCGCGAGCAGCGCCGCGATCCGCGGCACGTCGATGTGACATTGTACGGCGAGATCGAAATAGTCCGGCGTGCCGAGCAGAAAGGCGGCCGCGAGCAGGCCGGCGCTTCTCCACCGCGAGCCGGCGAGCCGGGCCACCGCAACCAGGGTGGCAACGGCAAACCACGGCGCAATGAACTTGCCGGCGCCGACCGCCTCGGTGCCGTTTTGGATCAGCATCGCGAATGCGAGGAGACCCGGAAACGCCGGTGGATGGGTCCAGGGCGAGATGAAGCCTCCCGTCGCCGCCCCGTCGAGAAAGGGATAGCCGCCGCCCGAGCGCGCCTCGGCCATGAGCCGCGCGACCTGCACGTATTCGAGCGGATCGTTGCCATAGAGGGGAAAGAACGCCAGCAGGACCAGGATTGCGCCGAGCCCGATCAAGATCAGGCCGTTGCTGACCACCAGATGCACACGGCTTCCAGAGACGAGGCCCTTGAGGGAGCGTAGGCCCCCGCGATCCGCTTGGGCCACGACCGCGACGAGGCTTGGCAGCAGCGCAACAGCCGACACCCCGATCAGCACAGCACGGCTGAGACCCGGGATCACCGCGGTGGCGTAGACGAACACCCACGACAGCAACAGCGGACCGCAGATCGGCGCGATAATCGTGATCGTGGCGCGCGACGGGCGGTCCTCCACCAGGCGACGCGCGCCGAGCCAGAATGCGGCCGAGGCACCAGCCAGCAAAACATAGAGCAGAAGGGCATCGCCGAGCAGACCCAGAAAATCGGCGACATTCAGCGGCACGCGCCCAATCCCCCGAGACGAGCCGTTCGGTGATGATCCTATGGTCCCAAAGCGGCCAGCCCGTCTCCCGCCGCCCGCTCCCCCGTAAACCGCCTAACCCAGACGTTGCTGGCATGCAATGCTTGCGTTGGATCCACTTCCCCCCGGGCCGCCTCCCATCTTGCCGCAACCCTGTCGATTGGCTATTCCTGCCGCGGCTCTCCACGAGCTCTGCGAAGCGCCGCACGATCCGCCTCGTGGGCGGTCCTACGGTTGGCCGGAGAGAGATCGGGCAGCGTGGCAACATCTCCCTTGGCAACACCCGCGGCTGCCGGCGGCACAGCGTTCCATACCGGCGTCATCTGGAACCTGGGCAGCCTGGCGTTTCTCGCGCTGGCGGGTTTTGCCCTCAATGTCGTCATCGGCCGGTCCTATGGGCCAACCGACCTCGGCATTTTCAACATTTGCTTCGCCTTCTTCATCGTCCTTTCCCAGCTCGGCACCTTCGGGATCCACCTCTCGGTGCTGCAGGCGGTATCGGAATTCTGGGATCGTGACCCCGCCAGGGCAGCCCTCGCCATCCGTCAGGGCTTCTTGACCTGCGCCGCCATCGCGGCCACCGTGACGCTGCTCGCGCTCGCGGCGAGCCCGCTCATCGCCCGCCTCTACGATGCGCCGGGGCTCGAGCGCGCCTGGATCATTCTCCTGCCCGGCCTCTTCTTTTTCTGCCTCAACAAATTCCTGCTCAACGTCATCAACGGCGCCAACCACATGAGGGCGTTCGCGACGCTGCAGGCGCTGCGATATGCGCTCATTCTTCTCGCGTTGGCCGCCGCTTTGCTGCTGCGCTGGCCGGGCACCGCCCTGACCGCGGTCCTGACCATCTCCGAGGTCGTGCTGTTCCCACTCACCGCCGGCTACGTGTGGCGCCTACTGGCCGGCATCGGCGCGGCGGGCGAGGGCCACCCCTTTGTCGGGCGCCACCTTTGGTTCGGGGCCCGTGCGTTCCTCTCCGGTGCGGTCATCGAGCTCAACAGCCGCATCGACGTGCTGATGATCGGCGCCATGCTCGACGAGAAGATGGCTGGCATCTACACCATCGCCGCGCTCGTCGCCGAAGGGTTGGCGCAGGCGGCCTTTGCGGTTCGCAACAGCGTCAACCCACTGATCACCCGCTTGGTTGTCGCCGGCAATCCCGACGAGTTGCTCAAGCTGAGTCGCAAGATCGTCCTCGTCTTCACGCCCTTCATGGCCGCCGCGAGCCTGTTCGCCTTGCTGATATTCCCGTGGTTTGCCCGCATCGCATTCGGCGGCCAGGAGTTCGATGCGGCCTATGGCCCCCTCGTGTGGTTGCTGCTCGGCCTGACCCTATCGGCCGGCATGATGACGTTCGGGATGCTGCTGTCGCAAACCGGGCACCCCGGATGGCATACCGCGTTTCTGGCGACCGTCCTGCTGGTCAATGTTGCGCTCAATGCGCTGCTGATCCCCCTGTGGGGGATCAGCGGGGCGGGCATGGCACAGGCCGGCGCCAACATCGTATTCGCCGTGTTGATTGTGGTCCTCGCCCGGCGCGTTGCCGGCGTCCGGTTGCTCGTCTAGATGCGCTGGGGCGGCTCGAGAGCGCGTTTGATCCTCTTCGCGGTGATCTTGGTGGATTTGGCAGTTGCAGGTTTGGCTTGGTGGGGAAGCGCCATCGTGTGGAAGCAGGACTACACCACTGTTCAAGCCGCTGCGCCGGCTATCGTCTTCTACAGCTCCCATGATGCCGACCGGCAGGCTCGCGTTGCCGCCACCTTCGACCTGCTGCGGCGCGGCGGGCCCCGCCCGGTGCTAATCGTCGGCGGCGCCCGCCCGGCGCGGGGCTATTTCGGCGCCGAAAACATGGCAAGCGAGCTGATAGCGCTCGGTGTTCCCGCGACCTCAATCCGGACGGAGCGCACGTCCTACGATACGGAAAGCAACACGGCGGCGGCCATCGCCCTGCTGGGCACGGCGCCGGCCGCCGTCCTGGTCAGCGACCCACTGCACTTTCCGCGCATTCTGCTCGGTCTGCGGCGGCGCGGTTGGGACCGCCCCGTGGCATTCCACTCCTCACGCCAGGGCGAATCGGCCGTAACGGCGCTCCTGCGGGTCCACTACGAAGCCATCGCTTGGCTGGGTCTGCTCGCACCACAAGCCGTCCGCGATGCGGTGTTTCGCGTCATCCGACGGTGACGTACGGACGTCAGGTAGACGCCGCGTCGTAGACCGCGCAGGCGGCATCGACCGCCGCCCCGGCCGGCGCCGCAAAGCCATTGCGGCGCAACACGGCCTCGAGCGCGGTCAGGCAACGCAGCACGTTGGCCTTTCGGCAGACATAGCCCATCGTTCCGATCCGCCAGATCTTGCCGTGCAGCGGCCCGAACGACGTGCCGATCTCGATGCCGAAGTCGGCCAGCATGTCGCTGCGCACCTTGTCGGCCGTCTTCACTGCCCCGGGGATGACCACACCGGTGACGTTCGCCATCCAGTGCCTGGCATCTCCGAACAGCTCGAGCCCCATCGCCGTGAGCCCGGCGCGCAGCGCCCCCGACGCCAATCGATGTCGTGCGAAACCTGCCTCCAGCCCTTCCTCGAGCACCACCCGCGCGCATTCACGCGCCGCATAGAGCATCGAGGCAGCTTCCGTATGGTGATTGAGCCGGCGCGGCGACCAGTAGTCCATCAGCATGGCCAGATCGAAGTAGTTCGACTGGATGATCGGACCGTTCCCTTCCACGAGATCCGGTGGCTTGATCCCCTGCTCGACATGCTTGCGATGCCTGAGCACCTCGACCACGCGCTCGTTGAAGGTGACAGGCGCCGACCCAGGCGGACCGGACAGGCACTTCTGCAACCCAGCCGAAGCGATATCGATTTGCCAGGCATCGGTCTCGAACGGATTGCCGCCCAGGGAGGCGGTGCAGTCCACATAGAGCAGCACGTCGTGATTGCGACACAGCGCGCCGATCTCAGCCAGCGGTTGCAGCATCGTGGTCGAGGTATCGCCCTGGCAGATCGCCACCACCCGCGGCTTGTGCTTCCGGATTGCCGCCTCGATCTCGTCTGGCGTGAACACGCCGCCCCACTCGGTCGCGATCGTCACGACGTTGCCGCGGACCCGCCGCGCGATCTCAGCCTTGAGGTGGCCAAAGCGGCCGAAGATCGGCACCAGAACCGTGTCGCCGGGGGCAACGATCGAGGCAAGGCACGCCTCGATCCCCGCGCGCGCGGTCCCATCGATCAGGAAGGTCCAATGATTGCCGGTTGCAAAGACACGGCGATAAAGCGCCATGGTTTGGTTCATGTACTCCGCGAACTGCGGGTCGAACTGCCCTTGCAGCGGCACTGACATTGCGCGCAGCACGCGCGGATAGACATCGACCGGACCCGGTCCCATCAGCAGCCGCGGCTCGGGGTCGAGATCTCGAAACAGGCCCCCGCTGTCCTGGACGTTCTGTCTGGCCGTGCCCACCTTATCGTCCCTCCGGCTGCGCTTGGCCGCGAGCCTAACAGAGGCGCAGCGCCTGTCCAAAGGGGAGCCGAGGCCCTCCAGCGGGCTGGGCTGAGGCATGTTCAATACCCCCGCGCCACCCGCGAGCCGGCATGCCGAACCATTGTGCATCGCGCTTGAAAATTCTGCAGTGCCCAGACCTTGTTCAGCGCCAGAGAGCATGCTTGGATCGTCATGAAGCTTCTGAACGTGCCAGCCGCCGTCGGCGCACACTTTGAAAGATGAATGGCCAGTTTGCTGTGGAGGGGAACAGACCCATGAAGGGCATCGCAAGAGTCTCATATCGAATGGTTGGTGCCCTTCTCGCAGGCGCGTTTGCGGCGACATCCCTGCCGGCAGCCGCTCAGGAGAAGGTTCTCCGCATCGGAATGACCGCCGCGGACATTCCCAAGACCAATGGCCAGCCCGATCAGGGCTTCGAAGGCAACCGCTTCACCGGTATCCCCCTGTTCGACGCATTGACCCATTGGGATTTGTCGTCGGCCGACAAGCCGAGCGTGCTGATCCCCGGCCTCGCGACCGAATGGGCCGCCGACCCCAAGGACACGACCAAATGGGTGTTCAAGCTGCGCCCGGGCGTGAAGTTCCATGACGGCTCCGACCTCAAGGCCGACGCCATCGTCTGGAACGTCGAGAAGGTCCTGAAGAAGGACGCGCCCCACTTCGCACCTGATCAGATCGGCGTCACCGTCAGCCGCATGCCGAACCTCGTCTCGGCGCGCAAGATCGACGACCAGACGGTCGAGCTCACCACCAAGGAGCCCGACAGCTTCCTGCCGATCAACCTGACCAACCTGTTCATCGCCTCGCCGGCCCATTGGCAGAAGAAATTCGATGCGCTCGCTTCGGTGAGCGATCCGGCGGAGCGGGCCAAGCAGGCGTGGGCGGCTTTTGCAGCCGACGCCTCGGGCTCGGGCCCCTTCAAGATGGCCAAGTTCACGCCGCGCGAGCGCGTGGAATACGTGAAGAACAGCGACTACTGGGATGACAAGCGCAAGCCCAAGATCGACCGCATCGTGCTGCTACCGCTGCCCGAGGCCAATGCCCGCACCGCCGCCCTTCTCTCGGGTCAGGTCGACTGGATCGAGGCGCCGGCGCCGGACGCCGTGCCGCAGATCAAATCAAAGGGCTTCACGATCTATGCCAACGCGCAGCCGCACGTCTGGCCCTGGCAATTCTCCTTTGCCGAAGGCTCGCCGTGGCTCGACAAGAAAGTGCGCCATGCGGCCAACCTCTGCGTCAACCGCGAGGAGCTGAAGCAGCTCCTGGGCGGCCTCATGGAGATCCCCAAGGGCACCGTGCCGCCCGGCCATCCTTGGTGGGGCAATCCCACATTCGACATCAAGTACGACCTGGCCGCGGCAAAGAAGCTGATGGGTGAGGCGGGCTTCAGCGCTGCCAAGCGGCTCAAGGTCAAGGTGCTCACCTCGGCCTCGGGCTCCGGTCAGATGCAGCCGGTGCCGATGAACGAATACCTGCAGCAGGCGTTGAAGGAATGCTTCTTTGACGTCGAGCTCGACGTCATCGAATGGAACGCGCTCTTCACCAATTGGCGCGAAGGCGCCAAGGATCAGAAGTCGCGTGGCGCCAATGCGACCAATGTAACCTTCGCGGCGATGGACCCGTTCTTCGCCATGGTCCGATTTACCTCGACGAAAACCTTCCCGCCGGTGTCCAACAACTGGGGTTACTTCGGCAACCAGGAGTTCGACGATCTGATTGCCAAGGCACGCACGTCCTTCGACGCCACTGCCCGCGATGCGGCGCTCGCAGCCTTGCACAAGCGTATCGTCGAGGAAGCGCCCTTCTTGTGGGTCGCCCATGACGTTGGCCCGCGCGCCATCAGCCCCAAGGTCAAGGGCGTCGTTCAGCCCAAGAGCTGGTTTATCGACCTTGCACCGCTGACGCTCGAGTAGCGCAGATGGGCCAAGCCGCCCGGTGCCGCCGGGCGGCGGCGAACGTTCGTAGTGTCGGCATTGTCTGAGCAGGGAGAGCTCATGCAGCGGCGGACCTCGGTCCGATCATCAGGCATTGGAGCGCTGCAACAGCGAACGCAGCTCCGCGCTGAGCCCATCCGTCGCGACCGGCGCGGCAGCCGCATGCGATCCCTCGCGGGCCTTGACCACGTTGAGCCGAACCGCGGCTTCGGCCGCGGCGATTGCCGCACCGACGCAATCGACGAGCGGCACCGGCACCGCGTCGGCGATACGGGGCACAAGACCGGCCAGCCCCGCCCCGCCGAGAATGACGGCTTCCGCTCCCCAGTCGGTCACCGCCCCGCGGCAGGCGGCGCTCAACGACGCCAGCGCGGCGTCCGGAGCGGCCGCGATGTCCGCGCCACTTGGCGCAACCGTTGCGACGCCCGCGAGCTTGTCCGTCAGGCCGATGGCCGCCACGAACTCCTCCAGCATCGGTCGCCAGCGGTGACCGCCGGTGACGATGGCAAACCGGCGACCGAGCATCGCGGCCGCATGACAAGAGGCTTCGGCCATGCCCACCACGGGGACGCTGGCCACCTCCTTGAGTGCGCCGAGGCCCGGATCGCCGAAGCACGCGAGCACGACGACATTGGCGCCCTGCCCCTCCGCCGCATAGGCATCGAGCGCGGCATGCCCGGCAACGGCCGCCGCCGCGCGGGTCGTGATGTAGCGCGCTCCGAACCGGCCCGTGACCCCGCGGACATGCGTCCCGGCGGACGCAAATGTCTTCCCCGCCACGACCACGCGATCGGTGATCTCGGGACTGGTATTGGGATTGATCAGCAGCAGGTCCATGATCGGGGCCTTCGTGCCGGACGCCGCATCCATGCTCTGGTCTCGGATGCGCGTTCACTTATCCTTGCGCCACGATGGGGAGCAAGTCCCTACAGGTCCACATGCTGAGATACGCCTTCCAACGCGTCATCTATACGATCCCGATCGTCATCGGGGTCAGCATGCTGTGCTTTGCCCTCGTTCACATCGCGCCGGGCGATCCGCTCGTATCGGTGCTCCCGCCCGACGCCTCCGCCGATCTGCAGACACAGATCCGAGCACTGTATGGTTTCGATCGCCCCTACTATGAGCAATTCTTCAAGTGGGCGGCCCGCGCCGTCCAGGGCGACCTCGGATCCTCGATCGCTAGCGGCCGCCCCGTGTTCTCCGAAGTGAGCAGGGCGGTCGGCAACACGCTGATGCTCGCCGCCATCGCCACCGTCCTCGGCTTCGTGCTCGGCACCTTCTTCGGTTTCCTCGCCGGCTACTTCCGCGACACCTGGGCCGACAAGGCCGCTTCATTCGTCTCGGTGATGGGCGTATCGGTCCCCCACTACTGGTTGGGCATGGTGCTGGTGATCGTCTTTTCCGCCCAGCTCGGCTGGCTGCCGCCGACGGGCGCAGGCCCCGGCGGCTCGGCATCATGGACCTGGAACTGGGAGCACATCCGCCACCTGATCCTGCCGGCGGTGACCATGTCCGTAATCCCGATGGGCATCATCGCCCGCACCGTGCGTGCGCTGGTCGCCGAAACCCTCAGTCAGGAATTCATCGCCGGCCTGCGCGCCAAGGGTCTCGGCGAGTTCGCCGTGTTCACCCACGTCGCCAAGAACGCCGCGCCGACCGCGCTCGCCGTCATGGGCATCCAGTTGGGCTATTTGCTCGGTGGCTCGATCCTGATCGAAACGGTGTTCTCCTGGCCCGGCACCGGCTTCCTGCTCAACTCGGCGATCTTCCAACGTGACCTGCCGCTGCTCCAGGGAACCATCCTGGTGCTCGCACTCTTCTTCGTCGTCCTCAATCTCGCGGTCGACGTGCTCCAGACGGCGCTCGACCCACGCGTCGAGCGGAGGTAGCACCATGCCCGCCGACACGACCGCAGACATCGCGATCGCGCCTCTCGCCCCCGTCGCCCGATCACCCGGCTACTGGGCGACCGTGTGGCACCGCTTCCGACGGGACCCCGTTGCCGTTGGCGCCGGCTTGGTGGTTCTCGCGCTCATTCTGATGGCGATTTTCGCGCCCTACCTCGCGCCCAAGGACCCCTATGCCGGCATGACCATGCGCCGCCTGCGCCCCATCGGCACCGACGGCTTTCCTCTCGGCACCGACGAGCTCGGCCGCGACATGCTGAGCCGCCTGATTTACGGTGCCCGCCTGTCGCTCTTCATGGGCGTCGTGCCGGTCTTCATCGCTCTTGCCATCGGATCGATCATCGGCATCGTCGCGGGCTACGTCGGCGGTTTCGTCAACACGCTCCTGATGCGCACCATCGACGTTTTCTTCGCCTTCCCCTCAGTTCTGCTCGCCATCGCGCTCTCGGGTGCCCTCGGCGCCGGCATAGTCAACGGTCTAGTGTCGCTGACGGTGGTGTTCATCCCACCGATCGCCCGTGTTGCAGAGAGCGTCACCACGGGCGTGCGGGGACGCGATTTCGTCGAAGCGGCACGCGCCTCGGGTGCCGGCGCCCTCACCATCATCCGCGTGCACATTCTGGGTAACGTGCTGGGTCCTATATTCGTCTACGCCATGAGCCTGATCGCGGTGTCGATGATTCTGGCGTCCGGCCTGTCCTTCCTCGGCCTCGGCGTCAAACCACCCGAGCCCGAGTGGGGGCTGATGCTCAACACACTGCGCACCGCCATCTACACCCAGCCCTGGGTCGCCGCCCTTCCTGGCGCGATGATCTTCCTCACCTCGATCTCTTTCAACATGCTGACCGACGGCCTGCGCTCGGCCATGGACATCAAGGCGTGACGCGATGCTGACCGCCAAGGAAATCGTGGAATGGAACGACGACGGGCGCCCGGTCCCGCTCCTCGACGTCCAGGGCCTGGTCAAGCACTTCCCGATCCGCGGCGGCACACCGTGGAGCAAGCCCGCCGTGGTCCGCGCCGTCGACGGCGTAAGCTTCGACGTCCGCCTGGGCGAGACGCTCGGCATTGTCGGCGAATCCGGATGCGGCAAGTCGACGACCGCCCGCCTGCTGATGCATCTGATGACGCCCAGCGCCGGCACCATCACCTTCGACCGCAAGACGGTCGGCACCCGTGAGCTGCCGATGAAGGCCTATCGCCGTCAGGTCCAGATGGTCTTCCAGGACTCCTACGCCTCCCTAAATCCCCGCCTCACCGTCGAGGACTCGATCGCCTTTGCGCCGGTCGTTCACGGCCTCAAGACTGCAGAAGCAATCCGCCGCGCCCGCGCACTCCTCCAGCGCGTCGGTCTCGATCCAACCCGCTTTGCGGGCCGCTACCCTCACGAGCTGTCCGGCGGCCAACGCCAGCGTGTGAACATTGCCCGCGCCCTCGCCCTCGAGCCCAAGCTGCTGATCCTCGACGAAGCGGTCTCTGCGCTCGACAAATCGGTCGAAGCCCAAGTCTTGAACCTGCTGCTCGACCTCAAGGACGAATTCGGCCTGACCTACATCTTCATCAGCCACGATCTCGAGGTGGTCCGCTTCATGGCCGACCGCGTGATGGTCATGTACCTCGGCAAGATCGCCGAGGTCGGACCCACCGAGGCGATCTACCGCCATCGCTGCCACCCCTACACGGACGCCCTACTGAGCTCGATGCTGTCGATGGACCCCGATCGCCGCACCGCCGAGGCGCCGCTCGCGGGCGATCCGCCGAACCCGATCAACCCGCCGGCCGGCTGTCGTTTCCATACCCGCTGCCGCTACGCCGAGGCGGTGTGTGAGGCCTCCGCGCCGGCCCTGCACACGGCGGGCATCGGCCATCTCGCGGCCTGCTATCGCGGCATTCCGGGGTCGGGACACTCGGCCGCCCCTGCTGAGCGCCAGGGAGCCCTGCAATGATCGGCCCTGCGAGCCAGCCCATTCTGGCCATCGAGAACCTGGCGGTCGTCTTCCGTACCGGCGCCAAGCCGGTGCGCGCGGTCGACGGAGTCGATCTGGTCCTCGGCAAGGGCGAGGTCGTTGCGCTGCTGGGCGAGTCGGGATCGGGCAAGAGTGTGACCCTGCGGACCATCCTGAGACTGCACAACGAGCGCAGGACCAATGTCTCGGGCCGCATCACCGCCGCCGGGCAGGACGTTCTGGCCCTGTCCGGCAATGCCCTGTCCGCCTATCGCGGCAGCATCGTCTCCATGGTGTTCCAGGAGCCCATGCTCGCCCTCGACCCCGTTTACACGGTCGGAAATCAGATCATCGAAGCCATCGTCCGCCATGAGACCATCGCGAGAGCGGCCGCTCGCGCCCGGGCGGTCGAACTGTTCGAGCGCGTCCGCATCCCGAGCCCCGAGCGCCGCCTCGACGCTTATCCCCATGAGATGTCGGGCGGCATGCGCCAGCGCGCCATGATCGCGCTGGCGCTGGCCTGTCGCCCGAAGATCCTGCTCGCCGACGAGCCCACCACCGCCCTCGATGCCACCGTTCAAGTTCAAATTCTGCTGCTGCTGCGCGAATTGCAGCGCGAGCTCGGCTTGTCGGTGATTTTCGTCACCCATGATATCGGGGTGGGGGTGGAAGTCGCCGACCGCGTGGCGGTGATGTACGCCGGCCGCATCGTCGAGATCGGATCGGTGCGGGACGTCATCCGCACGCCGCGCCACCCCTACACCCAGGGTCTCCTGTCGACACGCGCCCACGGCGGCCGGCTCCAGGGCCGCCGCTTGCCGGCCATCCCAGGCAGTCCACCCGACCTCGCCAATCTGCCCCCCGGCTGCGCCTTCGCACCCCGCTGCGCGTACGCCGCGGATGGCTGCCGGGTCGCCCCGCCGGACAGTCGCAGCGTCGGGCCGGGACATATGGTCCGCTGCATCAAGACGGAAGACGCGCCTGCAGTGTAGGTTGACCGCATGCGCCACTCGTTATCCATAGAGCCGCTGACCCGACAAGCATTCGCGCCATTCGGCGATGTTATCGCCAAGACGGACGCACCTTCGCGCACGATCAATGCAGGCTACGCCGAGCGCTTCGACCCGCCGGTGCGCGTCGATACGGCCCGCGAGGGTGGCCGTACCGGTATCTCGCTTGCCTATGCCAAGGCGCGCGTATTGCCCATGCGGCTCGAGCTGATGGAGCGACACCCGCTCGGCAGCCAGGTCTTCATGCCGCTGCAGCCCACGCCGTTCCTCGTCGCGGTCGCGGCCGCGGGTACCCGCCCGTCGCGCGAGACGATCCACGTTTTTCGCACGCGTCCCGGCAACGGCATCAACTACGCGCCCGACGTATGGCATCATCCCCTGATCGCGCTCGCGGACATGGACTTTCTGGTCGTCGACCGGGCGGGCCCCGGAGGCAATCTGCACGAATGCGACGTCCGCGACTTGGACCTCTGGATAGACGCCTGAAATGAACACGCCCTACCCTCGCAACATGCTCGGCTATGGCCGCAATCCGCCGCGGGCCCATTGGCCCGGCGAAGCCCGCATAGCCGTGCAGTTCGTAATCAACTACGAGGAGGGTGGCGAGAACTCGATCCTGCACGGGGACAGCGCCTCCGAAGCATTTCTGTCCGAGATCGTTGGGGCCCAGCCCTGGCCCGGCCAGCGCCACATGAACATGGAGAGCATCTACGAATACGGCGCGCGGGCCGGCTTCTGGCGCCTGTGGCGGCTTTTCACCCGGCGTGATGTTCCGGTCACCGTATACGGGGTCGCCACCGCCCTCGAACGCTCCCCCGAGCAAGTCGCGGCCATGAAGGAGGCGGACTGGGAAATCGCCAGCCATGGCCTCAAGTGGATCGACTACAAGGACTTCAGTCGCGACGCGGAGCGCGCGCACATGCGCGAGGCGATCCGCATCCACGCGGCGGTCACCGGCGCTCCCCCGCTTGGCTGGTACACCGGGCGCACGTCCGTCCACACTCTCGATCTCGTCATGGAGGACGGCGGCTTTCTCTACTCGTCCGACAGCTATGCCGACGACCTTCCCTATTGGGTGAGCGGTCCCCGCGGCCCCCATCTCATCATTCCCTACACCCTCGATGCCAACGACATGCGTTTCGCAACGGCGCAAGGCTTCAACGCGGGGGACCAATTCTTCGCCTACCTGAAGGACACATTCGACGTTCTCTATGCGGAGGGGGCGGACTCTCCGCGCATGATGTCGGTCGGCCTTCACTGCCGCCTCGCCGGACGCCCCGGCCGCACGGCCGCGCTCGCGCGCTTTGTTGACTACGTCCTTTCTCATGATCGGGTTTGGCTCACCCGCCGTATCGACATTGCGCAGCACTGGCGCAGCACCCACCGGCCGAAGCTGTGAAAGGCACCGCCCACGGGGCCGATGTCGCGGCTCCACCTCGGACGGGTTCGGAATACTGAGCTCAGTCCTTCACGTACAGCTTCGGAATCCGGTCGATGATCCGGATCACGTCGTCGAAGTTGACGTTGATGAGCTGGGTGTACTCGCGGATCGACGACCACCGCGGCCGGTTCTCGACCTCGACCATCGCCAGCGCCTTGTCGCGCGTGAGTTGGCCCTCGCGGATCTGGTTGCTGCGGAAGGTGTCGAACTCGGTGAACCCGGCCACCGTATAGTAGATGTAGTTGTAGAAGGGCGCCGTCCCGTCTCCGATCCGCCACGTGGTGTCGGTGTCCTTCGCCTTCTCCCAGTCGTAGTCGCCGATCAGCGTCGCGTTGATCTCGTCCTCGTCCCACTTGAGGTAGTCGAACAGGAACAGGTGGTCCTGCTTGATACCGTAGTAGGAGAAGGCCGCCCACGCGGTATCGGCAAGCGACCGGTTGAGGTAGTGCGGATTGCTGAGGAACCGCGAGCCGTACTGGTAGAACAGGTTGGCCTTGTCGAGCGCCGCCAATGTGCTGGGCTTAGTCCGCATCTCGGAATCCTTCGGCGGCACGCCGATGAACCCCAGCTTGAAGTCGGTCTTTTCCAGCCGGTTCGTGCAGAACACGGTGAGATCGACACCCGTGCTCTTGATCAGGCTGTTGGCGTACCAGAAGAATTGCTTGTCGCCCGCCATGAACAGCGGGATCATTCCGAGATCGGGTTTCTTCAGCCAGGCAAGCACGTTGCGGCGGATGTTGTCGCGCTTCTGCCTGATGTCGGCCGAGATCCAGATGTGCTCGACGCCGAGCCTGCCACACATGCGCGCCTGATTGCGCCGCGCCAAGTCCGTCACCATGCCCCAGTCGTAGCTGAAGCACACCGGCGTCATGCGGTACTTGGTCTTGAGCAGATGCAGCCCGTAAGAGCTGTCGCGGCCGCCGGAGAACGCCATCACGCAGTCCGTACTGCGGTCTTTTGAGCGGAACCGGTCGAGGTAGGCTTCGACCTCGCTCTCAGGCTTGATCGTCCACGGCTGATAGGTGTGGCAGTAGTTGCAGACACCCTGAGCGTCGAATGTGATGTAAGGCATCGTCTCGGGCAGGATGCAGCGCGTGCAGCGGCGCAATCCCTTGCGCAGCGTCTCGAGCCGGCGCGCCTTGTCCTCCAGCGCCCGCCCGTTGGCAAGGCCCGGGTTGACCGCCGGCAGCGCCAGCTTTTCCCCGAACGAGAACGGCGTCACTTCGAGCGTGTCGAGATCGATCGCCACGCCCGTATTGGGTCGGATCTGGCGCGCCTTCACACCGTCGAAGCCGGTGATCGTGCGGCTCCCCTGCGTCAACTGCCGGCAGACGTGGTCTTCCGACGCGAAGAACAGGCCGTGGGTCTTCCCGCGGTCGCACAGATAGAGCGAGCCGGTATTGGTCGCGAGGATCAGGAGCCTCAAGTCACGGAACAGCAGCGCAATCGACGTCTCGCCGAAGATCTCGCCGAAGGTCTTGGCGACCGCTTCGACGGGCGTCGCCCCGCTTTTTCGGTATTTCTCGACCAGCGCGGCGATGACCTCGGTATCGACGTCGGCCGTCGGCTTGATGTCGTTTTGCTTCGCCCACAGCTCGTCGACGTTCACCACGATGCCGTTGTGAATGACGATGGCATCGTCTTTGCACACCGGCTGGTTGTTGGCGTCGATCCCTTGCAAGCCGTTGGTCACCAGCCGGCAATGCCCGATCGCGGCGACCGTGGTGGCGCCGTTGCCCTCGACGGCCGCCCCATGGCCGTCGGACGTGTGGGCCCCCGCTTGAGACGCGCCGTTGAAATGCCCGTTGAGGCCGCGCTCGACGGCTCGCTTGAAGTCGCGGGTCCGCAGCATCTCGCTCGCTGCGGTCGAGTCCTTGTGCACCACGATCCGCTCGTCGGTGGCAATCGCAATACCGGCGGCCTCCTTGCCGCGCGACTCCGACAGGAGGAACAAGTCGCGGAGCGCACCGTCCCATTGCTGCCGGCTCATGCCGTTGTCCGTGCGGACGGCGATGCCGAAGATGCCACACATGTGCGCCCAACCCTGCCTGGTTCGAAATGCCCGGTTCGCAATCGCACAATCAGTATCGTACGATTAGACTCAATTGGAGGGGCGTGCAACGCGGCCGCAACGGCCCGTTCGTGTGCTGTGGTGGACACATATGCGTCGTTTCAACGCCGTCTGGGCGAAAACTCTCGCTGCGGCCAACACCGTGTGGCCGCAGGCTGCGCCCCCGCCCCGAGCGGCCAAGACTGCGCCGAGCGATGTAGCACCCGTCGTTGAGGGTCCGGATCCAGCCGTCGCTGCCGCCACAGTGGCCCGCCGGCGCAGCCATTTCGACAGCCTCTACGCCGCAAGCCCCGATCCGTGGTCCTACGCCACGAGTGTCTACGAGCAGGACAAATATGCCGCCACGCTCGACGCGCTTTTGAAAGAGCGCTACCCGCGCGCCCTCGAGGTCGGCTGCTCGATCGGCGTCCTGACCCGGCTGCTCGCGACCCACTGCGACCGCCTGCTTGCGACCGACATTTCCCCCCTGGCCCTCGAGCACGCCCGCACGCGGTGTGCCGATCTACCTCACGTCGAATTCGCCTGCATGGCGTTCCCGCAGGACTGCCCCGCGGAGCGCTTTGACCTCGTCGTCCTCTCGGAGATTCTCTACTACCTCGACCCGATCGAGATCGCGGCCGCGGCCCGCACATTGGCCGACCTCGTCGAGCGCGGAGGCGATGTCCATATGGTGCACTGGACCGCGCATTCCCGGAAACCGGTGAAGGCAGACCTGGCCATCGACGCTCTGGTGTCCGAAACCAGCACGGCCTTCGATTTGATCGTCGCCCACCGCGCGACCGACTATCGCCTCGACATCCTGCGCCGCAGCGCATGACGCTGCCGAAGGGTGTAGCGCGCCCCGATGGCGGGACGCGCCACATCACGCATCAACATGCGAGCCGGATGCTCAGTCAGCCGGCACGATTTTCTGCTGCTGCGTTCCCAATCCCTCGATGGACAGCGACATCGTATCGCCGACCTTGAGGAACACTGGCGGCTTCATGCCGAGACCGACGCCGGGAGGCGTGCCGGTCGTCACCACGTCGCCCGGATCGAGCACCATGAACTGCGAGATGTAGTGCACGAGGTGCTGGATCGAGAAGATCATCGTCTTCGTGCTGCCGGTCTGCATGCGCTTGCCGTTGACATCGAGCGACATCGCTAGGTTCTGCACGTCCTTGATCTCGTCGGGCGTGACCAGCCACGGCCCCAGGGGACCGGAGGTCTCGAAGCACTTGCCCTTCATCCATTGCCCACCGCGCTCCGCCTGGAAGTGCCGCTCGGACACGTCATTGCAGATGCAGTAGCCGGCGACGTGGCTCAGCGCGTCCTTCTCCGCCACATAGCGCGCGCGGGTACCGATCACGAAAGCGATCTCGACCTCCCAGTCGAGCTTCTTGGCGACCCTGGGCATCATCACGTTGTCGTTCGGGCCGACGATGCAATTGGCGAGCTTGTTGAACAGAATCGGCTCGGCCGGGATCGGCGAGCCCGTCTCTTTGGCGTGGTCCTCGTAGTTGAGCCCCACCGCGACGAAGGTGCGCACATTGCCGACAGGCGCTCCGAGCCGCGCGCCGGCGGGTGCGGTGGGAAGCGAATCCACGTCGACCTTGCGCAATTTGTCGAGGCTGGCGCGCGACAGCGTGGTCCCGTCGATATCCTTCACGTGAGCCGACAGGTCGCGGATCTTTCCTTGCATATCGACAAGGCCAGGCTTCTCGGCGCCGGGTGCACCAAACCGGACAAGCTTCATGGGCGTTCGCTCCTTCGGACTTTGTATCTCGGAAAAAGGAGCCTTATCGGTAGGCCGCCGCCGCCGCCGCGTAAAGGGGCGACACACCATGTCTGCGGGGCAGGCGCAAATGCGCTGCGGGCGGCGCAGGAATTCGATCCCGCACCGCCCGACAAGAAATTTCGATCGCAGTCCGCTTCGGTCTAGGCGTTGCACCGCTTGATGTCGGCACCGGCGCGGCGCCAGATCATCGTCTCGCTCAGCATCTTCGAGCCCATGTAGCCCATGACCTTGAGGCGGTCGCCGCCGAGCGGCGTGATCTCGACGCTGTACTTGCTGTTCTCATCGGGATCGAAGATCCAGCCGCCATCCCATTTGCCGCCCGACACCGGCCGCACGTTGCCGATCACCTGCACGCCGCAGGTCGAATTGTGGGCAGTATTCTTCAGCCACACGATGCGCCCGCACAGACGGCCGCCGCAATCCGTGATCTCGACCGCGCCGCGGCCGGTGTGGTCGATCCAAACGCCTGTCGCGTCACCAGCCTGCGCCGATACGCCGGAAAGCTGAGCCAGGGCGACGACTGCACCGGCCAGGGCACCTTTGATCATCATCGACATGTTTCTCGCTCCTTGGGACTGCGTCCGGCGTTTCGCGCCGATCGGTATGGCTCATCACCAGTGCGAGGATACTGAAGGGCCTGCGCGTCGAGCGCTGTTCCGGCCGGAACATCTCGGAAAAAAGAGCGGTAACCTTTGCAAATACTTGCCCTTGCTCGCAAAGCCCGCGCGCCCCTGCCGACGTGTCACCGCTGGAACTGTCGCACCCCGGCCGCCGCCATAGCCTTCCATCCCCGACAACGCGAAAGGCCGAAGATGCCATGAGCAACGACACCATTTACGAGGCTCACCAGCGGTCCTCGACAGTCCATGTCTATGTGGATTTCGACGGTACGATCGCTCCCCACGACCCCACAGACGCGCTGTTCGCCCGTTTTGCCGATCACCGCTGGCTGGACATCGAGCGCGAATGGCAGGCGGGTCGCCTGACCTCCCGCGAGAGCATGTCACGCCAGGTCCGCCTGCTCCGGGCCCGACCGTCCGCGATCGCCGAGTTTCTCCAAACCGTCTCCATCGATCCCGATTTCCCAGCCTTCGTGGACATGTGCCGGGCCGCTGGCGCCCAGGTAACCGTCGTATCCGACGGATTGGATCTGGTCGTCCGCGCGGTATTGCGCGCTGCCGGGCTCGACCTGCCGTTCTTTGCCAATGCCCTCGTTTGGCAAGGGGGCAACCGCTGGGAACTCAACTTCCCGCACTTCAAGACCGGCTGCCGCGTCCACATGGGCAATTGCAAGTGCTCCCACGCCTCCTTCGAGCATGTGACCACGGTGATGGTCGGGGACGGCCGCTCCGATTTCTGCATCGCAGAGCATGCGGCCCTGGTCATGGCCAAGGGCCGGCTGGCCGAGCACTGCCGCGCCCAGCGGCTGCCGCACGCCGAATTCATCACCTTCGCCGAAGCGAACACCGTGATGGCGGGTTGGCTGGCCCGCCGACCGGGCGGCGAAACCCCGAGCACGCCTATCGACCACCGCGCCGTGGCCTGAGAAAAGACGCAACAAAACATAAAATAATCAAATACTTAACCGGTGATCACCATGAGCATCGAAGATCGCAGCATCGCTTTGTCGGGCGGCTCTACAGGGGTTTTGCTCATCCATGGACTGGGCGGCACACCGGTGGAGATGCGCTACGTAGCAGTCGGCCTGGCTCGCGCCGGCTTCACCGTAGCCTGCCCCCAGCTCGCCGGGCACTGCGGAAGCTTCGACGAGCTGCGCGCGACCGGGTGGCGGCACTGGTACGCCAGCGCCGAGACCGCGCTCGAGCGGTTGCGCGCCACCTGCGACACGATCGTCGTCGGCGGGTTGTCGATGGGCGCGGTGCTGGCTTTGGGCCTGGCGGCCAAACGCAAGGATTCCGTGCAGGGCGCCGCTCTATTCGCGCCGACGTTGTGGCTCGACGGTTGGAGCATCCCCTGGTACGCGCGGCTCTTCGGCCTGGTGACCAGCAAGCGGGTAGCCGACCGGTTCGCCTTCACCGAGCGCGACCCCTTCGGCGTCAAGGACCCCCGCGTCCGCGCCCTCGTGACCGCCGCCATCCTCAGTGGCGACAGCTCGACCGCCGGCCAATTGAGCACCCCTGGCAGCTCGATGCTCGAGCTGCGCTGGCTGGTAGATGAGGTGCGCCGCAACATCGGCACCATCGACCAGCCGGTCATGGTCATCCACCCTCGCGAGGACGATCGAGCCAGCATCGGTAATATGCTGTATCTTCAAAAGAATCTTGCAGGGCCCGTCGAATCGGTGATACTCAACGACAGCTATCACCTTGTGACCATCGACCGCCAACGGCACGTCGTGGTCGAACGCACGGCCTGCTTCGTTGGACGGGTTGAGAAGCAGACCACCGAGCGCGTCGCCACCGCGTCGGCTATACGCTCAGCTCAGCAAACCGACCCCGACGCCCATCCCTTGAGTGCGGCATGAGCGGTCTCGGATGAGCGGCGGAACTGGAACCCGGCGTCTAGTTGCAGCGTCCACTTCGTCCCGAAACAGCGCATGCCCAAAAGATTCGAAAGCGTTAAGGAATCATCTTCTACAACTTGTCTCTGAGGGAACAGCGCCGCTCCTGGGTTTCCCTCATTGTCGATCCCAGCGATGAACGGCGGCACTGGTCGTCGATATTGCTTTCAAAGCGATGCAACGACACTGAACGATGGAGCCTACTATGAACAGCAAGTCGATGATCGCCCTCGCCGCCGCCGGCGTGGCCGCTCTCGCCACCCTGACGTCCACCGCCGAGGCCGGGCGTTTCGGCTTCGGATACCGCGGTCCCGATTTGTATCGGACGCCGGACGCGCACTACAATTCTATGGGCATGTACGACACCGAGTCGTTCCTTGCGAGCCTGCGCAACAAGCGCGGCAAGCGCAGCCTTGAGGGCGCCGACACGGTTGCCAAGAGCAAGCCGTCAACCACCAAGACGATCGTCAAGCGCAAGCCGCAGATCGAGCAGGCCCCCGTCGAGACCGCCAAATCCAAGGTCAAGGACCCCGTCGAGGCAACTGGCTCGCTTCAGACGGCGCGCACCAAGCCTGCGGAAGAGGCTTCGGCCGCCAAGCCGGTGCAGGCCAGCGAGGACGTCTCGAGCGTCAAGACCCCGGTCGTCAAGAGCTCGGCCAACGTCGACAAGCCGGGCGTGGCCGGTGCCGCCGCAGCGACGACGGGCAAGAAGCTGGACTGCAAGGTGTTCGTGCCGACCGCCAGCATGACCATCTCGGTCCCCTGCAACGACTGATCGGTCGTTGGGCGGAGCCGCGCGAGCCGAAACACGGGCTTTGCGCAGCTCGGCCACAAAGTTTACCCTTGGTAAGACAGTGCGTGCGCTGCCGATGCATCCAGGCCCTCCTGGACGTTCCGTCGGCGCGTCGTCATGGGGATTTGAGCGATGGCTGTGCAGCAACTTGAGCCGAATGCCGCTCTTCCGAGCTCCGTTCGGATGGCACCGCGGCTGGCGTATCGCAACCTGTTTCATGATCGCCTGAGCCTAACCGTCACGCTCATCGGAATCGTGTTCTCGGTCGTCCTGGTGGCCGTTCAGTGCGGGTTGTACCTGGGGTCCGAGCGCATGATCGCGGCCGTGCTCGACGAGCAGCGCGCGGATCTGTGGGTCCTTCCTTTTGGCACGAAGAGCTTTGACGATCCCTCGCTTCTGTCCGGCCGCGAGAAGTATGCGGTGCTCTCGGCGCCCGGTGTTGCCAGCGTCGAGGACCTGGCGGTCGGCTTCGCCGCCTGGCGCAAGCCGCGCGGCGGAACCACCGCGATCCTGATCGTGGGATCCGACTGGAGGAGCGGTGGATTCCGGCCGTGGGGGATTGTCCAGGGCAGCGTTGAAGCGCTGGAGGCACCGGCAGCGGTCGCGGTCGACGAGACCTATTTCGCGGACCTCGGCGTCGATCGCTTGGGCCAGGACGCGGAGATCAACGGCCAGAAGGTAACGATCCAGGCGCTGACCCACGGCATCCGGTCGTTCACCACCCTGCCCTACGCGTTCACGACCCTGGAGCGCGCACAGACGCTGCTCGGCGCCGCGCCGGAGCAGGCCTCGTACACGCTGGTCCGCCTGAGCCCCGGTGCCGACATCGAAACCGTCCGGGCCGCTGTCATGAGGCGGCTTCCCGACGCAGAGGTCCTCACCCACCAGGAATTTCGTAAGCGCAGCCTCGACTACTGGCTGTTCCAGACCGGTGCCGGCTCCGCCCTCATCACGGGCGCCATCCTCGGTCTCATCGTCGGCGTCGTGATCGTAGCTCAAACACTCTATGCGAGCACCAAGGACCACATTAACGAATTCGCGACGCTGCGCGCCCTGGGGGCGTCGGCCGGTTACATCAACCAGGTGATCCTCATCCAGGCCCTGCTCAGTGCCGTCATCGGCTATGGCCTAGGAATGGTGCTCAGCCTGCTCGCCATTTGGGCCTCGCAGGACACCACTCTGACGATCGTGATGACGCCCGGACTTGCCGCGCTCCTGTTTGTGGTAACTATTGGGATGTGCGTCATTGCGGCTTTGTCAGCCATCTTCAAAATCAACCGCATCGATCCTGCGGGCGTGTTCAACCGATGATCCCCTGCTGGGTGTACCACCTGGAACAGCGTGACGACGTCAACGACGGCATGGTCTTCCCGGGTTAGATTTCGGGAACTAATCGCGAGGAAGGACGGAAAATGGCGAAGATGGTCGGAGGGCCCCCAGCCTCGGACACCCTCTTGCAGGCCCGCGGCATTGTGAAGGTGGTGGGCTCGGGGTCCGGCGAATTCACGGTGCTGAAGGGCGTCGATCTCGACCTCCGAGCCGGCGAGCTGACGCTGCTTATGGGCCCGTCAGGCAGTGGCAAGACGACGCTGCTGTCGATCCTCGGCTGCATCCTGACGCCGACGTCGGGCTCGTTGAACATCGCTGGAACCTCCATCGAAAGCCTCTCCGTCGAGGACCTTGCCCGCGTCCGCCGCAAACATGTCGGCTTCGTCTTCCAGTCATACAACCTGTTTCCGACGCTCACCGCGATCGAGAACGTGATGATGGCGATGGAGGTTCGCGGTGGCTTCACCGCCGAGGCCGCACAAGGGGCTGCCAAGGCGCTGGCCGCGGTAGGGCTCACCCATCGCACGAACATCTATCCGAGCAAGCTCAGCGGCGGCGAGAAGCAGCGTGTGGCGATCGCCCGCGCGCTTGCCGGCTCGCCCTCGGTGATCCTAGCCGACGAGCCGACGGCAGCGCTCGACAGCGAGAACGGCAAGGCCGTCATGGCGCTTATGGCGGAGGTGGCCAGGGACCAGAGCCGCGCCGTGCTCGCTGTGACCCACGACCATCGCACTCTGGATTTCGCCGACCGGATCATCTGGATCGAGGACGGCAAGATTGGAAAGGATGAGCACCGCACCCGTCCAGTCGAGGCGACCGTCGACGAGGCGTCCGCTGCTCAGGGAGAGGAACAGCATGGCCCCATCAGCTTCCGGGACAGGATCAAGCGCTATGCCTAAGGTGATCGCAGCAGTCGCGGCCACGAGCGCGGTCGCAGTCGGCATTTGGTACCTGCTTGGCGCCCCTATGCCGCAGAACAAGACGCCCGTGGCCAACGCCAGCGCAACCGCACAGGTGGCATGGGTTGCCGCCGCGCCCGGTCGCGTCGAGCCCAAGTCGGGCGAGATTCGTCTTGGCGCCGCCGCGCCCGGACGCGTTGCCCAGGTGCTCGTGGCGGTGAACGATAAGATCGAGGAAAACGAGGTTCTGATCCGCATCGACGATCAGGAGGCGCGGGGCCGGCTTGCCGCCGCCGAAGCCGAGGCCGGTGCCCGCCGGCAGGAGCGCGACGCACAGCCCATGGTCGCCGGTCGTGAGGACATCCGCCGCGCCGAGGACGCCTTCTTTGCGGCCGAGCGAGCCGTGATGGGCGCTCGCTTCGAGCTGGACAACGCCTTGTGGGCCAAGCGCACCAACACGCCGGGCGCCGACCAACTGTTGAGCGACGCCCGCAAGCGACACTCGGATGCGCGCGATCGCCTCCAGCGCGAGCGGCTGGCAGTTGCCAGCGCTCAGGCGAGGTCCAATCTGCCTCAACCCAATCGGTTCGAGTCGGCACTCAGCGTTGCCCGTACCGAAGTTGCCATTGCCGAGGCCGTGCTTGACCGCACCCGCGTGCGCGCCTCCATCGAGGGAACCGTGCTGCAGGTTTATGCCAAGCCGGGCGAGCTCGTCGCGCCGTCGCCGGATCAGCCCCTGATCGTGCTGGGCGACATCTCGGTGATGCGCGTGAAGGCCGAGGTCGATGATGCCGACGTCTCCAAGATCAAGGTCGGCAACAAGGCCATCATCCGCTCCAGCAGCTACCCGGGCCGCGAGTTCGAGGGCAAGATCGTCAGCACCGCCCCGTCCCTCACCGCGCCGCGCATCGGCCAGCGCGGGCCGCGCCGACCGACGGATGTGGAAGTGCTCGAGGTAACCGTCGATCTCGAGGGTACGACGCCGCTGCTGCCCGGAATGCGTGCCGACGTATTCTTCCGCCGCAGCCCGTAAAGGTCCCTGGATCCTGCATCTGTCGCGCGCCGGCCCCGGTTTCGATCGGGGCCGGTTTCGTATTTGCGCCTGATCGGCCAGTCGGGCCGTTTACGCTCGCTCCCTTCCAACAAATCCCAGGCGTGTATCGACTGGAACAGCGCGGTTCCACGAAATCGATCATTGCTCAGAGACCGGCCGGGACACATCGGCCTGCCAGGACCAAGGAGACGATCATGTACGGCCAGATCACCAAGTTCCATCGCACGCTCAATGCCGGCATCATCCGTGCCGACGACGGCAGCAAGTACCGGTTCAGCAAGGCCCAGATCCTCAACGCCACCGAGGAGCTCATCGGCAAGGATGTCGATTTCATGATCGTCGGCCGGCAGCCGAAGGAAATCATCATGATGGCGGGCTCCCCCTGGAGCGCCTTCGGCCCCATCCGCCACGCGTAGCGGTTAACGCACATCACCCCGCCCCGCGCTTGGGCAGACCGGAGTGAGGATCATGAGCAAGACCTGGGATTTGAGCGACGTTCCGACGGTGACCTCGGAAGATCTCGCCCTGCCGATGCGGATGCTGATCGACGCCGGCCGCGGCCTCGTACTGCTCAAAGGTCTGAGCGACGACGACCTGCGCGCCATCACGCCGGCGATCTGGCAGCACCTCGATGCCGCCCGCGCCAGTGCGGTGCTGACCCGGTTCCGTTGCCTCGTCGACGCCTTCTCGGCCAGACGCCTGCGCCAGCTCTTCCTCGATCGCGGCCATGCCCTTATCGACCCCGCCATCCGGTACGCCGCCACGGCCCGCCTCAACGCCCGGTGGGGTTTCAACCTTCATCGCTTCGCGAGCACCCTGGCCCAGCGCGATGAGACGGCCGAAAGCCGCACCGAGCCCCGTCTCCCCGCTGCCGTGCTGGAGCGGCTGCGCGCACGGGCCGCCCAACAGACAATTGCGATCGCACCGACCGTAACCATCGGTTACCCTGCGCTGCGAAACACGGACGGGACGCAACCCCTGGCTAGGGAATTCGCGCTATGATGGGCTAGCCGCCGCTAGCCACCCGGTCCTGCATGTCATCGAGCCTATCCGGGAAACCATTTCCCGCCGTCGAGATCTTCGCCAAGCTCAGTCCGCCTGAGCAG
>JAESFN010000653.1_pt1 | contig 25920 bp, 18 predicted proteins | sample 9269411 | NCBI WGS metagenome assembly JAESFN01 (sample SAMN14505399, study PRJNA617100) | algae metagenome | isolation source: Iphinoe sp. HA4291-MV1 and co-occurring heterotrophs from trail next to... | place: USA: Maunawili Falls, Hawaii | collected 2009-07-25
CTCCACGAGCTCCCGCATCTCGAAGATCGAGATCATCGGCAGCACTCGCAAGAAGAGGAACAGCAGGGCCAAGAACATGCCGATCGTGCCAAAGTACAGGCTGAAGTCCCACTTCGTCGGGTAGTACATCGCCCACGAAGAAGGCAGGAAGTCTCGATGCAGGCTGATCACGATGATCACGAACCGCTCGAGCCACATGCCGATGTTCACGATGATCGAGATGAAGAACAACATCACCGGGCTCGAACGCACCGTGGCCGACCAAAGTGCCTGCGGAATCAGCACGTTGCACAGAATCAGCGACCAGTAGGCCACCTTGTAGGGCCCGAAGAAGCGATTCTGGATCAGATACTCTTCATAGGTGTTGGCGCTGTACCAACCGAAGAACACCTCCATCAGGTAGCCATAGGCCACCATGAGCCCGGTGGCCAGCATGACCTTGGCCATGTTGTCCAAGTGCTTGGCCGTGATGAAGTCTTTCAGGCCGTACACCGCGCGGAGCGGAATGGCCAACGTCATCACCATGGCGAAGCCGGAGAAAATGGCCCCCGCCACGAAGTAGGGCGGGAAAATCGTGGCGTGCCAACCCGGCAGCACGCTCGTCGCAAAGTCGAGACCGACCACGGTATGGACCGACACCACGAGCGGCGTGGCCAAGCCGGCCAACAGCACGTAGGCCACGTGATACCGGTGCCAGTGCGTGGCCGAGCCGCGCCAACCCAAGGCGCCCATGCCATAGGCGATCTTCGCCAGGCGGTTCTTGGTGCGATCGCGGAGTGTGGCCAAATCGGGGATCAGGCCGACGTACCAGAACAAGAACGAGACCGTGGCGTAAGTCGAGACCGCGAACACGTCCCACATCAGCGGGCTGCGAAACTGCGGCCAGAGGGCCATCGTGTTCGGGTAGGGAAACAGCCAGTAGAAGAACCACACACGCCCCAGGTGGAACATGGGGAACATGCCGGCGCAAGCCACGGCGAACAGCGTCATCGCTTCAGCGAAGCGATTGATCGATGTCCGCCATTCTTGATGCAACAGCAGCAGCACGGCGGAGATCAGCGTACCGGCGTGGCCGATGCCGATCCACCACACGAAGTTGATGATGTCGAACGCCCAGGCGACCGGAATGTTGTTGCCCCAGATGCCGATGCCCTTGGCCACCAGCGTGGCCAACGAGAAGAGCATCATCATCATGCCGGCGAAGCCGAAGGCGAAGCCGAACACCCACCACTTGGGCGTGCGCTTGGTGAGCACGATCGAGCTGATCTGATCGGTCACGCTGGCGTACGTGTGCCCGCCCTCGAGCACCGGCACGGAATCGAGCGTGCGCGGAGCGTCAAGTTCGTCAGGCACAGGTTTAGTCGGCTCAGCCATCAGCTTGATCTACTAGCGAGTTGGTTTTTCACCGCAGAGTCAGGAACGTCTGATCTTCACCACAAAGACACAAAGGCACGAAGAAGATTCGAATGCCGGTTCTCGTGTTCTTGGTGTCTTTGTGTCTTCGTGGTTCAAAAATCGTCCGGTGCGGGCAAACGACTTGTCGCACCACCCGATCTGTTATCTCCGCGTCTCCGCGTCTTCGCGGTTCGTCAATGCGCTGCAGCAGGCGCCGCCGGTTGGGCGGGCGCGAGCTTGGGGTTCGGGTTGTATACGCGTGCCAGGTAGCTCACACGCGGCCGGGTGCCCAGTTCGGAGAGCACGCCATAGGCCTGCGGTTGGTCGGCCAGCTTGCGTACGCGGCTGTTCGGATCGTTCAGATCGCCGAACACGATTGCCTGCGTGGAGCAAGCGGCCTGGCAGGCGGTGACGACCTCTCCGTCGCGAATCTTTTCGTCGCCCCCTTCTTGCGCCGCGCGGACCTTGGCGTCGATGCGGGACGAGTTGATCCGCTGCACGCAGAAGGTGCACTTCTCCATCACGCCGCGCGACCGCACGGTGACATCCGGGTTGCGAAGCAACTTGAGCACCGGCGTCGTGTCGTCGACGTACTTGAAGAAGTTGAAGCGGCGAACCTTGTAGGGGCAGTTGTTCGAGCAGTACCGCGTGCCGATGCAGCGGTTGTAGGTCATTTCGTTCAGCCCTTCAGGGCTGTGCGTGGTGGCGGCCACCGGGCATACCACTTCGCAAGGAGCGTTCTCGCAGTGCTGACAGAGCATCGGCTGCTCGAGCAACAGCGGATTCTCGGGGTCGCCTTCGTAGTAGCTGTCGATCCGCAACCAGGCCATCTCGCGATTGCGCGACACGCCTTCCTTGCCGACCGTGGCGATGTTGTTCTCCGCCTGGCAGGCCACCGCGCAGGCGTTGCAGCCCACGCACTTTGTGAGGTCGATGCTCATGCCCCAGGCCGGGCCGTCGTGCTTCCACTCAGTCTCCGAGAAGAGCGTCGGCAGCGGGCCATGATGTGCGTGCCCGGCCTCGGCCACGCTGTGCGGGTCTTTCTTGTATTCCTCGAGATCGCCCCAGCGAACGATGTCGCGCCCTTCGAGCGAATGGTGCTGCTGAGTCACCGCCAGCTCATAAGTCCGGCCGGTCTTGGTGACCTGCAGACCGCCGGCGAACCATGGGGCGCCCGCCGTACGAAGCTGATAGGCGTTGAAGCCGATGCCGGTGCCGACGCGTCCGGCGCGGCGGCGTCCGTAGCCGAGCGAGAGCGAGACGGTGTCAGCAGGCTGACCGGGATTCAGAAACACGGCCGCTTCGAGCGAGCGGTCGCCGAGCTTGAGCGTCACCAGGTCGCCCGAGGTGAGCCCCAGGCTAGCGCCCGTCGCCGGCGCGATGAGCGCGGCATTGTCCCAAGTCAGCTTGTTGAACGGCTTCGGCAGTTCCTGCAGCCAAGCGTTGTTGGCGTAGCTGCCGTCCCACACCGTGGGATCGGGCATGAATTGCAGCACGATGCCTGAAGCGGGCGCGGTGGTCGCGGTCGCATTCAGGGCCTCGGCCAGCGGCCGCGGCGTGACCGAGATCGGCGCGAAGGCGGTGCCTTCGATCAGTCCGTCGTGCAACCAGCGCTGCCACTTCTTGTCGAAGTTGTCCGGCTGGGCTGCGCGCCAAGTCTCGCGCACCAATTCATAGTCGCTCGCGGCCGAGGCCTTGCTCATTGCGGCCAAGAGCGCGTGCGGCGTGCGGCCGTCGTAGAGCGGGGCGATGAGCGGCTGCACGATGCTGGCCGTGCCATCGAAGGTGCGGGCATCGCTCCACGACTCGAGATAGTGCGTCGCCGGCACATGCCAGTGGCACAACTCCGAGGTCTCATCGCGATACAGGCCGAGATGCACGGCCGTCATCGCTTGCCGGCCATCAACCCGCTTCTCCGCCGCCGCGCGGAGCGCTTTGGCGAAGTCGACATCGGCCGGCGCGGTATAGGCCGGATTGGCTTCAAGGATGACGAGCAGCTCGACCTTGCCGGCCGCGAGATCTGCCGTCAGGTCAGCTAGGCTTTGTGTTTGTTCGCCCACGCCGGGGTCGACCGGCTCGGTGTAGACGATCGTCTGGCCGACGTTGCCCAGCGACTGATTCATCGCCGCGGCCAACGCATGCACCTCGGCCGGCTGCGATTCGCCAGCCAAGATCAGGCTGCGGCCCCGGTGAGCGAGCAGGTCCTCAGCCAGCGCCTCGAGCCAGCGGCTACGAACATCAGTAGGCGAAGCGGTCGCGGCAGCGCCGTTGAGGCGACTTGCCAGATCGCGTGCGAAGCCGGGGATGGCCGCGGCCGACATCGGCATACGGTGATCGGCGGCGGCGCCGGTGGGCGAAGGCGTGCTCTCGAGCACGTACAGCCGGTTCATCGTGCGCTTGTCTTCACGCACCTCGCGGCGGCTCATGAACTCGCGCGAGTAGCGCACCGAGCCGGGCCCTTCCGAGAGGAAGTCTGCGTCGAGCGACAAAACGATATCGGCCGGCTCGAACTTGCAGTACGAGTTCACCTGGCGACCGAAGGCGAGCTGGTTGCCGGCGGCCACGGTGTCTCCGCCGACCGGCTCGAAGACGATCCACTTCGCTTCCGGATAAGCGGCCAACAGCTCTTGCCGCTGGCGAATGAGCGTGGGCGATTGAACGCGCTCGCTGAGAATCCGCACGCCGGCGCCGCGCAATGCTTGCTGCGCATCGAGCCGTCCACGAACTTCGCTGAGCATGCCGTCCCAGGTGCCGATCTCCGCCAGATGCTCGATGGTTTGCGAGCGATCCGGATCGTAGAGCTGGAGGATGCTGGCCTGCGAGTAAAGATCGGTAGCGCCGAGGCTCGCCGGGTGCAGCTCGTTGCCTTCGATCTTCGTCGGCCGCCCCATGTGGCTTTCGACGAGCAAACCAATCGAGCCGCCGCGAGCGCTGTAGGTGGTTGCGTAGAACTGCGGTTTGCCGGGGATCAGGTTCTCTGGCGCCTTGACGTAGGGAACGATCTGTTCGGTCGGCTGATAGAAGCAGCCGGTCATGCCGGCGAGGCCGAGCCCCGCGCCCATCAGCGACATGAACCGCCGGCGGTCGAGTCCGTTGCCCCATTGATCGGCGCCCGCCGGAAACTCCTGCGCCAAGTACTGGCGGAAGTCTGGCGCATCAGCCAGCTCTTCCAGGCTTTGCCAGAAGGCGCGGCCCGTGCGGCTGTTGAGACGCTGCGTCAGGTGCTGAGGAAGAGGCGTTCTACGACTCAAGGAATAACCTTCCTACCGGTGGCAGGCCGAGCAATTGGTCGGGCTGTTCACGTGGTACTTAAGCAACAGTTCGTCGACTTGGGCGTTCGTCAGCGACCCTGCTTCCCAATCCATGTTGAACACCTCGTCCCGCGGCCGAATGTATTTCTCTGGCTCCCGGTGGCACTCCAAGCACCACTTCATGTGGAGCGAGTGTTCACGCCACGTGAGCGGCATCTTCTGCACCGGGCCGTGGCAAGTAGAGCAGCCCACGCCCTTCTGCACGTGAATCGCGTGATTGAAGTAGGCGTAGCCAGGCACGTCGTGAACGCGAGTCCATTTCAGCGGCTCGCCCGTGCGGAAGCTGGCCCGCACCGGCTCGAGCTTGGGGCTGTCGGACCAGATTTGGCTGTGGCACGTCATGCACGTTTCGGTCGGCGGGATGCCGGCGAACGACGAGTCTTCGACGCTCGTGTGGCAGTACCGGCAATCGATGCCGACCGTCGACACGTGATGCTCGTGGCTGAACTGCACGGGCTGCTCGCGCACCACGCCCACCTGCGTGACGTAGGCCGAGCTGTAAACGAGGTACAAGATTCCCAACACGGCAGCCACGATCCCCAGCGCTCCCAAAATGGTGAAGCGCGAGAACGGGTTCATGCTAGGGGGAAAGATCTGAGCCATTAGGGCGCGATCCGCAAGTCCTCAGGAGGATGATTTCGGAGGAGGAATGGGCTGCGACTCAGCGTCGGCCCAACCACCGCCCACGGCGTCTGCAAGTCGCACGGCGTGTTCGCCCGTGATCAAGCGCGCGGAGCGGTTCCAGGTGAAGTAGTTCCATGCCCACTGCAGCATCACGAGCAGGCGGTTCTCGAACTGAACTATAGCCATCAAGTGGACGAACAACCACAGCATCCAGGCCGGCACGCCGGAGAAGCGCCAGCCATGTACGTCGGCCACGGCCTGCTTGCGGCCCACGGTGGCCATCGTGCCCCAATCGCGGTAGTGAAACGGCGGCGTCGATTTGCCAGCCAGGCGATTGCGAATCACCTGCGCTACATAATCGCCCCCCTGCTGAGCGACCGGCGCGAGCGCAGGCAGCGCCTGCCCTGCCGTTTCCTCGCGATGCGCCAGATCACCAATCACGAAAATCTCCGGCCAACCGGCCAGCGACAGATCGGGCTCGACAAACACCCGGCCCGCACGATCGAGCTGAGCGCCGGTCGCCGCGGCAAGTCGCTGACCGAGCGGCGACGCCTGCACACCCGCTGCCCAGAGCACAGTGCGTGCGCCGATCCGCTCTTCTTGACCATTCTTATGTCGGAGCGTGACGGAGTCGGCTTGAATGTCTACGACCGTGCTGTTGGTTCGCACGTCGACGCCGAGTTTGACCAGCCCGGCTTGAGCCTTTTGCGACAAGGCGGCATCGAATTGGGCGAGCACGCCGGCATTCGACTCGACGACGATAATGTGTGCGTTCTGCGGATCGATCTTGCGGAAGTTGTTTCGCAGCGTGTGCCGCGCAATCTCGGCCAGCGCTCCCGCAAGTTCCACGCCAGTGGGCCCGCCACCCACGATCACAAAGGTCATCCACGGGGCCGAAGCCTCGCCGCCGCCGATCCGCTCGGCCACTTCGAACGCGGCGAGCGTGCGGGCACGAATCTCGGTGGCGTCTTCGATGGTCTTGAGGCCCGGGGCCAACTCCGCCCATTCGGCATGGCCGAAATAGCTGTGGCTCGCGCCGGCCGCGACCACGAGCGTATCGTAGGGCATGCTTCCTTCGGCCAACTTCACCCGCCGGGCCTGAACGTCGAAGTCCATGACATCGGCCAGCAGCACCTGCGCATTGGGTTGGCGAGCCACGAGGGCCCGCAGCGGCGCGGCGATGTTGGCGGGCGATAGGCCGCCGGTGGCCACTTGATAAAGCAGTGGCTGGAAGAGGTGATAGTTGCGCCGATCGAGCAGCGTAACTTCAACGGGCGCGCGGCGCAAACTGCGTGCGGCCCTCAGGCCGCCGAAGCCACCACCAACCACCACAACCCGCTGCATCTCGTCTCGTCAATCTGTTCCTGGAAGCGCCCAAATTAAAGGGGCAAGGTCGAAAACGCAAGGGCCGTTTACGCTGAACAGAAAGGCGGTTGGAGAATATTTGTACGGCGCGCCAGCGACCGCTAAAAAAGCGCGCAAACCTGGCACATTTCAGTAGCACGAAGGCACGCCAAACGAAGCTAAAGTGCGAATTGGCACGCTTAGGCAATCTACCCCGTTTCGTCGTACCTGCGCTTCGGCAACGAACAGGTGTGTGGGCGGCATCGCGATACCCTGCTCGCAACCCAGCGGGTTGCCAGATTGTAGACGGGGGTCGCGGTGTTCGCCGCGACCGCCGGCTGCTCATCTATCACGTTTCCACCCCGAAGGGGTGGCAGAAGCGATCGGGCGTCTTCTGGCATCCCGTCGGGATGCGCGGCAAGCGATAATGCGATCCGGAGGTCGGCCGTCGATACGGCCGACCCCCGGCTACATTCTGGCAAGCCTTCAGCTTGCGGAAACGATTGCGCTACCGCGCGTGGCGGCGAAACGCCCGCCGCCCCGGTCCCAGCGGACGCTGCGACTTCTTATAGCCATGCTCGATAGCGAACCATTCCGCATAGCGCTCGCGGTCGACGGAGCGCGAGTTGCGCTCGTCGAGCAAATGGCCCAGCTCGTGGATCAAGATATTGTTCAAGTAGAAGTCTTTGATCGCGGCCTCGGTCCAGACGAGCTTCCACACGTCGCGCGATTCTTGTTCCCAGCACACGCCGTACATCCGCGCTTCGTTGATCTGGCTCGGCTTCGGCGGGCTGTCGAAGTACTCGGTCAGGTTGTCTTCGAGCGGATACAAGTAGATCGCCGCGCCCCACTGCATGCCGTAGCAAGGAAAGCTCTGCTTCTTGCGCGTCATGCGGCTGAGCTGCACCACCTCGAGCGAACGCGTGAACGCCGCCGGCATTTGCGCGAGCCGCGCGCGGATTTCGGCAGGCGTGAGGATATGATGAAAGCCTTCGCCTGGATCTTGCACGATCACGCGATAGCCTTGGCCCGTTTCCTCCGGCTCATGCCAGTCTTCCGGCGGCACGAACGGCAACGCGAGATTGCGCTGACCGCCGCGCACGCGCTTGCTCAGCGGAGCTGCATGACGATTGATCATCGCCATCGCATGATGCTGCTGGGGCCGCGCGATTTTGTTCGCAACGCTGTGGTGATAAGGACGTGACATGAGGGCATACTCGTTGTTTCGCGTGTCGCCGAACCGAGGGCGGGACTGCGTCGATCCATCGAGGTTGCGGCCAGAATTGGCCGCGCCGAACGACTTCATTTCGTCGGTCGAACGGCCTGCTGCGGCGGTGGGAAGGAGGTCCGCCAGGTCGCCCGACAACTCCATCGTAGAGACCCGTTTTTGGGCCCGGCAAGGACCGGGCGCAAGTGGCTTGCGAGCCCTGTTTTACAGATTCCGCGCACCCCACCTTGACAATTGGACATGGGACTTCGAACCGCGCGCGCCGGCACTTGACAACCCGCTGGCGACCTGATTGAAAAGCGCTGTATTTCGCTAGTTTTTTTCTTTACCCACTCGAGTGTCGCGTGTAGGCCGTTCTGCCATGAATGAAGCAATCGACGTAGTGCTCTACACGCGGACCGGCTGCCATCTCTGCGACGACGCCAAGTCGCTGTTGCTGCGCTATGGCCTCGTGCCGCGCGAGATCGACATCGACCGCGCCCCCGCGCTTGTCGAGCGTTACGGCCTTTGCGTGCCGGTGATCGAGATCGATGGCCGCGAACGCTTTCGAGGTCGCATCGACGAGCGCTTGCTGGCACGGCTGTTGGCTGGCCGACGCAGCCAATGATTGCCAGCAAACTCCGCGCAGTTTGCCTCGACCCCTGCGGATCGCGCGTCTGACGGGGCCATCTTCAAGCCGCTTCCGCTCCGCACCGATAGCTGAGATAGGGGATGCTGCGCTCGGCCTTGTCCAATCGGCGAGGCGGCGCTCGCGTCTCTATAGATCAGCGTACAGGCAGCGATGCGGCAGTTCTTCGCCTTGATGGCGGCGGTTTGGCTCGGCTCGACCGGGCTGGCGCTTGCTGCTGCGCCCGAGGCGGGGCCGGAGCCGATCGCCACGCGGCAAAACGTCTTCTCCATCCCGTTTCGTATCGAGCCTGCCCGCTCGGCGGCGACGGCCCCGGTCGAAGCGCAGCTCTTCGTTTCCGTTGATCGCGGCGAGAGCTGGAACCTGGCCGCCCGCGCCGAGCCCAAGCAGGGCCGCTTTCAATACCGCGCCCCGCACGACGGCGAATACTGGTTCGCCATTCGCACGCTCGATCGCAGCCAGAAGCTGCGGCCCGACAAGCCGCTCGCGCCCGAAATGCAGGTGCTGGTCGACACGGTCGCCCCGTTGATCGAAGTGACGGCCGAGCGCGGTTCCGGCGGCGAGGTGCAAATTCGCTGGAAGATGGTCGATCCGCACCTCGACCCCACCTCGCTCCGCATCGACTTTCGCGGCGAGCAAGACATCGATTGGCAACCGGTGGCCCTCGATCCCCAGGCAGCCCTGCAAGGAAAAAGCTCGGGGGCCGGCGAGACCACGATTTGGCCGAGCGATCCGGGACAAAGCGTCGTGGTCCGCGCTCAGGCCTTGGATCGAGCAGGCAATCCGGCCGTTTCCCAGGCCGAGGCCCGCGCACGTTCACAAGCCGATCCTCAGGCCGCTTGGCCGCCGGCGAGTGAGGGCCCGAGTCTGACCGGCGAAGACGGTTGGTCCGCGGCTCAAGGCTCAGTACGCGATGTATCGCGGCTCGAACCGGCGCTTCCGCGCCGCGGGCCCGTTCCGGTCGCGCCGCAGGGGCGCCAGCGCGACACGAAGAACTGGCCAGCCGATCGCGTGCTCCGAGTGCCGCTGGGTCGGCAATCGTCGGAGCGGATCGCCGCGCCCGAGCGCGAACGCTCGCCGTTCGGCGGGCAAGTAGCCGAAGATCTGCCGCCGCCGCGCGAACGCCGCCCCCAGCCGCCGCGTACGTTGGCGCTGCCGGCCGCGCAGCGCGAGCGAGTGGGCCCGCCGGTTGAAGAGCTTCCGATCGACGAGGGCGAAGATCAGCTTCCCGAGCCAGGGCCTGAGAGCGTTGCAGGCGTGCGCGAAGCCGCGAGCGGCGTTGCGGCGCGTGAGGCGACCTTTCCGCTGCAACCGACCGAAGTCGGCGGCGAGGCCGCGCAGCAGGTCAACTCCCGCAAGTTCGAACTCGACTACGACATCGAATCGGCTGGGCCGACGGGCGTGAGCCGCGTTGAGCTCTGGGAAACGCGCGACGGCGGCGAGTCGTGGCGGGCACTGGCGGCCGACGACGACAACCGCAGCCCCATGCTCGTCGAGGTCGAAGGCGAAGGCCTGTATGGCTTCACGTTCGTGATCTCGAGCGACACCGGCTTGAGCGGCCGCCCGCCTGTGCCGGGTGATCCGGCAGAAGTCGTGGTGGCGGTCGACCTGTCGCCTCCTGAGGTGAGTTTGGTTTCCGTGGAACTCGGCGCGGGGCGCGAAGCGGGCGAGCTGAAGGTGTTTTGGAAGGCCGACGACCGGCTGCTGGCCGCCCGGCCGATCTCGCTCTTGTTCAGCGAGTCCCCCGACGGCCCCTGGCAGCCCATCAGCTCGGGGCTCGAGAATTCGGGGCAGTTCGTCTGGCGGATCGACAATCGAGCGCCCGACCAGCTCTATCTGCGTGTCGAAGCACGCGACGCCGCCGGCAACGTCGGCAAAGATCAGTCGTCGGAGCCGGTGCAACTGGCTTCGGTGCGGCCGAGCGCGAAGATCCGCTATGTGCGACCGGTGCCGAGCGCCAGTCGTCCGCGGGTTTATCAATTCTTCCGCTGAGCCGCGCTCGTCGGGCAAGTCGGGGAATTTCTGAGTCGCGCGAGGGCTCTTAGAACTGGCGTCCGTGGACCTCTCATCCACGGGGCATCGTTCTCCGAGCTCGGTGTCTCATGAACTGGCTTGCCGACTTCGTGCTCGCGTTGCACGTGACCTACGTCGCGTTCATCGTGTTCGGCCAAGCGGCGATCTTGCTGGGGCTGGCTACCGGCGCGAGTTGGGCCCGGAACCCCAGCTTCCGCTGGCTCCACCTCGTGGCGATCCTCGTCGTGGCCGCCGAAGCGATCATGGGCATCGAATGCCCGCTCACCGCGTGGGAGCGAAACCTGCGCATTGCCGCGGGGCAACATGCGGCCGATCTCTCGTTTACGGCGCGGTTGCTACAAGGCGTGCTGTTCGTGCCAGCGCCAGACTGGGCGCTTTCGGTTCTGCACGTGGCCTTCGCGGCGATTGTAGCGATCACATTTCTACTCGCGCCGCCCCGCCGCTGGTCACGGGCCGTCGGATGATGTCGATCCGGGCGAATCCAGATCAACGTCTTTTCCGTCATTCGCTTCGAACAAGGCTTGGAGCGTCTCGGCCGGCGTACGGTCAGAAATCAGACGCACGCTCGCGTCGGCCAGCGCCGCGAGGAAGCCGCCTTTGCGAACGTGCCCCAAGCCGGCGAGTGGGCGTGCGGGATCAAATTCCAGATCCCCCGGGCGCGTCCATTCGACCGCCCGGTCGTCGTCGGCCTCGACGATCAGGATCGTGTTGCTCGTGCCGTCCCTGATTTCGGACGTGGTCGGCCCTTTGCCATCGCCGAAGATCGTGCCTTGCCCAAGGGGAACCAGATAGGCCGTCTTGCCATCGTTGGGGCGGTTGGGCGTGGCGAAGACAGCAGGCATGCGCCGGATCAGCTTTTTGTTGTGCTCGCTATCCCAGGGCTCGTCGAGGTGGAACTCCTTATAGAGCTCTTGCTGTTCGATGAAGGGCAACACCTGCACGCGCCAACTCAGCAGCGGCTTCCCTTGATCGTCGACGCTGAACGCCGGTGGGAAAGCACTGTTCGCATCTTGATAGACGTGCATCGCGATGGCCAATTGCCGGAGATTGTTCATCGACTGGATGCGGCGGGCAGCTTCGCGGGCCGCCTGCACGGCAGGCAGCGTCAGCCCGACCAGCAGTCCCACCGAGGCCGCGCCCCCTTCGCCCTCGATTTCCATGACCACGTCGTTGCCGGTGCGTTTCGGCTTGAGCTGCGTGAACACGTCGTCGACCATGCGCTGGCCCCAACGCTTCATCGCCATGTCCAGCTCGGGGTCGTCTCCCTTGGGCGCCTCCTTTTGCATTTGCGCCGCAATGCCCATGCGGCCCAGCGCGAGCGCCATGTTGGCGGCGCCTTCGACGTTGCCGGCCGACTCGCTGCTGTCGGCGTGCAACATCAACTGCAGCCTCGAGGGCTGCAAGACGGATGCTCGCAGCTCGACCGAGTTGAGTTTATTGCGCAGCTCCAAGAACATGTTCACCGGCGCGGGGGGCGGCGGTCGCTTGGCGAGCGCGCTGTCGATGAGTTCGCGCACCGGTTCGAGCGCGACGACCGCCACGAGATCTTCCTTGCCGGCAGCCGCTCGCAAGCGGGTAAACAGCTCGCCCGTTTGCGCCGCGGCCCGCTCCTTGGTCGGCAGCGCAGTGGGGGGCGCGAGAATCAGCGTCCGGTCGTCGGGAAACAGGGCTGCCAACCGTTGCGTGCCGACGGGCTCGTAGACTGACTTGCCGGCGACCTCTGTCGGTTCACTAGCAAGCTGCAGCTTCTGAAGCAGCACTGCCTTGTCGAACGGCTTATCCGCGCGCACGACAACCAGCGGCATAGGCTCCTGCTCTTCGGACTTGCCGTCGTGCCGTACGGCGAACAGCGCTTGCTCGACCGTGGTCAAGTCGATGCCAAGCTCCTTGCGAGACCAGATCGCCAGCGCCTCGAGCGGAAACTTTTGAGCTTCAGGCTTGGCCAGCGACCGCTTGGGAAACATGAGCGCCGCGGCCACCGTGTTCGGCGGCAGATAGCTGAGATCGAGCTTCGGGCCAGCGGCCTTCGATTTGGCTTTCGACTTCGCCTTGGCCTTGGGCGCGGCGTCTTGTGCGGGCGCTACTGCGGCGCCGGCGAACATCAGCATCGCAAGGATCGCCAGGGTTCGCCAAGCGATGCACCAGAGAGGTCGGCCAACGAACGCCATGACGTGAACTCCAAATACTGCCGAGGCGGCAACAATACATCCCAAGAAACGAACGACGCCGTCAATCTAAGGCGACACAACGAGCGCGGCAAGCAACGTGGGGCACTGGACAGGTCCCCTGTCACACGAAGCAGCTCCTTCGACAGGCTGGAAGCCTGTCCCACTAAGGTGCCACAGGCTTCCAGCCTGTGTGCTCAGAAAAGGGGCACAGGCTTCTAGCCTGTGGACATAGAGAGGTGGCACAGGCTTCTAGCCTGTGGGCCAACCCACGCTTTAACGCCCGTGGACGTTGAACCACGAGCCGCAGTGGCCGCACTTGGCATCGCCATGCGGAGAGACATCTGCGCGGTCCGCCAAAGGCGAACTGCACTGAGGGCACTGATAGTGCGGCTGGCCCAATCCACCGGCTTTGCTCGAACTGCCCGCAGTAGCTTCGCTGGCGATGCCTGCGTTGGCCGGCGCCCACGCCTTGCCTGAGAATGCCGCGAGGATGCCGGCAGCGCCGATGGCTACGAACGGCAGTGCGATGAAGCTGGCAAAGAGGCGGAAGAAGAGCGGCGGCGCGGGAAAATCATCTCCCAGGAAGCCCCACATGAAGGCCAGCACGGCGAGACCGATCCCGCCGAAGGAGACGCCGATCACGCCGCCTGCGATGCGCGCAGCCAAGGGGGCCGGAGTAGAACGCGACATGCTACACGCAGTCTCCAAGGATTGGTCGCGAGATTCGCTGCGCTCGATTCTAAGCGAGCGCAGCGCGCGTTTGGAGAGTCATTCGCGAGAGTGGGCCGGAGCTTGGCCTACGAGAAGTGCCGCCGTGGTTTGCTGGGGGCGAGCTGCTGCTCGACCCCACACACCCACCAAAAGACAATCGCGGAGTGAACTCGATGCCGGCCAAGAATGGGTCCAACAGGGCCCTACTCCTTGGCGCACTGAATCCGCAGATCCACGCCATTGTTCAGCCGCAGCGGCGGCGAGCCGGGGCAAGCGATGCAGGCGTCGTCGACTTCGACTCCGGCCGCCACTTCGTCGCGATGGTTGTGAAACGCCGCGTCGAGTCGCAAGCCTTCGCCCAACGTTTCAACGTGCAGGTCTTCATAGAGCACGTTCGTCTTGCCGCCATGATTGCGGGTGGCGCGACCGGTGATTGGGCAGCCCGGTGCATCCGCGGCGATCGCATAGTGCTGGCGACCGCGCATCCGCGGCGGCACGTAGCGGCCGTGAATTACGATTCCGAGTCCGTAGCCATAGGAGCCGAGTTGCTTCCGGAGCGTCTGCAGCTTCGCCAGGTCGGCCTGGTCGATCTCAACTCGCAGCGGCAACTTGAACGACTTGTGATTGCGAAGCTGCTCGCGGACCTGATCATCGCCAGGGCAGAGCACCGCGTGATCGTTCTTCAGAAACCCCTTCTCGAGCAGCGAAATGGGCGCCATGCCCGCCAACGCGCGATTGCCCGAAGCAGCCGCGGTGGGCATGAGGCCGTTGGCGAACTGGGCGAACTGAGCGTAGCCCAGGCCAAGCTGTACGAGGTTGTTCTTGCAAGAATCCAGCTCGGCCACGAGCTTGCTGTGCATGAGCGCCGGGAAGAGCAACAGCGAGGCGGCGATGAACACGCCGGCCGCCATGGCTGCGTCGACCATGGTCCAACGCACGGAGCCGGGCGGAGGCCCTTCCATCTGGCTGGCCATCGACAGAGCGCCCGATTCGGCCGCCTGCGCCACGAAGTCGCAGGTGCTGGCCGCGAGGCCCGCCGGCGGCTCATGATCTTCGTTGTCTTCCGCCAAGGCGTCGAAGCAACGACGCAGCCGCCAATATTCTTCGCGCCACTCGGCGTCGATCTCGAGCCGGGCGGCGACTCGGAGCCGATCTGGCTCGTCGAGCGCCCCTAGCAGATAGTTCACCAGCTCGTCGTGGCTCGGACTACTCATGGTCGGAAAATGGGCTGGCGTGTTCCAAGGCCTGGTCGAGCTTCTCAATTGCCGCGTGCAGCCGGCTCTTCACCGTGCCCACAGGAATGCCCAGCGCATCCGCCGCCTCGCGATACTTGAGCCCTTGGTAGTACACCAGGGTGATCGCGCTGCGGAGCTGGTCGGGCAAGTTCTGTACGGCGCTGCGAATCGTGTCTCGGCGTTCCGAGTTCTCGAACTGACCGCCAGGGCCGATTTCTCGGCTAACCAGCAGTTCGCCCAGCGAACCCGACTCATCCTCATCACGACGATGGTTGCTGCGGTCCAGGCTCACCATGCGGTGCCGTTTGTTGCGGCGCTGGGCGTCGATCGCCTGGTGCGTCGCAATGGTGTAGAGCCAGGGGCGAACTTTCCGACCCTGCTCGTACTGGTGGCACTTCAGGTGAACCTGCAAAAACGTAGTTTGGAAAGCGTCCTGCGCCATCTCTGGGTCAGCGAGATACCTACGCAAATAGCTGTAGATCTCGCGCTCGTAACGCCGGACCAACTCCTCGAAGTGGTCTCGGTCCGCGCCAGCGCGATACGCGAGGAGAAGCTCCTCGTCCGTCATCGTCGCCAGGGGGGCCGACTCGGTCGTCTGCAAGCGTTTATTCCCGATGGTGGTGCTCATCATTGGATACGGCCTAGGCTAGGGAACGGTTCGGCCGGCTACGGTCTTCTCGAGGAAAATCCCCGAGGGGCCTTACACATCCCGTACGAGAACAAGTTTACCAGACTTCGATGCGGATTGCCCGTATCGAGTCACCGCGGAAAACAGCAACGAAAAGGAAAAATTGACACCGCGGCTAGGCAGTCCGTAGACTCCTGGGCAACGTAAATGCAAACCCCATGCCCCGACACCGTTAGGGGGGAGCTTGAAACCGTATCGCTGGGCCACCTCGGGTGACGTAAATGCCTTCTTCGGCTTGATGTTAGACAATGTGGCCGGAATGGTTCTGGCCGTCAGTCTGCTCGCCGAGGTCTTCAAGTTCCCTGCCCAATTTGCCCTGCGTCACATGATCCCTGGGACGGCCCTGGGAGTGCTCGTGGGTGATTTGGCCTTCACCCTCATGGCCATCCGCCTGGCAAGGCGCACCGGACGCAACGATATTACGGCCATGCCTTTAGGGCTCGATACGCCCAGCACATTTGGCTTGGTGCTGTTCGTCGTCGGACCGGCGTTTGTAGCGGCTAAACAGTCTGGGCTGGACGAGACTGCCGCGGCCCGCCACGCCTGGCATATTGGCATGTGTGCAATTTTGCTAAGCGGTTTGTTCAAAATTGCTTGCGCGTTTGTAGCGGGCTGGGCGCGACGCATGGTTCCGCGGGCAGGACTGCTGGGATCGCTTGCCGCGGTGGCGCTGGTGCTCATCAGCTTTATGCCGCTTGTAGAGATCTTTCACGAGCCGCTGGTGGGCATGATCTCGCTGGCGCTCATCCTGGGCGCGCTCGTAGCGCGGCTGCGATTGCCGGGCAGAATGCCGGGCGCCTTGGCGGCGCTGCTCGTGGGAAGCGCGCTCTACTACCTGCTCGTCGCCGTCGGACTGACGACGCCTGACCGGCCGGCCATCGATCCGGCCGCGGGGCTCTTGCCCCTCGAATGGCTCGAGGCTTTTTCCTTCGACTGGCTGCGGGCGATGCGCGAGTCGCTGCAGTACCTGCCGATCGTGCTCCCCTTCGCGCTGGGCACCGTGATCGGCGGGATCGACTGCACCGAGAGCGCGGCGGCCGCGGGCGACGAATACCACACCGGCTGGGTGGTCGGCGTCGAAGGGATTGCCACGGTGATCGCGGCGCTCTTCGGCGGCGTGATCCAGACCACGCCCTACATCGGCCACCCCGCCTACAAGGCGATGGGGGGCCGCGCGGCCTACACCTTGGCCACGGCCCTGTTCATCGGCTCGGCAGGCTTGCTGGGATACTTTGGCTACATCTACCTGGCGATCGCCAAGCCAACGGTCTTTCCGATCCTGGTTTTCATCGGGCTCGAGATCACGTCGCAAAGCTTTCACGCCACACCGATCAAGCACTACCCGGCGGTCGCCTTTGGCTGCGCGCCAGCCTTGGCGTCGCTCGTCATGTTGTTCGTCGACAACGTGCTCGGCCAAGCCAACCTGCGGATCGAGCAGTTGGCGGCGCCGCTCAACGCGCAGCTCCTCACGCTGCGGGTACTCGCCGGCGGCTTCTTTCTCACGAGCTTGCTCTGGGCCTCGACGCTGGCAGCCATCATCGACAAGCAGCTCCGCCGCGCGGCGGTGTTTCTAGCCATCACGGGCCTGTGCGCGCTGTTCGGCATGATTCACTCGCCGTTTCCAGGCAATCCGCTCGTGTTGCCGTGGTCAATGCCGGAGATGCCGGAGTTCGGGCGTTCGCAAACGCCGGTGCGGTTGGCGCTCGCCTATGGTTTGGCGGCGCTGCTGCTCTTGGCCTGGGAGTTTTGGCTGGCTAGGTCGCCGGAGCAAACGCGGGTCGAGGGCGAGTCTGCGCCGGAACATCGACCGCGCGAAGGGGCGGCCTCGCGCAAACGTCCCCCCCGTCATTGACGGGGGGCTAATAAGAAGTTGAAGTTAGCCCCCGGCGAGTCGCCGGGGGGAAGAGTCGCCGCGGCCGAGCAAGAAGGGACCTTGCCACTGTCTACCAACGTCGAAGCCGCGAAAGCCGAAGCGATTGATCCGCGCGAAGACGATGGCCGCGGCCTGGGAACGCTCGCGCTGATCTCCGTCGTCGCGGGCGCGCTGGGCGGTTTGATCGCCGGCACGTTTCGCCTGCTGCTCGAGCGCGGCGCAGCGCTACACGAAGCGTGCTTCGGCTGGGCGCATCAGCATCCGTTCATCGGCATTCCGCTCGTCTTTGGCACTGCAGCGGCGGCTACCGCTCTGGCCGCTTGGATGGTCCGCCGCATCGAGCCCCGCGCCGCCGGGAGCGGAATCCCGGATGTCGAGGCGGTCGTCGCCGGCGAGGTGCCGCCGGAATCGGCGAACCTGGTCCCGGTCAAGTTCGTCGGCGGCTTGCTGGCGCTCGGCGCTGGCTTGGCATTAGGTCGCGAAGGGCCGAGTGTCGAAATGAGCGGAGTAGCAGCCCGCTTGCTCGGCACGGCCACGCGGCGCAACTGGCGCGACCTTCGCGCGCTCATCGCCGCTGGCGCTGGCGCTGGCCTGGCCACGGCCTTCGGCGCGCCGCTGGCCGGCGTGGTCTTCGTGCTCGAAGAGCTCGTGCGGCGCTTCGAAATGCGGATCGCTATTGCCGGGCTCGGCGCTTCGGCGGGCGCAATGGCCGTGGCCGATCAACTGCTTGGCAGCAAGCCCGACTTTCTCGTGGCGCAGATCGATAAGGTTCCTTGGCAGCAGCTCGGCTACTTCCTTCTGCTGGGGCTCGTCGCCGGAGTGGTGGGCATCGCTTACAACAAGCTGATCCTCGCCTGCCTAGCTTTTGCCGAGCGTTGGCAGCATGTACCCGTCGAGTTGCGGGCCGTGGCGGTGAGCGTGCTCGTATCGGCGTGCGCCTGGTGGTGGCCGCAGATCATTGGCGGCGGCGATCCACTGGCCCAAGCGCTGCTCGACGGCCAATACGCGCTACCGACCGTGGCCGCGATCCTCGGCATTCGCTTCTTCCTGGGGCCGATCAGCTACGCCGTGAATACGCCTGGCGGACTGTTCGCGCCGATCCTGGTGCTCGGCGCGGGACTAGGCTTGCTGGTGGGCTTGCCAGCGCGCGAGTGGTTCGGCGACCTTGCTCCGCCGCCGGTGGCCCTGGCGGTCGTCGGCATGTCGGCCTTCTTCACCGCGGTGGTGCGTTCGCCGCTCACGGGCATCGTGCTCGTGACGGAGATGACGGCCAACAGCACGCTGTTCTTGCCGATGCTGACGGCCAACCTGGGCGCGGCGCTGCTGCCCAGCATGATGAACAATCCGCCGATCTACGATTCGCTCCGCGAGCGAGCAACACGGCTGCGCAACAGCCGCGCTGCGGGAACTACACAGCGATAGTTGGCGTGACCATTCTTCTCCCCGGCGACTCGCCGGGGGCTAATCTACGTCATTGTGCATCTCTTAGCCCCCCGTCAATGACGGGGGGGGAATCCACGGCAACTCCGCCGCGCACGATCAATTTCGACAAACTCATCAACGCCCGCGCTGCACGTCGCACAGCGCCGCCGGCAGGTGCATCACCAAATCGCTGGCGATGAGCGACGGCTGCCCTAGCTCGGCCGCCGCCAAGTCGCCGGCCAGGCCGTGAACGAACACGCCCAGGCAGGCCGCTTCAAAGGCCGACAGGCCTTGCGACAAGAGGCCGGTGATCAGCCCGGTCAACACATCGCCCGTGCCGCCGGTGCCCATGCCGGGGTTTCCCGTGGTGTTGAGCACCGTTCGCTGACCATCGGTAACGAGCGTGCCATGCCCTTTGAGCACGACGACCAAGCCATGCCGGCCTGCCAGTTCGACCGCCAGCCACTCCGCCTGCTCGCGTGCCAGCTTCTGGCCACCCATCAGCCGCGTGAACTCGCCTGGATGCGGCGTAAGCACGCGTGGCCCGCCGGCCTTACCCAACACGTCGGGCCGCTTCGCCAACGCATTGAGAGCGTCGGCGTCGACCAGCAGCGGCCGGTCGAACTGTTCGAAGAGGCTGCCCACCAGGTTCGTCAGCGTTTCCGATTGCCCCAGCCCCGGCCCAATCGCGGCCACGGTCGCCGGCTTCAACACAGCCTCGAGATCATCGCTCGAGACCGCCAGCCGCCCCTCGCCGTCGTCGGCGAGCGGTCGCAGCATGTACGACGGTTCGTAGCTCGACACCACGCGCCAGATTCCGTCTGGCACGCCCAGCGACACCAGGCCGGCGCCGGCCCGCAGCGCCGACATCCCGGCCAGGCCGATCGAGCCGGCCATGCCCCGCGACCCGCCCAGCAAAACCGCATGGCCGTACGTCCCCTTGTGCCCTTCCGCGTCGCGCGACGGTAGCCGGGGCACGTTGTCGCGGGTCAGCAGCGTCGGCGGCGGGTCGAGAGCTTTCATGCGGACGGGCTCGGCTTCGGGGGCGCAAATCGCGAAACGGCTCCTCATCGTAGCGGGTCGCCGCGCTCGCTTGCCAGCGGCGTAAACGGTTGCTGCTAGCCAGATATCGGCGTCGGCCCCGCCTGCGGAGCCGGCAAGTCTCGATTGACGCGGCGGCCCGGCGGTGCGACATTCGGGGAATAAGCGGGTCGCGGTGCGCGCGGGCGACCTCTTATGAGCCGCCCGTTTTAGCGTTGGCGGCGCATCTCTCGCCGCTCCGGTGTCGGACGCGAGCTTTGGGGCTCTCCCGCGGAACAGGATCTCTCGCTTGAGCATCGACTGCCAGCATATCCGCAATTTCTGCATCATTGCCCACATCGACCACGGCAAGAGCACCCTGGCCGACCGGCTGCTCGAGCGCACCGGCACGGTGCAGAAGCGCGAGCTGCGCGCGCAGATGCTCGACGACATGGAGCTCGAGCGGCAGCGCGGGATCACCATCAAAGCTCGCGCCGTCTCCATGCGCTACCCACACAACGGGCAGATCTACGAGATCAACCTGATCGATACGCCGGGGCACGTCGACTTCCATTACGAAGTCTCCCGAAGCCTGGCATGCTGCGAAGGCGCCCTGCTGCTCGTCGATGCCTTCCAAGGCGTCGAAGCGCAAACGGTGGCCAACGCCTTTGCCGCCATGGAGCACGATCTGACCATCGTGCCGGCGCTCAACAAGATCGACCTCACGCATGCCCGCCCCGAAGAAGTGATCGCCGAGATGGAGCAGGTGCTGGCCATCGACGGCTCCGAGGTGCTCCGCTGCAGCGGCAAATCCGGCATTGGCGTCGAGGAGTTGCTGGCCGCCATCATCGAGCGAATTCCGCCTCCCAAGGGAGATCCTTCCGCGCCGCTGCAAGCGATGGTGTTCGACTCGCACTACGACGAATTCCGCGGCGCGATCACCTACGTGCGCCTGATGAACGGCACGGTGAAGAAGGGGCAGAAGATCCGCTTCCTCAAAACCGGCACGCAGCACGAGGTGCTCGAGCTGGGGCAATTCGTGCCGGAACGCAAGCCGTGCGATGAGTTGCAAGCGGGCGAAGTAGGCTACCTGATCTGCAACATCAAGTCGCTGACGCAGGTTCACATTGGCGACACCGTGAGCGTGCCGGGCGAAGCTGCGGCCGAGGCGCTCGAAGGCTACCAAGCGCCCAAGCGCATGGTCTATTGCGGACTCTACCCTTCCGATGGGCAAGAGTTCGAAGAGCTGCGTGATTCGCTCAGCAAGCTCCACATTAACGATCCGAGCTTCGAATTCGAGCCGGAAACGAGCGACGCGCTCGGCTTCGGCTTCCGCTGCGGGTTCCTGGGCCTGCTGCACATGGAAATCGTGCAGCAGCGGCTGGAGCAAGAGGCCGACCTGGACCTCGTGCAGACCGCGCCGAACGTCACCTATGAAGTGGTGACCAAGCAGGGCGAGACGCTCACGATCCATACGCCGCAAGACGTGCCTGACGCGGGCAACATTGAGGAGTTTCGCCAGCCGGTGGTGCGGGTGAACTTCGTGCTGCCGACCGACAGCATCGGCCAGATCATGAAGCTCAGCACCGAGCGCCGCGGCACCTACGTGCGGACCGAGTATCTTTCGCCGCAGCGGGCGATGCTGGTCTACGACCTGCCGCTCGCCGAGGTGATCTACGACATGCACGACAAGCTCAAGAGCATCTCCCGCGGCTACGGGACGATGGACTACGAGCTGCTCGGCTACTACCCGGCCGACCTGGTGCGGCTCGATATCCTGGTGGGCGGCAAGCGCGTTGATGCATTGAGCGTAGTCTGCGACCGCCGCGACGCCGACCGCCGCGGCCGCGCCGTGGTGAAGAAGCTCAAGGAAGAGATCGACCGCCACATGTTCGAGATCGCCATTCAAGCCGCGATCGGCACCCGCATCATCGCCCGCGAAACGATCTCGGCGATGCGGAAGAACGTGACGGCGAAATGCTACGGCGGCGACATCACCCGCAAGCGCAAGCTGTGGGCGAAGCAGAAGGAAGGCAAGAAGCGGATGAAGTCGATCGGCTCAGTCGATATTCCGCAGAAGGCGTTCCTGGCGGTGCTGGATACGGGTGCGGAGAAGTAGATGGGCGGTGGCCGGTAGCCAGCCAGCAGCGTCCGACATTCGATCGTAGGCGAGCGGCCAGCGTTAGCTGGCTGACCATACCACGCACGAGATTCTTGCCGCTATCAATCAGCCGGCTCACACCGGCCGCTCGCCGGCACGGCGCTGTGCGAGCCAACGGGCGACGCGCATTTCGATCGGAATTTCGGAGCTTTCTGCTAGAATCGCTGCGAGTCGTTCCCGTTATCTTGCGAGGGTAACCCACGTGGCTTCACGTCGCACCAAGACCGCTTTGGTCATAGCCAGCCTTTGCGTCGCTGTCTCGAACGCGAACCTGGCATTTGGGGCTGAACTGCCGTTTACGATTCTCGATCGGCAAGAATTCTACGGCTCTTCCGGCTCGATGTGCGTGAACCCGGGCGCGCCGCCAGGCGAGATGCAATGTATTGCCACGGCGGATCACCGGCTGTTGGGGCAGCGGCTGCTCTTGGACTTCGGCCGACCGGTGGCCCTCTCTGGATTCGCCAACCTGGCGCCGCAGACCTGGGAAGAGTATCAGGCAGAGCCCGGCGACGGCAGCGTTCAGTACGACCCGAACACTGGCGCGCTTCACGCGGAGTCGAACGAGCAGGAAACGCTTGTTGCGCTCTCCGCGCCCGAATGGTCGCTCGACCATGTGCTCTCGGTAATCACGGTCACGGAGCTAAACGACGCGGGACTGCACGCCGAGTTCCCGGCCGTGGTCGCACGGTATTTCGTGTGGCGCGTCGACGCCACCTACGAGAACCGCCGCGAAGGCACGAGCTTCTGGTCAACCGTCAGCAGCGCCCCCAACGGCCGCCTCAGCGGCCTCCGCTTCTACGGCGAACCGGTAGCCGTGCCGGAACCGAGCGGGTTCGTGCTGCTGGTTGTGGGGGGTGGGCTATTCCTTCGCTTTCGCCGGGCCACTTGATCGCTCGCCACGCGTCCCCGGATAATGCCTGAGGGCATTGTTGGGAAGCAAAGGTGGACGAAGTGAGTTCGGCAAGGAAGCGCGCTGTCCGAGAGAGTGTCCCGGCGACCTCTCGCACGCGCCTGATGCGAGTGACCGATGGAAATCTGCGCAACAACCACCTCTACGTGAAGGACTTGCGAGGCCTGCTGCCCGACGATTGCTTTGGCGATGCAACGAGCGGCAATGGCCAGATCGAGATCGTCCTCGACGGCCTGGGCGAAACGGTTAAGGCCGATATCGGAGTCGACTCCAAGACCGGGCGTCGCCGAGGGTACTTCCGTGGGCGTACCTGGATCAGGCGGTTCTTCGAGCATCACCGCGTTGCGGCTGATTCGGTTCTCGAGTTTGAAGGATTGGGCGAGCGCAGGTTTAGGCTTCGCCCACACAGCGCGCCGGCGCGCCCTCGAGCCGCTGAGTTCTTTTCTGGCATCGGCCTTGTTCGCTTGGCGCTAGAGCGCCAAGGTTGGCAGGTCGTCTTTGCCAACGACATCGACGCCGATAAGGCGGAAATGTATCGCCACAATTGGCCGCAGAACGAGGATTTGGTCGAAGGCGATATTTACTCGATCGCAGCCGAACACATTCCCGATTGCGAGCTATTCACAGCGTCGTTTCCATGCAACGATCTTTCGATCGCAGGCAAATGGGAAGGTCTGGCCGGCAAGGAATCGTCAGCCTTCTGGCAGGTCATCCGGCTGCTACGGGACATGGGAGACCGCCGACCGCCACTCGTGCTGCTCGAGAACGTCGTTGGCTTTCTCATGAGCCGCGAAGGAGCGGACCTCGAACAAGCGCTGTCCGCGCTCGGCGAGCTTGGCTATTGCGTTGACGCGGTCATCCTGAACGCGAAGCACTGGACGCCTCAAAGCCGGGCTCGGCTGTTCGTGATTGCTAAGAAAGACACGGGCGGCGATCGGCATCCTATGCCCGCCGAGAGCGACGCGAGGCCTGCGCCCTTGGTGCAGTTTGCTTTCCTGAATCAGCATTTGCCTTGGAACTTCCAATCGCTGCCCAGGCTGCCCAAGCCGACTGCGCGGTTGGCGGACATCGTTGAGGACTTGCCTGACGACGATCCTCACTGGTGGAACAATGAACGCGCGGCTTACTTCATGTCGCAGCTCAGTGAGAAGCATGCGGCAGAGGCTGCGGAAAGAATCGCCAGCGACTCGATCAGTTATGCAACGGCGTTCCGGCGGGTGCGAAAAGGCAAAAGCATGGCCGAGCTGCGCACCGACGGCATCGCAGGCTGCCTTCGCACGCCAAGGGGCGGCAGTGGCCGGCAAATCCTGTTCAAGGCCGGCGCTGGCCGCTATCAGGTACGGCTGTTGACAGCTCGAGAGTGTGCGCGACTGCAGGGCGTGCCTGACAGCTACGCCATTGATGTTCCGCTCAACCAAGCGCTGTTTGGCTTCGGCGACGCGGTGTGCGTGCCGGCGGTTGAATGGATCGCTGCGAACCATCTGTCAACGGTTGCTTTCGGGAGTGACCTTTGATGCAGCGGTCCGATGATGCGATCAAAGTACTTCGAGACTGGTGCGACGGCCTCAAGCTGTTCGGCGGCCTTCCCGCAAAGGGATCGATTGCTGCGGCGCTCCACGTGTTAGAGCGTCTCAAGCTCGACTTTTCCTTGAATCTGGATTCGCATCGATCGGAGAACGAGGGGCAGGTTGCTGGCCTTTCAGCGAAGTCTATCGAGACGCTGTTGGCGACATTTGGTGAGCGTCGGCAGTTGTCGTCTGTCGGCGGCCGTTCAAACCGCGGCGCACTTCCTACGGCCGGCACACTCTTGGTGGCAATGCAGCCGCTCGCGCTCGACAAGCTCGAGACCGACGAACGGATCGCAATTCTCACCGACATGCAACGACACCTCGTCGAAGCTGTCGTCGCAAAATTCTTCGCTGCCGAGCGAGTGAAAGCAGCATTTGATCCTTCCGCCAATACAGCCTCGTTCATCCGAGCGATCCTCGCCAACGCCGAGGACGCCAGCAAATCTGGTCCAGTGGCAGAGCATCTCGTTGGGGCGAAACTTGCGTGCCTATATCCCGAAAAGACTATTCGAAATAAATCGGTCACAACGTCGGATGCGCAAGGCGGACATGCGGGCGATTTCCAAATCGGACAGACCGTGTTTCACGTCACCGTGCGGCCAATGCCGGAACTCTATTCAAAGCTGAAAAAGAACTGTGACCATGGCCTGCGGGTGTACCTCTTGGTGCCGCAATCGCAGGTCGTGGGCGCACAGCAAAACGCAACGGCAGTCGCGGGCAACGGTGTCGCGGTTGAACCCATCGAATCATTCGTGGCGACGAATATCGACGAGCTCGGCCACTTTGAAGAACACAAGATTCGAACGGGCATTCGGGCCCTGCTGGAAACGTACAATAGGCGTGTTGACGAGGTCGAACTGGACAAATCTTTGCTTATCGAGATTCCCTCCAATCTTCCTCAAGCCTCGTGAGAGCCGAAGGCTGCGTCATCCTCAAACGTTGTTACCCTTGCCCTGGACCGCTGCTGCGAAAGTTTTCCGGCTCGCGACCACCACGGTCATCGTCGACAAACCAAAGCGTAGAGCCAAAGTGCGTTCTTGACCGGAGGCGTTGGACGCAGGGTTGGGCGGCCGATGGCGCAATCGGAGTTTCCTCATCCTCCTCTGCCCATTCGTAGAGAATATCGAGCAGCACCGCTTCCGGTGCGTCCACTGGGCACGTGTAGTCGAGGTAGACGCGGATCTCGTGTTCTGTCTCCGGCGGGAAGCCACCGCTCCAGGACGCGAAGTCTTCCCGGACTGCTTGTGCAATCGCTTCTCGGTCCATTGTTGGCCTTTCGTAAATGCTCGCGAGAACTACTGTAGATCTCGCTTGGCCGCACTCTAGCAAAAGCCGCTGACGCTCCCAAATCAGGAGCGATTGGGCCAATTCGCGATGGCAGACACCTTCAACCCCGCCGAACGATCGCGAATCATGGCGGCAGTCAAGTCGCGCGATACGACGCCGGAGATGATCGTTCGCCGCCTGGTTCATTCGCTCGGATACCGCTACAGACTGCACGTTCGCAGCTTGCCGGGAACGCCTGACCTCGTGCTCCCTCGTCACCGCAAGATCATTGACGTGGCCGGCTGCTTTTGGCACCTCCACGGCTGCGCGCGCT
>JAESFN010000654.1_pt1 | contig 25895 bp, 23 predicted proteins | sample 9269411 | NCBI WGS metagenome assembly JAESFN01 (sample SAMN14505399, study PRJNA617100) | algae metagenome | isolation source: Iphinoe sp. HA4291-MV1 and co-occurring heterotrophs from trail next to... | place: USA: Maunawili Falls, Hawaii | collected 2009-07-25
TGGTGATCGAGGAGGAGTTCGCCGGGCTCAAGGTGCCCTCGCTGGGCATCACCGCCTGGAACATCCTGACCATCGTCCAGGCCGGTACGCCAGAGCAGGCGCAGCGCTGGGCGCCGGCCGCGCTGGCCGGGGCCGAGGAGTGGTGCCAGCTGTTCTCCGAGCCCTCGGCCGGCTCGGACGCCGCCGCGATCCGGACGAAAGGCGCCAGAACCGAGGGCGGCTGGATCGTCAACGGCCAGAAGGTGTGGACGTCCAACGCCCGGGCCTGCCGCTGGGGCTTCGCCACCGTGCGCACCGACGCCTCCGGCAGCAAGCACCAGGGCGTCACCATGATGGCGATCGACCTGGAGAGCGAGGGCGTGGAGGTGCGCCCGCTGCGCGAGATCACCGGGGACGCGCTGTTCAACGAGGTGTTCTTCGACGACGTGTTCGTGCCGGACGACGACGTGGTGGGTGAGGTCAACCAGGGCTGGGCGGTGGCCCGCAACGTGCTGGGCAACGAGCGGGTGTCCATCGGTGGCGGCGGGGGCAGCGGTTCGACGCTGCAGATGGAGGCCACGCTGCTGCTCGGGCTGATCGACCGGTACGCCCCGGGCGACCAGGGGCACCTGCGCGCGGCCGGCCGGCTGATCTCCGACCAGCAGTGCCAGCGGCTGCTCAACCTGCGCCAGGCCGCCCGCGCGGTGCAGGGCGCCGGCCCCGGGCCGGAGGGCAACATCACCAAGCTGCTGATCGGGAAGCACACCCAGCAGTGCACCGAGCTGGCCGTCTCGCTGGCCGGACCGGACGTGGTCGCCGACGGGGGCGGGCTGCTGGCCCGGGGCTACCTGCTGGGCCGTTGCCTGACCATCGCCGGCGGCACCACGGAGATCGTGAAGAACCAGATCGCCGAGCGCATCCTGAAGCTGCCGAGGGACCCGCTGTTGAAGTGAGGGGCTGAGCATGGGCACCGGCGCGGAGATCCGGATCGAGGGGTTGGCCAAGTCGTTCGGTCTGGCCAACGTCTGGTCCGACGTGTCCTTCACCGTCCCGGCGGGGGAGATCAGCGCCCTGCTCGGGCCGTCCGGCACCGGCAAGTCGGTGTTCCTGCGGTGCGTGCTCGGGCTGCTCAAACCGGACGCCGGGTCGATCTCGGTGTACGGCCGGGACCTGGTGACGCTGAAGCCGCACGAGCTGCGTGAGCTGCGCAAACGGTTCGGGGTGCTGTTCCAGGACAGCGGGCTGTTCGGCTCGATCAGCCTGTTCGACAACGTGGCCTACCCGCTGCGCGAGCACACCAAGCTGAAGAAGCGGGAGATCCGGGACGTCGTGCTGACCAAGCTGGAGCTGCTCGGGCTGGGCGGCGAGGAGCACAAGCTGCCCGGCGAGCTGTCCGGCGGCATGCGCAAGCGGGCCGGGTTGGCCCGGGCGCTGGTGATGGACCCGCAGCTGGTGCTGCTCGACGAGCCCGACTCCGGGCTGGACCCGGTGCGGGTGGCCAACCTCGTCCAGCTCATCGTCGACCTGAACGCGGTGACCGGGGCGACCTTCCTGTTCGTCACGCACAACGTGACCACCGCCCGGATGCTGCCGGACAACATCGGCGTCATGTACCGCCGCCGGCTGGTCGGGTTCGGCCCCCGCGAGCTCATGCTGACCAGCGAGGACCCGGTGATCTGGCAGTTCCTGAACGGCCGCCGGGACGGCCCGATCGGGATGTTCGAGGAGCTGGACGCCCCGGAGTGGGACGCCTCGGCCGGGCGGCACCTGCTCGACGAGCCGGTCATCGAGCCGCAGCTGCTGCCCAGTGACGGGCGGCCGCGACCGGCCGAGGAGCGGCGGCTGGCCCGGGTAGCGGCGGCGCTGCCCGAGCTGTCGCCGAGGGCGTCGACGGCGATCCGGGCCAGCCTGGCCGACCGCGCGCTGCGCTCGATACCGGCCCAGCGCACCGCGCCGGCCGGGGAGACCCTGGACCGCGAGCGCCCGGCCGGCTGAGCCCCGGGTCAGGGCAGCAGGGCCAGGCGGGAGCGGATGCGGCGCTCCAGGAAGTCCTCCAGCACCTGCTCGAACACCGCGTTGTCGTCCCCGGCCACCATGTGGTGCGCGCCGGCCACGGTGGCGAACTCCGCGTGCGGCACGATCCCGAGGAACTGCACCGCGTCGTCCACGCTGAGCACGTCCGACTCGCCGCCGCGGACCAGCAGCGTCGGCACCCGCAGCAGGCAGGCCGCCGCGCCCAGCCGGACCGGGTCGACCAGCGAGTTGCGCTGCACCGGCTGGTCGGTGGGGGAGGCCATGAACGCCGGGTCCCAGTGCCAGTAGTACCGGCCGTCGACCTCGCGCAGGTTCTTGCGCAGCCCGTCCAGGTTCTTCGGCCGGGGCCGGTGCGGGAGGTACTCGCCGATGGCGTCGGCCACCTCGTCCAGCGTGCCGAAGCCGTCCGCCGAGCGGGCGGTCATGAACTCCCGGATCCGGCTGGTCCCGGCCGGTTGCAGGAACGGTGAGACGTCGACCAGCACCAGCCCCAGGGCCAGCTCCGGGATCCGGCCGAGGGCGCCGAGGGAGGCGTTGCCGCCCAGCGACGCCCCGATCAGCACCGGTGGCCGGCCGAGGTGCTCGACGATGTTGATCACATCGGTGGCGAACCGGTCCAGGGCGTAGACGTGGTCCGGCGACCAGTCGCTCTCCCCGTGACCGCGCAGGTCGACGGTGACCGCGTACCAGCCGGCGGCGCCCAGCTCGGCGGCGGTGCCACCCCAGGAGTGCCGGGTCTGCCCACCCCCGTGCAGCAGGACGATCGGCGCGTCCTTCGGGTCGCCGAACGCGTCGGCGCGCAGGGTGATGTCGTCGGAGGGGATCTCGAGGCGGGTCGCGGGCATGACCACATGCTTCCCTGCCGGCGATCCGGCCGCCCGTACGGGGTGGGCGGATATGCTGCTCAGGTGGGCGACATCACGGGCGGAGCCACGGCCGGACCGGGCCCGGGAGGGCCACCGGAGGACGACCACGACCTGCTGACCTTCGGCGAGGTGCGCACCCGGTTGGCCGAGGAGGTCCGGGCCGAGCAGGCCCGGCTGGACGCGCTGACCGCCGCCGACCCGGTCGACGAGCCCGCGCTGGCCCGCTCCCGCGCCCGGCTGGCGGCGCTGCGCGAGGGGGCCCGGCGGAACACCGCGCAGGCGATCAACGACGAGAACTTCGAGCGGTTCTTCGGCTACCCCGGCAAGGCCCGCCGAAACACCGAACGCCCGACCCGCTGATCGCGGGCCGGGCGTCCGGTCTGGTTGCCTACTTGTTCGGCTGGGGGACGATCCGCAGCCAGGGGCGGGGGGCCTCCCACCCGTCCGGCCAGATCTCCTTGGCCGCCTCGTCGTTCACCGAGCCGGCGATGATCACGTCGTCGCCCTGGTTCCAGTTCGCCGGGGTGGCCACCTTGTGGTTGGCGGTGAGCTGCAGCGAGTCGATCACCCGCAGCACCTCGTCGAAGTTGCGGCCGGTGGTCATCGGGTAGACCAGGACGAGCTTGATGGTCTTGTCCGGGCCGATGATGAACACGTTGCGCACGGTGGCGTTCTGCGCCGGGGTGCGCTCGGTGGCCTCGCCCTCCACCTCGAAGGGCAGCATGCCGTAGAGCTTGGAGACGTTGTAGTCCGAGTCGCCGATCATCGGGAAGTTCGGGGCCTGGCCCTGGGTCTCCGCGATGTCCTGGGCCCATTTCTCGTGGTTGCCCACCGGGTCGACCGACAGCCCGATGAGCTTGACGCCGCGCTCGTCGAACTGCGGCTTCATCTTGGCCAGCGTGCCCAGCTCGGTCGTGCAGACCGGGGTGAAGTCCCTCGGGTGCGAGAACAGCAGCGCCCAGGAGCCGTCGATCCAATCGTGGAACTTGATCGTGCCCTCGGTGGTCTCGGCCTCGAAGTCGGGTGCGGTCTCGCCGATCCGCAAGGTCATCGTGTACGTCCTCTTTCTCGGGTTTGTGTTCGCGCGGTGACCACAATTCACCGTGACCCCGCCGCCCGCAAGCCTGCCGCCCCGTTACCCCGGTCGGGTCGGGCTCGTTGGGTCGTTGATGGAGTCGAAGCGTCCGCTGCTGGCCGCCGTCGCGGCGGTGGTCGTCGTGGTGCTCGGCGCGTTCACCGTGACCCAGTTGCTCAGCGCGCCGGTGGAGACGTCGCCGGTGCCGCAGCTCACCCCGGCCGGCGCCACCTCGCCCGCCGGTCCGGCGCCCCGGGCCACGCCGGCGCCCGAGCGGGCCGCACCGGCTGAGCGGGCCGCACTGCCCGAACGGGTCGCACCGGTCGCGCCGCCGGTGGCGGCGCCCCCGGCACCGTCCCCCGCGACGAAGCCCGAACAGCCGGCCGCCGACGACCGGGCGGACCGCAAGGACGACGGCGACCGGGACCGCGACCACCGCGACCGGGATCAGCGGGACCGGGACCAGCGGGACCGCGAGCAGCGAGACCGGGAGCAGCGGGATCGGGAGCAGCGGGATCGGGAGCAGCGGGACCGCGACCAGCGGGACGAGTGGGCCGACCGGCAACGGCGGTCGACCTCGCCGGCGCCCAGCCAGCCGAACACGCCGGGGCAGCCGCCGGTGGACCCGGCGACCGGGCTCCCGGCGCGGGCCCCGAGCGGGGAGCCCTGGGCCGGTCCGCCCGGGGAGACGGCCGAGCAGCGCAAGGCCCGGCTCGGGCACGAGCTGCTGCTGGCGACCTGCGACAAGTACAAGGTCCCGCGCGACCGCTGCCACCCGCCCCAGCAACCCGGCCGCTAGCCGGTTACTCGCCCTTCCAGATCTGACGCTGTCGCGCTTCGCGCCGGCTGCCGCTACTCGCCCTTCCAGACCGGGGCTCGCTTCTCGGCGAAGGCCCGGGCGCCCTCCTTGGCGTCGGCCGAGCTGAAGATCGAGCCCATCAGCTTGGCCTGGATCTTCCAGCGCTCGTCCTGGTCCCAGTACCGGGAGTTGGCCACGATCTGCTTGGTCGCCTTGACCGCCAGCGGGCCGTTGGCGGCGATCTCGGCGGCCAGCTTCAGCGCGCCGTTCAGGGCCTCGCCGGGCTCGGTCAGCCGGTTCACCAGCCCCCAGCCGTGGGCCTGCTCGGCGGTGAAGTGCTCGCCGGTCAGCGCGTACTCCATGGCGATCGCCGGCGGGATCCGCTCGGGCAGCCGGAACAGCCCACCCGCCCCGGCCACCAGCGAGCGCTTGACCTCGGGGATGCCGAACTTGGCCGCAGTGGACGCCACGATCAGGTCACACGCCAGGGCGACCTCGCAGCCCCCGGCCAGCGCGTAACCCTCGACCGCGGCGATCAGCGGCTTGCTCGGCGGGGTGGTGGTGATGCCGGCCAGGCCGCGGTTGCCGACCAGCGGGGTCTCGCCGGTCAGGAACGCCTTGAGGTCCATCCCGGAGCAGAAGGTCCCGCCGGCCCCGGTGATCACCCCCACGGTGATCGACTTGTCGGACTCCAGCTCGTCCACGGCGTCGGCGACCGCGTGGGCCAGCGCGGCGTTGAGGGCGTTGCGCGCCTTCGGCCGGTTCATGGTCAGGATCAGCACGCCGTCCCGGCGCTCGGTCAACAGCACGTCTTCGTCAGCCATGTCGTCCTCTCTCGGGGGTTCAGTTCTTGGCGCTGGCGCGGGCCTTGGACCGCTCCACGAAGCCGTTGACGATGGCCCGGTGCTCGGGGGTGTCGAACGACTGCTGCTCGCTGGCCAGGGCGTACTCGACGACCCCGGCCATGGCCCGCTTCATGTGCATGTTCAGCGCGCGCTTGGTGGTCTGCACCGCCTGGGGTGGGGCGGCGGCCAGCTTCTCGGCCATGGCGATGGCGGCGTCCAGCACCTCACCGTCGGGCACGGTGCGGTTGGCCAGGCCGATCGCCACCGCCTGCTCGGCGGGGATCCGTTCGCAGGTCAGCAGGTACTCCTTGGCCCGGAGCATGCTGGTCAGCATCGGCCAGATCGGGGCGCCCCCGTCGGCGGCGGTGAGCCCGACCGCGACGTGCGGGTCCTGCAGGAACGCGCTCTGCGCGATCAGCACGATGTCGCAGGCGGCGGCGATGCTGCAGCCCAGGCCGACCGCCGGGCCGTTCACCGCCGCGACGATCGGCAGCGGGAAGTCGAAGATCTCGGTGAGCAGCCGGCGGGCCTCGTTCATCTCGTCGGTCCGCAGGTCCCGGTCCTCCCAGAGCGCCTGCATCAGGCCCCAGTCGCCGCCCGCGCTGAACGCCTTCCCGGCGCCGGTGATCACCACGGCCCGGGCGTCGGCGTCCTCGGCCAGGTGCGCCCACACCCGGACCAGGGCCCGGTGCAGCTCCGGGCTGGTCGAGTTCATGTGCTCGGGGCGGTTCAGGGTGACGATCCGGACCGCCCCCCGCGACTCGATCAGCAGTTCCGGCGCAAAGGGGTTGTCAGAGATCGGCACTGTCGCTCCTGTCGGCCGTCGACCCACCGCTGGTCCACGGCGAAATTCGTTGACGTTTCGCCTCGGAAGCTAACCCATGAACCGCCGCCGGACCAGCGGACCGACCACGGGCCGGGTCACCCGCGTCGCGGTGGAGCCACCGGCACCGGGCCCTCGTCGGTGTCGACCAGCCACCCGCCGTCCCTCCGGTAGGCCGCCCGGGCCGGCTCCGCGCCGGACAGCGTGCCGGCCACCACCTCGGCCATCGACACGTCGTGCAGCCCGGGGCCGGACAGTGCGCGGACGGCGGCGGCCAGCCCGGTGAGCGGGTCGGCCAGCGCGTCACCGCAGAAGGCCGGGCGCCCGGCCGGGTCGAGGGTGACCAGTCCGGCGGCGGCGGCCACGTCGTCGCCGAAGCCCACCCGATCGGTGGCCCGGCCGTACCCGGTGAGCGACACCCAGGCGGTGCCGGCGGCCGCGGCGGCCTCGGCGTCCAACCCGAACCGGGCCAGCGCCCGTGGCCGGGACGCCTCGATGACCACGTCGGCCCGGGCGACCAGGTCGGCCATCGCGGCCCGCCCGGCCGGTGTCCCGGGGTCGAGCACCACCGACTCGTGCCCGGCGTGCAGCCGCCGGTAGAACCCGGGATGGCCGCGCCGGGCCCCGTCCGGGCGGGTCGGGGTCTCCACCTTCACCACCCGCGCCCCGGCCAGCCCGAGCAGGTGCGCGCACAGCGGCCCGGCCCACAACGCGCTGAAGTCCACCACCAACCCCACCCGTGAGTGCATAACACTGTTCTGGCGTGCTTCTTCACTCACGCGGGCTTCGCCCACCACACCGGCGGCCAGCCCGAGCAGCTCCGCCCGTTCGGCCAGCTCGGCCCCGGTGTGCCCGGCCAGCCACTCCGTCACGGCGGGCCAGGGGTCCTCGGGCAGCGGCCGGCCGACCAGCGCGCCGAGCAGGGCCGGGTCGTCCGGGCGGGCGCAGGACACGGCGGCCAGCCCGTCGAGGGTGGGCAGCAGCCGGCAGCTCCCGCCCACCGACACCGCGCCGCGCCGGCCCAGGCCGGTGAACGCCGCCCGCTCGGCCAGCAGTGCGGGGCCGTCCACCCGGACCCGGCCGCCGGTGAGCTCGCCCAGCTGAGCGGCCAGCGACGCGGCCACCACCGCGCCCCGGCCGGGCGGCACCAGCGGCGGCCCGTCCGGGTAGCCGGTCAGCGCGACCACTCCGCTGCGCGCCCACGCGGCCACCGGACAGCTCACCCGGCGCACGATACGGGTGCGTTGACGGGCGCCGGGGCCGCTGGCCAGAATCGCGGGAGGCGCACACGACGGAGGTTTCACCCCATGGTCGATCGGGATCACGACTGTCCGGTGGTCGACTTCGAGCTGAACCCGGCCGACCGCCCCGGCGGGACCAGCTTCGAGCTGATGGACGGCTACGCCCGCACCGGCCGCCCGTACGCCCGGTGCGACGAGGCCGGCGGCTACTGGGTGTTCACCGACCACGAGGTGATCCTGGACGGCCTGCAGCAGCCCGACCTGTGGTCCAGCTCGGTCATCGTGCCCACCGACCCCAACCCGCCGTACCAGTGGATCCCGGTGATGCTCGACCCGCCGCTGCACACCAAGTGGCGCCAGCTGCTCGGCGGCTACTTCACTCCGCGCCGGGTGAAGTCGATGGAGGCCGGTCAGCATGCGCTGGCCGCCGAGCTGGTCGACGGTCTCAAGGACCGGGGCGAGTGCGACTTCGTGAAGGAGTTCGCCCAGGTCTTCCCGTCGGTGATCTTCCTGGACCTGATGGGGATGCCGCGGGAGAAGCTCGCGGAGTTCATGGAGTGGGAGGAGATGATCCTGCACCAGAACGACGCCACCGACCCCGACTTCGCCATCCGGATCAGCGGCATGCAGAAGGTCGGCGCCTACTTCGCCGAGCTGCTGGCCGCCCGCCGCGCGCACCCCGACCCGGACGCCCAGGACATCGTCACCGCCGCCGTGGACTGGCGGATCGACGGCGAGCCGCCGAGCGACGTGGACCTGCTCAACTGCATGCTGCTGATGTTCATGGCCGGCCTGGACACGGTGGCCAGCCAGCTCTCCTACACCATGCAGTGGCTGGCCGGGCACCCCGAGCAGCGGCGCCGGCTGGCCGCCGATCCGGCGATCATCCCGAACGCGGTGGAGGAGCTGCTGCGCTACTTCCCGATCGTGCACACCGCCCGCAAGGCCCGCCGGGACGACGACTTCCACGGCTGCCCGGTCAAGGCCGGGGACATGGCGCTGTTCCCGCTGTCCGCCGCCGGCCGCGACGTGGCGGCCTACCCGGATGCGCTGACCGTCGACTTCGACCGCCGCAACATCCGGCACCTGTCCTTCGGCGCCGGCCCGCACCGCTGCATCGGTTCGCACCTGGCCCGCCAGGAGCTGGCCATCGTGCTGGAGCACTGGCACCGGGCGATCCCGGACTACGAGGTGGCGGAGACCCCGATCGAGCACGGCGGCGGGGTGTGGGGCCTGGACAACCTGAAGCTGCGCTGGGCGACCTGACTCAGAGCGGGACCAGGTCGTGGTCGGCGGGTGGTCTGTCGGGCCACCGCGCGCCGACGTGCCCGTCCGGCCGGACCAGCACCGCCCCCTGAGCGCCGAGGCCGCAGAGCCGGCCGTGCTCGTCGGACAGGGCCTCGATGCGCAGCGGCCAGGGCGCGGTGGCGTGCTGCGCCCAGGCCGCCGGGGCCGGGGTGAACAGGGTGAACCATTCGCCGAGCGCGTCGAGCGTGGAGCGGTCGGGGGCGAGCCACAGGTGCGGCAGCCGACGCCCCGGATCCGCCGTGGGGACGTAGTCCGTCCCGGGGTCGTCCGACGGTTCGTCCGACGGCTCGGGTGCGGCACCGTTCTCGGCGACGACGGCGGCGGAGCGGTAGGTGACGCCGAGCACGAGGTCGAGCTGGGCGAAGTAGCGGTCGGACCAGGGCCGCTCGATCTCGGCCGACGCGTCGCCGGCGCGGAGCTGCTCCTGGCGCAGGCTCTGGGCCTGGGCCCACACCAGGCTGTTGGCCACGGCCTGCTGGAGGGTCCGGTGGGCGACGGGTCGGCGTTCCGTCTCGTAGCTGTCCAGTAGCTCGGGACCGGCCCACCCGTGCACGACGCCGGCCAGCTTCCAGCCCAGGTTGTGCACGTCGGCCAGGCCCACGTTCATGCCCAGACCGCCGGCGGGCGGGATCGCGTGCGCGGCATCGCCGGCCAGCAGCACCCGACCGTGGCCGAACCGCTCGGCGACGAACGCGTTCACCGGCCAGTGCTGGACCCGGGCCACCTCGGCGGGTACGGCGGCGCCTCGGCCGAGGGAGCGGGACACGAGGTCCGACCAGTCGGTGTGGGCGGGGTCCTCCGGGGTGGGACCGGACCAGGCCCAACCACCTTCGGGGTAGACCGGCCCGAACGATCCGTGCGCGGTGATGTAGACCCCGGCGGGCTGCTCGGCGGACCACCGGTTGAGGTCGGCGTCGAACACGACGGTGGTGTAGCTGCCCAGCGCGCCGGGGCCGACGGTGTCGATCCCCAGACCCTGCCGGACGCCGGAGTTCGCCCCGTCGGCGGCGAGTACGTACCGGGCCCGGACCCGGGTCCCCTCGCCGCTCTCCCGGTCGACCAGGAAGGCCAGGACGCCCTCGGCGTCCTCGGCCAGGTCGACCAGCTCGACCCCGAACCGCGCCGGCGTGTCCGCGGCGGCGAGCAGGACGGGTTCCAACCGATCCTGCGAGGTGAGGGCGCCGATCACCGGGCTCTCGGGTACCGGCGCGTGGATCCCGACCATCGCGTCCGTGGCGAAGTCGTGGCCGAACAGGGTGTCCCGGAAGCGGACGCGACCCCACTCGGGAGGGAACGCCCGGGCCGTGACCTCGGTGGCCAGCCCCAGCTGGCGGAAGATCTCCATCGAGCGCACGTTGACCAGCCGCGACCGGGGGAAGGGCGACAGCTCGGTGCGCTTCTCGACCAGCAACGTCGGGACGCCCCAGCGGGCCAGCAGCGCACGGGCGGTGAGCCCGACGGGCCCACCCCCGACGATCAGCACCGCGACCTCGGTGTCCGCCGCGGCCATCGAACCTCCCCTTCGCCGGCCCGCTCCGGGACGCTAACCAGGGCGGAGAGACCCGGGCAATCGATTTCGCCGATCTTGCTGACGGGACCCTGTGGCCGAATCTTTGCGAATGCCGTCATATCTGCCACTCACGTTCTGTCGGTGGGTCGCGCGAGGATGGACGGCATGACGACTTCCGACGCCTCAACGCTGATCGACATCGTGGTGTTCGACGGGCTGGACGAGCTGGACGCGCTGGGTCCGATGGAGGTGTTCCGGACGGCCGCCGCGTTCGGGGGCGGGCTGGCCACCCGGCTGGTCACCCGCACCCCGCAGGATGTGGTCCGCTGCGCGCACGAGCTGGAGTTCCGGCCGGACGGGGTCTTCGAGCCGGGCGCGGCCGATGTGCTGATGGTGCCCGGTGGCGGCTGGTCGAACCGGGCGGATGTCGGGGTCTGGGGTGAGGTGCAGCGGGGCGACCTGCTGGGCCCGATCCGGCTCGGCGCGGCGGCGGCGCGGGTGGTGGCCGGGGTGTGCACCGGCACCATGCTGCTGGCGCACGCCGGGCTGGTCGGCGCCCGCCGCGCGGCCACCCACCGCGCCGCCCGGGCCGATCTGGCCGCCGCCGGTGCGGTGGTGGTTCCGGACCGGGTGGTCGACGACGGCGACCTGCTCACCTGCGGCGGGGTGAGCAGCGGCCTCGACCTGGCGTTGTGGCTGGTGGAGCGGGAGTGCGGCGCCGAGCTGGCGCAGCGGGTGAGCGAACACATGGAGTACCCGCGCACCCGCCCGGCCGGGGTGGTCCTGGTCGGGTGAACGTCCGCCGGGGCGAGCGCTCCCGGAGGTAGCGTGCGCCGCATGACCACCAAGTCCCCCGTGGGGGAGCGTCCGGTCGTTGTCTCCGTCGCCGGTGGTCTGTGGCTGGCTCTCGGGCTGGTGTTCCTGCTGCTCGCCGTGTTCGCGCTGCAACAGGTGGCGGTCGGGCTGGCCGACGACCCGATCGTGCTGCTGTTCGCCCCGGTGTTCGTGGTGGTCGGGACGGTGTTCCTGGTCCTGGCCCAGCGCTTCCGGCGCGGGAGGGACACCCGGGTCGCGCTCGCCGTGCTCGGTGCGCTCGCCGTGCTGGCCGCGCTGTTCTTCTTCTTCCTGCTGGCCGTGCCGCTGTTGCTCGTGGTGGTGCCGGCGGTGGTTCTGCAGTACCGCCCGGCGACCGCCCGCTGGCTCGCCGACGCCCAGCGCTCCCGCCCGACGGCCTGACAATTCGTCCGTGCAGATCACCGGGTGTGAGCGGACCGGGCTAGATTGTGAGAATCGCCGCTAGCGCTACTTTGCGGATGCGCTCCCATTCGGGTGACGTCCTCAGCGACTCAAGACGCCAGAACTCGTCATCGAAATCGTATCTATCAATATCCGCGAGCCCACGAAGCTCCAGAATCAAGTTGCGAGTATCTGGTCCGATCCACTCAGCCTCCACGAACTGTGCACTGAGCAGTGCGCCGTCCGCCAACTCCATTGCCAGTTCATCGCAAATTCTGGGCTCACCCAGCCCCAGCGATCGAAGCCACGCCTGCTGATCCTCATAGGGCAGGGCGAGAACAGCTAACGCGCGCACAAGCCTTGCCAACGCGGAAGGGTGGACTTCAATCATTGCGGGACCTTCACGATGCAAGGGCTCATTGCATTCTTACCTCGGCAACGCCGATCGCCCAGATCACAAACGACACCGGAACGTCTCCCCTGTGGGGATTAACGCTCAAAGCTGCATCGCTCCATGATCCGCCGTCCCGAACTGAGATAGCAATGACCGCTTCGTTTGAGCGCCAGGCGGGATCCCGAAACTCAAGCACATGATCCCCGGAAGTGACATCGTCAAAATCAATCACTTCAATTTCGCTACCATTGAAGACCTGCCTGATCTCCCTCACCCCTCCGGTCAGTCCAGGAAACCGGGAGAATTTGCCATCCATCGAGAATCGGGCACCTATTCCTCCATCGGGGAGGCGAACATCGATGGTGTCCTGCCATTTCCCATCGATTCCGCCGTACCCCCGCTTAGTGGCAGAGCCAGAGCGACCTGCCGCGCGAGCGGCAGTTCGTCGCACAGCGTGAGGCGCGTGGGCGAATCACCGCCATGCCAGTGAAACCAAGTCAAACTTGCAATGGCAACCCTCCGTTGTGCGCCTCCGTTCTGCGCCGTCAGAAGCTCCCTGATGCGTACGCGGAGATCCGCAAGATCGTCGCTTCGTCCGCGACACCTCGAAGCCTTACGGAATCGGATTCAGCGGAGAATTGAAGCAAACCGCTCTTCTGCATCTTCAGGTCACACAAAGAGTTGGTCGCCAACCTGTCAATCGAGATCTCATGCAGACCGCCAAAGGAGACTTCGAGCTGAACCACATTCATTCCATCGCGCCGCCATTTCGCAGGGGGCTGCCCTGGGAAAGTGGGCAGATCGAATCGCAGGCGAAGCGTAGGGCCATTCGGACTCAAGCAGATCTCTTCGATGCGTACACCCTTGAGAGCAGGTACGTCTTCTCCGTAGACGGCCAGCACCGGCTTCGGGTTGCTGATGGCGTCAATCCACCGCAACTCAAACACCCTCTCTAGTGCTCATAGTACTGAGCCGTACCCGGGACCTTCCCAGTCCTTGGATTGCCGTACGGGCGGAAATTGAAATGCGCCCCTTGATCGCCCACGTCCCCTTCGTCACAGGAATGGCCGCATGAATGTTCCTGAATGATCACGCGATCGCCGCCGCGACGCGTGAATACGTATTCGCGAGTCATCACTCGAGTTCCGTCGGGGTTCAAGATGTTTCCCCCTTACCGTTCGTCATCGGCACAATGTTCACCTCGTCAGGCTGCTGGCCGTTCGGAATCCCAAGATCCCTCTTCGCCGCCCCGAAGACCGAGCTACGACTCGGGAGGGTCCGAACCTCGGGCACACAGTCGTTGTTGTGAACCAAGACTGGTGTCTGACCAGCGAGTGCATAGTACGTGTGCATGCCTGCGACGGTGAGGTTGTAGGCGGGCAGGTCTTGTTGGCTGGTTTTGAGGTTGGTGACCTTGATCTGGTCGCCTCGGTCGGAGAGTACGACGTCGCCTGGTTTGAGGTCGATCGCGTCGACCCACTTGCGCTGGGAGGCGACCCAGAAGGGGTGTTTGTCGGTGGCGTCGATCTGCCCCGCGCCGGCGAGCTGGACCGCGACCATGGTGTGTGGGCCGCCGTGGCGGATCAGGTCGGTGACCTCACGTGGGCCGCGTTCGCCCGTGACGGCGTCGGCGGCCAGCACCGTGTTGCCGTCGACACCCCGACAAGGTGGGCTCCGTCGCAGGTAACGAGTGTGTGGTTCGGCGATCGCGGGGTCACTTCGATGCCGGCTCACTCAGGACCTCGAGGGTCGCCCGCCGACACTGAATCTCAATCCGGCGCCCGGATTCTCGACCCGCTTCGAACCGAATCCCGTCTTCGGTCGGCAGGACTCGCACCAGAGTTACCTCGCTCAGGCCCCAATTGATCTCCTCGGGGTGGTCAAGCATGTATTCCGAGAGATCACCTTCGAGTGTGAGTCGCTGGACCCCTTCAAAGTCAAATTCTACGTTCAACGGACTGTCGAGGACGCGGCCTTCTCTGTCGATTATGACGCTGAACTTGATATGCACTGAATACCCGTGTTTGGTCAGGCGAAGTTCCGTCAGTAACGCCTCGTACAGTCCGCCAGAGTCCTCCAGCCAACGACTGATAGCCTCCTGGCTGTCGATCTTCATCGTGAGGTCACCTGGATTCCATGAGTGACGTTTGGAAGACCATCGTTGCCGAACTCGTCTAGATTGTTGCCCGCATTATTTCTCATCCTAATGTCCCATCCGCCATTACGGCGCATGATCCGGACTTCTTCTTGTGAGCCGTTCTTGCGGAACAAGTAACCCTTCTTGTTGTTGGAAAGTGTCTGAGTGAACCCGTTCTTGAGGAGTCCCGCGCGGATTTCTGCGATGGGTTTTCCTCGGACGCTTCCGCCTTCGAAAAGCCCCTTTAGTCCATCCGACGCGTTGTTCAGCCCGGTGGGGCATTTGGCGTTATGGACCAGCACGGGTTTGTTGCCGACGTAGTAGGTGTGCAGGCCGGCCACGGTGAGGTTGTAGGCGGTCAGGTCCTGTTGGCTGGTTTTGAGGTTGGTGACCTTGATCTGGTCGCCTCGGTCGGAGAGTACGACGTCGCCGGGTTTGAGGTCGATGGCGTCGACCCACTTGCGCTGGGAGGCGACCCAGAAGGGGTGTTTGTCGGTGGCGTCGAGTTGTCCGGCGCCGGCGAGTTGGACCGCGACCATGGTGTGCATGCCGCCGTGGCGGATGAGGTCGGTGACCTCGCGTGGTCCGCGTTCCCCGGTGACGGGGTCGGTGGCCAGCACCTTGTTGCCGCGCGCGACATCCTTGATCGGTTTTCTGCTGCCGTCGGCCATCAACACCAGCGTGGTGGCGGTGAAGCTGTTCAGGCAGCTGTCCAGTCCCGGTGTGTCGCCCTGGGCGAGCTTGTCGCGGCCAGCGGCGCCCGGGTCGGCCTTGCCCGCGTCAGCGGTCTTGCCCGCCAACGGTGGAGTGCCGGCCCGGCGTGGGGCAAGTGCCTCGGCTAGTTTGGCCTCATCGCCGCTCTTCAGAAGATCCTGGATCGGGACATTCCCGCTGATGGCGCTGCCGGCCCCGGGCTCGACCAGGCTCGGGGCGGCGGCATACGGTCCACCAGACTCTGAGACGCTCGGACGGGGCTGGCCTGCGGCGACCGGTGTGCCGGCCTGCACAGGGGATGCACCAGGCTCGCGGACCTGGGGGACGGCCGCTGGCAGCGGGGCGCCTGCCTTCTCGGTGGCGTCCGCCGCGCCGGCAGCGGGAGCGACTGTTTCGGGCGCTCGGCCTTCGCCTGTGCGGGCGACGGCGCCTCCTGACTCGGGGGCGCGCCCCTCTGCTCCGCCGGACGCAGCGGTAGTGCCGGATTCGGGGGCGCGTGCTTCCGGACCGCCAGCCGCGGTTGCCGCACCATTCTCGGGGGCGCGTGCTTCCGGCCCACCTGCCGCGGCTGCGACAGATTGTGGCGCGGCACCTTCCGGTGCGCCGGCCGCTAGAGCGGTGCCTTCCGGCGCGCCGGGTTCTGTTTTGCCGGGTGACAGCTTCGGGCTGCCGCGAAGTCTGGTGGCGCCCGATCTGACCAGGGAGCCGCCGGTTCGGCTGAGGAGTTTGCCCGCGCCCAAGCCGACCGGGGCGTACATGGCTGCGCCGCCGACCGGGTCGTCGTGGAAGCGCTGCTTGAACTTGCTGAAGTCGCCGTCGGTGACGATCGGCTTGAGGTCGTCGGCGTAGGCCTGGCCCGTTGCTCTGAGGTCGTGGGAGAACGGGCGCAGGCGCTGCTCGTAGTGTTCGTCGCTCTCCCCGATGAGTCGCTGGTAGCGGGGGTTGTCGCTGTCGATGAGCTCTGCGGTGGGGTCCTCGAGCAGCAGGTGCTCGAAGCTGGTGGCCAGGCCCTCGGGGATGCCCTCGATGAACCTGTTGCCGCTCTTCTCGATGCGGTCGGGCCAGCTGCCGGGGATGAAGTTGCTCGGGTTGTCCCGCAGGCCCTGCTCGTTCAGGTCCCGCAGGAAGTTGGAGACCTGGCGCCCCGCGAGGCTGATGCCACCGCGATCCATGCTGGGCTTGTACTCCTCGAACCGCTGCTCCAGCTTCGCCCGCTCATCCGGCGGAAGGGCGCTGGCGAAGGCATCGAAGTCGCCCGGGCGGTCAAACGAGTCCCCGAACCACTTCCGCAGCCTCTCGTTGCGGTCGTCCTCCTCGACCGTGCCCGGGGCGGCCTCGGCGGCGGGGATGCCGGTGACCAGGTCCACGACCTGCTCGGCGGTCTGCGGCGGTCCGGCTTCGGCGAGCTGGTCGATCTGCGCCGGGTCCAACGTGCGGAGATCGCGGGCGGCGGGTCCGTCCGACTTCAGCAGGTTCTGGTAGTACGTCTTCCCGGCGGCGGCGGTGGCGGCGGGGTCAGTGCCCTGGCCGGGCGCGGTGGGCACCGGGCCGGCCACCGCGGACTGGCCGGGTTCGGTCGCCGGTCGTGGGCCGGCGGCGATCGTCTGAGCCGGATCGGCCGGGGCGTCCGGGGCGGCGGGTGAGCCGTCGGCGTTGGTCGGTGCGGCGCCGGCCGGGTCGACGGTCGCGGCCTGGACCGTCCCGTCCGGAGCGTCCGGCCGCGACTCGCCGCCCGTCCCGACGAACTCCGGGATGGGGTCGCTCTCGCCCGACGAGCTGTCGGAGGCCGGCACCATCTCGGGGATGGCGGTGTCGCTGGAGGCGGAGGCGCTGTCGGACGGGTTGCGGTCCGGTGCGGACGTGACATCGACGTCATCGCCGCTCGAGCTGTCGGAGGGGCCGTCCTTGGGCGTGGCGACGACGTCGGGATCGTTGCCGCTGCCCTCACCGGAGGAGTCGTCGGACGGGCTGTCCTTCGGGCCGGAGTCGACGTCGGGGGCGCCGCCGCCGGATTCGCCGCCGGAGTCATCCGAGCCGTTGTCCGGTCCCGAGGCGACCTCGGTCTCCCCACCGGAGTCGTCCGAGCCACTGCTGTCCGAGCCACTGCTGTCCGAGCCGCCGCCGTCCAGGCCCTCGGCCAGCCAACCCTGCACAGCCACCGGCCGCACCGCGGTCTCGGCCGCGTTCGGCGGAACAGCCAGCAGCGCCGTCAGCCCGAGCGCCAGCAGCGGCCAGACCCGTACCCCGCGACGAAAAGAACGAGCGGACATCCGCGCCCCCCAAGATCGGATGTGAGTTCAGTGAGGCTATCGGGGCACGAGCGGTTCCGTTACGGGTTTGGAAAAATGATCTTCAGGTGATCGTTGCGAGCAGGTCGCGGGCGGCTCGTTCGCCGGAGGTGGACGCGGCGTTCACGCTGGAGGTGCAGAAGTAGTCGCCGGCCAGCTGGATGCGGCGGTCGAGTCCGGCGCGGCGTTGACGGAAGGCGGCCATCGCGGTCCAGTAGCCGGGGCGGCTGTTCATCACCGCCGGGCGCACCCGGGCCACGTGGGCGAACTCGGTGCGCACACCCAGCCCGGGGATGATCTCCTCGGCCGCCTCCACCAGGTACTTGGTGACCAGCTCGTCGGGCTCGTCGGCGATCTCGTCCGACCAGCGCGGTGTGGGGTAGATACCGACCACGCCCTTGCCCGCCGGCGCCCGCCCGGGGGCCTTGTTGTGTTCCAGGCACACCGCCACCAGCCGGGGGTGGTCGCGGGCCACCGGGAAGACGTAGCAGTCGGGCAGGTCAGGGGCCTCGGTCACCGCCAGGTTGACGTGCACCAGTGAGGCGTACCGCACCCCGTGCTCCGAGGAACCGGCCAGAAAGGCCCGGTCCGCGTCCGAGAGCCCGGTGTGCAGCCGGGCGCTGGCCGCCGCGTCGCAGGCCAGCACCACCCCGGCCACCCGCTCCTCTTGCGCGGTCCCGGCCGGGTCGGACCAGTGCACCGAGACCCCGTCGGGGGACTCGTGCACCCGGGTCACCTCCGCGCCCAGGGAGCTGTCGAACAGCGGGCCGAGCGCGGCCGGGTAGGAGCCCATCCCGCCGGCGAAGGCCACGAACTCCTGGGAGGCCATGAACGCGGCGAACACCGCCAGCATGTCGGCGGCGGACAGCTCGTCGGAGTGCCCGATCACCAGCGGCCGCACGCACGGGTCGATCACCCGCTCGAAGGCCTCGTCGCCGTACCGGGCGCGGGCGTACGCCTCGGCGGACCGCCCGTCCAACATCGCCAGCCGGGACAGGTCCTCGGAGTCGATCTTCGACCGGTGCCGGAGCAGGTCGACGACCAGCTTGCTCAGCGCCAGCTTCGCCCGGGCCGACACCAGCCGGGTGGTCAGCGCGTCCCGGACGATCCGGGCGGCGTCCAGGTGGTGGATCTCCCCGCCGGCCGCGATGCCGATCCGCCCGGAGGCGGGCACCAGTTGGTCGGCCAGCCCGGCATCGCGCACCAGCCCGAGGATCGAGTGATGGCCGCGGGTCAGGCCGCTCGGACCCTCCTCGATCATGAAGCCGTCCCGGTGCACGGTGTGCATCCGCCCGCCCAGCCGGGGCCCGCGCTCCAGCAGCCGCACCCGGTAGCCGGCCTCGCGCAGCCGGAAGGCCGCCGCCAGCCCGGCCGCGCCCGACCCGACCACCGCCACCGTGCCCCGTCCGCTCATCGCACCTCCTGAGGCATGTCCTGAGCCGTCTCCTCGGCCATCTGCGCGAGCATCCGGTCGCGCTGGGTCGGGCTCATCCCGGCGCGCACCCGCAGCCGGGCGAGCCGCGCGGCGAACTGCCGGGCACTCAGCTCGCCGCCGCGCAGCGCGACGGTCTGCCGGGCGCCCCACTCGACGATCCGCTCCACGTGCTCGGCCTCGCAGGCGCACTCGTGGCGCAACACCAGCTCCAGGTCCGACCGGGAGATGAGCGGCACGTGCGGGGCGCCGGACTCCCGCCCGGGCAGCGGTAACACCTGGTAGCAGAGGGCCAGCCGGGGCAGCCCGTAGCGCCACAGCGAACGCGGTCGCTCGCTGGCCAGCAGCGCCGAGATGGCCCAGCGTTCGATCCGGGGGCCCAGGGTCTCCGGCGACGAGCTGTCCTTCGCGGTCACCGGGTCCAGGGTGTACGGGCTGTCGAGCAGCGCGCTGAACCCGCCGACCAGCTCGCGGTCGACCTTGTCCCAGTGCCGGTGGTGCTCCTCCTGCAGCGCGTCGAACTCGTCGGCGTCCCACACCGCCCGCTCGCGGTCGCGCTGCTTGCGTTCGATCCCGTCGAGCCGCTCGGTCCGGGATACGTCCAGGAAGGCCCGCAGGTCCGGGTACTTCTCGGAGAACTGGTCGGTGGTGGCCAGCGCCCCGACGTTGCGCAGCAGCCGCCACCCGGCCAGGATGATCAACCCCACGACGATCACCCCGGTCACCAGGGCCGCGACGAAGCCGATGATCGCGCTCTTGATCCAGTTCTCCAGCCAGAGCCCGAACGCCTCGCCGGCGAACCCGAACAGGGCGACCACGACGGCGAACACGATGGCCACCGACTGGAACTGGTCGGTCTCCCGGGCGCGCCGCTCGTCGAACGAGCTGGACACGGCGTCCAGCAGCGCGGTGTAGATCTCCGCGGCCCGGTTCGCCTCCTCGGCGACCCGGCGGGCCTCCCGGCGGGTGCGCTCCACGTAGCCGGTGTCGCAGATCGCGTCCCGGATGGTGCACACCGAGTCCACCGCCCGCTCGGTGAGCAACATGTCGAACTCGTCGCGCAGGCGGGCGGCCTCCAGCTCCACCCGCCGCACGTGGGTCTCGGCGGCCGGGCGCAGCTGCTGGATGTCCGCGACCCCCTGGATCAGCACCTGCTGGACGAACTGGATGCGCTGGTAGAGGTCCCGGGTGGTCCACGTCCCGGGCCGGGTGCGGCTGAACGGACCGGTGGCCACCGGCAGGTGCAGCGCCAGCCGGTCCCAGTACTGCCCGGCCTGGCGGGTCACCTCCTGGTAGGTGCGCACCAGGTGGGACACCATCTCGACGTCGGTGGCCACGTCGTACAGCTGGGCGGCGGCCTGGGTCTCGATGTTCACCAGCCGCAGGCTCACCGCGCGGACCACGTCCTCCTGGACCTGCCCCGGCCCGTCCGCCGGCACCAGCAGGTAGCTGGGGATCTCGCTGTCGTCGCTGTTGGTCCGGAACCGGCGGTAGGCGCGTACCGAGCCGCTGAGCACGCCCTCGGCGACGCCCAGGCTGCGGGTGTCCGGCACCCCCATGGCCATCCCGGCCAGCGTGGGCAGGCTGGCCGGCGGGTGGTTCCGGTCCAGGTCGGGGCCGGAGCCCAGGGCACCGCCGTCGGCCACCAGCAGCCGGGGCGGCCGGTAGTCGTGCCCGAACACCGAGGTCCGGCGGGGTGGGAAGCCGGCGCGCATGGCCCGGCGGAACGTCGGGGTCAGCACCCGCTGCAGCAGCTGGGCGTGCCGGGCCGCCTCCTCCAGCGGGAGCAGCCGCCGGCCCTCGCCGTCCGGGTAGGGGGTGTGCGCCGGACTGGTCACCCGCTGGGTGCTCGCGGCCAGCGTGGCGTGCAGCCAGTACCCGTCGAGGTGGGTGCGGAAGCGCAGGTCCAGGTAGGCCTCGGCGGCCGGCGGGGTGTCCTTCAGCAGCCCCGGCCAGGGTTCGCCGAACGCCGTCCACAACCCGGGTCCGCCCAGGTAGACGCGGCAGCGGAAGAGGTTCATCTGGGCGATCACCAGGCGCTGCCGTCCGTGTACCTGGGCCTGGCGGGCCACCTGGTCGCACTCGGCCAGCCCGTCCCGGATGAAGTCGATCACCGTGCCGGCGGCGGTCCCGGTGCGCCACCGGCCCTCGGGTCGGTGTGACGGGTGGGTGTCCGGTCCGAGGTCGGTCGGGAGGTCACGGTGCTGCTCGGCGAACCACCGCCGCGGCGCCAGCAGCGGGTCGCCGGCGGGCAGCCCGGTCTTGCGGACGGTGTTGTCGGCGATGGCGGTGTCGGCGTCCAGCAGCACCCAGGTGTCCGCCCGGTCGAGCAGGCCGGTGAGGAACGCGGCCATCCGGTGCGGCCCCTCTTGCTCGGGCACCCGCGGCGTGTAGAGCAGCGTCCAGTCGGACCAGGCGACCTCGAGCAGGGTGATGCCGGCGGTCTCCCGGACCTCGTCACCTTCGGCCGGCGGCGGCATCGACCGCCGATTTTAGATCATTCGGCGGAGTCTCAGAAGTGGTCGGCGCCGGTGAGCTCGTGCTCCAGCTCGTCGGCCCGGGAGGTGACCAGCTGGAAGGGGCGGTCGAACCCGGTCAGGGTCAGCTCGCGCAGCGCCGTGGCGTGCCGGAACATCACGATGCCGTCGGTCACCGCGACCCCGCCGACCACCGAGCGGCCGGCCAGCTCCAGCAGCTTGCCCAGGTCCACGGCGTCGGCCTTGGCGATCGGCGACTCGATCTGGATCCACTCGTCCGTCCCCGGACCGTCGTCCTCGGCGGAGTCACCGACGTGGTGCACGGAGACCCGCTGGGTCCGGCCGTCGGTGGTGGGCAGGTCGAACAGCAGGGTGCGGTCGGTCTGCCGGAAGACCTCGTACCGCACCCGGACGTAGGAGACCAGGTCGTTCCAGGTGGTGGCCACGAGCGAACGCTAGCGCACGGCTCGGCGACCGTCCCGCCGGTAGGGTCGGCTGCGTGCCGGATGAGCTGAAGGTAGAGGTCGACGCCGACGAGGTCGGCATGGACGCGGGCCGGCTGGCCCGGATCGACGACCATTTCGCCCGTTACGTCGACGACGGCCGGCTGGCCGGGCTGCTCACCGTGGTCGCCCGGCGCGGCCGCATCGTGCACGTCGGCACCCAGGGCGTGCGCGACCTGGACACGAAAGCGCCGGTCACCGCCGACACCCAGTGGCGGATCTACTCGATGACCAAACCGGTCACCTCGGTCGCGGCGATGCTGCTGGTCGAGCGGGGTCTGCTGGAGCTGCAGGACCCGATCGGACGGCACCTGCCGGAGTTCACCGCGCCCCGGGTTTACAAGCACGGCTCGGCGCTCAAACCGGTCACTGTGCCGGCCACCGAGCCGATCCGGGTCTGGCACCTGCTCACCCACACCGCCGGGCTGAGCTACGGCTTCCACCACGTGCACCCGGTGGACGCCATGTACCGGGCCGCCGGGTTCGACTTCGGTGGGCCGGCCGGCTACGACCTGGCCGACTCCTGCGCGGCCTGGGCGGAGCTGCCGCTGGGCGCCCAACCCGGCACCGAGTGGGTGTACTCGGTGGCCACCGACGTGCTGGGCCGGCTGGTCGAGGTGGTGTCCGGGCAGTCGCTGGACGAGTTCCTGGCCGCCGAGGTGCTCGGACCGCTGGGCATGACCGACACCCGCTTCGGCCAGGCCGACCCCGACCGGCTGGCCACCCTGTACAGCCCGCACCCGAACACCGGGGAGCTGGTGCGCAACCCGCTGGGCGACCGCTCGACCCAGAAACCGCGAATGCTCTCCGGCGGCGGCGGGCTGGTGTCCACCGCCGCCGACTACCACCGGTTCAGCCAGATGCTGCTGAACCGCGGCGAGCTGGACGGCACCCGGATCCTGGGCAGCCGCACCGTCGACTACATGACCCGCAACCACCTGCCCGGCGGGGTCGACCTGGACAGCTTCGGCCGCCCGGTCTTCGCCGAGAGCCCGATGACCGGGGTCGGCTTCGGTCTCGGCTTCTCGGTGGTCATCGACCCGACCGGGACCAAGGCGCTGAGCAGCGCCGGGGAGTTCGCCTGGGGCGGCGCGGCCAGCACCGCGTTCTGGGTGGACCCGGCCGAGGAGCTGACCGCGCTGTTCCTCACCCAGCTGATGCCGTCCAGCGCCCACCCGATCCGGTCTCAGTTCCGGACGCTCACCTACCAGGCCCTGGTGGACTGACCGGGGGACGCTAGGGTCGGCGACCCGAGCACGCCTGAAGGAGCCCCGGATGGTCCCGTTCATCTTCAAGGTCGCGGTCAACGCGGTCGCGCTGTGGATCGCCACGGTGCTGGTCGACGGCATCCGGGTCGGCGAACCCAAGGTGCTCACGTTGATCATCGTGGCGCTGATCTTCGGCGTGGTGAACGCCGTGCTCAAGCCGCTGATCAAGACGGTCGGCTGCGCGTTCTACCTGCTCACCCTCGGGCTGATCGGGCTGGTGGTGAACGCGCTGCTGTTCCTGCTGGTCGGGTGGCTCTCCGACAAGGTCGACCTCCCGTTCACCGTGGCCGGGTTCTGGCCGGCGTTCTGGGGCGCGATCGTGGTCGCTGTGGTCGGGTTCGTGCTGCACCTGATCATCCCGGACAGCCTGGACGAGCGCTGAGCGCTCAGTTCACCGACGTGCGGACCCCCAGGTCGGCGGGCAGCGCGTCGTAGCCGCGCAGGTTCGAGGTGGGGCGGCGGTGTGGCCGGCCGACCAGGCTCAGGTCGGGGAACCGGTCGGTGAGCGCGCGCAGGCCCACCTCGCCCTCCATCCGGGCCAGCTGCGCGCCCAGGCAGTGGTGCACGCCGCTGGAGAAGGACATGTGCTTGCCGGCGTTCTCCCGGGTCACGTCGAAGCGGGCCGGGTCGGCGAACACGTCGGGGTCGCGGTTGGCCGCGCCGAGCAGCACCACCACGATCTCCTCGGCGGCCACCGGGACCCCGGCGATCTCGGTGTCCCGCAGCGCCCGGCGGGCGGTCCGCTGGACGGGGGAGTCGAACCGGAGGATCTCGTCCACCGCGCCGCCCCACAGCTCAGGGCGGGCGACCAGCAGCTCCCGCTGGTCGGGGTGGTCGGCCAGCAGCTGGATGCCGGTGCCGATCAGGTTCACCGTGGTCTCGAAGCCGGCCGCCAGCACCAGCAGCGCGGTGGCCAGCAGCTCGTGCTCGGTGAGCCGTTCGCCGTCCGCGTCGGACGCGTTGACCAGCTCGGAGAGCACGTTGTCCCCGGGGTTGCGGCGCAGCTCCTCGAAGTGCCCGCGCATCCACGACTGCAACGCGTCGATCCCCTGCTGGGCGTGCCGGAACTGGCTCAGCGGCATCCCCGGGTCCAGCGAGGTGGCGGCCGCGTCACCCCACTCCAGGAAGTCGTTCCGCATCGAGATCGGGGCACCGAGGATCTCGCAGATCACGATCACCGGCAGCTGCGAGGCGTACCGGCGGACCAGGTCGACCGGGCCGTCCGTGCCGTCCCGGGCCAGGTCGTCGAGCAGTTCGGCGGCCACCTCCTCGGTGCGCTCGCGGAGCCGGGCCACCGCGCGTCCGGTGAACGCCCGCATGACCAGCTTGCGGTAGCGGCTGTGCACCGGCGGGTCCACGGCCAGCATGGACGGCGGCTCGATCACGCTGAAGCTGCTGCTGGCGCCGGTGAGCAGCCGGCGCACCGGGCGCGGCGCGCCGCCGAACGAGGCCACGCCCATGTGTTCCGAGCGCAGCACCTCGGTGGCCACCGGGTGCTTCACGGTGATCTTTCCGGTGAGGCCGGGGGCGAACGGCTCCGCGCCGCGCAGGCTCTCGTAGTGCGGGTAGGGGTTCGCCCGCACCTCAGGATCGGTCAGGAAGCTGGTGTTCTGATTGCCCTTCTTCGCCTCCCGGGTGAGCACCAGGCGGATCAGGCCGTGGGTCAGGGCCCAGCGGGCCACGTCCGGCACTGGAGGGCGCATCCGAACCGTCATACGTACACTGTACGTCAGGGTGGGCGTCGAGGGTAGGTGTTCGCGTTCGACCGCCGGACCAGCAGCGGCGTCCGAACGGCCGAGCATCGACCCTGGTCGGTCGCTCGTTGTACCGGGTGGTTGCGAGAAACCGGTCACTATTCGTTTCGAAGCGTGACTGGGGGGCGGATCGTGCGGAACCATAGGTACTTCGGAACCGCGACTCAGCGCCGAGGCGCCCGCCGAAGTCGTCACAACTGGCGGAGGTGCTACATGTCTGGCCACGCAACGATGGACCACCACGAGCGGATGCGGCTGCGCGCTGCGGCCTTCCGGGCCACCCGGGTGTACCCCGGCCCGGTCGGTGAGCTGCTCTCCCGCGAGCTGCTCTCCTGGGAGGAGTTCGGCTACCGGCTCGGCTCCCGCGGCCTGGTCATGGGCATCGTCGACGAGGTGATGAAGGCTCCGGTCGCCACTCCCGAGGCGGCCTGACCCGAGCGCTCGGCCCGGCGCTGGCGCTCAGCGCTGGGACTGCTGCGTCGCGCTGGCCGTCGCGCCATCGGTGGGTGCCTGGTGCTCCCCGGCCACGCTGGCCACACCGAGGATGGCGAGGATGCCGAGGATCGACGCGGTGCGGATCAGGTAGTCGCTCAGCACGCCCACGGCGGCCATCGACTGCCGGCCGAGCGGCGCCGGCCGCCGGCTGCTCGCGACCGGCCGCGCGGCGGGCGGGGGTGCGAACGGCGCCCCGTACGGGGCGGGTCCGTGCGGTGCCGCCATCGGCCGCGGCGGCATCATCGGCGGGGTCATCGGCGGGCGCTGCCGCCACGGCCCACCGGCCGGCGGCCCCATCGGCGGGGGTCCCTGTCGCTGGGCGGGCGCGACGGGCCGCCGCTGCCCCATGACCGGCCCCATCACCGGAGGTCCCATCACCCGGGGATGGTGCCCGGGGGGTACCGGTCGGCCGGGCTGGTTCTGGGGTGAGCTCGTCGTCGCGGTCACACCGATGGGTTCGTGCGCAACCTATTTCTCGTTACAGCGGGTTAAGGGTGTCACCCGATCGACACCGGCAGGTGCTTGATCCCGTTGATGAACGCGGACCTGAGCTGCTGCGGCGGCGCCGTGGCGTGGATGCCGGGAGCCCGGCTGAGCAGCTCCCGGAACATCACCGAGATCTCCCGTCGGGCCAGGTGCGCGCCCAGGCAGAAGTGCGGCCCGGGCCCGCCGAAGCCGATGTGCGGGTTCGGCGCGCGGCGCACGTCGAACCCGTCC